>LWDU01039619.1_pt1 | contig 13427 bp, 9 predicted proteins | sample 727161 | NCBI WGS metagenome assembly LWDU01 (sample SAMN04566230, study PRJNA314399) | hydrothermal vent metagenome | isolation source: deep sea hydrothermal plume seawater | place: Mexico: Gulf of California, Guaymas Basin | collected 2004-07-11 | reverse complement strand
CCTCGTTACTATCATTACCCCGCACAATACCCACGCCAAGCTGGCGGTGCAGTGCCTCAACGCGGGGGTAAACGTGGTCTGCGAAAAACCGCTGGCGATCACCAGCGCCGAGGTCAAGCAGATGCTGGCTGCTGCTAAGAAGAAGAAGGTGATGATCTCCACTTTTCACAACCGGCGTTGGGACGGCGACTTCGTGGTCTTGCGCGATCTGATCCGCAAGGAAAAGATCATTGGCCGAGTCTTTCGTATCGAAGCCGGTTTTTTTGGCTATGGCGAGCAGGGGACCTGGTGGCGATCGAACAAAGAAGTCTCGGGTGGGGCCATCTACGACTGGGGTGCGCATTTCACCGACTGGATCTTGAATATCATCACTGATCCGGTCGATTGGGTCAGCGGTTATCAGGTCAAAAACCACGAGTGGAGTAAATACGATAATGAGGACCACTCCGAGTATACGGTGCGCTTTAAGGGCGGTTGCACCGCGACCTTGACGATGTCGAATCTGTCGATGAGCCCCAGGCCGCGCTGGCGGATACTCGGCGAAAAAGGGTCGATCGAGGATGTCGGCGGCAAATACCTGGTCAAGACAATCGTCAATGGCCGGCAGATGAGCACCGAAGTGCCCTTCGCCGAATCCAATTGGGATGCCTATTACGAGAATGTCTACAAGCATTTGATGGGCCGCGCCAAACTGGTGATAACCCCCGAGTCCGCAGGCCGAGTAATTGGCGTACTGGAAGCGGCTAATATATCGGCCGCGCGCGGGTCACAACCGGTCAAACCCGCTTTTGCCTGAGCCGGAATTACCTACCTTGGATTCGGCGCAAGCCCAGGCCCTGTCGCCATTATTGGGCATTGGCTGTCGTTCCGGCGATACCGTTATCGGTCTTTCGTCCGTGCGCCGGGCGGGCAAATTGGCCTTTGTCTTTGCCAGCGGGGATTTGGCGGTGCGCACCCTGCGCGAACTGGCGGGGTTAACTACGCGTGGCGTACGAGTATATCTAGTCGAAGATTTTTCCGCTCTGACCAAGAGTTTTGGCCGCGCCGACGCCCAGGTGGTGGCCGTCGCGCGCGGCGACTTGGCCAAGGGCCTGGCCAAACGTTTAAAGGGAGATAAAAAATGATCCTTGCCGAGATGACCTCGCCAGAAATAGACGCTCTGCCGCGCGATATCGTAGTGCTGATGCCAGTGGCTTCTTGCGAACAGCACAGTTTACACTTGCCGGTGTTTACCGATTCGATGATCGGCGGCGAAGTCGCCCGCCGGGTGCACGAGCGGGTGCCCGACGACGTGTTGGTGCTGCCAGTGCAATGGCTGGGCTATTCGCAGCACCACATCCGTTATCCAGGCACGATCAGTGCGATATCCGAAACGCATTTATTGTTAATGATGGATATTGTCGCTTCGATGGTCGGTTATGGTTTCAAGAAAATCCTGATACAAAACAGCCACGGCGGCAATGGCCCCAATATTTCGGTGTTGTTGCAAAGACTGATGGAGCGCTATGGCGACGAGCAGATCGAGTTCTACTCGCGCTGGGCTTGGGCTGGCGGCGACAAGCTCGACGAGATCCGCACGTTGGGCGGTGGCGGCTCGGGGCATGCGGGCGAAACCGAGACCTCGATGGTTCTGGCGATGCGTCCGGACCTGGTGCGCACGGATCGCCTCGACCCCGACGGGGAACGCGAGGGCATGCGGGTGCCGGGCGCTGCTGCCTATCATCGTTTTGACCAGCGCACGCAACACGGCGGCGTCGGTGATCCGCGGCCGTCGACGGCAAAACAGGGCCAGGCGCTGCTCAATGCTTCCGCCGACGAGGTGGCCGAAGCGGTGCGGCAGATCAGGGAGTTAAAACCTTTTAACTAAGCTGTCGTGAAACCTGATGTAATCCTGATGTAATAAAGCGCTCATCTATGCAGGTGAGCGCTTTATTTGCTGCGCTTGCAGGCAGATGCCCAACAGGCTACGAGGAAGCTGCTCTTGTTGCGATGACGCGCCCATTTTGTAGTAGGCGATGGGGAAGCGGTTGACATGGTTTCGGGCGGAATCTATTTTGGCTAGTAGATCTTGCCAACCTATGGTCTCTACTGTGATTTAGAGGCTCAAGGCCGCGGGGAACCGACCTGCGGCCCTTCCCTTATATAATGCAGACAATAGCACCAAGCCCCCGATTATTAGAAACTCCGCCCGAGGCCGTGCGCACCGTGTTAACGGATCGCTTACCCGCGGGCGAAGAGGTCTTGATCCAGGTCGTTACGGATCCGACGGCGGAGCGTGCCTATGGTGCGCAATGGATTGCCGTGACGGCTGAACGCGTGATCATCGTGCCTGTTGAGGGGAACGATGCAGTGGTGGAAGTAGCCGTCGACAAGATCAAGCTGGCGCGGACTGAGCCCTTGGTCGGTGGCGGCCGACTCGAGATCGAACAAGAGGCGGCCCCGACGCTTTTGCTGCCTTATTCCGGCGCCCTGTCTGGCAAGTTTTCGGAAGTAGCTCGCGGTATAGAACAACTGCGCAAGGGCGAGGTTTTCTTTATCAACGCCAAACTCGACCGTACCCGTTGCGAAAAGTGCGATCGCCTACTCCCGGAAAAAAACGGCATTTGCCCCGCGTGCATCAGAAAACTCGCGACCCTCAAACGCATCGCCTCGTTTATGGTCCCCTACAAGGGCCGGGCGGCGATATTGGCGGTTGCCTCGGTCGCGACGACGGCGGCGGAGCTGATGCCACCTTTGGTGACCAGGCGTCTGGTCGACGATGTCTTGGCGCCAATGGTGGGCAGTAATCTCAAGATCGAAGACCGCTACGATCTGTTGGGTATGTTGGTGTTGGCCTTGGTCGGGGTCAGGATCTGGAGTTGGGGCGCCGAGTTGGTGCACCATTGGTTGGTGGCGTGGCTAGGAGCTAGGGTGACGACGGATATTCGCGCATTGCTCTATCGCCGGCTGGAGATGCTTTCGCTGCAATTTTACGACAAGCGGTCAATCGGCGGCTTGATTTCTAGGGTATCGCGCGATGCCGAGATGATGCAGGATTTCCTCGTCGACGGTCTGCCCTACCTGATCATTGAAGGTCTGATGGTGATCGGCATACTAGGCTTTCTGTTTTCGATGAGTTGGAAGATCACCCTGTTGATCATGATACCGGTGCCGCTGCTTTTGCTCTGGAGCATTTTTTTTTGGCGGCGGATGCGGTGGATCTTCCGCAAATGGCACCATGGCTGGTCACAGCTCAGCGGCCGGCTCAATGAGGCGCTGCACGGGATCCGGGTCGTTAAGGCTTTTGCGCAAGAGCATCGCGAGATCGAGGCCTTTACAGAGCACAATGAATATTTAGCCGTCTCCGGGCGACGCGCTGCCCGCAATTGGTTCGTCTTGTGGTCGACGATGAGCTTGGCCACGGGTTTGGGTATTCTCATTGTCTGGTATTTCGGAGGCGCTGAAGTGCTGCGCGGCGAACTGACCTTGGGTACCCTAATGGCGATCTACTACTATATGTGGCTGGTCTACGGACCGTTGGAGTGGTTTGCCGAAGTCAATTCTTGGATGACTCGGGCATTTGCCGGGGCCGAGCGCATCTTCGAGGTCATCGACGCACCGGTCGAAGCTTACGAAGACCCCGATGCAGTCGCCCTGCCCCAAATGCAGGGGCGGGTGGTGTTCGACGGGGTGACGTTTGGTTATGACAAGAGTAAACCTGTACTGCACGAGATCGAGTTAGCGGTCGAGCCGGGCGAGATGATTGGCCTGGTCGGTCGCTCGGGGGTGGGCAAGACCACCACGATCAACCTCGTGAGCCGCTTTTACGACGTTGACCGGGGCGAGCTCTCGATCGACGGGGTCGATATTCGCAAAATAAAACTGCAGGATTTACGCTCGCAAATAGGTGTCGTGCCACAAGAGCCGGTGCTTTTTTCGGGGACGATCTCCGAGAATATCAGCTATGGCAAACCCGGGTCCGAATTGCCTGATATTATGGAAGCAGCGAGGGCGGCCAACGCCCACAAGTTTATCATGGCCAAGCCAGACGGTTACGATACGCCGATAGGCGAACGAGGGGCCGGGCTTTCCGGCGGCGAGCGCCAGCGGATCGCCATAGCCCGGGCGATATTGCACGACCCCAAGGTGCTGATTCTCGATGAGGCGACTTCGTCGGTAGACGTGGAGACCGAGAAGCAGATACAAGAGTCGATTGCCCACTTGACCAAAGGGCGTACCACCTTCGCCATAGCGCACCGGCTTTCTACCCTGCGCAATGCCGATCGCCTGGTCGTACTAGATGCTGGGCGCATCGTCGAGATGGGCACCCACGATGAATTGATCGAGCAGGGGGGGCGCTTCGCTGAGTTGGTGCGTTTGCAGCAGGAAGTAGCTGAAATCATCGCGATCAAGGATTGAATGTGGAAACTTCCGTTTTAGACCGGCCTTTTATCGAGGACCCGCCGTTTATTGTAGCGGATAAGTTCGACGGGGTGCGGGCAGAGGGCGAAGTCCTCCATATCCAAGTCGCCACCGATATGTCGGACGAGCAAGTCTACGGCGAGCGTTGGCTGCTGGCGACTGATAAGCAGGTTTGCATTATCCCCGTCGACGGCATCGACGGCATCGAGCAGATCGCGTTAGACCAGGTGCAAGGAGCCGAGGCGCAGGAGTTGGTCGGTGGGGGGTACCTTGAGGTCTCGTGTAAGGAGGGGCCGCCGAGTTGCCTGTATTATTCGAATTCACTGCACCCCAAATTCGTCGAAGTCGCCGCCGGCATCGCCCGTCTCGCTGAGGGCGAAGACCCTGAGTTGCCGACCATCATCGAGCGTACGCGCTGCAAAAAATGTGAGCGCCTGCTGCCCGAAAAAGATGGTTTTTGCCCATTCTGTCTGTCGAAGTGGGGAACCTTCAAACGCATCGCCTCTTTTTTGTTGCCCTACAAATCTAGGGTCATTGGGTTGATATTGGGTTCGGTGCTAACGACGGCGTTGGGACTTTTGCCGCCCTACGTGGTCTCGCTTATCATCGACGACGTGCTGACGCCTGTGTCCCAAGGGCAGATGACTTTTGACGCTGGTATCGGGATGTTGGCGCTTCTGGTCGGTGGATTACTGGGCGCGCAGGTGTTGGCTTGGGGGATAGAGGTCTTCACTGGTTTTATGCGCGCCGATTTATCGGCGTGGTCAACCCGTGACGTGCGCGGCGAGCTCTATCGCAACTTGCAGTTTTTGCCGCTGAGGTTTTACGAGAAACGCCAGGTCGGTAATTTGATTGCGCGTTTTACTCAGGACTCCGACCGCCTGGAGATGCTGCTGTTAATGTTTATCCCTTTCGTGATCACCAATGTCCTGTTGCTCTTTGGGGTGTTGGGGCTGCTGCTCTATATGAACTGGCAACTGACGCTCTACGTAATGGCGCCGACGCCATTTATCGTCTACGCTAGTCTCAAACGTTTTTCGCTGATGCGGATGCAGTGGGGGCGTTGGTCCATCAAGTGGTCCAGGCTTTTGTCGCATCTTAATGAGTCGATTAACGGTATCCGTATCGTCAAGGCTTTCGCACAGGAGGAGCGTGAGGAAAAACGCTTTGCAGTTCGCAACGAAGACCTGTGGAATACAGCCGTTACTGCCGAACGAACTTGGGTGGTGCTCTACGCGGTATCGAACTTCGTAATGAGTTTCGGCATCTTTCTGGTGTGGTATTTCGGTGGGCGTCAGATCCTCAGCGATGAATTGACGTTGGGCGTGTTGATGGCCTTTATCAGTTATATCTGGCAGCTCTATCGCCCGATACAGTTTTTCACCAATGCCAGCAATATGCTCACACGCTCTTTTGCTGGGGCCGAGCGCATCTTCGAAGTCATCGACGCCAAGGCCGAGTCCTTTGACGATCCTCAGGCGGTGCGCTTGCCGAAGCTGGAGGGGCGGGTGGAGTTTCACGACGCCTTCTTCGGTTACGACCCGGGCAAACCTGTACTCAAAGGGGTGAATCTCGTCGTCGAACCGGGTGAGATGATCGGTTTGGTGGGCAAATCAGGCGCGGGCAAGAGCACCTTGATTAATCTTATCTGCCGGTTTTACGATGCCGACCGCGGTGCCGTGTACGTCGACGGCACGGATATTCGCCAATTGAGCCTCGGGGATCTGCGCGGGCAGATCGGCATGGTGGCGCAGGAATCCTTTCTCTTTAACGGCTCTATATTCGAGAATATTTCTTATGCCCGTCCAGACGCCTCGTTCGAAGAGGTGATGCGCGCGGCAAAAGTGGCCAATGCGCACGAGTTTATCGTGCAAAAGCCCGACGGCTACGATAGCAAAGTCGGCGAGCGGGGCGACAAGCTTTCGGGCGGGGAGAAACAGCGTATCTCCATCGCCCGCGCTATTCTGCACGACCCCAAGATTCTGATCCTCGATGAGGCTACTTCCTCGGTCGATACACCAACCGAAAAGAAAGTGCAGGAAGCTATCCAAAGACTGGTGCAAGGGCGGACGACTTTCGCGATTGCCCATAGGCTCTCCACTTTGCGCAATGCCGATCGTCTTGTGGTGATAGACGAGGGTAAGGTCGCCGAAGTCGGGACCCACCAGGAGTTGATGGAGAGAGAGGGCATCTTCTATAAGCTGGTGAACACGCAACAAAAGACGACGGCGGTGATGGCGGTGGGAGGGGGGAAAGATGCAGACTAATTCTGGGCAAGTTAGGGGCACTTTTTTGCTTGTCGATGGAGTATAGTAATGGACCGCGGCCCTTGCGACATGCTTTATGATTGGGCTTGAAATCTGTATCGACTGCGATAGTGGTCAACTGGTAGATGAAGCGGTCGCGGCTGCCTTCGAGGGCGGGGCTGCAACTGTGGAATTGTGCGGAGCGATGGCTTGCGACGGGCTGACGCCTACCCAGAAACAGGTTGTCGCAGCGAGAAGAGCTTTTAGCACGCGGCCGGGCTTGATGGTGATGATTCGGCCGCGGCCGGGCGGTTTTTGCTATGGGCAACACGAGTTGGCGACGATGCGAAGACAGATCGCCATGGTTGCTGCCGCCGGTGCCGATGGGGTGGTTTTCGGGGTTTTGCATCAATGCGAGCGCCGCATCGACACGGCGGCGTTGCAAGTATTACTGGCGACCAGCGCCGAATTTGATTTGTGTGTGACTTTTCACAGGGCCTTTGACGCGGTTGCGGATCCCTTTGCCGCGCTGAAAATATTGATTGATGCCGGTGTGAACCGCATCCTGACCAGCGGTACCCCTTGGGCAACAGAGAACTCGGCGGTCGATGGTATAGAGCAGTTACAGCAAATCATTGCGTCGGCGGCGGGGCGGATCGAAATAGTCGTCGGTGGCGGTATATGCGCATCAAATATACAAGATGTTTTTGCGACGCTTGTCCCTGCGCGGAGCCGAGTTTCGCTGCATGCGCATTCAGGTGCTCAGCAGGGGGGAATCACTACGGTATCAGCCGTGCAAGCGTTGGTGGCCGCGGCGCGGCCTTTTTGAAAAACTAGAATATGGCTCTGGAGATCGAAAGAAAATACCTCGTTGCCGATACGGCCTTTCTCGATGGTTTGACCGGTGTATACTTCAAGCAGGGTTATATATCCACCCGCGAGGGGACAACCGTGCGGGTTCGGATCGAGGGTGAACGGGCGGTGATTACGCTCAAAGGAATGACTAAGGGCATCACGCGTAGCGAATATGAATACCAAGTACCCCTCGTCGATGCTGAAGGGATGCTCGAGGAGTTTTGTCTGCGGCCCTTCATCGAAAAGACGCGGTACACCATAATGTGGCGCGGCCAGGCTTGGGAAGTCGACCTATTTGCGGGTGATAATAAAGGGCTCGTCGTAGCCGAAATCGAATTGCAGAGCGAGGAAGAGGCGATAGAAAAACCGCCCTGGTTGGGAAAAGAAGTGTCGGGGGATCCACGTTATTACAATGGGAGCCTGGTACACAATCCCTATGTTGGATGGTCAGAACGCTAATTGGGTGGATACAACAAGGCAGATTTACCAGCAGGTCCGGCCTGCTGGAATTTTAGACGCTTAACAAATGTTTATCGACACGGTCTCTTGATGGACCGCATTTTTATTTGCCGGTAAAAAGCATGCTCATATCCAGAGCCGGGGCAGAATGTGTCAGGGCGCCGATAGATATCAGGTCGACACCTGTTTCTGCGGCCTCGCGCACCGTTTCTAGGGTATAACCGCCAGTGGCCTCGATCTCTATGGTCGGGTTCGATGCGCGAATGGTCTCTACGGCCTGGCGCATAGCGGCCGTGTCCATATTGTCGAGCATGATGCGGTCCGGCCCTTCCGCCAGTGCGTCCTGGACTTCGTCGAGGTCTTCGGTCTCGACGAAGATCGGCACGCCCTTGTCGAGGTTTTGCCGTCGGGCTTTGGCTACGGCTTGACCGACGCCGCCGGCGGCCGCCGCGTGGTTTTCCTTGATCAGTACGGCGTCGTACAGACCCATGCGGTGGTTGACGCCGCCGCCCAATTGCACGGCCCGTTTTTGCAGTTGGCGCCAGCCCGGGGTGGTCTTGCGGGTGTCGGTAATGCGCGCGGCGGTGCCCTCGATAGCGTTGACGAACAGGCCGGTGAGGGTGGCGACGCCGGAGAGTTGTTGGAGAAAATTGAGCGCGGAGCGTTCGCCGGCCAACAACGCCCGGGCCCGTCCCTCGAGACGGATCAACACCTCGTCCGCCGCGACTGGTGTGCCGTCCTTGACTTGGGGTAGGAAACGGATGCCTTCGTCTAAGCGGGCGAAGACGGCGCGGGCGACTTCGATACCGGCACTAATACCGGCTTGGCGGGCGATGATGCGGGCGCTGTCTTCGGCGTCTTTGGCCACCGTCGAGGCCGCGGTCAGATCGGCTTCAACGTCAATCGCGCCCAAGTCCTCGCGCAATGCCAGATCGACTAGTTGTTCGTAAGCGGCTGGTGGGTTCGATGCAATGATGGTCATTTTTTCTCTTTTTTGACGGTTACCGTATTGAACTGTTCGAGATTGCCGATGCAGGTTTCTTGGGCCTCGAGCGAATTCTTCTCCTCCTGCAAAATTTCGAGATCAAGCGCGAGGGTGTCAAACGCCTCGCTATTGCTTTTTAGGCGAGCCTGCAGGCACTTATTTTTTTCTTGTAAGCGGCTGAGTTCGTCTTTGATCACCCCGCCGCTTTTCGTCCAGGGCGTGTAGGCGTAGTTGTGTTTTCTGCAAAGCGTGCTGGGCCGAGAGCGTGTTGTTGTTGAGGTGGCGAAAGTGGTAGACGACTAGGAACTGGACCAGCGCGTACAACATGCCGATGAATGCGGCGGGGAAAACTGAGTCAGATAGGCTCAGGCTGCTGGTCCGGTTCGCGTTTGCGGGGCTTGCTGTGGGGTGGGGGAACGGTATGCGTCGAGTAGGCCCTGCTCTTCGAGTAATGGCATAAAGGCGAAGAGGTCTTTGAGCATATAGGGGGCGACCTGGTTGGTGTCGACTAGATCGCGAAACAGTCGGTAGCCGGCTTCGAGGATTTGCGCATCGCCAGTTTCGCGGTAGACGAAAGCCAATGGCTCTAATAGCAGGGCGGCCGCCGGATCCGATTCGTCGCCGATGGGGCTTTCCAGACGGTAGAACAGGCCTTCTCTAGTGCGTGCTTTTTCGACGAGGAATCCGGTTCCGCGCAGGAGTAGGCGGTGGGCGCGGATATCTCCAGTGCCCTGGTAGTAATGTTGCAGACCCTGAAGGACGGAGGCGTTCAGCGCGGGAACCGCGCCGCGGTTGAAGCTGCCGATTTGTGTGCGCCAACGCCCCTCCTCGTCCTGCCAAGTTTCAAAAAGATCGACCAGAGCTTCCATTGAACGCAGGAAACGCTCATCGCGAAAGGCTGCGTAATAGGTGCCCATGGCGTTGAGCGCCCAACCGGCAACCTCAGTTCTGAAGGGCCAGTCCTGATCTGTGGCGAGCGCTCGGTCGCAGATCTCAGGGGTCAGTTGTTGTTTCCAAGCATAGGGGGCTTGGCGGCGACAGAAATCGGCGCAGGCCTCGGCGGCCTCTAGCGCTGGCCGATAGCCGGTAAGGAAATAAAAGTCGAGCAAGCCGCCGAGCCAGGTGTGGCTGGTTTTTGCGCCGATGGGGTCTTTTTCGTCGGTGTCGGCGAAGTGGTGGTTTTGCGATTGCGGGCAGTGGGGGCCGCCGACCCACTCCGGGTGCTCGCTGGAAAAGTGTACGGTGTCGACATCGATCAGGTGGCTGACTGCTGCTTCCGCATCGCGGAAAAGCGTTTGCTCGCCGGAGCGCAGATACTGGCGCAATATCGAGCGCGGGAGTTCGTAGGCGAGGTTTTTACTAGTACGCGTCTTGAGGGTGTCGCCCTCGGGCTCGTAGTGAACCTGGTCGCCGTAGTCGATTAGACCGAGGCCATTGGGTGTTTGGCAGAAACGGCGGATTTTTAGTTCAAGCGGCCAATGTTCTTCGCGAAAGGGGTGGAAGGGGCCCAATGCGCCGGTCGTGGCGTAGTATTCGGAGGGTAGCTGCAAGAGCAGCGGTTCCTCAAAGGCCAAACATTGCGCATCGATTTGGCGTGCGTCCTGTCCCGGTGGGCTGCAGTGGACAAAAATTTCGTGTGTTTTGGCCATGCCCTGTGGGATGCGCAAAGGTCCATCGTAACGAACACCCTCGGTCTGGCCAATCTCGGTCGCGCGTCGGCCGGGCTCGGTCATTGGCCGCTCAAATGCGCTGAGATCGGGGTAGAGGTCAATGCTCAATCCCGCGTGGTCGGCGGTATAGGCTTTGGGGTAGTTTTGCCAAGGATGCCGCAGCTTGATCGTCACGCCGGTCGTGGCGTCGGCGAGGTGGACCCAGCCGTGGGCGTTGCCGCGGCCGTCGATCCGCTCGCGGCCGATAAGGCTATAGCGATTAAGGCCGTGTTGGATTAGCGAGTGGGGCTGGTCTTGCGATTGCGGTTCGGCGCCATGTGCGAAAGTTGATTGCCGTGCTCCTAGGGCAGCTTGTCGCTCGCCTTCTAGGGCCAGCGGGAGCGTGAAGCGCAGGCGGTTTAGCTGGACATAGGGGGCGGGTTGATCGTGGATGAAGGTGTGGTAGATCTTGAAAAAGGGCTGGTTGGCAAAAAAATAGAGACGCGCTTGCCAACCGAGTAGGCGGGTGCCGTCGTCGGCAACAAATCCTCCTGCTACTTTGACGACTATGCGCAGTGGATTCTGTTCTTCGACTACAGCGTCCTCGACCAAGCCTGGATAATGGGTGTTGTTCTCGTCGGCAGCGATGAAATCGGCCGTGTGATTCGTCGTAAGTAAGGGGCGCCCGGCATGGTCTAGTGCGCCAAAAAGTTTTGTCCCCCGGCGATTGAGCCGCACGGTGAGCGGACCGGTGCCGATCTCGATCGTGGCCTCTTCGCTTTTACTAATAAGCGGGGTTTCGAGCGGCGCGGTTGCCGTTTGCGTGTCTGTGTGGATATGATAAGTAGCTCGTTCCATTGGACCGAGGCTGGCTTGGGTATCGAGCAGAGCCCATTTTATCGAACCATCGGGCCAAGTAGCCAATGTCTTAGCGGAAGCGGGCAAAGGGCGCTCGGCGCCATCGCTTATTGCGATCTGGGTTGGATTGCGCAGGACACCGGCGGCAAAGGGCAGGCCGAGAATAAGCGGCCACTCGTTGCGCGGTACGCCGGAAGGCTCATGGATTATGGCATTTATGTCGGGCATTTTCAAGTACTTCCCCTAGCTCTCAAGATAAGCGCAAAGAGAGGTGCCGGCAATGGAAACACCGAGTAGACAGCAGGTCTATGGCGGCGTATTTTTTCTAGTATCGCAAATATGCGCGATCGTTGCCAAGCAGGCTGTGAGCGAGGACGCGGCGGATGGTTTGCGGGGTGGCCCTTTGACGGCTCGAAAAAGCATAAGATATAAGGGAATAAGGTATGACGATACTTGTGCATGTTACACACGAGGCGGTGCAGCAGGCCGGTGGAATCGGCACGGTGTTGCGCGGTTTAATTACTGCCGACAGTTATCGGGATCATTGCCAACGCACTATCCTGCTCGGTCCGCTAAGTGATCCCGGTGCCGAACAACCGCTGGGGCCGGAGGGGGAAGTGCTCTACGACGCGGATCGGCAGATTTGCACCGGCGAAGTGGCCGATGTGTTGAGCCGCGTCGAATTCGATTTTGGTGTGCGCTTGATCTACGGGCGTCGCTTGTTGAGCCAGGATGGTCGTCAGGCGCGTCCGGAAGTTTTGCTCGTCGACGTGCGGTATCCACCGCATGGGCTGAATGACTTCAAACATGCGCTATTTCAGCATTTCGGTCTAGATTCGCAGCGCTATGAACACCACTGGGAATATGAACAGTATTTGCGTTTGGCCGAGCCTGGTTTTGCCGCAGTGCAAGCGCTTGTCGGCGCCGAGCCCTTTATGTTATTGGCCCATGAGTTTATGGGGTTGGGCACAGCTTTTAAGGCCCAACTCAGTGGTAGCCCTGCCTGTAAAACGCTGTTCTATGCGCATGAAGTAGCTACGGTGCGTCCCTTGGTCGAAGAGGGGCCGGGGCGGGATATCGCTTTTTACAATGCATTGCGCCGGGCGCGGGCGGAGGGTCTGTATATTGATGAGGTGTTTGGTCCGCAGGACGCGTATTTCAAACATGCATTAGTCCGTGAAGCTTGGCGTCTTGACGCGGTGCTGGCCGTGGGAGACTGGGTGGTGGAGGAATTGCGTTTTCTCGGTCCCGAATTCGCCGCACGCGCTATAGACCTAGTGTACAATGGAGTGCCTGCGGTGGATGTGCCTTTTGCGGATCGGGAAGAGGCGCGGCGAAAATTACAGGCAAGCGGCGCTCAACTATTGGGCTGGACTCCGGATCTGGTCTTTACCCACGTGACCCGTTTGGTCAAAAGCAAGGGCTTGTGGCGCGATCTGCTGGTGCTCGACCACTTGGATCGCGAGTTGCATAAACGCGGTGAGCAGGCGCTCTTTATTGTTTTGGCGACCGAGACGGGACGGCGTAGCGCGGACGAGGTGCGCCGGATGGGGGCTTATGGTTGGCCGTCGGTGCATCGCGAGGGCGGCGCCGACTTGAGCGGTGGAGAACTGGAATTTGATTTGCAGGTTCGCGCTTTTAACGGCCGTTCGCGCGCGATCAAAACGCTCTTTGTAAACCAATTCGGTTGGGATCGGCAAAGTTGCGGCGAGTTTCTGGCGCCAGACGCCGCATTCACCGATTTGCGCCGGGGCAGTGACGTCGAATTCGGGCAGTCGATTTACGAGCCCTTTGGTATAGCCCAGATCGAACCTATGACTTTCGGCACGATAAGCGTTGTCAGCGATATATGCGGGTGCGTCGGATTCGTCGACCGGGTGAGGGACCGGCAGGTGCTGGGCGGTTTTGTCGAAGGGGCCTATACGCGTCTCGATCCGCTGATGGGTGATAGTGGATCAATCGGTGCAGCCGAAG
>LWDU01032607.1_pt1 | contig 13429 bp, 8 predicted proteins | sample 727161 | NCBI WGS metagenome assembly LWDU01 (sample SAMN04566230, study PRJNA314399) | hydrothermal vent metagenome | isolation source: deep sea hydrothermal plume seawater | place: Mexico: Gulf of California, Guaymas Basin | collected 2004-07-11 | reverse complement strand
TGCAAAAATCTAGATTAGTACAATATCGAAGAGAAGATGCTACAACTAAAATAGAAAGACCAACAAGAATTGATCGAGCAAGAGCTTTGGGATATCGTGCAAAACAAGGTTATATTATGGCTAGAACCAGAATTAGAAGAGGAGGTATGCGAAAGCATGCAATTACTTCTGGAAGGAGAGCAAAACGTACAGGTATTTCTAAAATAACAATGGGTAAAAATTTACAGATGATTGCTGAGGAAAGAACCTCAAAAAAATATCCTAATCTAGAAATATTAAATTCATATTGGGCAGCAGAAGATGGACGGTACAAATGGTATGAAGTAATAATGGTAGATCCACACCACCCCGTTATAATGGCTGATTCTAAAATCAATTGGATTTGTAATAGAGCACATAAAGGACGAGCCCATAGAGGACTTACCTCTGCGGGTAAAAAGTCTAGAGGATTGAGAAATAAAGGTAAAGGTGCTGAGAAAGTTAGACCAAGCCGTCGCAAGCATATGGTGAAATCTAAACAGAGCCGAACTCCTCACCCACCAAGAAAAAGTTAGTGAGTTGATAAAATAGCATACGACCGAAAGAACCCATTTATGGGAACAGTTGTTGACGCATACTGTATTTCTGAGGGTTCTCACAAGGAAACTAATCACTACGTTATTTCAATCAAGGGTAGTGGTATTAGGTATAAACCAGGAGATTCATTGGGATTCTACCCCACTAATAATAACAATTTAGTAAAGGAGACAATAAGAAAAATAGGGGCTAAAAAGAGAACTATTATTGAAACGAAAGAGACGGGCAAAATCACCTTAGAAAATGCTCTCCTTCATCGTTTTACAATTCACAGAGCTGGTAAAAAATTTCTAAGTGCAGTTGTTAATAAAATGCATAAAGGCAAAGAAAAAGATGAACTTATCTCTGTACTGGAAGATAGAGATAAAACAGATAAACATCTCTTCACAAGAGATTGTATAGATATTTTGAATGAATGCCCCGTTCACTTTAACCCACAAGAATTTATAAACACATTATCACCTATAACACCTAGATTATACTCCATAAGCTCGTCACCTAAAACACACCCGGGTGAAGTACATCTAACTATTGCTATAGTAAAATACAATAATTTTGATAGGGATAGATTTGGATTAGCAACAGGACATCTAGCGAATAGTATAGAGGTAAACCAAACTAAGATACCAGTATACATACAACCCACTAAAGAATTCATTTTACCAAAAGATAAATCTAAAGATATTATAATGATTGGACCTGGAACTGGTATTGCGCCATTTAGAGCATTTATAGAACACAGAAAAGAAACAGGCGCATCAGGTAAGAACTGGCTCTTCTTTGGAGAAGTAAATCAAGAATCAACATTTTTTTACAATAATGAATGGGCCGATTATATGGAACATGGTCATTTGGACAAATTAACAACGGCATTTTCCAGGGACCAAGAACAAAAAATATACGTTCAACACAGATTACTTAGCAACGGAAAAGAAATATGGAAATGGCTAGAAAATGGAGCTTATTTCTATGTCTGTGGCGATAAGCAATATATGGCTAAAGACGTTCATTCTGCCTTAATTGAAATCGCTAAAAAAGAAGGTAAAATGAAGAAAGCCGATGCTGAAAAATTCATTAATAAAACTTTAATGAAGGATCAACACAGATATCTCAGAGACGTTTACTAATCTTTTTTACGTCCAGATTCAATAACTTCACCGGTTTGGGAATCATATGTTTTCCCAGTTACGGGATCATACCTGAAACCTGATTCTTTACTGGGTACATTAGTGCCTTGCTCAGGATAATTATCAAAGTAATCTCCACCATCACCAATACGGCTATAGGCAAATAAACCTAGGCCTGCCACAGATAATACTACTAAAGGAATCCAAACAAGTGGCTCATTAATCAAAGAACTTTCATCTTCTTCTTCGGGAAGTTCGACAATAATTTCTTCTTCAACAACTACATTAACTTCGGCTGATGCTTTATTATCTAATTCATTAAACTCGTCAATAATATTATCTGGATCAATAATCGCCTCAATGTAATAATCACCAGGTACTGTTGGTTTCCAATAAAATACTCTTATTTCTTCACCAATAACCCTACCTAATGGTTTAGTTTGATAAATTTCAACTAATTCACCATCTATAAAAAGTGAAATTTCAGCACCAATACATTCATCTGTTGAATTCTCAAAATTTACACCTAATGGACATTCACAACATATTTCAGGTCCGAAATTTAAAGCGCTAACCATAATCTCCAGTGTTTGATTAAGATATATTTGTGTGGGGATATACGGCATTTCTACAGAAAGTTGGAAATTGCGAGGTTTAACTTGAATACTCAGATTAATCGTATTGTCTGTAAGATTCGTATCTTCAAAATCACTATTTGTTATTTCTGCGACTATAGTAAGATTGTGTAAACCGGCTAAAGTACTAGTTTTCCAATAAACGGTCACAAATCTTGTTTCATCATACGCCAGATTCGTTTGTGGAACGTTATATATCTCATTACCTTCAAAATCATATGATTGAACTTCTGGAGACGTAGAATTATCTAAATACACTAGCATTCTAAATGAGGGAATCTTAGCTAAATTATTTCTAACTTGAATTATTATTTCAACATTATCCCCTTTGAAGATTGTATCAACAGCATCAACTGAAACTAAACTTAAATCATATTCTGGAGCTGCGACATTAACCAAAATGGATTTAGCGTTGTTAGAATCATCTAATTCTTCAATTTGCTTAGATGAATCTGCATGACCTGATACGCTAGGTTGCTGTTGATCCCATACATATTCTCCAGTAATATTATAGAATTCACCTTCACCAAGATTAAGGTTCCAAGAATCTATTACATCTCCATCGATTCTCAATTCAATAGGACAATTCAAAATTTCTGAGGCTCCCTTATTAAAAACAGTAATAACTATATCCGAAGGCATTCCTCTAACTGCTTGGCCAACAACAAAAATATCATAAATATTGATATCCGGTTTTGAATCTAAAACAACAAGCTGGAAAGTAAAGTTATTATCACCTTCATTCCATTCAGTAATTTCATCCAAAGGATCTATTCTAACCGATATTGTATGATTACCTACTACTTCAGTACCAGACGAACCATCCCATGTAATTGAAGCAGACTCTGTACCTGATACAAACTCTTCCCCTCTCCTTGTAGCGTTTGTTATACTAGATATTATAACATATCCAATCAATACTTCTTCTTCCCCTTCTGGAGTATCATAGAAACTCACACGAACATTTTCTGCACTCATAACATAATCATCATTAAGGATATGAACTATTAATTGAACCGAATGTTTATCAAATATAGATTCAAGCCAATAATCATCTGGTGTGATTGTAATATTACGAGTTTCATCTAAAGTAAGTTCTGGAGAATGAGCTCTGACGTAAATCGTAGCTGTAACTGTGTTATCATCTTCTACAAACTCATCAATAACCTCATTTGAATCCAATGTAATAGTAATAGTAAACTCGCCCACACCATCTGGCTGCCAAGTGATATTGTATTGACCTGATTCGCCCTGAGCAATAATGGTTCTGACTTGAACTGTTTCGATTGTGCTAGTCTCACCATCCAATGTTTGCGTAAAATCAATATAGAAATTTGTACAATCATCACGACCATTATTCTCAAACATTAATAAAATATCAACAGAATCACTCTCGGCTGGGGCTGCTGGAGTAAATACGATATTTATCTCACTAGATTGTGGTCTTAGATTTGCTAGTGGCTGCTCAAATATAGTAAATGCGTAAACAATTTTGTTATTATCTTCTTCAGTTTCTAAAATATCATCATCATAATCTGCAAATATAGTAATTACACGATCTCCAGTGCCTCCACAAAGATCCGGACCACAACTAATGTCAATAACGGCTGTTCTATTATGTCCAATAACACTCTCTGTAGTCTCAAAGATTGGAAAACATTCATCACCAGAATCACATTCAGAAGTACTGTTCCATACAATTATTTTTACATCAGTAGCTGGTTCAGAACCATGGTTTACTACCTCAAAATGAATTTCTAAACTCTCACCATTAACTGGATAATCTGGCGCAAATGTGAAATTTATTGGTTCTAAATCTATGTCTAATGCCTCCACTTCACTTGTGAAGAAAAGCATGACCAAAAACGTACCAAGAACGGCTGTAACTGCTGTAGCAAATCGTTTCATCATTAAATGAGGTATAGTATTACTACATAAAACTACTCGTTAATATTAAGACCTAAAATGCAATAAAAAGAAAACACAGAGTTTATATGGGGCACTTTTTGCGAACACATGGACCCAGTAAGCGTGCTCGACTACAGATACGGCACAGAAGGAATGAGAACCGTATTCCGTGCAAATTCATACTTACAAGCATTATTAGAAGTAGAAGCAACACTAGCCGAGGTCCAAGAAACTAAAAACATAATACCAAAAGGTACCTCTAAAATCATCCGAAATGGAATTTCGACTGTTAAACGTGAAAGGGTTGAAGAAATTGAATCTGAAATCAATCATGATATTATGGCTGTAGTTAAGGCCTTAGAAGAAAAAACGGGAGACGCTGGAAAATGGATTCATTTTGGTGCAACAAGTTATGATATAGTTGATACAGCCAGAGCATTGCAACATAAAAGTGCCATAGTATTACTAGAAAAAGCAATTGATGATTTACTAAACACTCTAGCTAAACTAGCTAAAAAACATGATAAGACTGTAATGCTAGGCAGAACACATGGTCAATGGGCAACGCCTATTACATTTGGGCTAAAAATTGCAGTATTTACTGCAGAATTAAAGAGACATAAAGACCGATTAAAAGAAATTAAACCTAGAATATTAACTGGGAAATTTTTGGGCGCTGTAGGTTCAGGGGCGGCGATGGCCCCCCATACTCTTGAAGTACAGGCCAAAGTCTGCCAAAAGCTAGGCTTAAACGAACCGTTAGCAACTACACAAATTTTAGGTAGGGATAGAATTGCAGAAATGATTGCATGGGGATCAAACCTATCAGTCAGTCTCGAAAAATTTACTACTGAAGTACGTAATCTCCAGAGAAGTGATATTGGTGAAGTATCAGAGGCATTCGATAGGGAAAAACAAGTTGGTTCATCAACAATGGCGCAAAAAAAGAATCCAATAGCATCAGAAAATATTGGAGGATTAGCAAGAGTCGTAAGATCAATGCTCTATACCTCATATGAAAATAATTTACAGTGGCATGAAAGAGATTTAGCAAACTCAAGTGCTGAAAGAATAATTTTGCCCCAATTTTACATCTTATTAGAATATATAATCATCAAAACAAATAATGTCTTTGCTAATTTATTTATAAATTCAGAAAGAATGAAACAAAACTTAGTAAATGCAGGGGGTCTACCAATGGCCGAAGCATTTGTTATAGCACTTGGTAAAACTGATTTAGGCCGGCAAGAAGCCCATGAACTAGTTAGAAAAATAACGATGGATGCTGAAAAAAACAACATCTCCTTTTCTGAAGCAATTCGCAATAATAACGCTGTTAAAGGATATTTAACCACCGGCCAAATAGAGGAATGTCTTAAACCTGAAAATTATATAGGCCATTCAGAAGAAATTATTGACAAGGTATTAGGTTCATTATAATGCAAGGATTTGCAATAAACAATATATCAAAAAATAATTTGAAGCAAAAAGGCGATAAAATCATACTTAATTTATTCGATAAGGGAATAAGTGCTAAATACCGAATTTTTGGCAAATTTATATACTTGGAATCTAAAGACCAAATACTAAGTGAAAATCTGAAATTCGAATATTATAATGCGAGTTTGAGTACCTATAAAAAAGATGAGATTTTCAACACCATAGCAAATCTAATAGAGACGATAAAGGAACCACCCAACTTCGCAATAAAAGTCGATAGAAGAGGTGAACACAAATATACGTCTACTGATTTGGCTAGAGAAGTTGCGGGAGCTGTATTTGATAAATGGCCAAACATAAAGGTAAACTTAGGAAAACCTTCATTGGAAGTCAACATTCAAATTATTAATAATCGGAGTATAATATACTTACGAAATTAATGAACATTACTGTAGTTGGAGCTGGAGCATTAGGAAATATGCTTGCAACAAAACTTTCGAAGAATAATAAAGTGAAATTGGTTGTAAAACCTGAACATGCAAAAAAAATAAGGGAAAAGGGAATACTATTCAAAGAGATAGATAATAAAATAATTAATCCCAAACTCGAAATTACCACTAATATTGAAGAGACAGATTTGGTGATTTTATGTCTGAAAAGTTATGATATACTAGATATAATTGAAACAATAACAAATATTGAATCACCAATAATGTGCTGCCAAAATGGTTTACAAACTCTACATCTCCTAATTGATAAAATAGGCCCTAAGAGAATATCGTACTTGGTTACTGGACATGGAATATCTAAAATCAAACCAGGTATATCTGAACACAAGGGTAAAGGATTCACTTACATAGGTGAATTGTCCGGCACAGTATCTGAAAGAATAAAACAAATATCCAATGATTTATGTAGTAATGGGGTCGAATGTAACATTGTTACAAATATAGGAGAATATGTTTGGTTAAAAACTATAATTAATAGTGCAATCAACCCGATAGCAGCCCTCGCTGAAGTAAAAAATGGTGAATTAAAAAGACCTGAATTATATGAAAAGATTAAAGAAATATGCGAAGAAAGTGAATATATCGCAGTGAAGAAAGGCATCAAACTTCCTTTGAAGCCCTGGAAAGAAATAAACTCTATAATTGATAAAACTGCAAATAACAAATGTAGTATGTTGCAGGATTTAGAAAATAATAAACAAACTGAAATAGATGCAATAAACGGGGAATTAATTAGAATAGCAAAAGAACTCTCAATAAATCCAATACATAATCAACAAGTTTTTTCTGAAATAGAACAATTAATACAGTAGTTCAACTAAAAAAACTACTAGAACAAAAAGAAGTCCAACGACAAAAAGAAAATCAATTATTAATTTAAAAGTTACCAGAAACTTACCTATTCCTTTCAGAACAAGAGAACGTTCCGAGTCGTCATCCCTTCATAAGCTCCTTGTAGCCATCATAATACTTAGTAAAGAAAAACATCGGCTACTAGTCTATACCTAATGCTTTATTGGTCTTAACAATTGATTTTATGTTGTCTGACTCTAAATTAAACATAGCCCTAATTGCATCTATATTTTCAGGTATAACATCAGATTCTTGGTGTATTGCTTGATAATAATATAATTTTTTGCCGAACGAATGAACTCCGTCTTTCCAAACGGCTATCTGATTAAGATCGCCTCTTGTGTATAATGCATCACGAGCAAATTCCATAATCTCTGCAGTTCCGGGTAAATTGCGTATTTTATTGCCATCTGAATTCAGGAATCCCTCTAATAAATTTACACGGGGCGTAGAATCCCATATTGACAATATTTCTTCAACATTAGGTTCACTATCCAATTCAGCAATAATACAGTGGACGTGCATAATAGTTGTAGGAACTTTTACAGCCATTGTTTGAATATTAATTCCCTCTATAACTGTCTGAACATCAGGACCATGATGACTAGGTACAGTTAGTACAGGTTCTATAGAATTAATTGGCCCTCTATCACTATCTTTAGGATCACCACTTCTTCTCACCATTACGGCTTGAACATTATCTATTCCACACTTATTAAGAAGAGGGTAAAGAGTTCTTGCAAGTCCAGTAGTATTACAAGACACAACTCTAACATAATCTTGATTTATTGCTGAAGAATAATTAGTTAAAGCATTGAAACTAACCCCAATGGGTGCATGTTTTTCACCACCCTGCCATATTGCTTTAGTATTATATTTTTGATACATCGCCATATTATTGACACCTAGTTTACCTGGAGTACAATCGATAATCACATCTGAAATATCAACCAATTCTTCAGTAACCCCAGAAACTTTAACATCTTTTTCTTCAAAGAAAGGAATTTTAGCCTTTGTAGAAGCAAAAACTGGAAAACCGGCATCTAATGCACCTCGAATTTCATACGTTGGTTTAGTTTTTACTATTCCAACTATTTCCATATCGTCTTGATGTGTAACAGCCTCAGCAACCCGCTTTCCGATTGTGCCATAGCCGTTGATTCCTACCTTAATCATATTTCTTTATTTAATAGTGCTATTTAACTAATTTTCGCTCTCATCAGACATCTTTTTTCTAAGTTGCTCTATAGATACAGATATCTTCTTTTCAGGAATTGAATCGGTTGGTTTTCCAAACTCTTCGACTTCCTCAATCTCTGAAGAGAAATCATCGACGACTTCAATATCCGAAGGTAAATCTGACACCTCAACTTCAGACATGTCTGATTCCTCACCTTCTTCAGAAATATTCTTAGAGATGGCATAATCTCCCTCACCGCCCTGGCCTTCAGGAACACCTCCTCCTTCAATATCTGCTGCAAGCTGAGCTCGTTTTTCAGAACTAGCTTCCTCAGCTATGTCTTCTAAAATCTCTTCAGGAGAGACCTCTTCATCAGATTCAGGAAATTCATCTTCTTCAGTATCTATAAGCTCATCTAAATCCAACTCAATTTCTTCATTGTACAAGAATTCTGGCATCTCTGGTGCAACAGCACCTGGTGTTGCTATAGCTTCATAAAACTCAAACGCAGTTCTCTCAACTTCCGAAACAAATTCTTCCAAATTTTCTTCTCCGATACGAGAAAATGTTGATGCCATTCGGTCTGCTATGAATGCAAAATAATTAGGAGCAACTTCAAACGCTTTTTCAGTCCAAGTAAATGGAATCCAAGCCATAACTTGCTTATTACGGGAGTCTACCGTGATTTTCAGCTGAGGACCTGGATAAATTATACCACCACAGGACACATCATAATTATTCATGTACGCCAAAACTTTGTACACGTCCTCTTGCCTCGGTGGTTTTGTAAGATTGTATTTAGCTTCAAAATAAAAATTAACGCCTCTATAATTCATAAATATTTCAGGTTTGCCTGAACCTTGTACTGGATTAGTAGACGCTTCGGAATCTCCAAAAAGTGAACCCATTATTGAATCGCTCCAACCTTGTCTTACTTGTTCAGGTGAGTCATATCTCAGTACAATATCTTTGTTCTTTGAACGAAATTCTCTAAGAGACTTTGCATGGGCGCTCAAATTAAGACCTGAAGCCATTTCACAAAGAATCCAGAGGGCATAAATATCTGTCATTTTCTGTGTCTGAACAAGAACCGTTTCTTCATAATAAGATTGATAATCTTCTAAAAAAGACTTCCACAAAGGAGGTAATTCACGATAAGCTCTATTACGATTCCAAGTCTTAGCCTCAATAATAGCTTCGCGATTGATAAAACGTTCTTCTTTCCTAGTATTCTTAGCTGTAGGTATTAATTCTGCTAATTTTCCATCACCTAATACTTGCTTATGGAATCGACATGCCAGATCAAGTTTGTCTAACTGTTCTTTAGCTGACTTATCAAGTGCCTTGTATTCTTTTCCATATATCGCAGACCAAGCTTTCTTTTCTCTTTCTCTACGATCCATTTCATCTCTGAAAAAAATAGCTTCAATAAAAACCTCCATGTGGAATTTTACTAGCAAAACATTTGTTGGTGTACTCCACTTTCTCTTACGGATATCTGTAACATGGGCTGTTGCATACTCAGTACCTTTTTGTGCACGAGCTAATGCCGTTTTCTGCCACCTAACAGCTCCTCTAATCTGAGATTTCATTGTTTTACGTATTACTTCAACTTTGTAGGTATAAGCTCCTTTTCGAATGTCATTTGTAACCTTAAGGAGTTTTCCTGAGAATTCTAAAAGCTGTTCAATATTCAACAATATCTTTTCCTCTTCAATTGATGAAGTGGCTCCAGGGTACATATCTTCAGGAGGGTCGTCAGCTCCTGAATTCTTTACCAAATCAGGTATATGTTCATCTCTTAATTCCTTGAAACTTTCATAATCTAACATTTTTGGAGCAATAACTACTTCCAATTTATTTGAAATGGAATTACCGTCTTTATCGTGCAACGAAATTGTATTAGTTCCTATATAATCAGGAACCTCAAACTGCATAGAATGTGTGGTGTTGGATCTAACTGAAGGTAAAGAATCAACCTTTGCAGTACCCATACGAATGTGAACGCCATCTAAAGCTTTGAAAGCATTAACATTAAGCATTACAGACTCACCTTCTGTTAAATTCTCAGAATGTCCCTCTGGTAACTTGAGTTCTATTGTTGCATCTGGTAAACTCATATCAACCGAATACGCTTAAACCTGGTGAATCGACCATCTTTTCTAAAGTATTACTGATACCATGATTTTGTCCTAAAACTTCCTGGGCTTTAAGCATCAAACATTTCAATTCATTCCTTTCAAGCCCTTCTAATGCCGGCATGATATTAGATTTAATGACATCTTCTAATGCTCTATCTAATTCATACTGACCTCTGGAATTAAAGATGGTTAACATAGAATCTATGATAACGGCAGGTCCGACTTTTCTATAAGTTCTAACGCCACGTGCAACCTCATCATCCCTCGACTGTGGTAATTCTTCTTCTTCTAAGAAATTCATCATTTTATTAAATGCCTTGAAAATAGTACCGTCATCATCATAAAAGTCAAACATTTCCTTAGCATACCAGTCCTCTTCCTCATCAGGTCTTTCAGGGGCAATACCCAACTTATTAAGCTTGTTGAAGACGAAAATTGGCATACGTTTATACTCATCCTCTCTATTTGGAAGACCTATTTCAACAAAAGCAAAACGCCTCATTAAAGCATGTCCTACATTGAATAACGTATTTTTATCCTGTGTATTCATCGTACCTATTATTCTAAATTCCGGAGGCATCATAAATGGTGCCCCTGCAGTCTCTTTTGCGGTAAGAAGAGCCTGTTTATCTCTGTACTCAAATACTGTAAATAATTTACCAAACGCTTCATCAATGTTCGCTCTGTTAAACTCATCAATAACAAGATAATGTGGTTTACCTTCTTCCTGCATAGTTTTTTCACAAAGTTTAGCTGCATCTGCCACGTATCCCTCCTTGAAATAATAACCACCTGAGTCATCAGGAGAAATACCCCCTATAACTTCAAAATTAGACCATTCTGCATTTGCTGTAACAATTGTATAATTTGGAATGATACTACCATCTTTTCCTTCTTTACCACCACAAATTTGAGCCAACAAAAGATTAGCTAAAGCAGTTTTACCCGTACCTGGATCACCATAAAGCATTATATTTCGACCTGACTTCAAATGCGTTATAGTTTGATTGATAGTATCCTCTGTAGTTGAATAATATTTAGACAATTCTTCATAATCTACACTATAGTCCACTTTCATAGCCTTTCTAATCTTTGGAGATTCAGCTAAATCATCTTTGAGCTCTTTTTCGAGATCATCTAAATGAGAAAGGTCCACCCCATAATTCTCATCTTCCGTTGGTTTGATATCAATAGTCGCTTCAGGAAACTCCGAAAGTAAACGATCCATTGCATCTTCTAAAGTAATTTCTTTGGGCGTTGATGGTGCTAAATCATTTGTTTCTTCTTTGGTTTCATCTCCAGGAGCAAAAGAAGAGTCAAATGGATCTGAAGGTGGGTTACTCAACTGCATTTCCATCATACGATCTCGGAATTTATCTACACCGAATTTCATTCCATACCAAATTGCCCCTCCAGAAACTAAAAGAGGAATAATCAACATAGCCCATTCATTATTGTTGTCAGGAGCTGAAATATCACTACCAGACATCAGTGCTGGTGCTATCATCGTTGCAAATAAAGTTCCTATTCCGACTACAAATAAACCAAAGTATGCAAATCCTTCCATACTTTCTTCAGATTTTCTCTTACGATAGAATAGGAAAATACCCAAAAAGGTAATCGCCATAAAAAGAACAGTAAGTATCCAATCCCCTTGATAAAAGTAAAAGTTTTCTCCTCTGTTTTTAACTAAATTAAATAACAATACCACAAATTGGAAACCTAGACCAAAGAGAATAAAAAAGAAATATTTTACTTCTTCGAGATCCTTAAGCCTTATAGTTTGAAGAATATATGCAGCCATACCAATAAGAAGTGCTAGAATACCTAACATCAAAATAAGCAATTCAGCACCCTGAAGATTTATGTAACCTACATTCGAATCTCCTGCAGCTGCTGCACAAGCTGCATCAAAAGTAATAGATTCTCCACTATTATTCGTAGCACTCATTGCCTTAGTACAATAGGCCCAAGGACCTTGAACCCAATTATGGTGCAAAGCAGCAAATACTAGAGACCCAGCGCCGATAAATGAATAAATTGTGCTCAATGGCGCCTCGCTAAGATCCTTACCAGTCACAGAATAAAGAAATACAATATACGATACAATTATGACCATCAATGCCGCTGAAGCACCTAATGTTGAATAAATAGAATTCAACGCTTCGGGTGGATAGTCAGCCGAAATACAGGAACTCGTATCTTCATCTGTACATATCTTATCATCATTAATGCTTGAATAACCCCCGCCAACATAAACATAGACAACGAGCATAACCAAAATACAAGGAATAATAACAGCCATAATGTTGCTATCTCTAATCCTTCTTGACTGAATAAAGACACATAAAGATAACAATGCCAATAAAACCAAAACAGATTGAAACTGATGTTCATCTACACTAAATCCGGTTACATTAAAATTATCAGAATTACCATCTCCACCATTTCCTAAAGTAACGGGGCAACCATCAGGATCGTTTTTAACAGCTGGATTATACCATCCAGGACAATTAAGTGGATTATCGTCACTGGTAAATACCTCATCTGTTATTTTCTCAACATTTAGCCCTTGTGCGTCCTCGCACGCATCCCCTGATTCTAAAGTATCTCCTATTTTACATTCATCAGGAGAATGTAAATCTCCTGTAGTATAATACATAATCAAACCTAACAATGCAACCGCAAGTAAAAATTGGAAAGCAGGTAAATAGAAACTAGGTTTAGAGGTTATTAAGGCTGGAGGGGAAGTAGATTTGGGCTCACCATCTGATTTAGATACTGGAGTTTCTATCTTTGATGGACCCACATCCTTAGCCCCTGCCAAATTGACACCACAGATATTACAGAAAGGGGCATTATCTTCGACATCCACTGCACAGACTGGGCACTTTTTCATTAATACACAGTTAAGACTATTGGTTAAAAGCTTTTGACTATGGCAAACGTTCTTAACAACCTTTTCAATAAGAAAATAATGCCTGATACTTTAATGACTTTGAGAGACTTAAGAGTGCAAGCTTTCAAAGAAAGAAGAGAAGGAAGACTAACAAAATTATCT
>LWDU01040355.1_pt1 | contig 13434 bp, 10 predicted proteins | sample 727161 | NCBI WGS metagenome assembly LWDU01 (sample SAMN04566230, study PRJNA314399) | hydrothermal vent metagenome | isolation source: deep sea hydrothermal plume seawater | place: Mexico: Gulf of California, Guaymas Basin | collected 2004-07-11 | reverse complement strand
TGGTCTTACCGTGGTCAACGTGACCAATGGTCCCCACGTTTACGTGCTCCTTGCTGCGATCAAATTTCTCCTTAGCCATTCTTCCTCTCCTCTCTCTTTTCTCGCGGCTTCCTCAAGCCGTTTTAATCAAATCCTGTGGAGCCCACGACCGGATTTGAACCGGTGACCTCGTCCTTACCAAGGACGTGCTCTACCGCCTGAGCTACGTGGGCCTTCTCGACGCCTTGTCTTTACAACTACAGCAGCGAGCCCGTCCCCGGGCGGCGGGTAAGCGGGAGACGAGACTCGAACTCGCGACCCTCAGCTTGGAAGGCTGACGCTCTAGCCAACTGAGCTACTCCCGCAGCTCGAACTACTTACCCTTCTATACCTACCGTGACTCGAAACCCTGACGCCGACCACTGACTCTGCCCCCGTAAGCAACCGACCACACCGTCCGCCAACCACCACACTCCAGTAAGTGGTGGAGAGGGGAGGATTCGAACCTCCGTAGGCGTACGCCGGCAGATTTACAGTCTGCTCCCATTGACCGCTCGGGCACCCCTCCTGGCACACTTCCCCTGGAGCCGATGGCCAGACTCGAACTGGCTACCTACTGATTACAAATCAGTTGCTCTACCAGCTGAGCTACATCGGCACTCCGGGCTAAAACATCCTGGTACCGGGCACCCGCCCGTCACCACACAAATTAAACACCCCGATCCACTCCCCCGGGCACGTCATCAAAACACTCCCCGTAGAGCTTTTCCGCCGGGGTAAACGCCTTTTCCTATCAACCCGGTTTGAGAGAGTCAACCGCTGGGACGCCCGGGGAACAATCCTTCGGCCACCCGGTACAGTGCAACCGCCGCCGCCGCCGACGCATTGAGCGAGCCAACCCTCCCGCGCATGGGCAAGCGGGCCAATTGGTCGCAGTTGCGAGCCACCAGGGGCCTCAGCCCACTGCCCTCACTGCCCAGCACCAGCGCAGCCGGCCGCGGAGGCGGCGGCGGCTCGAGCAGATCGTCGGCCTCGGCGTCAAAGAAGCCGGCCTGCTGGGCCATTTCAATGGCCCGAGAAAGGTTGGCTACCCTGCAAACGGGCAGGTGTAATGCGGCCCCCGCCGATATTCGCAGGACGGTAGCCGTCACTGGTGCTGCGCGCCGACCCGGCAGGACCACGGCCAGGGCCCCCGCCGCCTCGGCCGTTCTTATGACGGCACCCAGGTTCACCGGGTCAGTGATCTGGTCGAGCAACAAAAGCGGCCCACAGCCGAGGGCGCCATCCGGCAGTCCATGCAGGAGTTCGCGAAACTCCCTGTAAACAAAGGTTATTTCAACTGCTATACCACCCGACGTGACCCCTGACATCGAGTCGCATTCGTCAACAGGGACTGTTGAAACCGCGAGCCCGGCATCGCGGGCGGCCCGGGCCAGCTCTTGCGCGCGCGCCGGGGCCCCCTCGTCAATGTAAACGCAGTGTATCTCGGAGGGGCCGGCCATGGCTTCTTCCACTGCATGGGGCCCGCCGGCCACCATGCGTTCACCCCTGGCCGGTCTGCGGCGCGCACCCGGGGGGCCTCTTCTGCCCGCCCGGCCAACGTAGTCGTCTCTTCTACCCCTACCCACTGTTGATTATCTCCATCGTCGCCCGCCCGCAGGCCTCTTTCACTGAAAACCGGCTGCCGCTGTCCAGCCCGGGCTTGAGAGGGCCGACGTTTACAGGACAGGCCCGTATGACTACACTGATGCTAATCCGCGACGCGGCCCCGCAGTACTGGGGACTTGTCTATACCGGGATTTGCTATGGGTAAAACCCTGCGCCGTTACATGATGCGCGAACTGGGCTCGGCCTTCATGACAGGGCTGGGCGTGTTCACGTTTATACTACTGGTTTCACGCATGTTGGGACTGGTCGACCTCGTCATGGCCAGGGGCGTACCCGGCTACCGGGTGGCACAGATTTTTGCCTACGTGCTTCCCGGCTTCCTCGAATTGACCTTCCCCATGGCCCTGTTGCTCGCGGTAGTGGTGGTATTCGGCCGCCTGGCCAGTGACGGTGAATTGGTGGCCATGAGAACAGCCGGCCTCAGCCTCTACCAGATGCTCGGCCCCGTGCTGCGCTTTGCCCTCATCATCGCTGTGGCAACCTTCCTGTTGTCGTCCTGGGCCCGCCCCTGGGCCAACAACGCCATAAAGACGACCCTGCTGGAGGTAGCCAGGGAGCGGGCTACGGCGGCACTCAGACCAAAGATGTTCAACAACGACTTCAGCGGCCTCGTGGTTTACGTGGACCGCATTGACCAGGAAAACGGGGTCATGGACGGAGTCATGGTAGCCGACGAGCGCGACAGTTACCGCCGTACGAGCATGATGGCGAGTCGAGGACGGGTCATCAGCCCCCCGGGCGACAGCAACCTCTACCTGCAGCTGCTCGACGGAACCAGCCTGTCGTTTCACGCCGGGCAGGAAAGCTACGACAAAACCGAGTTCGCCTCGCTTGAGGTCAACCTCGCACTGGCCGACATGAAAACGGTGGCAAGCGGAAAACCAAGACCCCGCGATATGTACCTGGGCCCCCTGTTGGCCGCCAGGCGTCGTCTCCTGGACGTGGGCGACCGGGCGCTGGAGGAGACAATCGAGATAAACCGCAAGCTGATCATGCCCGTGGCCGCGCTGATACTGGCCCTTTTCGGGGTGCCCCTGGGCATACAGAAAACCCGTACAGTCCGGGCACGCGGCTTCGCCGTGAGCCTGGTGGTCATCCTTGGTTATTACCTCTTGTTTTCAGGTTCCATCACCATTGCCCGCGGTAACACGGCGCCATCGGTCCTGATCATGTGGTTGCCCAACCTCATTTTTGCCGTCGGTGCTGTGCTGCTCACCAACAGGGCAGCGCGCGACCGACTGCAGTACCCGCCCATGGCGAGCTGGCTGCTGATGCTGCGGCGCCGAGCAAAAGGGAATGCCGGCTCGTGAACATCCTCGCCCGCTACATAGTCAAGTATTACCTGAAGGTCTTCGGACTCTGCCTTTTTGCAAGTTCCGGGCTGTTTCTGGTCGTAGATTTTTTCCAACGCATAGGAGACCTCGCCGCCTATGACCCCGGCGCGCTTGCCCTGGCCGGATACTTTGCCTTCAAGCTTCCGAGCATACTGGCCGAAATCTATCCTGCCTGTTCCCTGCTGGCCGTGCTCCTGAGCCTGGGCGTGCTCGCCCGTCACCGCGAGACACTCGCCATGCGGGCCTGCGGCGTGACTACCTGGCAGGTGGCCACCCCCATGCTTGCCGCTTCGGCTGTCATCACCATGGTTGCGCTGCTGGCCAACCTCACCGTGGTGCCCGCCGCGACTGCCCAGTCACGCTACATAAACGACGTGTCGATAAAGAAGAAAGCGTTCCGCGGCTTCTACAACGTCAACTCGCTGTGGTTCCAGGGAGCCGAGGGGTTTTTCAACGTGGACTACTTCGACGCCAACAACCGTGCCCTGTATGGCCTTACCCTGTACGAGGCCGGCCCCGAGTTCCGCCTGGACCGCATAGTGGAAATCCCCGCCGCGCGCTGGCGCAACGACTCGTGGGAGCTCGACCAGGGAACGGTCAAGACCTTCACCTCGGCGGGCGAAATCCTGGCACGGGACCTCGAGCCAGGCGAGTTCACAGTCGACATCACCCTCGAAGAGTTACTGGCCAACCGGCGTCGCCCCTCGGAGTTCAACCTGGCCGAGCTCAGGGAGCAGATAAAATTGATGAAAGCCCGTGGCCTGAACACCGACGGCTTCGTGGTCGATATGTATGTAAAGGCGGCGTGGCCGGTGTCGGGGCTGGTAATGGTGTTGCTGGGCATCCCGCTGTCGTTGCGGGGCCGGCCCCGGGGCGCCGTAGCGCGCAACCTCGGCGTGGGCCTGGCCGTGGGATTTGCCTACTGGGTCACCATGGCTGTCGCTGTATCTGCCGGTCGCAACGGCGGGATGTCGCCAGCGCTGGCAGCCTGGACGGCCAACGCTGTGTTTTCGCTGGTGGCGGCATCCCTCTATCTCGGACGCGGACTGCGCTGACCAGCTGCCAGGCGCGGCGCCGCGAGAGCAGGCCTCAGGGTAAAGCGGCGATCGCGAGCAGGCCGGCCGTTTCATCGAGGCCGAGCATGAGGTTCATGTTCTGCACCGCTTGTCCGGCCGCGCCTTTGCCGAGGTTGTCGATTGCTGTCATCACCAGCAGAAGTCCGCTCTGGCTGTGCTCACGCCACGCGATCTCGACCATGTTGGTGCCCCGCACCCTGGCCAGTGACGGCACGCCCTCCCCGCCCAGCAGGCGAACGAAGGGCTCGTCAGCGTAAGCCCGGGAAAAAGCTCCGCTGACATCCAGCCCTTCGGCCGGCGCAACGTAGCAGTGACTCAGCAGCCCCCTGGACAAGGGCAGCAACTGGGGGGTGAACAGCAGCCTGGAAGCGTCTACACCGTGGGCCTCGAGCTTCTCGACCATCTCGGGCTGGTGGCGGTGCTCGCCTACATTGTAAGGCTTGACGTTCTCGTTAACCTCGGCGAACAAGCCTTCCCGTAAAGCCGCCCGCCCCGCACCGCTGGTGCCCGACTTCGAGTCGATGATGATGGGGCCCCGGGTCTGCCCTGCCAGCGGCAGCAACCCGAACAAAGCACCAGTGGGATAGCAGCCGGGATTAGCCACCAGCCGGGCCTCGGCCAGCTCGCTCCTGGCGAACTCACTGAGTCCATACACGGCGCCCTCGAGCAGCTCGGGACAAGGATGATCACCGTACCACTGCTGGTAGACATCAAGGCTGTCGAAGCGAAAATCTGCGCCCAGGTCAACGACCCGAAGGCCCGCAGCCAACAGCCCTGAGACCAACGGCCCCGAACTGCCGTGCGGAAGCGCTACGAAAGCCAACTCGGCATTGCCCACTATGTTGTCGACACTGGCCGACACCAGTTCGAGTTCCAGGCCGGCGAGGCCGGGGTGGACAGAGGCCAGCGGAGAGCCGGCGTCCTGTTCTGAAGTAACGGTAGTGACCTCGACACCGGGGTGGGCGGCCAGCAGGCGCAGCAACTCTGCACCCGCGTAGCCGGTCGCACCCACGACGGCCACCCGGACACGGGTTGCTGCTGTCATGGTCCCGCTACCTCTTGGAGAATTGAGGCCGTTTACGAGCCTTGTGATGACCGTATTTCTTTCGCTCCACCTCACGTGCATCGCGCGTGAGATAGCCGGCCTTCTTCAGCGCCGGCCTCAGGTCGGGCTGCAATTCGATAAGCGCGCGGCTGACCGCGTGCCGCACGGCCGAAGCCTGGGCCGAAACCCCTCCGCCTCGAACCCTCACAGAGAGATCGTAGGAACCGGCCGTACCGGTGAGCTCAAAGGGTTGGGCAATGATCATTCGGGCAGTGGGCCTGGGAAAGTAGTCCTCCTGCGTTCGCTGGTTGACCGTGACCTTGCCATCGCCCGCAACCAGTGACACTCGCGCGACAGCGCTCTTGCGCCTGCCGGTTGCCTCGTTAGCAGGCGATACTGCCTTCCTCTTGCCGCTGTCGGCAGACCCGCTGTCTGCTGCTGCAGCGCCCCGGGCCCGTAAAGTCTTTCCAATTATAGCCATCTATTACTCCGCTTATTCTCTCGTTGCCCTGTCAGGAGCACTTATCGCAGCACCGCTTCGAAGCCCGCGAAGCCTCTTCAAACTGGCAACTGCTCCGGTGCCTGGGCCACGTGGGGGTGCTCTTCACCCGCGTAGATCTTTAACTTTAGCGCCAACCTACGACCAAGCCTGCCCGGGGGCAACATTCCTACCACCGCCTTCTCTATTACCTGCTCGGGGCGGGTCTCGAGCAGCCGGCCGGCCGTGGTCTCGGTTATGCCTCCGGGAAAGCCGCTGTGCCGGTAGTACTTTTTGCCTTGGAGCTTATTGCCAGTGAGCACCACTTTGCTCGCGTTGGTCACGACTACGAAGTCCCCGCAATCCACGTGGGGCGTAAAAGCCGGGTTGTGTTTTCCCCTGAGCACGTGGGCGATCCTGGTCGCGAGGCGACCTAGAACCAGGCCCTCCGCGTCCACGACGTACCACTTACGCGCATCGCGTGCCTCTTCTACTGACAGGCTTCTGGTGACCTTCTGCATACTTGGCTCCCGTACATGACGGGACTCCTCAATTTCTCGTAGCTCAATTCCTCACGACCGACCACAGTCAGCCAAAATAACAAATGGCGGGGCCGACGAGACTCGAACTCGCGACCTCCGGCGTGACAGGCCGGCATTCTAACCAGCTGAACTACGGCCCCACCGCGCGCTGACAGGGCCAACGCGGTCTGCTTGGGTAACAGTTACGCCCACCAGCATCAAGTGGCGGGGCCTGCTTAAACGAAATGGTGGGCGGTGGCAGGCTCGAACTGCCGACCCTCGGCTTGTAAGGCCGATGCTCTCCCAACTGAGCTAACCGCCCCTGGCTCTAGCCGAAGACCCCGCGACAGCGGAGAGTTCGTCCGGTGACCGCACCCGTCAGTGGGTGACCAGGCCTTTTTCGTCCTTGTCGCCGTCACTGGCCGGCGCCGGGGTCGGCGTCATGGCAAGCGGCAGCTGGTTGACTGGTTTCTCGTTGATAAACACCGAGTCACGGCCATCGGGAAGTTGCAGCGCGGTGTTGAGCACGGTGTCTACTTCTTCGACCGGTACCATCTCGACAGCTTTGCGAACCGTGGCCGGGATGTCGGCAACGTCCTTGCTGTTCTCGGCCGGCATGAGGACCTTCTTTATGCCAGCTCGGTGGGCTGCCATGACCTTTTCCTTCAGGCCGCCAATAGGAAGTACCCGGCCCCTCAGGGTAATCTCGCCCGTCATCGCCACGTCGGGGTCTACCGGCAAGCCGGTAAGCGCCGAGACCAGCGAGGTGGCCAGGGTGATGCCGGCCGAGGGTCCGTCCTTGGGGATGGCCCCCTCGGGAACGTGGATGTGAACGTCTACCTTCTGGTAGAAATCATCGGCCAGGCCCAGCTCGTAGGCCCGTGATCTCACGTAGCTCATGGCTGCCTGGGCTGATTCCTGCATGACGTCACCGAGTTGCCCGGTGATGGTCAGCTTGCCCTTTCCCGGAAGCACTGTGACTTCCGTGTTGAGCAGCTCGCCGCCGTTCTCGGTCCAGGCCAGCCCGGTAGTAACACCAACCAGGGGCTCGACCTCGGCACGACCGTAGGTGAAACGCTTGGGGCCCAGGAACTTTTCGACCTTGCGCGGGGTAACGCGCGTGGACTTGGCGTCCTTTTCGTCGACTATCTTCACCGCCACCTTACGGCAGATAGAGGCTATCTCTCTTTCCAGGTTCCGCACGCCGGCTTCCTTGGTGTAGTGCCTCACAAGGTGCAGCAAGGTAGCGTCTGGGAACTCGATCTGCTCTTCGTTCAGTCCGTTGGCCTCTCTCTGCTTACGGATCAGGAACCTGCTGGCGATATTACGCTTCTCCAGCTCGGTGTATCCGGCTATGCGGATGATCTCCATTCGATCCTGTAACGGACGCGGAATGGATTCCAGGCTGTTTGCGGTGGTCACGAACATTACCTTGGACAAATCGTAATCTACGTCCAGGTAGTGATCGTTGAAGCTACCGTTCTGCTCAGGATCAAGCACTTCGAGCATCGCCGACGCCGGATCTCCCCTGAAATCAGCAGACATCTTGTCTATTTCGTCGAGCAGGAATACCGGGTTTCCCTTGCCAGCCTTCTTCATGCTCTGGATGATCTTGCCCGGCAAAGCACCGATGTAAGTGCGGCGGTGACCGCGTATTTCGGCTTCGTCGCGCACGCCACCGAGCGAAATACGAACGAACTCGCGCCCCATCGATCGCGCTATCGAGCGACCCAGCGAGGTCTTGCCTACTCCGGGAGGGCCAACGAGGCACAGGATCGGGCCCTTGATCTCGCCCACCAACTTGGTCACGGCCAGGTACTCGAGAATGCGTTCCTTGACCTTCTCCAGCCCGTAGTGGTCTTCATCGAGAACAGTGCGGGCCTTCTCGATGTCGATATCGTCACCCGTGTAGTCCTCCCAGGGAAGGCACAGCATCCAGTCGATGTAGTTGCGCACCACCGTGGCTTCGGCCGACATGGGCGACATCATCTTGAGCTTCTTCAGCTCTTTCTCGGTCTTCTCGCGGGGATCCTCGGGCATCGACGAAGCCTCAAGAGCTTCCTCGAGCTCCTGCACCTCGTTCTTGAACTCGTCCTTTTCGCCGAGCTCTTTCTGGATAGCCCGCATCTGCTCGTTCAGGTAGTACTCCTTCTGGGTCTTCTCCATCTGCTTCTTGACCCTGGAGCGGATGCGTTTTTCGACCTCGAGGATTTCCATCTCCGAACGCATGAAACCCAGCACCTTCTCGAGCCTCTCAGACACGCTGAAAGTCTCGAGCAGGGACTGCTTATCTTCGAGCTTGACGCCGAGATGCGAAACAATTGTATCGGCCAGCCGCGAAGGTTCGTCTATGGCGGCCACCGTGCCGGCCATCTCCGGCGGAATTTTCTTGTTGAGCTTTACGTAGGACTCGAAAGCCGTGTTGACGCTGCGCAGCAGTGCCTCCATCTCGGATTCGTCGCCCGCGAGTTCCTCTACTTCGTCGACCTCGACTTCGAAGAAATCCTCGGTGCCACCGAAAGCCTTGATGACGGCGCGGCGCTTTCCTTCAACGAGCACCTTGACGGTGCCATCGGGCAGACGCAGCAGCTGGACGATGGTGCCTATGGTGCCCACCGGGTGAATATCGTCCACGTCGGGGTCATTGGTCTTGGCGTCTTTCTGGGCCGCCAGCAGTATCGACTGGTCCCTGTCCATGGCCGCCTCGAGAGCTGCGATCGACTTCGCCCTGCCGGCGAACAACGGCATCACCATGTGTGGAAAAACTATGATGTCGCGCAGCGGCAACAGGGGGATGTGGCCCTGCGTCTCCACTGAATCGTCCCCGTCTTCTTCAGTACCAGGAGCCGAAGGCTCGTCGCCAATAACCAAGGGTTCTTTTTCTTTAGACATATTTTTTCTGCTGTTCCTTCCGGGCGTTCCGGCCGGGGGCCAGTTGTTATCAGCCGACCTTCGAAGCCGAGGAGAAAACCATCAACGGCTTCTCCTTCTTCTCGACCACTTCCTTGGAAATGACCACCTCTTCCACGTCGGGCATGGAAGGCACGTCGTACATGGCATCGAGCATGATGTTTTCCATTATGGCTCTCAGCCCGCGCGCGCCTGACTTGCGTTCCAGGGCTTCGCGCGAGATGGCCTCGAGGGCGCCATCGGTAAACGTCAGCTTGACGTTCTCCATCTCGAACAGCTTGGTGTACTGCTTGGTCAGAGCGTTCTTGGGCTCTTTCATGATGCGCACCAAAGCGGCCTCGTCAAGGTCGTGCAGCGAAGTAATTACCGGCAGTCGGCCCACGAACTCGGGGATGAGTCCGAACTTGAGAAGGTCTTCTGTCTGCAGCTCGCCGAGCATACTGCGATCGTTTTCTTCTTTGCCACCCACGTCGGCACCAAAGCCCATGCCCTTCATTCCGACCCTGCGACTGATGATATCGTCGAGGCCAACGAAAGCGCCTCCGCAGATGAAAAGTATGTTGGTTGTGTCCACCTGCAGGAATTCCTGCTGGGGGTGCTTGCGTCCGCCCTTGGGCGGCACGCTTGCCGTGGTTCCTTCAATGATCTTGAGCAGCGCCTGCTGCACGCCCTCGCCCGACACGTCGCGGGTGATAGACGGGTTGTCACTCTTGCGGGCCACCTTGTCGATCTCGTCGATATAGACAATGCCGCGCTGGCATTTCTCAACGTCGTAGTCGGCGTTCTGCAGGAGGCTCAGGATGATGTTCTCGACGTCTTCGCCTACGTAGCCCGCCTCGGTGAGGCTGGTAGCGTCGGCTATCGCGAAGGGAACCTGGAGAAATCGTGCGAGGGTCTGCGCCAGCAGGGTCTTACCACTACCGGTAGGACCGACGAGCATGATGTTGGACTTCTGCAGCTCGACCTCGCCGGTGACCATGCCCGAGTCGATACGCTTGTAGTGGTTGTGAACGGCGACCGAAAGAACGCGCTTGGCCTCGTCCTGGTCGACCACGTACTGGTCGAGGACCTTGCGGATATCGACCGGGCGCGGCACCGAGGAAACGGCGCTGATGGCCTCTTCCTGGTCACACTCCTCGGCGATAATGTCGTTGCAGAGGTCGATGCACTCATCGCAGATGTAAACGGTCGGACCCGCTATAAGTTTGCGTACCTCTTCCTGGCCCTTTCCGCAGAAAGAACATACGAGGTCGCGAGTGCTGTCTTCTCCGTTTTTTGGCATTAAGTAAGCCCGGCGCCTCCGTTACTCTCTATCGTCCTTCGACGAAGTCCTGCTACCACCCGTCCGCCTACTTACTGTCGGGCCGCTGCTCAATGACTTCGTCGATGATTCCGAACTCAACTGCCTGCGACCCGTCCATGAAATGGTCCCGGTCGGTGCTTTCCTCTATTGTAGCAAGATCCTGCCCCGTGTGTCTTGCCAGTATTTCGTTAAGTAGTGCCCTCACCCGCAGGATCTCGCGCGCCTGTATGTCCACGTCGGTGGCCTGCCCCTGCGCACCGCCCAGCGGCTGGTGTATCATCACCCGCGAATGGGGCAGTGCGTAACGTTTACCCTTGGCGCCCGCAGCCAGTAAAACAGCACCCATGCTCGCGGCCTGCGGCGGGCGGATATACTGCATCGTGTCATAGATGGCCAGCCCCGCCGTGACCTGCCCTCCGGGTGAGTTCAGGTAGAGAAAAATATCTTTCTCCGGGTCCTCTGCTTCCAGAAACAGCATCTGTGCCGTCACCAGCGCCGCCGTCGTATCGTCAACCTCGCCGCTGAGAAAAACTATACGCTCCTTCAGCAGTCGAGAAAATATGTCGTAAGAACGCTCGCCACGGCCGGACTGTTCGACCACTATAGGTACAAGATTCATACAGCGACCCTAGCCCGTTTGGAGGGGGGCGGCAACATCGGCCGGGTCGACTTCGACGTCATTGAGCGTCGCCTGCTCAACCAGGCAATCCATGGCCTTGTCCCTGAGCATCCCCATCCTGAGATCGGCCACTGCCCCCGGCTGGGAATAGTGCTGGCGTAGTTCGCCCGCGCGCTCACCGGCTGCGGCCAGCTGCTCCCCCACCCGCTTCTCCATCTCTTCGGGTTCCACGCCGAGACTCTCGGCCTCGGCCACCGCGTCGAGCACGAAACCCGCCCGCACCCGCTTCTCGGCCTCGGGCTGGACTATGCCCTTGAGCTCGTCGAACTTGTCGCGCGGAATGTCGCGCATTCCCATCTCGCCCAGCATGCTCATGGCAGTGCGCTCGACCAGCAGCGGCGGCAGGTCAAGCTTGCTCTTGCCCACCAGCGTCTCGAGCAACTCGCCGCGCACGCGTCGGTCGGCTTCCTGCGAAGCACGCTCGTGGAGTTCTCCGCTTACCTTCTCTCGCAACGAGGCCAGGTCCTCGACGCCGTCCCACCCGAGTTCGGCCGCAAACGAATCGTTGAGCGCGGGCACTATCTTGTTCTTGATCTCCCTGACCGTGACCTGGAAGCGCACCAGGCGGCCGGCCACTTCGGAGTCCTCGCCGTTGTTTTCTGGAAAGCGCACGTCTATGGGCGTGGGAATGCTGCGGGTCACGCCAAGCAGACCACGCTCGAAGTCGTCGGGCAGGTTGCCACTGCCCACCTCCACCTGCTGGCCATCCCTGCTGTAGCGATCCAGGGGCTGGCCCTCAAAACTGGCGTACATATCCATCGTTATGACATCGCCCGCCTGGACGTTGACCCTGTCTTCCTCGGCCTCGAGCACCGCCATGCGCTGGCGCAGCGATTCCATGGCCTCGCTGACCTGGTCGTCTTCCACTCGAGCAACCTTGCGGTCAGCCTTTGAGCGCTTGTAGCGGCCGAGCTTCACCTTGGGGCGGATCTCCACGGTGGCCTCAAACTTCAAGCCCTCGGCCGGTTGATACTCGCGGCTGGTCAAATGTGGCGGGCCGACAATATCGAGCTCGTGCTCGCGCACTACCTCTATTACGGCGTCCTCGATGAGACGGCCGATGACATCCTCTCGGACCTCGCCGCCGTATTCCTGCTCGAGCACCTCGCGTGGAGCCTTGCCCTTGCGGAAACCCTTTACCTTGGCCTTACTCGCTATGTTACTGAAAGCCGTGGTCATTTCGGCCTCGACACGCTCGTGGTCCACACTGACGACGAGCACCCTGCTCACCGAATCGTTCTTCTTAACTTTCGCCTGTATTCCAGCCATGTTCCTGCTCCGCTCCTGCCTGTACCGTTAAATGCTTCTGGTGCGAGAGGGGGGACTCGAACCCCCAACCGCATAGCGGGCTGGATCCTAAATCCAGTGCGTCTGCCAATTCCGCCACTCTCGCGCCCGCCCCGACTGGCACAACCATGGGTCAGGCCGTCCGGGCAAGGCGCGAATACTAGGCGCAAAACCTCGCCGATGCACACTCTGCTGTGTTGATGTTCGTGGAGCCCGCAGCTGGTGCCGGCATGGCAGATACGCCCGAGTCCCACCCCGCAACACGGAGTGGCAGGCGGCGGCCCCCATCGGGGGCTCGCCTTTCGGCCGCTGAAAATCGCAGCCCCCGGGAGTTACAGCCCTAGGGCATGGTCGTGCTGGTAGTCGAGGTGGTGCTGCCCGGCGCAGCCTGCTCGGCCGCGGCGCCGACTATCCTGGACGGGCAATCCAGAATCACCTGCTGATTGACCACCAGCTGCATCACCATGAGCGCGTCAAGCGCGGTCACGCCGCCATTGCCGTTAAGGTCGCACAGGTGCAACGGGCACTCGACAGACCTGCCCACGGCGTAGGCAAGGATAACCGGAGCATCGGCTATGCCCACCGAACCACTGCCGTCCGAGTCACCGCAGGGCAGCGAGCAAGTCGGGTACGAACAGAAGTCGCCGTTCACCTGGTTACCGTCGTCGCACTCCTCGCCCAGGTGGCCCTCCGGCTCACGCTCGCCGTTGCCGCAGCAGTCATCCACGTAGGATGCAGGATGACAATCACCTTCGTAGCAGGTTTCGCCGGTGGTACAGCTGTTATCGTCGTTGCAAACAAGCGAGTTGTAGCTATGCATGCAGCCCGAATAAGGCTCATCGCTCATGCAGTAGTCGGTGGTGCACAGGTTGCCATCATCGCAACTGACAACATCGGTCACACACCCACCTGACTCACAGCGTTCGTTCTCGGTGCACACGTCGTCATCGCTGCAATGGCGGGTGGTGTCGAACGTGTTGACGCAGCCGGTGTCACCAGTAGAAGCCGAATCGCAGGTGTCAGTCGTGCAGTCGTTCTTGTCGTCGCAGTCCTGGGCCGACGTGTCCGTACCCACGCAGGTACCCATACCGTTGCACTGATCGCCCGTCGTACAGGCGTCGCCGTCATCGCAGCCGGCAGTGTTGTACTGATCG
>LWDU01037137.1_pt1 | contig 13435 bp, 12 predicted proteins | sample 727161 | NCBI WGS metagenome assembly LWDU01 (sample SAMN04566230, study PRJNA314399) | hydrothermal vent metagenome | isolation source: deep sea hydrothermal plume seawater | place: Mexico: Gulf of California, Guaymas Basin | collected 2004-07-11 | reverse complement strand
GTCTGCCATCTCTCTCTGATTATGGCCTGTTTGCTTAAGGATATAAATCTGGTATCGTTCTCCTTGGGTAAGCTGCGTGTAGCGCATTTGTCATATGCTATAATCTTGCGTGTTTCTTTAATCCCCTTTAACCTAGAAAGCCATCCTGGGGCGAAATAGGGGCGAAAAACGAAAAAAGGGTTAAGACCGAGTAGTCCTAACCCTTTGATATAACTGGTTGCGGGGAGAGGATTTGAACCTCTGACCTTCGGGTTATGAGCCCGACGAGCTACCAAACTGCTCCACCCCGCAGAAGCACCCTAACAAAAGAGCACAGGGGAAGTCAAGAACAGAAGACCTGGGGGCGATCAGTATAGACTCATCAACTAGATGATATCCGGAGGAGAAATGAAGAATGAGGTTGTTCCACCTTTGAAATGGGATTTTTCAAATATGTCTGCCGAGCAGCTCGGGACGTCAGATGGCATAGACGAGGCGACGCGATCTCACGCCCTGCAATTACTTGAAGAGACCCGGAAGGACTTCGAAGAAGATCGTAATAAAAAGAGCCTTCCTTTTTTAGACCTCCCCTACCAATCGACTGAAAAGATCAAGGCCCTTGCGGCAAGCATTCGAGGCCGGTTTGACAACTTCGTCCTTCTGGGAATTGGAGGCTCAGCACTCGGCCCGATCGCGCTCCATCAGGCACTCCACTCTCCCTGCAATAATATGCTTTCCCAGGATCAACGCAAAGGGCCCAGGATGTTTTTTATTGATAATGTCGATCCATCAGAGGTCGCCCCTCTCCTTAAGCTTCTTGATCCGGTTCGTACCGCCGTCAATGTCATCACGAAATCAGGCGAAACGCTTGAGACGATGGCACTATTTCTTCTTTTTAAGGAATGGATCACCAACCATGTCGGGAGCCGAGCGGGGAAGAATCACTTTATCGCAACGACCGATCCAGGCAAAGGGACCTTGCGGGAGATTGCTCAGAAGGAAGGATATGCCACGCTCGACATCCCAGAGGCGATTGGAGGCCGTTACTCCGTACTGACCTCGGTCGGCCTCTTTCCCGCCGCGGTCTCCGGCATCGATATCGATGCCCTCTTAAAGGGAGCTGCCGACCTTGACAAGACATTCCAAAACCTGCCTGCGGCGGAAAACGGGGCAATCTGGGGCGCCTATCTTCACTATTGGTCCTATACGCGGCGGAACAAGAATGTCCTGGTCACGATGCCCTATGCAAGTGGATTAACCGGGATGGCCCAATGGTTCGGTCAGCTTTGGGCCGAAAGCCTTGGAAAAGAAAGGGATCTAAGTGGCAGGAAAATTTCATGCGGCCAAACGCCCGTCGTCGCCGTCGGGGCAACGGATCAGCACTCACAACTGCAACTCTACATGGAAGGCCCGATGGATAAAACGATTCAATTTATTTCAGTTGAAACGCTCAAGGAAGATCTGTCTCTTCCCTCCATCGAATCAGCAGGCGAAATCACATCGCTGGACGGTCACTCTCTCGGAGGGCTTCTCCAAATTGAGCAACGGGCGATTGAAACCGCCCTGACAGAAGCGGGCCGTCCCAACTGCAGGATCACCCTTCCTTCTCTCAATGCGCACGCCATCGGCGCCCTGTTTTACTTTTTTGAGGTTCAAACCGCCTATGCCGGAAGGTTTTATCAGGTCAATCCCTTTGATCAACCGGGGGTCGAGACGGGGAAAAAAATCATTAAAAAGCTGCTGCAAGAAAAGTGTCTTTAAAACGACACCCATTGAACCCGGGGGGAAAAAATCTTGAGCCAACCAAACGAAAGAGACTATACTGAAAGTGTAATCGTTAACGGGCTTGCGGCTCTCAGATGAGGGACCGCACCCAACAACAATGAAAGGAGATGGACATGGCACTGCGTTTAGGCGATGAAGCCCCCGATTTTTCGGCAGAGACAACGATGGGTAAGATCAATTTTCATGAGTGGTTGGGAAACGGCTGGGGAATCCTTTTTTCTCACCCGAAGGATTACACCCCGGTCTGTACCACCGAACTCGGAACGGTCGCGAAGATTAAACCCCAATTTGACAAACGTAACCTTAAAATTATTGCCGTGAGCGTCGATACACTGGACTCCCACAACGGGTGGATCAAGGACATCAACGAAACCCAGAACACGGTGATGAACTTTCCGATTATCGCGGACCCGGAAAAGAAAGTTGCAAATCTGTACGACATGATTCACCCTAATGCCTTGGACAACATGACCGTCCGATCCGTGTTTGTTATCGGACCCGACAAAAAAATAAAGCTCACCCTCACTTACCCCGCGGCAACCGGTCGTAACTTTGAAGAAATCCTGCGCGTGGTTGATTCCCTTCAGTTGACGGCGAACCACCAGGTAGCCACACCGGCAAACTGGAAGGACGGCGAAGACTGCATTATCGTTCCCGCCGTCACGGATGATCAAATTCCCGCAAAGTTTCCAAAAGGGCACACCGTGATCAAGCCTTACCTGCGATACACCCCGCAGCCAAACAAGTAAGGGAAAGAGAAAGAGCTTCTGCCGGGCACCGCCATTCAGGGGTGCCCGGTCATCGGTTTGTCCCACTCTTTTCCAGCCCGATATCGGCACGCTGAATGCGGCACAACCCAAGATCAGCGATTGGATCTTGGATTAAACCGTCAAGTCGTCTGGAGGACAAGGCCAGAGGCCATCGGCGGTTCCTAATTCCACAATCTCGGAATTAGGGCATAAAACGGCGCTTGTTTTTTCAGAAAGACCCCGCTATTATGGACACCCACTTTTGATAGAAAGAAAAATTGCGATGCAAGGACAGGTAGGCATTTATATGGAACAATCCCCCTCTGAAGAAACCGGGTCAAAAATAACAGATGAGAAAGATCTGGCTGCACTTTGGGCCATCGGCATCCTCATTTCACTCATCCTCTCTCTGGCAGGATATTTCTGGAACCCACCCCGTTACGAGGCACGGCAGAGCACGAGTGTTGATGCAACGGAGGCCCGTGTCGAAAACAGTCAAAACAAGCTGGTCACCGATGCCCTGAACAGCGGGCAGATTGAGTACGACCCGTCTATGGATAAACTGATTAAGCTTCGCTTCGCCCCGATTCGACATACGCTTGATCTGGTCAAGCTTCTCTTATTTCCCACCGTGCCAATCATTATCATCGTACTCCTTGTTCGAAGATCAATCTCGTTTGCAAAGGCGAAGAAATCAAAAAAAGAAACCAACCATTGACACTCTCGTCCTCCAGATAAGATGCAAAAAGAGAGAACACCCCAGCGCATCATTGGCTATGGACGTCCTTATTGGAGAAGGATGTTGTTTGCAACCGTCCTTCTTCTTCTCTCCTCATCCATCAGCCTGAGTCTTCCCTGGATTGTGCGTGGCCCGATTGACCTGATCCTCTCGGGCCGTGAAATCCCATCGCCGATGTCGTTTTTTGCACTCTTCTCCCTCTTCCTCCTGCAAGCCATATTTTCATTTAGTCATAACTACATCTCAGGCGCAGTCGGACAGCAGGTCCTGGCCGACCTGCGTGTGGCGCTCTTTTCCCACCTTCAAAGCCTTTCCCTCCCATTCTTCTCACAGCGCCGGACAGGTGAACTCCTCTCCCGTCTGACCAACGACCTCGGCGTTGTCCAGACCCTGGCGACAGAACTTCCTGTGAACCTGATCCGACAGGCGCTGATCCTCATCGGAGGGCTTACGATTATCCTCTATATGAATTGGCGGCTCACCTTCCTCTCCCTCATCCTCATTCCCATCGTGGTTGTTGCCGCCCGGTTCATGGGGAAAAAGCTCCGAAATTTATCGACATCGGTTCATGATCAGATGGCCGCCACAACCAACTTGATGGAGGAAATGATTTCCGGGATTCGTACGATCAAGTCGTTTGGCCGGGAGGATTACGAGAAGGCGCGGTTTTCAGCCCAGGTAGAAAAGGCGCTCAGCCTGATGCTGCTTAGACTTGGCATCTCTTCCGCCTTTGGACCGATGATGGTCTTTCTCGGCTTCAGTGCGGCCAGCGGACTGCTCTGGTATGGTGCCAGGGAGATTCTTCTCGGCAAGATCTCACCAGGAGATGTGATTGCCTTTGTGATGTACGCTATGATCATTACCGGTCCGATCGGAAGCTTTGCCCGACTCTTTACGCAACTCCAGGAAGGACTCGGGGCAAGCAGGCGTGTCTTCGAACTTCTCGACACGCCTCCACAAATCGCAGATGCACCCGGAGCTCATCCGCTCCCGCCGATCAAGGGCCACATCAGGTTCTCTGATATCTCATTCCACTATATTCCCGGCCAGCCGGTGCTCAGGAATATCAACCTGTGTGTACAGCCGGGAGAAAAGGTGGCCCTCGTTGGCCCAAGCGGCGCGGGGAAGAGTACCCTGATCCACCTCCTGCACCGTTTTTATGACCCCAGTTCCGGAACAATAGAGGTCGATGGGCACGCGCTCAGAGAGGTTCAGCTCAAGAGCTACTATGACCAGATTGCTTATGTCCCCCAGGAAGTCATTCTTTTTGTTGGAACGCTCCGGGAGAATATCCTCTACGGAAAACTCGATGCGGACGAAGAGGCTCTCCTCGCGGCCTCAAAGGCCGCCCACGCACACAACTTCATCATGGACTTTTCAAAAGGATATGAGACGGTGGTGGGAGAAAAGGGGCTGACCCTTTCGGGAGGAGAACGCCAGCGAATCGCAATTGCCCGGGCCTTCCTGAAAAATCCCCGGCTGCTTATCCTGGACGAAGCGACCGCTTTTCTGGATACGGAGTCAGAGCGCTTCATCAAAGATGCGCTTGAACGACTTATGGCCGGAAAGACAACCTTTATTATCGCCCACCGCCTAACAACGATCCGGAATGCCGACCGGATCGTTGTTTTCGACAAAGGCATCCTTGTGGAAGAGGGGACACATGACAAGCTCATGCACCTGAACGGCCTCTATCACCGCCTCATCACGCTGAAAACCAAATCCGTCCTTCCCTCAAGCTAAAACAATCTTCTACATCCACCAAGGGAGGTCGCCGGTCTTTGTTTTAATGTAGCCATGGAGGAGATCCCGGCGCGCAACGACACCGATCACCTTCCCCGCATCATCAACCACGGGAACCCGGGTGAGGTGATTTTCTTCCAGGATCTTCATCAAGGCATCAGAAGAAAGTTCATCCCGAATAGAAATCGGCTGAGGGGTCATGATCTCTTTCACGGTGACCTTCTCGAGGTCCTTCCCCGCACGAAGCGCCTTTAAGAGATCAAATTCGCTGACAATCCCGACAAGGTACCAGCCCTCATCCACAACGGGCATGCTTCCAAACTGCCCTGCCGTAATTGCAATTGCGACCCGATCCGCCATTGATCCCTGAAAACAGGTGATGACCTGAGATTCCATGAACTGTCCCGCCACCAACTCGCCAAATCCTGTCCCTTTTCCCGTAAGATAATCAACCCTTCTCGACATAATGACCCTCCCTTTGTGGTGTGTTTGATTCGTGCTTCTTTTCTCCTACGCATTCTGATTCACCTTATCAAGAAGGTTTAAGTAGAACTCAATTACCTTTAAATTCTCAGGATCTACGGTCAGTGACAGTTCGATGTGGCGGAGGGCCTCCTCCGGTTTCTTCATCGCGACCAAGGCAAGGGCACAGTTATAATGGGCTTCCCAAAAAAGCTCGTCAATTTCTGCCGACGCGACGAAACGGGTTAAGGCCTCAGAAAACCTTCCTTTTTTAAACAGACGAACCCCCTCATTATTGAGTTGGGCAACTGATTCAGAGACTCCATCCTCTGCCGCCACCATAAGCGGTTGCATATCACTTACGAGTCCGGCCACAAAGAGCGTCGATACGATCAGGATACCCAAAACCCATTTTTTCATTCGGCTCACCTCTCTCCATAATTCCCTGCCCAGTCACTGCCGGTTCAGATTCGACGGATACTTACACCGCTTCCTCCCGTTTTTCTTCTTCCAGATGGGGAGCGAGAATCCTCTCCACATCTTTTCCATCAAGTTCATACTCTTTTTTCATAGAATCCATCGGCAATTCGTACATCAAATCGAGAAGGATCTCTTCGAGAATCGACCGTAGCCCACGGGCCCCCGTTCCAAGGGCAATGGCCTCTCGTGCAATCGCATAGAGCGCATCCGGCTTAAACCGAAGTGCAATCCCTTCTAGGGAAAAGAGTCTTTCGTATTGCCTCGTAAGGGCATTCTTTGGTTCCTTTAAGATGCGGACCAGATCCTCCTCATCGAGACTCTCCAGTCTCGAGATGATCGGAAGACGACCGACAAACTCAGGAATCATCCCAAACTTGAGGAGATCCTCAGGAAGGATACGATGGGTCAATCTTTTACGCTGCACGACGCCACTCCCGAAACCAATGGTCTTATTCTCCATCCGCTGGGAAACAATTGAATCTATCCCTTCGAAGGCGCCGCCGCATATAAACAGGATTTGACTCGTATCAATCGGGATCATCTTTTCATGCGGATGCTTTCTCCCGCCATGAGGCGGAACATTAACGATCATACCCTCAATCATCTTCAAGAGCGCCTGCTGGACCCCTTCTCCGGACACATCACGCGTCAGAGAAGGCGACTCGCTCTTCCGACCGATTTTGTCGATCTCATCGATATAGATAATGCCACGTTCGCACTGTTCAATCTTTCCATCGGATGCCTGAAATAGATGGAGAACGACGTTTTCGACATCTTCCCCGACATAACCGGCCTGAGTCAGCGTTGTGGCATCCGAAATCGAAAGCGGAACCCCCACGATCCGGGCAAGGGTCTCGGCAAGCAGGGTCTTCCCCGTACCGGTCGGACCGATGAGGAGTACATTCCCTTTGCGCATCCTTGGGAAGGCATCATCCACAGGGGTAAAAACCCGTTTGTAATGGTTATAAACAGCCACCGAGAGGACCTTTTTTGCCCGCTCCTGGCCAATAATATATTCGTCCAAAAAAGCCTTGATGTCCGGCGGCCTTGGAAGGCGCCGCCTGTCTTCCAATCTTTCTTGTCCCCGAGGTTCAAGCATCTTCTCCCTCCCTTCACCCTATTCAGCCGATAGCAGTACGCCCACGCCTATCTTCCTCCCGACTCACGCAGGAGAGGATAACGGCTGATTGATCTCGAAATCCCATCCCAACAAACACGGTTTCTTCCCAGCGCCTTTGCCCGGTAAAGTGCTGCATCTACACATCGGACAAGTTCTTCCGCGCTCGGCGCATCCCAAGGGAAACTTGCAACTCCCAGACTGATGGTTAAATTCCCAGCGGGCTGGTCTTCCTGGAAGGGGAAGCGTTCTTTTTGAATCATTCGCCTCATTCGCACGGCCGCCTTGGCCGCAATCCTTGATTCTGTCTCCGGAAGAAGGATCATAAACTCCTCACCCCCATATCGGGCAACAAGGTTAGTTTCCCGTGTATAGGTCTTCAGGAGAGAGGCGATCCGCTCCAGGATATTATTCCCCCGAAGGTGACCATGATGATCGTTGTAAGATTTAAAATGATCAATATCGATCATAACAAGGGAAACCGGATGCAGATAGCGCTCCGCCCGCTTTACCTCAAGATCAAGCTGCCTTTTGAAATATCGATAATTGTACAGCCCGGTGAGACCGTCCGTGATGGCCTCCTTTTTTAGGGCCCGCTCCTCCGCCTTTTTGTGAGTCATGTCTTTCAGGATGCAGAGAACATAGTTCTCTCCTGCTTCACTTTTGAGCCCCTTATGGCTGCAGGCCACTGAAATTTCCCGTCCGTCCTTCGTCTGAAACATGACCTCCCGAGTGTCAACCAAGCCCTCTTCCTTCAATACCTCGAGCCCTGGACAGGTGGCGGGACAGATCTCCTCGCCACTTTCCCTTCGGCATTGAAAAAGCACCATACAGGTCTTCTTCCCGACGACCTCTTCCTCTTTCCAACCCGTCAACTCCTCCATTGCCGGATTAAAGGCTCGAATGACCAGGCCCTCATCGCTCAGCAAAATGCCATCCGGGCTACTTTGAAAGATTGATCTGCAGGCAGATAAAATATCGTTCTCCATCCCTTGTTCCTTTACCTCTTGAATGCCGCACCACCCAAGCACAAACCTCGAGAAATCCCGGTCTTCTAGAACCCGCTGACCTTTCTAAAAGGCTCCACAACAAAACGATCCACCGTCGGACGCACCAATGCGATAAAATCCTGATACCTCAACTCAATCACATGTCGGTGGGACCCCGCCTGAAAGAAGATGACAGGACCCCTCGCAAGAGATTCGTCCACATATACCGATAGACCATATAAGCCTCCGAAAGGGGGCATCGCCCCTGGATCACAATCGGGAAAGAGCCCCGCCAGCTCCGACTCGTTCGTAATGGTGACACGGTCCACCCCCACCACCATCGCGAAACGGTACAGGTCAAGCTGCTTGTGTGATGGGAGTACTGCCATGGCATAATGTGAATCTGTTCGAACAATCACAACCTTTGCCACCTTTCGACCTGAGGCATGGATCGACTGCGCGATCTCCGGAGAAGTATATGCCTCCTCGTGCGGAATCACACGATAAGGGATCTTTTCCCCTTCCAGGAGAGACTTCAGGCGATCCAGAATCTCCGGCCCTTCTCTCTTCGTTTTTTCATCCCCCCGGCCTTGCGTCTCCCACCATTTTTTAACCCCGCTGATTGTTTTTTTTCTCATAAGACGCCTCCCTTCCGACTGCCGCATTCACATGCCCCAAGCGCATACCCCTTTCCTATACCAGTAGCAAAGAAGATGCCAGCTCATTTTGGCAGACCGCATTGTATTTTTTAACTATTTTCAGTCTGTTAGAAATGAAAGGGGCATGAGGTGCGTGGAGATATTCCACACTCTGTGGGGAAAAGGGCCTTAAGGAAACTGGTTAAGTCTGGGTTGAGTTTTTCAGGAGATCTTATATTCCGATTCAAGGCACGAATCGCAGAGGATGGTTCTCGCGAAGCCATAGCCCGCTGTTGTCAAGATTTGCAACACAGAAGGGGGACATTTTAGTCCTGAAAAAGCGAGTCATGGCTTATTCAGAGGTCCCCATTATGGCGGGTTTTTACCTACCCTTCAATAAGGCACTAATTACCACCCGCCCTCTTGCACTCCAGGAAAGGCGGATCTCGCGGTCGAGTACGTCATAAGGTCTTGCTTCGATCCGATCGATTAACACAACATAGACATCCCGCATCAGAGAAAGCGCAAGACGGGCATCCTTGTCAATGAGAGGAATCAGTTTCGCGGCCTGATCAAAATAGCCTCTGACCCGGCGGCACTGAAAATCCATCAACCTCAAAAAAGCCTTATTCTTCACCCGGTTAATCAGTTCTGCCTCTGAATACCCGGCCTCTTTGATCTCGTCCAGGGGGAGGTATATTCTATCCCGATCAAGATCTTCCCCGACATCCCGGACAATGTTGGTCAACTGCAAGGCGGTGGACAGCGCGCCGCCATAGGCCATCCCTTGAGGATCCCGGCAACCAAAGACCGGCAGAGTGAGATCCCGGATCGTTGAGGCAACACGGTCACAATAAACCATCAGCTCTTCAAAGGTCTGATATCTGTTTAAACGGAGGTCCATACGACATCCCTCGATCAGGCCCAAAAACCCCTCTTTCGGAATAGGATAGCGCTGGATCGCGTCTGCCAGGGCGATGGTAATGGGATGGGTCGGCTTCTGCGCATAACAGCCATCCAGTTCTACTTCCCAGCGTTTTAGGAGAACTTCAAGGGGCTCCTGTTGTTGTTCATCAACGATGTCGTCGGCATAACGGCAGAAGGCATAGACCGCATAGACCGCCTCGCGTTTCTCCCTGGGAAGGAAGCGGAACCCGACTGAGAAGTGCGGCCCGCATTGATGGGTCAGTTTTTTGCAATAATGGTATGCTTCTGCAATCGTGTGGCTCATTTATTCAAAGTCCTGGTCAGAACCCTGCACAGGGTTCTGTTTAACCGGTCCTAACCGGGGGTGGGAAGCTACCTGCATTTTATTGCGGCACCAATGATCCGGAAGGGAATGGAAACAAGGCTCTTTTTTCCGCCAGGCCCACTTAATAAGGGGAAGCATGAGGCGTTTCCACGGACGTTGTGCGTACCATCGACTAAGGTAGTCCTGAACATCTCCCCGGCCAGCACGCCTTATAAATTCAGACAGGCCTCGATTTCCTCCCAACTCATATAAGAAGCGGTTAATCAGGCTCATCTCCTGCGCCGTGCCGACTTCCTGCCGCCAGAGGTGATCATAATCCCTTTTTTGGATAATACTTTCGGCTGCCGCAAACCCGGTCGTCAGGGCATAACGAATCCCCAGGCCAAAAAGATAATCCTGAAATCCACCGGCCTCTCCAATGAAGAGACGGCGCTCAATCCTTGCAGAGGCCTTCAGGCTGAAATTCATAAAGGAATATCCTGTCTTTTCCTGGTCAATGGAGAAAGAAGAAATGCTCTGGAAGTGCCTAAGGGCCTTGTCGAAATAATCATTGATATGATCAAAGTCCTGTGTAATGGCACAGCCGAGCGTGGCGCGACCCTCAAGGACAAAAAGGTAGCTGTAGGCCCCCGGAGAGATCTTCATATCAAAGAGAACCCAGACCGTGTCCGGGAGGGTTGTGGTAAAGGTGATCTGTTTCGCCAACCCGTCCGGGGAGGACGGTCCGCTTGCAACAATATCGGCCTCTTCAGGCTTGATTCGAGTCTTGTAGTGGAGGGTCGCCCCCGCCGCAAGGGCCTGGTCTCGAAGTCCCCGATCGAGCGTATCCCCTTTCGTGCCCCGACGGATGAAGTAGCCGAAGGGTCGGCGGCTTTTGACTTCCTGGGGACGGAGGCGATAATCATAAAAGAGCCCTTGACTCACAGGCTGGATAAAAAAATTGCTTGAAAGGCCGATTCGCTTGAGCATCTGCAGGACATCTTCGTCCGTACTCATATTTTCAATGACCTGGAAGTCACCAATAAAACGCCCCCCGACCTCCTCTCGCGCTTCAAAGACCTCGACAGCAAAACCTGCCTTCGCCAGGCAGATCGCAGCGGTCAGACCGGAAGGCCCCGCACCGGCGATCTTAATAGGCGATTCGGGTTTCTTTGGCATCCGGTTCTCTCTCACAAGCGGGTTTTTGGCTCCATTAATAGGGGAAAAGAGGGGTGTGCTGGATCGTGACAAACAAGTTTGGAGTTGTCGCGGGACGAAGTATAGCATATAATATCGACGGTTAAACAGGAGCAGGCCTTGGGAGCAGACATAGAAACCACCACGAAGACAAAGGAGGAAGAGCGCTTTCTCTCGCCGGAACCGGAGGTGGTTCTGGAGAAGGCCTTCCTCAATCCATTTAAAAACTTTGTCGCCACCGCGAAGACCTGCTATTCGAGCCGGGGGATTATTCGGGATGAAGAGATTACCGGCGGCTACGTCCCCCTCGCACAAAGCATTTATCAGGCGGGGCACCACACGACCCTTCAGCATGCCCATTTCCAATTCACACTCTCCAATGTCTCTCGACAGTTTATCTGGTCCTTTCTCCATGCCCATCCCTTTTATAACTCAGAACAGGTCAGTCAGCGCTACGTTACCGTCAAGGCGGAGAGTTTTGCGGTCCCCCCTCTTTCGGGTGCGGCCCATGATCTCTATCTGGAAGGGATTCGCGAGCAGATGACGGCCTATCAGCGCTTAAACGAGATGCTCCATCCCCTGGTTGATGCGGAGTATGCGCGGATTTTCCCCCGAAAACGCAGAAACTTCGCAAGAGACGTCAAGAAAAAATCTCAGGAGATCGCCCGTTACGTTGCTCCGATTTCTGCCTTTGCCTACCTCTATCACACCATCTCCGGCATTACGCTCCTACGTTATTACCGCCTCTGCCAGCAGTATGACACCCCTCTGGAACAACGCATTGTCGTCGAAAAAATGGTGCAGGCCCTCATTGCCTTTGATCCGGAATACAAAATAATCCTGCAATCCCCTCTTCCCATCGAAACAACACCGGAACATCAATTCTTCGAATCCCATCCCGAGTCGAAATCCCCTGAGTGGACAGAGACCTTCCTCTCGGAATTTGACGCCTCTTTAGAGGGACGCGTCTCCCGGCTGATCGACTACAAGGTCAATCAGGAGGCGGTCCTGGCCCAGTCTGTCCGGGAGATCCTGGGTGTTCCACGCGCCGCGCTGGACGACGACGACGCCATACGGCTCGTCCTCGATCCGGGGAAGAACCGGCTCCTCGGGGAATCGCTGAACCTTACAACCGTCACCAAGTTAAGCCGGGCCCTCTTTCACCCCGCCTACACCTTCCGGAAAAAACTCTCGCACACGGCCGACTCCCAAGACCAGCGCCATCGGATGACACCCGGCTCCCGACCTGTCCTCTCCGCACAAATTACGGACCGCCCCGACTACATCACCCCCGAACTCATCAAAAGCGATCCCAAAATCGAACGCGATTACGATGAAACGATGGCACGAAGCTGGGACCGTTTCAGCCGGCTGAAACGCCTTGGCGTCCCGGTCGAGTATGCCCTCTATCTCCTTCCAAACGCCCTCAGCATTCGATTCACCGAATCGGCCGATCTCTTGAATCTGCACCACAAGCATGCCATGCGGCTCTGTTACAACGCGCAAGAGGAGATCTGGCGAGCCTCTCTGGATGAGGCCTTGCAGATCAAGGAGGTCAACCCCCTGATCGGAAGTTATCTCCTCCCCCCCTGCACCCTGAGAGATATGGCGAAGCTCCGACCCGTCTGTCCCGAAGGAGAACGCTACTGCGGGGTCAAGGTCTGGAAGATCACGCCTCCCGAATACACCCGCTTGATTTAGAAATATCGAAGAGATTTGAAGTTTAAGGCGTTATATTTTCTGGGATCTGATTGCAGAATAAAGGCGTGGTCCTATTTTTATGAGGTAGCGGAAGATCTATTGGCAGTATGGCTGTTCGGTGCGGTAGGTATAGTGATGGTAACAGCAACCCTTCCCCACTTGATCCATTAGCTTGAGAGATGGATTGGGGCAAAACTTTTGTCTATTTTCCATGTTTTGCTCTGTAGCTCATAATCGATTGGAAATGCAATTATTCTCCATGGTTAGTAGGTAGATATCACAATAAGCGGAATATTTTCCATCTATAGCCGTCAATATCATGGAAACTTTTCCACTTATTACACTGTTGTACTCAGCCTCAAGGAGGGTTTTAATTTAATGAACTCGTTCTCATTTACATGCATCGTTGGAAATCATGCCATTCATTCACATTAAATCTTTACCTCTACAGAAAACCATTGATGCCCCTTACATCATTAAGGCCATTACTAAGGATTTCGCAGAAAAGACAAAGATCAAACTTAATCACATTCATACGGTAATCCCCCCATTAATAATGGTTCACAGAAGTAGAGCCTGTGTTGCCAGCGTCAATTTTTGATAGGGTGTAATTCCTCCAATCGCC
>LWDU01042833.1_pt1 | contig 13437 bp, 11 predicted proteins | sample 727161 | NCBI WGS metagenome assembly LWDU01 (sample SAMN04566230, study PRJNA314399) | hydrothermal vent metagenome | isolation source: deep sea hydrothermal plume seawater | place: Mexico: Gulf of California, Guaymas Basin | collected 2004-07-11 | reverse complement strand
TTAACAAATAGAATAGCTCTTTGTTATTTCAATGATTTTCTTAAAAGGGAAATTTTTTCCCTCCCATGCCTGGTAACCCACCTGGCATTTTAGAAAGGTCTGGCATGCCTCCTTCTCCCTGCATTTGACCCATCTGCTGCATCATTTTTTTCATTTTTCCACCCTTCATTTTTTTCATGGTTTTTTGCATTTTTTCAAACTGTCTTAACAGTTTATTGACATGCTGAACATCTGCACCAGAGCCATTGGCTATTCTTTTCTTACGAGAGCCTTTAATAAGGTTGATATGACTTCTTTCTTTTGGAGTCATTGAATTAATAATCGCAACCATTCGATTACTTTCAGTATCACCAATCACTTGATTTTTTACATTCTGAGGTAATTGACCCATACCAGGCATCTTATCCATTAAAGCGCCCATACCACCCATTTGCTGCATTTGCATCAACTGTTCACGCATATCATCAAGATCAAAGCGACCTTTTGCCATTTTTTGAACAGTTTTTTTCGCTTTTTTGTGATCAACTTTTTTGGATATTTCTTCAACCAAGGAAAGCACATCGCCCATCCCAAGAAGACGTGAAACAATCCTGTCAGGATGAAAAGGCTCCAAGGCGTCGGTCTTTTCTCCTACACCTAAGAATTTAATCGGCTTTCCAGTAATGTGTCTTACAGAAAGAGCTGCGCCACCACGAGCATCACCATCCGTTTTGGTTAATATGACTCCTGTTAGAGGTAATGTGTCAGCAAACACTTTTGCAGTATGTGCTGCGTCTTGACCTGTCATCGAGTCAACAACAAACAAGGTCTCGATTGGGTTGACTTTTTTCTGTAGTATTTGAATCTCAGACATCATCTGATCATCAACATGCAGGCGACCTGCAGTGTCAACTAACAATACATCATGGAATTGTCTCTGAGCTTGTTTTTTTGCTTCAGCAACAATTATTTCAGGCTTGTCTTCAACAGCTGAAGGAAAAAAATCAACTTCTATTTGTTCAGCAAGAATTTTTAATTGCTCAATGGCAGCGGGTCTATAGACGTCGGCACTAACTAAGAGCACTTTTTTATTTTGCTGCTCCTTCAAATAGCGCGCTAGTTTTGCAATCGAAGTTGTCTTACCAGAACCTTGCAAACCAGCAACCATAATCACCGCTGGTGGTTGAGTAGCAAGGTTGAGTGTTTCATTCTCACCACCAATTATTTCGGTTAATTCTCTTTCAACAAGTTTTATAAATGCCTGAGAGGGAGTAAGCCCTTCGCTTACTTTCAGACCAATGGCTTTTGCTTGCACTTGATCAATAAAAATCTTGATTACTTCAAGAGCAACATCAGCTTCTAAAAGGGATCGTCTTACTTCACGAATTGCATCCTTAATATTACTTTCCGAAAGCTTGCTTTTTCCTTGCAAAGCCTTGAAGCTATTGGACAGACGGTCGGTTAAATTATCAAACATTGCTTACGACTTGGGTGAAATATCGTATTATATAATCTTTTACCTTAACAAAGAAACTGATGCCGTTACTATACATCCTTCCCTTTGCTGCCTATTTATTAGCTGCGCTCCTATTAACTAGGTACTTTACACTCGAAACAGTCACCAATCAGCACCGGACAAGTGTTAATCTATTACTCCTAATTGGCTGTGTTTCACATGGCTATATTTTGTTGGATCAATGGCAAGATAATGGCGTTTTTTTTGGCTTAGCAATTAGCGCTTCTTTTGTTGCATGGGTTGTTGCGACAATGCTATTTGTTACTTCTTTTAGTAAACCCATTCATGCGCTTGGAATCCTTGTCTATCCACTAAGTGCAATTGCAGTGATTTTTTCACTAATTTTCCCTGATCCCCAAAATGAGGTAATTCCTGTATCCATTGCAGCTCATGTTTTTCTATCTATTGGTGCATACGCTCTGCTTGCTATTGCCGCTTGTCAATCGGTTTTATTAAACATACAAGAAAAGCACTTACATGAACACAATATCAATACTTTTGTAAAGAAACTGCCAGCTTTACAAACAATGGAGGATTTTCTCTATCAAACATTAAAAATGGGTTTCTTACTGCTAACTTTGTCATTAATTTCAGGCTACTATTATAGCGATGATCTCTTTACTCAAGAACTCATATCTAAAACCATACTTTCTGTCATTGCTTGGATAGGTTTTGCAGGTATTGTTATTGGCCATAAGTTGTTTGGTTGGAGAGGAAAGCTTGTAACTTTAACAACACAAATTGCTTTTGCAGTACTTGTTTTATCGTACTTTGGGACTAAGTTTGTTTTAGAAAGACTGCTTGCCTAATCTTGTCCTAAAAAACATTAACTTTTAAATCAAAAGGAATAACATAAAAACATTATGAAGAACACAAAAACATTAACAGGTGAATGCCTTTGTGGCAAAGTTTCATGGGAAATGAGCGGACCGTTCGAGTTCTTTGGTATGTGTCAATGCTCACGCTGCCGTAAGGTAACAGGTGCTGCCTTTGCGACTAACCTTTTTGTTAAGCCTGAGCAATTTATCTGGCACTCCGGTGAGGATAATAGAGGTGAATATCTTATGGCATCACCCAACACTTTTGGTAATGCTTTTTGCAAAACTTGTGGCTCAAGAGTTCCTAGAAATACTGCTCGTGGCTGGGTTTTAACTCCACTTGGTAGCTCGATGGAATTACCAGGCATTGAGCCTACTCTGGTTTGCCCAGAGGACCATACAGACTGGTTTACTGGCTTAGAATCGTTAGTAAAGAGTCAAAAGTAATTTATTTAGTCTATATGCAATACAGCAAGAAATGCTTCTTGTGGAATATCCACTCTACCGATAGAACGCATCCTTTTCTTACCCTTCTTTTGCTTTTCAAGAAGCTTTCTTTTGCGTGACACATCACCACCATAACACTTCGCGGTTACATTTTTTCTGAGTGCTTTAACATTTGTTCTAGAAATAATTTTAGAGCCAATACAGGCCTGAATAGCGACATCAAACATCTGCCTTGGAATTAATTCTTTCATTTTAGTTGCAATTTCGCGACCCTTCTGTTGGGAGTTGTCTCGGTGAATAATAAGAGCCAAAGCGTCAACAGGTTCACTATTTATCAAAATATCCAGACGAATCAGATCAGCTACTTGATAGCGCTCAAAGTGATAGTCCATTGATGCATATCCACGTGAGACTGATTTTAATTTATCAAAAAAATCAAGAACAACCTCATTCAATGGTAGCTCGTAGATAATAGAAACCTGACGTCCCATGTAATGAATTCCTTTCTGTACGCCTCTCTTTGCAATACAAAGATTTATTACCGATCCAACGTATTCATTGGTAACCAAAATATTGGCAGTAATAATTGGTTCTCTGAACTCTGATATTTCTTGAGTCGATGGCAACTTAGAAGGACTATCAATTCTATGTATATTACCCTTGGTATCTAATATTTCATAAACTACAGTTGGAGCAGTGGTTATGAGGTCCAAATCATATTCACGTTCTAGGCGTTCCTGAACAATCTCCATATGAAGTAGCCCTAGAAAGCCTATCCTAAAACCAAATCCAAGTGCATCTGAGTTTTCAGGTTCATACTGAAGAGCAGCATCATTTAGGCGTAGCTTTGCAAGTGCATCTCTGAATTTTTCATATTCTTCCCCTGAGGTCGGAAATAGCCCCGCAAAAACCCTTGGCTGTACCGGTTTAAAGCCTTCAAGGGGGCTATCTACCGGATTTTTACTACCCGTGATGGTATCTCCAACCGGAGCACCATCGATATTTTTAATGCTAGCAATCAGGTAACCTACTTCGCCTGCCTTTAAACTCTCAGTTTTGGTTCTTTTTGGGGTGAAGATACCTACCTCATCTACTGAATATTCTTTGCCATTTGAGAATATTTTTATTTTTGTCTTGACTTTTATTTCACCGTCAATGACTCTAATGAGTGAAACTACTCCTAAATAATTATCAAACCAAGAATCAATAATTAGGGCTTTAATTGAAGCGTTTGAATCACCTTTAGGGGCAGGAATTTTTCCTACAATCTGTTCAAGTATTTCTTCAATCCCAATACCAGATTTAGCACTTGCAAGAACAGCATCATGCGCTTCAACACCTATAACATCTTCTATCTCGTCTACAACTCTTTCGGGTTCAGCTGCAGGTAAATCAATTTTATTTAAAACAGCAAGCACTTCAAGACCTTGATCCATCGCCGTATTGCAGTTAGCCACAGTTTGTGCTTCGACGCCTTGAGAAGCGTCGACTATCAAAAGTGCTCCTTCGCAAGCTGACAGAGAACGTGAAACTTCATAGGAAAAATCTACATGACCCGGTGTGTCGATAAAGTTTAGTAGGTAGGTTTGGCCATTCCTTGCATTGTATTCTAAGGAAACACTTTGTGACTTAATTGTAATGCCACGCTCTTTCTCTATATCCATCGTGTCAAGAACTTGTGAAGACATTTCACGATCACTAAGGCCACCACAGTGTTCAATAAAACGGTCGGCAATAGTTGACTTGCCATGATCTATGTGTGCAATGATAGAAAAATTTCGGATGTTTTGCATATCAATGATAAAATGAATGCTTTTCAAATTTAAACGAAGAGATTATATCGTATATGAATAATGTGAACCCTATTACCTGTGTCGCTACAAGTAATCAAAAAGTTGAAATTCCTGACAATCATGGTAGGAACATTGTTCTCTACTTTTACCCTAAAGATGACACTCCAGGATGTACCATCGAAGGTAACGATTTTGCAGCACTAAATGACTCGTTTGCCGACCAAAATACTGTAATTTACGGTGTTTCTAGAGACAGTATCTCTTCTCATGAAAAATTTAGGAAAAAGTTTAGCTTTTCGTTTGAGTTGATTTCTGATGAAGATGAAGCGCTCTGCAATCAATTTAAAGTTATTAAACTAAAAAAGCTTTACGGTAAAGAATACTTGGGTATTGTTAGATCAACTTTTGTCATTAGTCCTAATGGCGAAATCCTTAAGCATTGGGATAACGTTAAAGTAGACGGTCATGCTGATGAGGTGCTTGAATTCGTCAGTGACCTATGAATACTAACATCGACCATGAAGAAGTCGAGAAATTTTCTTCTTTAGCTGCCCGTTGGTGGGATAAAAGCTCAGAATTCAAACCACTTCACGACATAAACCCCCTCCGTTTAAACTACATAAAAGAGCAATGCGGAGCTTCACTAAAAGGTAAACGCATTCTTGATATAGGATGTGGTGGCGGCATCTTGAGTGAATCATTGGCAGCTGAAGGTGCTATTGTAGTCGGTATCGATCTTTCCAAAGCAGGCCTTGAGGTTGCTAAACTTCATTTATTGGAGTCTGGATTTGACATTGATTATCAACTTATTCCTGCAGAAGAGTTGGCTGACTCTGAACCTGAATCTTTTGATATTATTACTTGTTTAGAGTTGTTAGAACATGTCCCTGATCCTTCATCAATTATCAGAGCTTGTGCAAAACTAGTCAAAACCAAAGGTCGAGTATTTTTCTCTACTATTAACCGAAATCCGAAGTCCTACTTCTTTGCAATTGTTGGGGCTGAGTATGTCCTTAATCTGTTGCCTAAGGGGACTCATCATTACGAAAAATTTATTCGCCCAAGTGAGATAGATGGTTGGGCAAGAAGGTGCGGCTTGTCAGTTGCTTCAATGATTGGTATGACTTACAATCCTCTAACTAAGAAATACAAACTTGAAGATGATGTCAGCGTTAACTTTATAGCACATTATCTGAAGTCTTAATCCTCTGAGTTGTTTATTCAACCCAGAGGTTTAATATCAAACTAAAGAACGTTCTTTACAGAAACTTCAATCGCATGAAGCATTGAGCGTGAAAACGAACGCATTGTTAAAAGTACGTATGAGTCATCGCCATCTCTGAAAATAATTGTACCAATATGCTCCATAACTGTTCTTGAAACGCTACCCAATGTAAAAACATTGGGATCCAAATCAATTGGACAAATACGTTCTAACACGTCACGACTTCTTTCACCACTGACACGGATCATCCCCCAAGTGTCTGACTGATCTGTGTAGTATGCCGGTGCGTCAAATCTCTCTGCAAGATTTACTTCAGCATCATCACCGTCGTAAGCAAAATAAGCCAATACTTGATTCTTTTGCAGGCGCCAAAGTGTCACTGAAGCATCCGAAGACTTGGTTGACTGACCCATCGCTGGTATAGACAAACCACAAGACTCTCCCATTGCAGATTCGATATCTACAGCTCGATCTCTTGGAAGAGCGACCATCACTAAAGACTGATCTATTACCTCAGCAACAGTTACCCCATCGAACTCATGTTCTGCACCACCCAAAGGTGACTCTTTTGTTAATTCATAATCAGACACGTAGACGCTCCCCTTCTGGATCGACAAAGTGTGGGCTACAAATTTCAACCTCGACATCGTTGCCTCTAACTAAATCAACTGCACGGACATTCTCACCTTTACGGTTGTGTCCACCCTTAATAAAACCTATACCAAGATAATGGCCTAATATCGGAGAATAAATGCAAGACGATATCCAGCCTTGATCGTTTTCAGTGGTCGCCTTGTCGCGCAATCCAAGCAGATGAGAACCTGCTAGAAGTAAATCGCTTGTATTAACTGGCTTAAAGCCAACCATTTGCATACGGTCATCACGCTGTAACTCTTCACGTAAGCCAAGTGTATAACCTATAAAGTCTTTCTTACCAGAAATCATGCCACCCATGCCTAAGTCATAGGCGCTTGTCTGGCCATTAAGTTCAGGACCAGCTGCATGACCTTTTTCGATACGCATTACACCCAGTGCCTCTGTACCATAAGGTATTACATTAAACTCTTCACCCGCTTCCATCAGAACTCTCATTAATGAATCACCGTAGCGCGTAGGGACGGCTATTTCATAAGCCAACTCACCTGAGAATGAGATTCTAAATAGTCTCGCAGCTGTACCTCCACAAACTGTAATTTCACCCGCAGCCATGTATGGGAAAGCTTCGTTTGAAATGTCGCACTCAGGGTCAACAATCTTCTCGAGTAATTTGCGTGAATTAGGTCCTGCGACCGCATACTGAGCATACTGTTCAGTTACAGAAATCATATGTACATCTAGGTCCGGCCATAGACATTGGTGACAGAATTGCAAATGACGATATACGCTAACCGCATTGGCAGTCGTTGTTGTCATTACAAAATGGTTCTCAGACATTCTCGCTGCTGTACCATCATCCATGGCAATACCATCTTCACGTAGCATCAGGCCATATCGTGTTTTACCCACTGGAACTTTCGCAAAAGCATTTGCATAAACTTTGTTTAAGAATTCAGAAACATCTTCACCTTTAATGTCAATCTTACCAAGCGTTGTAACATCACAGATTCCTACGGATGAACGGGTTTGCCTAACTTCACGGTCGACGGTTTGACGCCAATGTGTTTCACCTGGTAATGGGAACCATTGAGAACGGTACCACATACCCACTTCAACAAAAATTGCATTCTGCTCAGTAGACCAGTTGTGACTGGGCGTATAGCGTGTTGGATAGAATTCCATCCCACGCCTTCTTCCAGCGAAAGCACCAATTGCAACTGGCACATATGGTGGACGGAAAATTGTCGTGCCTGTATCTTCCATTGTCTGTCCCATGTTCTCAGCCATAATGCCTATCGCAAGAACGTTAGCCGTTTTACCTTGATCTGTTGCCATACCTAGAGTTGTATAACGTTTCACGTGCTCAACAGACTTAAAGCCTTCTTGGTTAGCAAGTTTAATATCTTTCGCTGTTACGTCGTTCTGAAAATCAACCCAGGCGCGATTTTTACCGCTTGGAACACCCCAATTTGCTGAAATATTATAAGAAACAACTGGTGTTGAAGCCGGCTTAGATTCTGAAGTTTTGTACCCAAGATCTGCTGCAACAGAGGAACCTTGATTATGACCCTCAATGATTGCATCGGCAAGAACCATTGTGCCTTTAGCGCGACCAGCAACTGACATACCTACTGGTGGCGAAGAATCTGGTACAAAAGAGGCAATCTCTTCATTCCACTTTGGTACGCCACGATGGTGACAAGTGAAATGCAAGTTTGGATTCCAGCCACCAGAAACAGCAAGCGTATCTGTGTCAATTGATTTTCCATTGGAGAGTTGGATTGACTTAAGTGCCCTTCGACCTTTGGTATCGACAACATCTGTACCCATACAGATTTCAGCACCAGGAACACGCATGACAGGACTAATTGAGCGTGAATCAATTACGGCGGCTACTCTGAAGCCTTTAGCATTCAAATCTTTGGCAGTTTTCCAACCATCGTCATTGTTTGTATAAACAGAAATTCTTTGACCTGTGGCAACCGCAAACCTGTTGAGGTAAGTTCTAACCGCACTAGCTAACATAATTCCTGGACGATCATTATTACCAAAAGCAATTAATCTCTCAGTAGCGCCGGCACAAAGAATAGCGCGCTTTGTGTAAATGCGCCAATTAACTTGACGAGGTTTATCATTATCCTCTCTAGCTTCAGATGCCCTATTTTCGATCGCACCATAAATGCCGTGGTCATAGGCGCCAAAAACCGTCGTATCAGTCATCAGTGTAACGTTTTCCATTGCACTTAATTTAGCTACTGTCTTCTTAGCCCATTCACTACCAGCCATACCATCAATTTCATTGGTTTCGCTATTTAAACGACCGCCCATCAGAAAGTCTTCGTCAGCAAGAATAATTATTGCGCCTGAGTTTGCAGCTGTTAATGCGGCAGACAAACCAGTAGCGCCAGCACCAATAATGAGTATATCGCAATGGCGAAAACCTTTATCGTATGTGTCTGGGTCAGCTTCAGTAGAAAGTGTACCTAAGCCAGCTGACTTACGAATTGCTGGCTCATAAAATTTTTCCCAAAAGCCTTTAGGCCACATAAAGGTCTTATAATAAAAACCTGCACCAAGCAAGGGAGAGAGAAAATCAGTAATAGCCATAAAGTCAAAACTTAGAGGACCTTTATGGTTTTGACTGTTGGCCTCTAAACCGTTATACAGTTGGGTTACAGTTGCACGGGTGTTTGGTTCTTTATATGCACCGTTTCCTATCTCCATGATAGCATTTGGTTCTTCTGAACCCGCTGTGACGATACCACGAGGTCGATGGTATTTAAAAGAACGTCCAATTAAATGCTTATTGTTAGCTAGTAGCGCAGAAGCAAGCGTATCACCTTCATAACCTTTTAAAATTTGGCCGTTAAAAGTAAAATTTAAAACTTTTTCTTGGTCGATTAGACCGCCATCTATTCTATTGATTTGACTCATTTTCCACGACCCTTTACTCTTGAGAAATCTTGAGCCAGCTCAACATTTGAAATCTCATGTGTTAAAGTGTTGCGAGTAACAACTAACCATGATTGGTCACCTTGTTCGTGATACCAAAGCTCTTGGATGTCACCGGCAATATTTTCTCTAATATATTGATACTGATGGAAGTCTTCGGCGGCAGCACTTTTTTCCCAATTTGTAGGTCTATCGATAAGATCTGTCGATCCTAGGTATACAAACTCCTCAGAATCACGAGGGCCTAATAAGGGATGGTTTATTATCATTATCTTATCCTCTTAATGTAGATTTGGTTGAGGTCCAACACCCTTCTCATCTATCATTGCACCGCGTCTGAAGCGATCTAGACGGTATGCAGTTGCGACTTTATGAGGTACGTCAGTTGCCAATAAGTGAGCATAACAATAACCACTTGCAGGTGTCGCTTTAAATCCTCCATAACACCAACCGCCATTAAAAAATAACTCTTTAACTTCTGTGCTATCGATAAACGGTGATCCGTCCATAGACATATCCATAACACCACCCCACATTCGCAACAATCTTGCACGTCCTATCATTGGCATAATTGCCATACCGCCAGAACATACATCCTCAACAGCAGGTAAGTTGCCACGTTGGGCATAACTATTATAAGAATCAAGATCACCACCAAAGACGAGTCCGCCTTTGTCCGATTGAGAACAATAAAAGTGACCTGCACCAAAAGTAATAACATTATCCAAAACAGGTTTAAGACCTTCAGTTACAAAAGCCTGAAGAACATGACTCTCGATTGGAAGTTTAATGCCAGCCTTCGCCATAACTCGACCAGAAGAACCAGCCACACAGACACCTACACGATTCGCCTTAATATCACCCTTAGTAGTTTGAACGCCAAGGCATTTGCCGTTTTCGATATTAAAACCAGTGACTTCGCAGTTCTGGATAATATCAACGCCAAGGTCACTAGCACCACGAGCATAACCCCAAGCGACAGCATCATGGCGTACAGTTCCACCACGTGGCTGAGCTAGCGCAGCTTTAATGGGGAAACGAGCGTTATTCATATCAAGGAAAGGATATCTTTCTTTAACCTCTTTAGCTTCGAGATATTCACAGCCTGCATCAGCGAATAACATCGAATTACCACGACGAATAAAGGCATCACGCTGAGCATCTGAATGGATCAAGTTCATAATGCCACGCTGTGAAACCATTGTGTTGTAATTCAAATCTTGTTCAAGGTTTTCCCAGAGTTGTAATGACAATTCATAAAAAGGTTCGTTGCCTGGCAAAAGGTAGTTTGAACGGATAATTGTCGTATTTCTACCAACGTTACCAGAACCAATCCAGCCACGCTCAAGCACAGCAACATTTGTAATACCGTGATTTTTCGCCAAATAGTAAGCAGTCGCAAGACCATGGCCACCACCACCAACAATAATGACATCATAGCTATCAGCCTTTGGTTCAGCATCACGCCAAGTTGGCTCCCAACCTTTGTGTCCTGTTAAGGCCTCTTTTAATACCTTGAAGGCGGAATAACGGGTTTTACTCACAATTTTAACTCCAAGGATAAGGACTGTTAGATACTGGGTGCAGTTTACCTTCTTTGAAACGAGAGAACCTGAAAGGTTCTAGAAGTTCTTGTTTTTCGCCGAGTAACTCTTCTGCCACTAAGCAACCCACACCTAACATCTTATAACCATGATTACTATCAGCAATGATTGTTACATTATCATTGTATGTATCAATCACTGGGAAGCTGTCAGCAGTCATACAACCAATACCACCTGAAGGCTCTTTATGGTAGCTATCCATCATACCTTCGAATCTTTTATGGCAATGTGCCAAGGCTGATACCCACATTTCTGGAAAATCCTTACTTGCAATAAATTCTGTACTTGCAGGACCATATGGATCGATTGCGACTTCATCAACTGGAGTATCAACCTTATAAGGTGCAGCACCTCCCTGAATACCTCCAAAGCCCCAATCAGGCTTGTAGTAAATACCCCATAGTTGGTCAGTAATTAGAGAACCGTCAACCGTTGAGTACAAAGGAGCGTCTGTGTCTACATGAAGTACAGGTGGAATTTTTCCATCGTTGGTAAGTAGAGTTTCTGGTGGTATCTCTAAAACCCCTTCTTCAAGCTGCCAAAAACGCCACATATCAACACCCTGGTGAACTTCACCCTGTAAATCTTTTACTTCGATTTGAGAGGGTAGTCCAAGCATTTTCCAAAAATCACGAACCCATGGTCCGGCCCCAATAACCAATTTATCACACTCAATAGTTCCTTGACTTGTTTCAACAGCAGTAACTCTTTGACCCTCGCCTGAACTTACAAAGCCTGTTACTTCGGTGTTAAGAACAACATTAACACCTAAGTCAAATACTTTTTTAGATAAACCTTCCATGGCTTTCACATTATTAGCATAGCCACCCGGCTTTTCATGAAGAACTGAAGTAATTCCTTGCGCTTGCCAGTCATCAAAAAGATTTAGCATGTATTCACGTGACTCTTCTTCACCTTCAATGAAAACACTTTCGTAACCAATCGCCTTCTGTTCAGCATGAATTTGCTTAACATCTTCTCGCATTTTTTCGCAAGAAATTTGCATATAGCCATTTGCATGATAACTGAATGCCTCGGGATCGCTCTCCCAAATGCTAACTGAATGCGCCATTAATTTACGCATCGCTGGCTGAAAATAGTTGTTACGAACAACTCCACAAGCGATACCTGTAGCTCCCGCTGCAATTCTATCAGCCTTATCAGCGATCACGATACGCCCTTCGATACTTTCACCTGCTACAGTTAAACGCTCAGCTAAACGCCAGGCCGTTGATAAACCATGAATACCAGCGCCAACAATTACATATTCGGCTTGACTTGGTAACGACATATTAACCTCCATAAAAAAATTTTAAACTATGGACTTTTTTGTTTTGTGTCAAAGTGTTTCAACACATATCAAAAAAATTATTTCTATATTATTTGTTAGCATTATTATCTTCAAATTTAAAGCTATGAATGGTTAAAAAATTCAAACTGAAGTGAAATCAATTAAAAAATCAATAAATTAGATTTACAGAAATGATATACACACTATATCACTAGTATTTTTTATCTCATTATTAACAGTAGTTTTTTAAAAAAAACCTTATATAGTAACCCCTTTGAAAGAAATAACTGATAAAAAATGAATAAATAATTATCAATATTTAGGCGTTATTATACTAACAAATACTTAGATGTATAACAAACAAAATAAAAAGTTAAGTATAATTATATTCAACATTTAGGAGATATTATGTCACGTAGATACTACAAATTGCCACCACTTACTTCGTTGGCAACATTTGAAACTGCTGCACGTCATCGTAGCTTCAAAGGTGCTGCAGAAGAGTTAGGTGTTACTCCTGGTGCGGTTAGTCATCAGATCAAATTTTTGGAAACTGAACTTGGATTGTCTTTGTTTGATCGCAAGCATCACGGAAATAATTTAACCGACCATGGTGAGTCCTTGTTTGCCGTGCTTCAAAGTAGCTTTACAGCGGTTTCTTCAACACTTGCCAATCTTAGACGCTCAGCCAATGACAAGGAAGTTACCATCAGTGCAACTACTGCAGTTTCTGGTCTATGGTTAACACCTCGTTTGTCACAGTTTTGGAGAAAACATCCTGAAATTCCAGTCAATCAACATGTCACCGACAATCCAGACTCTCAAGGTGTCGCAGTTGATTTAAGAATCTGCTATGGTTTTGTGGAAAACGAATCAAATCAAAAACATACACTGTTTCAAGATGAATTGGTGCCTGTTTGTAGCCCACATTTTGCAAAAGAACACCCAAACCCGGGTATAGATGAATTGGCACAATTACAGCTCATTCATCTTAGAGCCAAGGATAAAAACTGGTCTAACTGGTTCTCTTGGTTCAGTGCCCTTGGTTACAAAGGAAAAATTTCTCAAGGGACACACGTGAATAACTACATGATCGCACTTCAAGCAGCCGCTGATGGCACAGGAATCGTCCTCGGATGGAGGCACCTTTGCAAGCCAAAGATTGATAGCGGTGAGTTAGTAGTTCTGGGTGACACCTCAATACCTGCACCTTCT
>LWDU01040233.1_pt1 | contig 13438 bp, 13 predicted proteins | sample 727161 | NCBI WGS metagenome assembly LWDU01 (sample SAMN04566230, study PRJNA314399) | hydrothermal vent metagenome | isolation source: deep sea hydrothermal plume seawater | place: Mexico: Gulf of California, Guaymas Basin | collected 2004-07-11 | reverse complement strand
GCCTTTTAATGAGCGTTAAAGCTTTGTCTATTTGAAGTTGGCTTTGATATCGTCAAGTGTATTGCCAAAATCATTGGCAATGTCTTGCATACCGTCTTTCATATCTTCCCAAGATTCGGAACCGGCACTTTTAATGTCAGCCAGTTTGTCGTTTGCTTTTTCTTTCTTGGCTTCCAGCTCTTCCATGCGCTTATTGTATTCGATTTCCGCATCTGCGCTCTTTTGTTTTGATTGTGCTTTTAGCTTGGATAGTTCGGCTTCCCATTCTTCAATCTGGGCTTCCATCTTCTTCTCATATGCTTCTTTATTTGACATTTATGTATCCTCCGGATTTGTTGTTACGTTATGGTCACCAACGACTTTCATGCTTAAAAGTTCCTTTTTTATTGGCTTTTGTTCGTACGGCCTTCTATATAAGTCCCATGCCTGAGTTACCTGAAGTCGAGACCGTAATGCGCGGGATGGAAAAAGTGCTGCAAGGGGCGCAAATTGCGACCGTGGAGCAACGCCGTCCTGATTTGCGTGTGCCGTTTCCGCCGCGCATGAAGGAAATACTGGAAGGCCAGTCTGTTGTCGCGCTGGAACGCCGTGCCAAATACATATTGGTCCATTTTAACGGCGCGCCGAGCTTTATTCTACATTTGGGAATGTCTGGACGTGTTTTGCTTGTGCCGCCTGCGCAGGATTATCAGCCGCAGAAACATGATCATCTTATTTTGACCACTACAGCGGGAGATCGCGTTGTTTATAATGATGCGCGCCGCTTCGGGATGGTTTATCTGGCGGATGAGGCGGGCTGGGAAGCTCATACGGCGTTTGCCGGTATGGGGCCTGAGCCGCTGGGGAATGAATTTTCAGGTGCTGTGCTGTTCGAGGCGCTGCAAAAGAAAGTATCGCCCATTAAGACGACGCTACTGGATCAGCGCGTTGTCGCGGGGCTGGGGAACATCTATGTGTGTGAGGCACTGTATATGGCGGGGATTCATCCGCAAAGGGCGAGCAATAGTCTTTCCGTAGAAGAGTGCGAGAGTCTTACGCAAAAGATTCGTATCGTGCTGGAAAGGGCGATTGCCGCGGGCGGTAGTACGCTTAAGGATCATCGTAAGACGGACGGTACGCTGGGATATTTCCAGTATAATTTTGCCGTGTATGATAAAGAGGGGAAGTCTTGTCCTGATTGTGATTGCGGTGGTAAGGTTAGCGTTGAAAGAATTAAGCAGGGCGGACGATCTACGTTTTTCTGCCCGCAGAAGCAAAACTGATATGAAACACCTTATTCTGACAGCTCTGGTTTTAATGGTGACTGTGCCTGCTTTGGCGCAGGAAGGGCCGCGTTTTTTCCAGACGCTAAATGATGTGCCGTTAATGCCGGGTCTGTACGAGCTGACTGAAGAAGCGCTCGTATTTGATAAGCTTGAGGGACGAATCGCACAGTCTTCTGCTGCCGGTAGCGGTATGGAAGCGCAAGAGATTGAAGCTTTTTATACCCAGACGTTGCCCCAGCTTGGGTGGACGAAAACCGCTGATGATCATTATGTCCGTGCGGATGAAACGCTGCAATTTGATGTGAGTGAAGAGCAAGGGTATAACGTTGTGCGCTTCTCAATCGCGCCTCAATAGAAGGCCCTCTTGGTAAAGGTTAGAGTCCAGCGATTTTTTTAAAATTTTTTTCTGCTCTTTTTCTTGACAACAGGGTGTGGATAAGCGTAAAACACTCCAATCCTGAAGAAACGGAAATGACCGTGGATCGCTTATGGGAAGCGATTTTGGAAATAGGTTTTTGAATAAACAAGGAATTTATAAGAATGGCTAACCACGCTTCATCTAAGAAAAGAATTCGTCGCAATGCACGTCGCGCTGAGATCAATGGCGCACGCCGTAGCCGTATGCGCACTTTTATCAAAAAAGTTGAATTGGCTCTGACTGCTGGCGACGCTAAAGCTGCTGATGAAGCTTTTAAAGCTGCTCAACCTGAAATCGATCGCAGTGTTGCCAAAGGCATCCTGCATAAAAACACAGCGGCACGTAAGTTGTCTCGCTTGTCTTCACGCATTAGCGCTTTGAAAAAAGCCTAATTGCCTGCGGTTTTTACCGCACCAAAATTACCAAAATTTGAACGTCTTGGGCTCGGCTTTTTAAAGTTAGAGCCCAGAACCCGTGGGAAAAATAAAAGTTGAACTAAAATTTCTTTTTGAATTTTCTTGGTTTGTTCTCATTGCAATCATGAAAAAAAGCTTTTAGTCTCAATTTTATCAGCGCAGCACAGAGACGCCGTAAGGCACTGTGAGCAAGGGTTTTGCCCTTTGTTGGATTGATTGATGCATCTTTTCGATCATTTCCGGAGCGATTTCGGCTCCTTTTGCTGGTTTTTGACGCAGTAGCGTTGCAGTAAGGTAGAAAATGAAAATACAGTGCGTAGCACGGTGATATTTCAGGCGCCTTTTTAAATTTAAGCTGATGAGCAAAACGGAAAGAAAGCAGTGTTTTTATGCATACTGCTAACCCCTTCCTGTTGCCTTTTTTTCTAAGAAGGTCGTCAGCCGGGGTAGGAATTTATCAGTAACTTTAATCTATTTGTGGGAGTAAGAGAGAAGATGTCAGAGAGTGCAGAAAAAAGCGCATCCGTTACGGCGATGAGTGACAAACTTGCGAGCGAGTCATTTGTGCCATCTAAAGAGGTTGCAGCCCTTTGGAAGAAAGTACACGGCGAGATGCGCGGTGAATTTGGTGAGGCTGTGTTCCGCAGCTGGTTGAAGCCTTTGACACTGCAAGCCTGCTATCACGGTACTCTGGAAGTTTCAGTCCCTACGCGTTTTATGCGTGACTGGATCCAGACACATTATTCAGCCAGAATTCTGGAGATGTGCGCCGAGAGAGACGAAAATATCAAGCGTCTGGAAGTCGTTGTCGTTCAAAATGCTATTCTCTCTGACGATGAAGAAGACAAAGCTCCCGCTAAAGCTAAGGCGAACCAGAACGAGAAGATTGAAGACCCATATGGTCTGTCTTCAGCCTTTGATCCGAAATATACTTTTGACACATTCGTAGTTGGTAAGCCGAACGCCTTGGCGCATGCTGCTGCCCGTCGTGTTGTTGAAAGCCAGAATGTGCCGTTTAATCCGCTGTTCTTGTATGGCGGGGTTGGTTTGGGCAAAACACACCTGATGCATGCTATCGGTCAAGCGATGACACAACAGTGGCCGGAGCGCCGCGTGATGTACATGTCTGCTGAAAAGTTCATGTATCAGTTCGTTAAGGCACTAAGATCAAAAGACACAATGGGCTTTAAGGAAACTTTCCGCTCCGTTGATGTTCTGATGATCGATGACATCCAGTTCATGAGTGGTAAAGAGTCAACGCAAGAAGAGTTCTTCCACACATTCAATGCGCTGGTTGATCAAAACAAGCAGATCATTATTTCTGCTGACAAAGCACCATCTGATCTGCTTGGTCTGGAAGAGCGCCTGCGTTCACGTCTGGCATGGGGGCTGGTTGCTGATATTCACCCAAGTACATATGATTTGCGTTTGGGTATCCTGCAGTCCAAGAGAGATTTGCTTCAGGCAAGCATTCCTGATGCGGTTCTTGAATTCCTGGCACTGAAAGTGACGTCAAACATTCGTGAGCTAGAAGGTGCGCTGAACCGTATCGTGGCACACGCCGATGTAACACGCAGCGAGATCACACTGGAAACAACGCAAGAGGTTCTTGTTGACCTGCTGCGTTCCCACGACCGCCGCATCACAATTGATGAAATCCAGCGCAAAGTTGCTGAACACTACAACATCAAAATGTCAGACATGCATTCTGCACGCCGCGCCCGTAACGTTGCGCGTCCCCGTCAGGTTGCCATGTATCTGGCAAAGCAGCTGACAGCACGCAGCCTGCCCGAAATCGGCCGTAAATTCGGTGGCCGCGATCACACAACAGTGATGCACGCGGTTCGTAAAATCGAAGAGCTGATGGAAGAAGATGCGCAGATTGCACAAGACGTAGAAATCGTCCGCCGCGCTCTAACTGGCTAAGCGTCGATCGTTCCTCTCGGGGTTCGTTAATCTGCAGCTCGCATAGCAAACTATGCTTCGCTTTGATTGCCTGCCCCGAAAGAAACGCTCTCGCTTAGTGCTACTAGCTTTGCGCTGTGCGCCACTTGATCTAGGGGCAGCAAATTCAGAATTACAGAAACTGTTACGAGTTTCCTCCTTTGGCGGGGCCTTTATGGCTCCGTTTTTTTTATTTTATTTTTGGGAGGGTTTGCGGATCGCGGATGTCGCATTTACGGGCAGGGGCGGTTTACTGTCTGCTGTTGGTTTGAAGCCTTGTTCGGTTTCGTGGGCTTTGCCATCGATGATGTAGCGACCGCTTTTGGCAGATTTAAGCCAGTTGATGTCCACGGGCTGGTAGCCTTGTGTGAGTATGGCAGGTTCGCCCTTGCCTTGTTTGATTGCTTTGGTGTCGCTGGTACGCACTTTGCGGTCACCTGTGACGGACGATTCGTAATAATTATGAAATCCTTGGGACTTTTCCACATCTAGGCGCCATTGCTGGCGGAAGGCTCTGCATAGTGACTTGAACATAGCTTTAGTTCCTTTGGTTTTCTTAACTAATTCAAAAATAGGCCTTTTTCTGCCTTGGTTACAAGAGCTTGTTTATGAGCGGTTTAAAAGTCCCTGATTAGTTGATGGGTATGTGTGGGATAAAATCCCTGAAAGCCTTCTAAGCTCTTGGCTTTCGGTGTCTGTGTGCTATATTCCGATTCCAGCAGAAATTTTTTTTATGTTTATTTGGGGAAAATGCCATGAAATTCACGATCGACCGTGCAGCGTTACTAAGATCACTAAACCACGTACAGAGCGTTGTTGAACGCCGCAATACTATTCCTATTCTATCTAACGTGCTTTTGAAAGCCGAAGACGGCACGCTGACAATGTCGACAACAGACATGGATTTGGAAATTCATGAGTCTGTAGCGGCTGAAGTTTCTTCACCTGGTTCTACGACAGCGCCGGCGCACACATTGCACGACATCGTGCGTAAGTTGCCTGATGGCGAAGCGGTTGAACTGGATCTGGCTGATGGTGGTAACATCATGACTGTTAAAGCAGGCCGTTCTAACTTCCGCCTGAGCTGCTTGCCAGTTGCTGACTTCCCCGAGATCGGCAACCAAGAGTTTTCAATTAACTTCTCTCTGCCAGCGAACGAGCTGCGCTCTCTTATTGATCGCACAAAGTTTGCGATGTCTACAGAGGAAACACGTTACTACCTGAACGGTATTTACATTCACGAAGCAGAAAGCGAAGGCGTACAGGTTCTGCGCGCTGTCGCAACTGATGGTCACCGTCTGGCACGTTTTGAAATGCCATTGCCCGAAGGTGCAACAGGTATGCCCGGTGTGATTGTGCCGCGCAAGACAATCGGCGAGCTGCGCAAGCTGGTTGAAGATGCGGCAGATACAATTCAGATCAGCCTGTCAGAAAGCAAAGTCCGCTTTGCGTTTGATCACATCATTTTGACATCCAAGCTGATTGACGGTACGTTCCCTAATTACGAGCAAGTCATTCCTAAAGGTAATGACAAGGTTGTCGAAGTGAACGCAAAACTTCTGAGCGGCGCTGTTGACCGTGTATCTACAATTTCTGACGGTAAGTCACGTGCGGTTAAAATTGCTTTGGCCGGTAACACAATGACATTGTCCGCAAACTCACCTGAAGCAGGTAGTGCTACAGAAGATCTTGAAATTCACGGCAATGACAACATGGAAATCGGCTTTAACGCCCGTTACCTGCTGGACATTACAAGCCAGATCGAAAGTGATGGTTGTCGCCTGACACTTGCTGACGCGGCGTCTCCGACAATTATTCAGGATCCGAGCGATAGCTCTGCACTTTACGTTTTGATGCCGCTGCGCGTTTAAGCGTTATCCCATAAAGGTTTCAAAAAGGCGTGTCTTTGGGCGCGCCTTTTTACTTTTGTGCTTGTGTAGTTATATCAATGAGTTACAATTTTACCCATTGTTATCAAAATGAGGGAAGCAAAGAGTATGTATAAAGAGTTCAAAGAATTTATCGCCCGCGGCAATGTCATGGATATGGCTGTTGGTATCATTATGGGTGCGGCGTTCACAACGATCGTCCAGTCTATGGTGAAAGATGTTTTGATGCCGTTTATCGGCGTGTTTACAGCGGGCGTTGATTTTGCTGATCTGTATGTCAATTTGTCAGGTGGTGAGTATGAAAGCCTTGCGGCTGCGCAAGAAGCCGGCGCTGCCACAGTCAATTACGGTATCTTCATTAATGCCGTGATCAATTTCCTGATCGTTGCGTTTGTTGTGTTCTTGTTGGTTAAGAACGTGAACAAGCTGAAGAAAAAGGAAGAGGCCAAGCCTGCGGCACCTGCAAAAACACCTGAAGATATTTTGCTGCTTCGTGAAATCCGCGACTCTTTGGCGGCTAAGCCCGTGGCTAAAGCGGCGGCTGCCAAGAAGCCTGCAACGAAAAAGGCCCCAGCGAAAAAAACTGCGGCCAAGAAGACAACTGCTAAAAAGAAGTAAGTCTGCTTAGTTATTTAGAAAGGCACGGGATTATTTCTCGTGCCTTTTTTGTTTGACAAAACAGAACAAAAATATTACTTTATGTAAAATTTTATTGCGTAAATATGGCGAAGTGAGACAGAATATGGCATTATTAAAACCGAAATTTGAAGTTGTTAACCGTTATGATGGTCTGACATTAATTGGGCGTTCAGGGGTAACATATGGTTTTTTGACCAATCAGGATGAAGATGATTTTAAAGTCTTTGATCCATCCAAAGGCTCTTTGGCTCTTGATCCTCGTACAGGTAGAAGCATTACGCCGAAGCTGGATGTTGAATATCCTATGCTAACGGCATGTTTTAATACTTTTCACGGATATAAATGCTATGCCAATGTTATGCTTACCAGAGACATTGACGATGAGTTGCGCGAAAAACGTGGTTTACTGCGTCGTGACCACTATGATGTGTCTGTACTCCTGCGCTTGAAAGATTTAGCCGAGGTTGTGACATCTTTGGAAGGTCGGGCTATGAAAGGTGAGCCGATGGAGCGTGCGCCGCTATCCGAAGGCCATAGTGCGAAAGTCATCACGCCGCTGTTCAGATAAGCCGACGACTATATAATACGCATTCAAAAGCACGGGCCTGTTCCGTGCTTTTTTGTTATGTGCAAGACCTTCGGATTTGCGCGGATTCATATGGCGTAAGGCTTTGAGGCATGCTTATATGGTTTTATGTCTTATTTGAAATCGTTGACATTGACGCATTTTCGCTGTTATGAGCAGGCGCGGCTGGAGGGGTTGGCCTCTGCCCCTGTGGTGCTGCATGGTGTGAATGGCGCGGGTAAGACTAATGTGTTGGAGGCTGTGTCTTTGCTATCGCCCGGGCGCGGGATGCGCAATGCCAAGATTACCGAGATTCAGAATGTCGATATGCCTGATGCGGCATGGTCTGTAGCGGCGAAGGCCGAAACCCCGTATGGTGAGGCACAGATCGGTACGGGGCGTGATCCTGTCAAAGACAAACGCCTTGTCCGCATTAACGGGGAGGCTGCCAAGGGGCAGAATGCGCTTGCGGAATATCTATCCTGTGTCTGGCTGACACCGCAAATGGACGGGCTGTTTCTTGATGGCTCTTCATCGCGCCGCCGTTTTTTTGACCGTTTGGTGTTTACGTTTGATCCTGCGCATAGCGGCCGTATTACGCGGTATGAAAATGCGCTGCGCCAGCGCTCTAAACTATTGCAGGAAGGTCATGCAGACCCTGTGTGGGTGCAGGGGCTGGAGGCCAGTATGGCGGAGACAGGTGTGGCGATTGCCGCTGCCCGTCTTGATTTTGTCCAGCGTCTGCAAGCGGCGTGCGATGTGGCCGCTAAGGATGAACATGAAGCGTTTCCACGCTCGCATCTGGGATTGCACGGCACGCTGGAAGAGTTGCTTTTGAATGCGCCTGCGCTGGAAGTCGAGGATTTGTTCAAATATCAGCTGGAGCAGAGCCGCAGGCTCGATGCTACCACGGGCGGCGCGGCAACGGGACCACATAAGACAGATGTGCTGACCAAATATGCAGCTAAGAATATGCCCGCTGATCAATGCTCCACGGGGGAGCAGAAGGCGCTTTTGATCGGAATTATTCTCGCGCATAGCCGCTTGATAAAGGCAGAGCGCGGCGTGCCGCCGATATTGCTTCTAGATGAAGTCGCGGCGCATCTGGATGATACGCGCAGGCATTTACTGCATGATATTCTGCTTTCGCTCGGCGGGCAGGTATGGCTGACGGGGACAGATAAGGCTTTGTTCGATGACCTGAGGGGAAAAGCGGTGTTTTTTGAGGTGAATGACAGCCGCATCACGGGGCAGCCGGATAATAAAAATGCCGCCAAGGTCGCCTAGGCGCTTTAGCGGCATTATACATTTATATTTAGTTTTTAGCTTAACGTCGGGGTTGGCATATTTCCGTATTTAATAAGCTGATTGCCCCGCTCAATTTCTATAAATGTTCTTAGGTTGTCCTTGAACGTTTCAAGGTTTAGATCAGGTGCTGCACTGACCTGGTTAAATAAACCTGCCAGACTTGACGTGTTTGTGCTGCCGCGTGCTCTGGTAATGGAAAAATTAGGTTCCAGATCGTCCAGCTCAGATCCGCGCGCGTAGGACGAGCTGTAATCTTCCCCGTCTTTTTGCCAGCCTGAAAAATTCATGCAGTCTTCAATTTTTGCGCCTGATTCAAGGGCTGTTAGCAGCTCATGTGCTTCAAAGCCGTTCAGCTGCTTTGTATGGCTTTTTTCAAGCCCCAGTTCACCTGCGCCGTTATTAGCATGAACGGGGTAGTATCCTGTAATATCGATCTCGCCTGTGGCAGAGACGCCTTCGACTTCAAATTTGGGGGTGAAGTTGTTCTGTGTAGTGCTTCCTGCTGTGTTCTCAAGGGCAAACACCTGAATGTTCTGTATGTTGATGCCTGCGACCATATCGCTGGCACCTTGCAGGAGGCGAGATAGAAAATTGGATGTTTGTTCTACCTTTTCCGATAGTTGGCCTGTGCCTGAATCTTCGTATTTCTTTACCATCGCTGCAATCCTTTTCATCTATGAAATTACGATAAAACTATACCATAATAGTTGACATAATGTAAATTTCTGTGCTCAGGCTTTAAAACTTTGCATAACTCTTGGATGGTGTGCTAGCGTCCTGTCATGGATGGAGAGATCAATAGCAATCATATACCCGGCGGGGATTTAAGTCGCCCGATGTGGCGTAGTATCGCACGCTGGCTGGAGAAGCCCTGTTCACAGTTTGAGCATAAATACCAGACCGATGTTCGGACGGCTGTGCCTGTTTTACTGGCAAGTCAGATGGACAATGCCTATGCGCTTTTGATGGATTGCCCGAGTTTTAACGGCATGTTGGTGCAGACCCCCGAGCTGGAGGATATGAAAGTCTTTTTCGGGGATCTTAGCGGTAAGAACTATGATGGTCTGTATAACCACGCCAGCCGTTCCGTATTGATGGATGTGAGCGAAGAGGCTGCGCACTATAAATATGGTTTGCTGCCGCATTTCTTTTCAAACGGCTCACATGAATATCGTCATGCGTTTCAATATGCTGTAAGGCGCGGCACATATGCGACAGCTAATCCGCATATTCTGACATTGCAGACATTCGTATATGAGGCGGATGCCAATGCGTTCCAGTGTACAGTTGCCTATGAAGCCAAAGAGCTTTTAGGGCTGGATATGTTCTGGGAATATTGTGTACTGCGTAAGGGTAATATTGCGCGTGCGTTCGCAGAGGCAACCGATGAGGATATGATTACCCATTTTACTGGTGATGCCCAGCAGGCAGCCTTTATGGCGTTCTTTGAAAATGAGTCCAAGATGAATTTTTACGCTGGTCATACTATGGAGCAGCTGGCCGAAAGAATGAGTATTACGCCATATGAGGCCGCGGAGCGGATGTTCGCGCGTGAACGCACCAAGGGTGAAGGCATTGCCGCGCCCGGGTCAGCAATTCAAGGCCGTGAATGTGCCGCCGCACGAAGCGATCAAGCAGAGGGCTGACGGGTGCGCCATGGGCTTTGCCGATCTGGGAAAAGATCAGGTTCGTGGGCGTTATGCCTATGGGCAGTTTGATGATATGGACCCTAAGTCCGTTGATTATTATTTGCGCGGTCTTAGTGATTCACGCTATGCCGAGCTTCTGAAAATGAATGAAGAGATTATTGCTTTCGAAACGCAAGTCAGTATAGAGCTGGCCAAGATGCGTGATCGTTACCAGCACCCGTTCAAAACACCTGAATTCTAATATTTTCTGCCATTTTGACTGTGTATAAAAACCGGTAAAAACGGGCGTTTTCGCGTGCGTTATGTATTGCCGTATGCTATATAATTCTATTCCCAAAAGGGCAGAAAACCAACGTTTTTAAACTGAATTAAGAAATATTACGAATCATGGCTGAGATGGCACAAAAAGAAAACGAAAAAGAGACAGGTGGCAACGATTACGGTGCCGATAATATTAAGGTTCTGAAAGGCCTTGAGGCGGTTAAAAAGCGTCCCGGTATGTATATCGGTGATACGGATGACGGTTCGGGCTTGCACCATATGGTGTACGAAGTTGTCGATAACGCGATCGATGAATCTTTGGCCGGACACTGTGACCGTGTTGACGTGATTTTGAACCCTGATGGTTCTGCGACAATCAAAGATAATGGCCGTGGCATTCCTGTTGATATGCATAAGGGCGAAGGTGTTTCCGCTGCTGAAGTGATTATGACGCAGCTGCACGCAGGCGGTAAGTTCGACAGCAACTCTTACAAAGTTTCCGGTGGTCTGCACGGTGTGGGTGTGTCTGTTGTGAACGCACTGTCCGAGAAGCTGGAGCTTCGTATCCGCCGTGATGGCAAAGAATGGTTTATGCGCTTTAAAGACGGTGCGTCTGAAGGTCCGCTGGAAGCTGTGCGCGAGTTGGAACCAGGTGAGCGTAACGGTACGGAGCTGACATTCCTGCCGTCCGATACGACATTCACAATGACAGAATTCAAGTTCAAGACGTTGGAAGATCGTCTGCGTGAACTCGCATTTTTGAATTCAGGCGTGAATATTTATCTGACAGATAAGCGCGAAGATCCTGAGCTGGTATCGCATTTCAATTATGAAGGCGGTATTGAAGAGTTTGTTAAATACCTTGATCGTTCGAAAACATCGCTGTTGTCTGCACCAATCGCTGTTAACGGCGAGGATAATGATATTACGGTTGAATGTGCGCTGGAGTGGAATGACTCATTCCATGAAACCATGCACTGCTTTACGAACAATATTCCACAGCGTGACGGTGGTACGCACTTGGCCGGTTTCCGTGATGCGTTGACACGTACAGTTGGTAAGTACGCTAAAGAAAGTGGCCTGATCAAGAATGACAAAGTGTCACTGACGGGTGAAGATATCCGTGAAGGTATGAGCTGCGTTCTGTCAGTTAAGGTGCCTGATCCGAAATTCTCGTCCCAGACAAAAGACAAACTTGTGTCCTCCGAAGTACAGCCAGTTGTCAGCTCTGTTGTAACAGAAGCGATCAGCACATGGCTTGAAGAAAATCCAAAAGAGGCCAAGAACATCGTAGGCAAGATCGTGCAGGCGGCGCAAGCGCGTGAGGCGGCACGTAAAGCTCGCGAAATGACGCGTAAGAGTGTGATGGATGTTTCATCACTGCCCGGTAAATTGGCGGACTGTCAGACCAAGAAGGCGGAAGAAGCCGAAATCTTCATCGTGGAGGGGGATTCTGCTGGTGGTTCTGCCAAGCAAGGCCGTAACCGTAAATTCCAGGCGATCCTGCCTTTGCGTGGTAAAATTCTGAATGTTGAGAAGGCGCGTGATGACAAGATGCTGGGTAACCAGGAAATTGGCACGATGATTACGGCGCTGGGCACGGGCTACGGTGAAGAGTTCTTCAACATCGAAAAGCTGCGCTACCATAAGATTGTCATCATGACCGATGCGGACGTTGATGGTGCGCACATCCGTACGCTGCTGTTGACATTTTTCTACCGCAAGATGCCATCGATTATCGAAGGCGGCTATCTGTACATCGCACAGCCACCGCTGTTCAAGGTAAAGCGTGGTAACTCCGAGCTGTATTTGAAAGATCAGGCGTCACTGGATCAGTATCTGGTTGATGTGGCGATTGATGACATGGTTTACGTTGATGCGCAGGGTAAAACCCGTGTAGGCGAAGATTTGAAACAGGTTATCTTTACATCACGTCGTGTGAATGCGGCGATCGATGCAGTGACCGAGAAAATTAAAAACCGTTTTGTGGCCGAGCAGGCGGCGATTGCCGGCGCGTTCTCTGAAGAAGTTCTGGAAGATGCGGCGCAGGGTACTAAGAAAGCGGAAGCTTTGGCCAAGCGTTTGAATGATCAGTCTTCTGAATACGAGAAAGGCTGGAAGGTCGAATTTACACCGGTGGGCGGTTACACAGTGACACGTACACTGCGCGGTGTTACCGAACGCGTTCTGATCTTGCCTGATCATATTAAGGTGGCGCTGCGTCAGAAGTTGCACAATCATATTGAATGGTTGCAGGAAAACTTTGAGACAGTTTCTGTATTCAAAGGCAAAGACGGCAAAGAGATCAAGGTCAAGGGCCCGGCCGAGTTGTTTGCTGCCGCTGAAGGCGAAGGCCGTAAAGGTCTGTCCATCAGCCGCTATAAGGGTCTTGGTGAAATGAACCCTGAGCAGCTTTGGGAAACAACGCTTGATCCGGAAGTCCGCACATTGTTGCAGGTTACGATTGAAGATGCGATGGAATCCAACGACCTATTCTCGACCTTGATGGGGGAGAAGGTGGAGCCACGCCGTAAGTTTATCCAAGATAACGCACTTAAGGTTGCTAACTTAGACGTATAAACGGCTTCATAGTTCGTCCATGGGTTCGTCACTGCGGCATTCACATAGCATACTATGCTTCATGCCTTGTTCCTGCCCATGAACAAACTCTGTTCGCCTATTTAAATAAGAGAAGTTAAGTAGAGAACGATGACATCTTTATCCGATAAATTAAGCCATGTCGTAGGGCAGGTTTTTGTTGATAGTGAATTGCCCGCAGAGCTTGGGCAGGTGCGTGTTTCTGATCGTCCTGATTTAGCACAGTTTCAGTGTAATGGCGCGATGGCGGCTGCTAAGCTTGCGAAAAAGAACCCGCGTGATATTGCCAATGACGTTGTCGGCAAGCTGCAAACGCAGGATGTATTCTCAAAGGTTGATATCGCGGGGCCCGGTTTCATCAATATTGATGTGACGGACGATTTTCTGTCTGCGCATTTGGAGATGATCCGTGCAGATGAGCGTTTAGGTGCAGGGAATAGCGGGCAAGATCAGACGATCGTTCTGGATTACGGCGGTCCGAATATC
>LWDU01037724.1_pt2 | contig 13444 bp, 11 predicted proteins | sample 727161 | NCBI WGS metagenome assembly LWDU01 (sample SAMN04566230, study PRJNA314399) | hydrothermal vent metagenome | isolation source: deep sea hydrothermal plume seawater | place: Mexico: Gulf of California, Guaymas Basin | collected 2004-07-11 | reverse complement strand
CTGGGCTCGCGCATCGAGGACGAACTCGGCTCCTTACCCGAGGGACTTCGAGCCGTGATCGAGGGCGCGGTCGAGTCGACGCCGAGGCCCATCGTGACGGACCGTTCCGCACTCGAGGCCGTCCCGACGACGGGGACTCTCGAATCAATGCTCGAACGGGGTCTGGCGAGTCTGTTGGGGCGGGTCCCTACAGGCTGGCTCGCCAGAGAAGAAGAGAAGGGAGGCCACCGGCTTACGCTCGCGGACCTGGGTGCCCCCTTCTCGCTGCTGTCGAACATCCGGGCCGGTCGGGGGACGGGTCAGCATCCCTTTGCTCGGGCCTTGCTCCAGGCCCGAGACTTCGCCGACGACCGCGTCGACCGCGACGTGTTCGCGAGCGCGCTGTCGGTCGCCGAGATCGCCCGCCTGGGCGAGCTGCTGCCAGTCCTCCACGGCGTGCCTGGGAGCGACGAGCGGGTTCGCCAGCTGTGGGGTAAGGACAGACCGAGGGCGATGAACACGCTCTACGAGCTCGTCGTCGCGGGCGCGCTGGCCGAGTTCGGACGGGACGTGGAGTTCGTCCCGGAGACGGACAGGAAGACGCCCGACCTTCGCGTCCACGACGCCACAGGTGTGAGCACCTTTGTCGAGTGCAAACGAAAGCGGGGTCTCACGAGGGCAGAGATCGCCGAGGAACGGGCGGTCCGCGAGTTGTTCGACGTGCTGGCCGGCCGTGCGGACCGGCCCTTTTGTAGAATCGGAACAGAAACGCGCGGTAAGGGCTCGGCGGGGCTCAGGCCCACCTGATCCCGCTGCTCAGTCGGCTTCGTCGAATGAGAGCATCCCGATCAGCTCTACCGACTGGACCTCAACGTCGGCGTCCGGAGGGCCGAGCGCTCCGGACGCGGCTTGAAGCATCTCGTCGAGGGCACTCTTCAACGACTCGTCGGGGTGGACGCTGAGGATGGAGACCGACCCGTCGCAGAAGGTGGCCTTGTACTCGGTAGACGGGAGCAAGACAGAGGTTTGGAGTTCGCTCATGTTTGAGTTGAGGATATGGCATCCGCACGGGGATGGCCCTCTGTAGGGCGGGTGTAGTTCCACGCGGTCCCGTACGAGACGCCGAGCCGCTTCGAGATCTGGTTGACCGAGACGCCCTCCTTATGTAGGGAGCGGATCTCGCCCTGGACGGCCTCAGGGATCCTGGGTCGCGAGACCCGCTTGCCCTCGGCTTTCGCGCGTGCCATCCCGGCCTTGACGCGCTCCGAGATCAACGCGCTCTCGAACTGCGCGATCGACGCGAGGAACCCGTAGACCATCTCGCCCTGCGGGGTCGTGGTGTCGACGTTCTCCTGATACGAGATGAAGTCGACGCCGAGCGCCTGGAACTCCTTCAAGCCCCCGATGAGCGCCTGGGTCGAGCGCGCGAACCGGTCGTAGCGCCAGACGAGGACGACGTCGAGCCGACGGCGCCGGGCGTCGGCGAGGAGCCGCTTGTACTCGGGGCGGTCCTCGCTCCGTCCGCTCCCGACGTCGACGTACTCGCCGACGGTGTCGAAGCCCCGGCGCTCGGCGTACTCGCGGAGTTGCCGGAGCTGGGTCTCCGGGTCTTGTCCCTTTTCGTGCGTGGACACGCGAGCGTAGAGAGCGACGCGCTTGGGCTTCGGCATGACCACGGGCGGGGGTTTCGGACGTATCAAGAAGGACTTCCTGTATGAGGATACGACCGCCTCTCTCGGAACGCCTCACACGGACTGGAATCGGGGCTTCGAGCGGCGGTCTTCCCGAGACCCTTTTTGATAGCCCTCTGATGGTATGCCCGTTCGACTCCTCACGGCCGTCGAACGCGACCGGCTCTCCCGCTTCCCGGCCGACGTCTCGCTCGAGGACCTCGCCGCCTACGCGACGCTCTCCGGTGCCGACCTGGACGTCGTGCGAGTGCAGCGCGGCGACACCAACCAGCTCGGCTTCGCGGTCCAGCTCGTGGCCCTCCGGTTCCTCGGCTTCGTGCCCGACGACGTGGGGGCTACGCCCGAGCCGGTCGTTCGTCATCTCGCGAAGCAGGTCGGAGCGGATGTCCGAAACGGTGCGAGGACACCAGACACTTGCGATGGACCACCTGGGCATCCGCCGGGCGACCGCGTCCGAGATCGAGGGACTGGAGGACTGGCTCGTCGCGCGTGCCCTCGAGCACGACCGCCCTTCGGTCCTCGTCAGTGCCGCCTGCAACAAGCTGAAGCGGGACCGGCTTCTCCGCCCTGGGCTCACCGTCATCGAGCGCGCCGTAGCCACGGCACGGCTCCGCGCGCATGAGGAGACGCACCAGAGGCTCCGCTCCGTCCTCACGCACGTCGTCGAGGCCATGCTCAACGAGCTTCTGGTCCCAGACGCAGAAGGTGCGATGACGACGCTCGGATGGCTCCGAAAACGTGCCTCGGCCGAGACGCCCGGCGCGCTTCTCGACACACTCGCCAAGGTCGAGTGGCTCCGTGAGCAGGGTGTGGACCAGTGGGACCTCTCGGCCGTCGGCCCGAACCGGTTGAAGCTGCTGGCCGGGCTCGGGAGGCGATACACGAACCAGGCGCTCCAGCGGGCCGTCCCCGAGCGGCGGTACCCCGTCCTCGCAGCGCTTTTGCAGCGGACGCTCCGCGAGGCAACCGACGAGGCCGTCGATCTCTTCGACGCCCTGCTCGCGGGCGTCTTCGCCCGGTCACGCCGCGCGCTCCGTGCCCACGACGAATCGGTCGCCCGGAGCACCGAGGACAAGGCCCGTCTCTTCCACGAACTCGGCCAACTCGTGCTCAACCCGGCCGTGAGCAACGCCGACCTCCGGGCCGAGATCTTCCGGTGGCTGCCGCCGCTCGAATTCGCCGCAGCGGTGGAGGAGGCCGGGCGGATCGTCCACCCCGAGGGCCAGGCGTTCTTCGCCTACCTCGACGACCGCTACGGCTATGTGCGCCAGTTCGCCCCGGCGTTCCTGGACACGATGGCGCTTCGCTCTAACCGACCCGGCGATCCGGTCGTGGAGGCAACCGACGTACTCCGGCGGCTCAACCGGGAGGGGCGGCGAAAGCTGCCCGCGGATGTCCCGACCGCGTTCGTCGAGAAGCGGTGGCGACCATTCGTCTTCCAGGACGGCAAGACGGATGGACTCGTAAACCGTCACGGGTGGGAGTTGGCCGCGCTGGCAGTGCTCCGCGACCGGCTCCGTTCGGGCGACGTCTACACCGAGCCGTCGGCGCGCTACGCCGACCCTGAGTCGTACCTCGTCCCCGAGGAGGAGTGGCCGGACGTCCGGGACGATGCGTGCGCCCAACTTGGGCTCACCGCATCGGGCCGGGAGCGGGTGGCGGAGCGCGTCCGAGAGCTGCGCAGTCTACTGGGCCGAGTCGACGGCGCTTTGCGAACGGGCGACCGCGACGTTCGCATCGAAGACGGGCACATCGTCGTGCCCCCGTTCGACGCCGAGACCCTCCAGACGAGCGCGGCGGCACTCGCGGCCGCCGTCACGGACCGGCTCCCGCTCGTCGACCTCCCAGACCTCCTCATCGAGGTCGACGCCTGGACCGGGTTCTCGCGCCACCTCACGCATGGCGGCGTGACGCCCCACCCGCCGGAGGGCGATGCGCTCCGGCACCTCTACGCCGCCGTGCTCGCGCAGGCCTGCAACGTCCCGTTCACCGACATGGCCCAGAGCGCGGACCTCGCCTACGACCGGCTCCACTACGCCTCGACGTGGCACCTCCGCGAGGAGACGCTCACCTCGGCCACGGACACGCTCGTGAACGACCAGTACCGCCAACCGCTCGCGGCGCTCTGGGGCAGCGGGACGCTCTCGTCGTCCGACGGGCAGCGGTTTCCCGTCCGGGGCAAGGTCCGAGGAGCCACGGCCATTCCTCGCTACTTCGGATACGGTCGCGGGATCACGTTCTACACCTGGACGAGCGACCAGTACAGCCAGTACGGCACCAAGGTGATCTCGACGACCGTCCGCGACGCCACCTACGTGCTCGACGAGATCCTCGACAACGAGACCGACCTCGACGTCCTGGAGCACACGACCGACCACGCGGGCTACACCGACCTCGTGTTCGCGCTCTTCGACTTGCTCGGGATGCGGTTCTCGCCCCGTCTGCGAGACCTCGGCGACACCCGCGTCTACCGGGCGACCGGCGGGCTCGTCGGCGACTTCGAGCGGTACCCGAACCTCGACGGTGTCCTCCGGGGCCGTGTCGACCTCGACCGGATCGCAGCGGGCTGGGACGACCTGCTCCGGGTCGCGTGGAGCCTGAAGTCGGGCCACGTCACAGCGTCGCTCCTGGTCTCGAAGCTCCAGGCTCGCCCGCGACAGGGTCGGCTCACGCGGCTCTTGCAGGAGTACGGGCGGCTCGCCAAGACGCTCCACGTGCTGAGGTGCCTCGAGAGCGAGGCCCACCGGCGGCGGATCGGGGCGCAGCTCAACAAGGGCGAGCGGCTCCACCAGGGCGGCGACGGCAAGCTCCGCCGGAAGACCGAGGAGGGGCAGTCGGAGCAGGCCCGGTGCCTCAACCTGGTCACGAACGCGGTCGTGGTCTGGAACACGCGCTACATCGCCGCGGTCGCCGACGCGCTACGCGACGAGGGGCAGCAGGTCCGAGACGAGGACCTCACCCACCTCTCGCCGACGCGGTTCGAGCACGTCAACCGATACGGGCGCTACCGCTTCGACGTCGACGGGGCGCCACAAACCGGACTCCGGCCGCTACGGGAGCCATGACGCCAAGCTTTCCTTGGCTCCTTACCGCGCGTTTCTGTTCCGATTCTACAAAAGGGCCGTACCCTCGGTCCCCAGCGGCTTCGCATGAGGGCCACCGCCATCGGTGCCCCGGCCGACTGGCGCTGGCCACGAACGGCCGATAGCCCTGGAGGTGCGCGACGTTAGCCAGGAGACCGACTCCCACATTCTCTAATGGCTTGGGCGGGAGCCTACCTTCCGTCGCCCCGCCACCCGCCCCTGTGTCCGAGTCGCTGCCGAGCCCCCTCCCGAGTCGACGGGAAGCCGTCACCACGATCTTAGAGCAGGCCGTAGAAGAGGGGATCCCGAGGGACGCCCTGGCCGAGCGGCTGGTCCCGATCATTTACGAGGAACTCCGGGAGATCGCGCGCGCACAGCGACGGCGGATCGACGCTCGCGGGTTCCAGACGACTGCTCTCGTCCACGAGGCCTACATCAAGCTGGCAGGGCGTGAACTCGTCCCGAACCGGGCGTACGTATTCGCCGCTGCGGCCCAGGCCATGCGGGACGTGCTCGTGGACCACGCCCGACGGCGAGGCGCGAGGAAACGAGGAGGAGGCCACCCCCCCCTCACGATGAGCGCGCTCTCGGAGGTCACCAGCGGGCGCGACCTCGACGCGGTCGCCTCACGCGTGCTCGACGTCGACGCCGCGCTCCGCCAGTTGGAGGAGATCGCGCCGAGGGCTGCGCAACTGGTGGAGTGCCGCTTTTTCGGGGGGCTCTCCATAGACGAAGCCGCGGACGCTCTCGGGATCAGCCCGACGACGGCCAAACGCGAGTGGCGGCGTGCGCGGGCCTGGCTCCACCGCGCGCTTGACGATGCCCCCGCAGAGGGGGCCTGAAGCCTCCCCGCTCGGCTCCTGCGAATGAGCCCAGCCCGCTCCGGTGACGTGCTCACGCTCTCCTACTCGGCTGAGGAGCGCGCGCCCTCAGACCGCCTTCGCAACCGCCTCGCGGCGTAAGCCCCCCCAGCGAGAGCCAGGAAACCGAGGCCGCCGTCGATGGGGACACTCGCCGGTTCGTCTGGGAACGCTGGCGGGCCGCCCCCAGAGCCGGGGGCATCAGGGAACCCCGGTGGCCCCGATTCGGAGCCGGGGGCGTTGGGGAAGCCTGGAGGGTCGTCGGCCTCGATAGGTTGCGCCCACGTAGGGAGCGACCCCACGGATTGAGCGGCGGGAGTCTGCAGCCCCGCAACCACGAGGCATCCGAAGAACACGACGACGGGGAGGGACGGCATGCGCATGGCTCTAGCGAGAAACCGTGAGGGTCCTCACGTCCACTCCCCCGCTCGTGGACCAGACCAGGACGTACGCGCCAGCCGAGAGGCCCCTCGAGTCGAACGTGAACGTGTGCGCGCCCCGGGGGAGGCTCCCCTCGTGCAAGACGGCCACCTCTCGCCCGAGCACGTCGACCACGACGAGGCGGGCGGAACCGGTCTCCTTGTGGCGGACGTCGACGACGGACCGGCTAGCGATCGGGTTCGGCCGCACGCTGGCGATCCCTGACACGGACTCCCCGCTCTCCTCCGTAGCGACGACGGCGCCGGTGAAGCGGAGGGTGAACCGGGAGGCGCGTTGCCCCACGCTTGCGGGCGCGTCGAAGAGCGGGCGCGGAAGAGGGAAGGCTTCTGCCTGAGGGGCGGCCGCAAGCCCGCTGCCCGGCTCGACCGAGAACGTGTACGAGTCAGCGGTGCGGAGGTCTACCACAGCCCCCGTCACAGCGTCTGAGAGGGTGAGGCCCCACGAGGCTGGAACGGTCGAGAGGTCCGGCCAACGCAGCGTGAGTGTGCCGCCCGCAGACGTGCCGCCTGCGACGAGCGCCGCGCCGAGCGAGACCTCGGCTCCCCCGTTCCAAACCGGGCGCGCGTCGATGTCGAGAGCGACGCCGTTCACCTCCGCGAAGAGGCGCGCGAAGCTCGAACGGAACGGCGCGAGTTCGTAGGCATCGTAGCCGTCGACCGCATCCGACGCCCCTTCGACGAACGCTACGAACGCCTGGTCTGACACAGCCACCCCGCCTGCGTTGCCCTCGACAGAGAGCGCCAACCGACTGGCGGTCACGGCGCCAACTGGAGGGGGACCCGAGGTCTCGGCAGCTGCGGGCGCCACGAGGGTAGGCGCCCCGTTGGCGGTGACCCAGAATCCCTGGAACGGCGCGATGACCCCGTTCCCCAGGCTTCCCGTCGTGCCGTTCCACGTCTTGTACTCGCCCGCGACGGCGTCGTACACGTAGATCGTGTTGTCGACGTTGGTCCGGACCCAGTCCGGGTGGTCCCAGTCGAGGGACTGCGTGAACGGGTTGCCCACGAGGTTCCAGCCGTCCTCCGTCGTCGGGCCGGTGTTCGATACCGGGAGCTCCACGTCAGTACCAGAGCGCGTTCCCCCTGTGGCGGAGAGGGACTTCGGGAAGCCGCCCTGAGTCCCCGGGGTAAAGGGGTCGTCGTCTTCGAACACGTAGACCGCGTAGCCTCGTCCCGGCGTGGCACTGGCCGTGAGGTCCGCGATGGGGACGTAGCCGACGTTCCGGTCTCCAGCGGCCGACTCTTCGTACCGGAACACGTTGGGGTCACCGTCTGCGCCGGCCGAAGCTCCGACGGCGCCTTGCGTACGGATCCCTGCGAACACGTCGAAGAGGAGGGCGTCTACCGGCGCAGCCAGCAGCCGCCAGCCCTCGGCGCCGGCGAGCGTGGCGCTGGCGGTGGTCGCGGGAGGGTACACGTAGTGGTAGGCCGCGCCCGCATCCGCGAGCCCGCTCGTATTCGTCTGCGGTGCGCCGACGATCAACCGGTTTCCAAACGCGGCGACGGCCTGCCCGAACCGGACATCGCCGACGGGGTCGCCTGGGGGTGGGGTAAACGTCTGGACGTGCACCCCACCAACGGTGAACTGGGAGACGCGCCCCGATTCATCCTGGGAATAGGTCCCGACGAAGAGGTCGGGAGAGCCGTCGCCGGTCACATCGGCAGCGGTAGCGCTCCTACCGAACTGGCCGAACTCTTCAGGATTGGGTGAGACCAACGTTGCTACGAGTTCCCCATCATCGGCCCCGACGAGATCCGCACGTCCTGCGACGTCCACCGTGCCCCCGCTCCCGTCAGGCACAAAGGCCAAGGGCACCCCAATGAGGAGTTCTCCGAGCCCATCCCCGTCCGTGTCTCCGACGCCCGCGAGACTCCACCCAAAGACCTCCCCTCCCACTGGGGAGGTCAAGACGCCGAAGAGGGCGTTGGTATCCCCGTCGTAGAGGTAGACCCTTCCCGAGCTGGCGACGCCCTCGACCGTCTCCAAACGAGCGGAGATGGCGACGTCGACCCTTCCATCCCCGGTGGCGTCCGGGACACCAGCAAGGGCCGCACCGAACCCCCCTCTGAATTCGGGTTTGGAGGACGTGTACGCTCCGATGAGCGTTGCGCTCGTGCCGCCGCTGGAGAGCTTAAAGCGGTAGGCCCGACCGGCGTCTGCGACCGTAGCACCACCCGGACCAGGGACGTCCTCGTTTGGGGCCCCGACCAAGACCGTCCCGTCCGACAACGCGGCGAGGGCGTTCCCGAAGCCGGCGTCGGTCCCACCTGGCGTGTCGATCGAGCCCACCAGAACGCCCATACTCCCGTCATACACCAGGACGCGACCCGGGCCGGTGTGTCCGACGAGCAGGTCCCCCCGTCCGTCGCCCGTCACGTCTTCCAACCCGGCAACGGCCGCTCCAAACGAAGAGGCCGAGCCAGGGGTAGGGCTTTCGAGCGTATGAATCAGAGCGTTCGTTGCGCCGCTGAACACGTAGACACGTCCTTCTCGGACGGTCGTCGCTGGGTCGAGTTGCTCGAACGTCCCCACAGCGAGGTCGTCCGTTCCGTCTCCGTCGGCGTCGGGGACGATCGTCACCGATGTGCCGAACCGGCCGCCTGACTGGGGGGATGGGGAGAGGAGCGTAGATCGCGTCTGGGAGAACGCAGGGGGCGCCACCAAAAGGGCGGTGAGGATGAGGGCTCGCATGGAACGGGCAGGCGGAGGAAGCGGACACCCTTCCCTCCGCAAACCGCGAGCAAGGTGGGCCACCGCCGCGGCTGACCTCCCGGTGGACGGCCTGCGGCGACCTACCTTCGACGGCGGCTACTCCGCCGTCTGTCCTTCCCCCCACCCGGCGTGCCAGGCCAGACCACGCGCCACCGATGACGTTCTCGTCCCCCTCAATTGGTACCGGGCACACGTTGTCTGCTTGAGCCCAACGCCGCTCGTCGCCCTCAGAGGATGGCACCCGCGACCGCCAGCCCACGGAGGGAGAACCGAACGCACCTTCTTACCGATGGAGACTGACCCCGATCGCTGGACCCGCATTGCCGGGGTGTTCGACTCCGTGGTGGACCTCGCTCCCGCCGAGTTGGACGACGCTCTCGGCCGCCTCTGCCGCACGCCGGACGGGCAGCCAGCCCCCCTCCTCCGCTCCGAGGTCGAGTCCCTGATCGCCGCTGACCGTGCGGCGGCGACGGAGCCCGCCTTCGAGGTGGCCGACGCCGCGGCCCTTCTGGACGCCTCGACCCCGGCGCCCGGAGAGCGCGTCGGCCCGTGGCGGGTGATCCGAGAGATTGGGCGGGGTGGGATGGGGCGCGTCGACTTGGTAGAACGGGCCGACGGGGCATACGAGCAGCAGGCGGCGCTCAAACGCCTGGGGCTGGTGGCGCCGTCCCGCGTCCGGCGGTTCCTCCGCGAGCGGCAGATCCTCGCCTCGCTCCGCCACCCCGGCATCGCCCGCCTCTTGGATGGCGGCGTCGAGGAGGGCGCGCCCTACCTCGTCATGGAGTACGCCGAGGGCGAACCGATCACGACGTACGCAGACCGTCACGGCCTGCGCCTTCGCGACCGGCTGGCGCTCGTTGTCGAGGTGTGCGACGCCGTCGCGTACGCGCACCAGAGGCTCGTCGTCCACCGGGACCTCAAACCCTCAAACGTGATCGTCGGAGCGCGCGAGGACGGACGCGTTCGCGCCACGCTCCTCGACTTCGGCGTCGCCCGGCTCCTCGACCCCGACGTTCAGGACCCGATCACGGCGGAGGGACCGGGGGCGCCACTCACGCCAGGATACGCGGCCCCCGAACAGATCGACGGCGGGGAAGTGACGACGGCGACCGACGTGTGGTCTCTCGGCGTGCTCCTCTACGAGCTCGTCACGGGCCGGCTGCCGTTCCCCACGCACAGCCGCGACGCCTGGGTGGAGGCTGCCCGGCTGGCCGCCCCCACCCTCCCGAGCGAGGTGGTCAAGACCGCGAGCACGACGGGAACGGAGACGCCTCCCGCCGACGCCCGGCGTATCCGGGGCGACCTCGACGCGATCTGCCTCACGGCGCTCCGATCCGAGCCCGGCGACCGCTACGCCAGCGCCGTCGAGCTCCGGGCCGATGTGCAGCGGTTCCTCGACGGGTTGCCGGTAGAAGCGCGCCGCCCCTCGGCGTGGTACCGCGTGCGGCGGTTCGCAGGCCGTCACAAAGCGGCGGTCGGGGTGGCCCTCGTAGCGCTTGCCTTGGTCGCCGGAGGGACCGCGTTCTACACCGCACGGCTGTCGGCCGAGCGCGACCGGGCGGAGACGGCCCTCGCAGAGGCGGAGGCCACGGCGACGTTCCTCGAAGACGTGCTCGGCGCAGCCAGCCCGTTCGCCACCGATCGCCGCGACACCCTACGCGTCGTGGACCTCCTCGGCGAGGCCGCCCGGGAGGTCGGCACCCTGAACAATCCGGCGCGGCAGGCGCACCTCTATACCGTCATCGGCCGGACGTTCGACGACCTCGGGCGAGCCGTCGAGGCCGACTCCCTCCTCCGGCTGGCGGCCCGCCTCGCCGCACCCGGCACCGAGCGCTGGAACTCGGCGGCGGCCGCCCTGGGGTCCGTGCTCGTCAAGGGGGACTCCGCCCAGATCGCCGAGGCCGTCGGACTCTTCCGCCGCGTCCACGAGGGCCGCCAGCGTGGACTGCCTCCCACGGACCCCGATCTCGCTGACGCCACGGCCGACCTCGCCTTCGGCCTAATGCGCGCCGGGGACTTTGAGGAGGCGGAGGTCCTGGCTGGACGGAGCGTCGAGTTGTACCGGAAGGCCGCCCCCCCGGACTCCATAGGCCTCGCGTACGCCCTCATGGTGCACGGGGACGCCCTGGAGGCGACCCAGCAGATGCCCGAGGCGGAGGCCGTCCTCCGGGAGATGCTGGACGTGCGCCGGGCGGTCTACGGCCCCGACCACCCCTCCGTCCCGGTCGGGCTCAGCAGCCTTGCAGGGCTGCTCCGCAACCAGGAGCGCTTCGGCGAGGCGCTGCCGTACGCCGAGGAGGCCCACGCCGTCTCCCGGGCCGTGCTCGGCGCGGACCACCCGAACACCCTCGACCACGCCGTCCTCGTCGCCTCCATCCAGCGGGGCCGGGGCTACCCCGAAGAGGCGGTCGGCGTGATCGAGGACGTCATCGAGCGCCTGACCCGCACCCAGGGCCCCCAGTACCCGTTCATGCCGTACTACTACGACCAGCACGCCAGAGCGCTGATGGCCGCCGAGCGGTACGGCCAAGCCGCCGACGCGCTGGAGCGCGGGCTCGCGTCCGCTCGGGCGGTCCACGGGACGCCAGCGGTCGAGGCGGCCAACATCGTCGTGAAGCTGGCGTACCTCGCGGCCCAGCGGCAAGACGCGAGGACCGCCGCCCGTTTGTATCGGGCGGGAGCCGACGAGTTCGAGGCCGTGTTCGGCACGTCCGCGAACGCTTTCTCCGCCGGCGCCCTCAACGGGCTCGGCCAGGCCCTCGTGGAACTGGGCCGCGAGCAGGACGCGCTGGACGCGTTTCGGGAGAGCCTCGGGGGGTATGAGGCCGCGTACCCCCCAGAGAACCCGACGGCGGGGTTGATCCGGGAACGGATCTCGGCGATCGAGAGCTGATAGCCGCACCCGCCGGCGTACCAGACGTCGTCGCTCACGGCCTAGACCGCAGCCCCAACCGTGTCTCCCATCGTCCCGGTCTAAAGTGTTACCCATCGTCCTGGCTCCTACAGGCCCTTGTGTACACGCCGCGCTGGCGGCGCAGAGGATCAGGAGCAACAGCGACCGGAGTAGCATCAAGGCGGAAGCCACATAACAGATTGCGGCTCAGCCGCAACGGGCAGCGACCGCGAACGGTGGAGAAGGCAACGTAGACGCCGAGGCCCCGACGGAGCAAGGACGCTGGAGTCCGTTGTCGGCCTGCAGCCGCGGGTTATGCGGCAACTGGGCTGAGTACACGGACGCACGAGCCCACCGGCACCTCTGACTTTTCCACACCTGGAAGGAAGAACACCACGACTTCCCCGGGCGGCACCTTCCGCGCGAACTCCCGCTGCGCCTCTGTCTCAAAGGCCGAGCCGTCCGGGCGGGTAATTATCACGTCGAGCCGATACGCCATCGGGATTGGGTCGGGCTCTTCTTCGAAGAACAGCGCGAGCCCTCGCCCAGTAATCCCGGCCGTCTGGACGACGAGCAAGTCGGTGGAGGGCTGACGCATAACAAATGGCCGCTTAGCTGCCGGGGGCTGACGGCACAGCGAGGGAACGAGCGAAGGTATGCGCCGGCGTTCGGACGAGCCAAGAGCGCTCACGCCCCCGGTCGGCCTACAGCGGCAGGTTACACCGCCCCGTCCGTCGGGTGCGGGTGCGGCCACGCCAGCATCCCGTCGAACGCCAGCGCTAGCCGCTCCGGCATCAGCGCCCGCGCCGTCTGCTCGTGTGGGGTGCCCCACGCGAACGCCTCCGCGTACGAGACGTGAAGCGCGTTCCTCAGTCCGGCGTCGGCCCCCTCGAACGCGCCGCTGGCGAACTCGAAGTACCGGCGCACCCGGTCGAGGTCGCCGGCATTGAACGCCTCGACCGAGAGCCGGGCGAACTCACCGACCTCGCAGTGGAGGAGCCCGGCGATCTCGTACGAGTCCACGGCTGCCTTCACTTCCGGGAACAGGTCCCGGAGTGCGAGGACGAAGGGGTGGCGGTTTGGCACAGGCGGTGTAACAGGGGGGCGCTCACCTGCGCGGCCCAGTGTTTGAACGAGGCGGGGCACACCAACCGAACGAGGTATGACGGACGAGACGAAGAAGGAGCAGCCGGAAGCGTCGGGTGCAGCGGCGGGTTCTACCGCGCGGGAGGGCGACCGCTGGCAGCACGAACTCGTTGACGGCTGGATTCACCGTGTCCGTGACGCAGAAACGGGCTGGTGCTACGATGTGCCCGCTGGCTCAAACGAAGTGTCGAACATGGTGTCGGGGATCAACTTCCTCCTCCGAAGGGCTCGGGCGGGCTCTCTCGTCCCGACTCGTCCTCGTATGACAGCGTGACCTTGTGTAGTTCGCCCTCAAGAGAGTTCGCTTCGGCCAAGTCGCGGATTCCGAGACGGCAGACCCGTAGCGCGTCGCCCTTGGTTACGCCGTTGCGGACCTTGAGGTGAACAATGAGGTCGTGGCCCACATTCCCGGCGCCGCCCTTCAACTCGAATACGCCCATCCAGTAGGTGCCCGCTGGTTCATTTCTCATCTGAGAGGTGTGGAATAGGGCGTCTAGGATCGGAGTTGATCCTTCGACATGGATGCGGGGCGTAGGCATAGAGGGAGTGCGGTAGAACAGGGGGCCGCTCAGCCGCGCGAGCTAGCGGCACGGAGGAATGAGCGCGCAACGTAGGCACCGAACTCGCACCGGAGCAACG
>LWDU01031875.1_pt1 | contig 13445 bp, 9 predicted proteins | sample 727161 | NCBI WGS metagenome assembly LWDU01 (sample SAMN04566230, study PRJNA314399) | hydrothermal vent metagenome | isolation source: deep sea hydrothermal plume seawater | place: Mexico: Gulf of California, Guaymas Basin | collected 2004-07-11 | reverse complement strand
CTACTATTTTTTGGCCTGAGGAATATAGACAAGCAGCGTTGGGAGGGGTCTGTATGGTTCTAGAAATCGCAATTGATGTCCAGGATGTTTCGATAGAATACAAGTCAATTCCCAAGGGGATAATGAATAGAAAGAACGAGAAACGGGTGAAGGCGATTTCCAAGGTCTCAATGACCATCAATAAGGGAGAAGTAGTTGCCCTTATTGGGAAAAATGGGTCAGGAAAAACAACCCTTCTTAGCGCTATTGGAGGGTTTCTGAGGCCGGCATCGGGAACTATAGAAACCAATGGGCGTGTTTTCACCCTCAAAGGTTCCAACCCCGGGCTGATTCCTCACATCTCTTCGAGAGAGAATGTTAGACTGATGAGCCAGATATATGGGATTCCAGAACACGAGGTCTCAATAATCGAAAAAGAGGTTGAAGAATTCTGCGAGCTTGGAGAAGCATATGACAGGAACTACAGTTCACTCTCTTCGGGGATGGCTGGGCGGGTTGGTTTCGGATTCACCACGAGCCTGAATCCGGAGATTCTGCTGATGGACGAAACTTTGGGAGTAGGGGATGCAATTTTCCGAGAAAAGGCCACGCAGAAGGCTATGGAGTTCATGGAAAAGGGAGAGACGATACTGATTTCCACACATTCTCTAAATTTAGCGAAATCAATGTGCAATAGGGGAATCGTACTAGACGAGGGGGCTAAGGTATTCGATGGCCCGTCTGAAGATGCAGTCAGGTTCTACGTTGAAAATATTGTAAACAGGGGGCGGTAGGATTCCGACATTGACAGCATTACTTTTGATAGTTTCATTCCTCTATTTGTCAATAATTGCAATGATTTGGGCTATTTCAATCGATGAAAAAATTATCCCCAAATCCACTGATTTTGATTTCCATTCAGAGGTAGAAATACCTGCAAGAACTGAGGCGCACGAGACCATAGACCTCAGTGGGAATGACGTGACGATACATAACTTGAGGAAAAGACTCACTAAGAGGAGGAAAGCAAAGGGCAGGACCATGAATAGGGATGAAATCTCTAGAATTACCAAGATTCTTGATTTAGACAAAAAAGACTACATGGTGAATGGTGGTTCTGATCTGCTAGATTTAATCGAAAGTATGGATCAGAAAAAGTTGCAGAATCTATATTTTGAGGGGAATCATGGCCAATTGCAGGAATTAGCATCACTCAGAATTAGGCTGCACCAGAATGAACTGTCAACTAGAAGGCTGTTAGTGAAATCATTATACCTCTCAAAGGACTACAAGAATTGTGCAATGAGATGTGCAGAATTATTAGAAATCGATGAAGAAAATATAGATGGTCACAGGTACATGGCCAGATCTCTGAGATCCCTTGGAGATAGTAGCGGCTCAATGAAACACTACTCATTTCTAGAAGGTCTGCTATACTACGATAGGGAGGCAAAGGTCGCAAGAATGCGATTCCTGATAGAAGGTGGCGAATTGAACAAAGCATTGGAAATTTGCCATGAAATTCTCGATAACACCCCAGAGGATAGGCATGGGTTGATCTATAGTGCGAGGATCTTTGATAAAATCGGAGAATATGATAAGGCATTGGGAACTTGGGAGACCCTGCTAGGTTCAGGGGTTGATGATTTTGAAGCAATGCTGGGTTTAGGGAGGACATATTACACGATGAGGATGGACGATGAAGCTCAGAATTACTTGGAGCAATGCCTTGAAATCAATCCTGGGGACTCAAGAGCGAAAAGAACGTTGTCTCAGGTTTACGCCCGTTCGGGATCACTCTCTAGAGCACTAGAACTGATAGTTAATTACTGCATCAACAATCCTGAAGAAATTTCCAATTGGGAAAAGCGGCTGGTACTGCAATTCCGGAGTGGGGGCGAAGGAGCGAATGCAACGATAGAGGATATCGTTGCGCTAAACGGGGGTTCAATTCGAGGATACGCAATCGCTTCGGTACTTGCAAACGAATTCTCGTTGTTCGAAAAGAGCAAGGAAATATCTGAAAGAGGAATTAGCGAATATTGGGATGAGGCTGAGTTCTACCGAGAAATGTCGAACCTTTTCCGAGATTATGACAACCTGACAATGGAGTACAAGTTCCTAAAGAACGGAATCGATGTTTGCGGGAGAAACGAGGGCTTTGAAGATGATTTGTCCGCACTAAAGAGATTTCTCAAGATTGTGGGGTTGAGCGAGAAACATATTGATGACGCTATTGAAAGGGGGGCGACGATACAAAGAACAAGTTGCGTCATTGAGAGGATAGCGCAATTAACGTCCGGCAATGTAAATCAATCATGGGACGGAAATGGAAAAATCGCCATGGCCTCTTCATCATTGGGAAGAGGGGGGGCGGAAAGGCAGGTAGTCTCCTGCCTGGGAGGAATAGTCTCGGACGGGAGGTGGAAAGAAGTGCAGCTTTTCTGCTACAGGATAGACACGTCTGGAGGAAGGTTCTCAACGTATGAGGGAGAAGTAGAGAAGCTGGGCGTTAAGATAGACGAGTTTGGTGGTTCTGGTAGCCCCGATAAGAGCGTGATTGATCAAGATCTTGGAGAGTGGAGGAAACTAATTTCGCTACTTCCGGAAAGAATGAAGAAGACCATTGTCCCACTTTACCAGAGGATCAAACAATTCAAACCCTCAATACTCCATTCATGGCAAGATGGGATGAATATTGATGCTTCAATTGCGGCCATGATTGCCGGAGTTCCGAACATAGTGTTGTTCGCCCGCTCCATGAGGCCAGATAGGAAGACGGCCCTACACATCAGGGGAAGGGGCTATTTAGATGATGCATATCGATCGATTCTCAATAGAGGGAGGGTGATTTTGGCCCACAATAGCAATGCAGGTTCAAGAAGTTATTCAGAATGGCTAGACATGGGATATGACTCATTTCCAATTATCCACAACGGAGTTGATTTTGACACAATTGAAAGAGAGTCAAATGATGACAATGTCGAGTTGATTCTGGAAGATCTTGGGATAGGAGAGAAAGACAAGGTTGTTGGTTCAGTCTTCAGAATAGTCGAAGAGAAGAATCCGGAACTATGGATTGACGTAGCTAGCGAGGTTATCACCAAATTAGATAATACACATTTCGTAATTGTTGGAGGGGGGATCCAATTAGAACTGATGAGAGAAAAAGTGGAAAGAATGGGAATTGGTAATCGAGTACATCTGGTGGGCCAATCTACCGATATTGCATCATGGCTAAAAAGGATGGATTTGTTTTTCCTTACGTCACGGGTTGAGGGTTTGCCAAATGTCCTAATCGAGGCACAGGGCTTTGGCGTTCCAGTGATCTCTACGGATGCTGGAGGGTCAAGTGAAACGTTTATCGATGGAGTCACTGGCAAGCTTTTAACAAACGAAGACGAAGGGGAAATCGGCAGAGAAATTATTGATTGGCTAAATAGAAGCGAGAAGTGGTTGGAGAACTCATCAGCGAATTCAGAGAGCAATGCCAGGAATAGATTCTCTATGGAAACAATGTATGAAAAACTCATAGAGATATACCACATGAGCCAGTCAGAGAGTTGAGAGGATGGAAGGAAATATTCCCAAAAGAGTCTTTGTTACCGGAGGAGCTGGATTCATCGGCTCACATATCTGTGATCGGTTGGTCGAAATGGGCACCGAAGTTGTCTGCGCGGACAACCTAATCACGGGATCAACCGAAAACATTTCTCACCTAATGGGAAAAGAAAATTTTGAATTTATTGAGTGCGACATTACAGAAATAAATTCGTGCATGGAGGCCATGGATGGTTGTGATGCGATAAATCACCAAGCAGCTTTGGGTTCAGTACCGAGATCAGTGGCTGATCCACTAAAGACTAACTTATACAACATTACAGGCACTCTAAACATCTTCCACACTGCTGCAACTAAGAATATCAAGAGAGTGGTTTTCGCTTCGAGTTCTTCGGTTTATGGAGATGAGGAGGGACTTCCTAAAATAGAGGGAAAGATAGGCGCTCAACTATCCCCATATGCTGTTTCTAAGAGAGCAGGGGAGCTTTACTCCGCTGTTTTCAACAAAATCCATGGGATCGAAACGATTGGTCTAAGATACTTCAACATATTCGGACCCAGACAGACTCCTGAGGGAGTCTATGCAGCAGTAATTCCGAGGTTCATCAATAATACCCTAAATGGTGAGAGGTCGGCAATATACGGAGATGGGGGACAATCCAGGGACTTCACTTATGTTTCCAACGCTGTAGACGCTAACATTGCCGCCTTGACTACAGATAAAGAAGCAGCATTTGGGAGAATTTACAATATAGCCTGCGGTTCAAGGATGACGCTGAACGAGATTTTCGAACAGATAAGAGATATTATCGGTGAAGTTGATCCAGAGGTTGCAGAAATTACGCCAATATTCGAAGAAGAAAGGGTGGGTGATGTTAGACATTCACTGGCTGATATCTCTCTTGCAAAGGAATATTTGAATTATGAACCAATAATCGATTCGAGAAGGGGCTTGTCATTGACTGTGCAATCTCACATTTCGAGCCAGTGGCAATAACACGAGTCGGTGCTATGATTGTGGACATTAAGAGTCGAGGCGACTTACTCAGATTTATCTTCACGATAGAGGAAGAAGACAAAGCCGTACCTAGTGAAAAATTCCGAATGGGAGAAAGTGAATGCTATTTCAGACTTCCAATGGGAGTTGCTCTAGAAAGTATCCATCCTGACCATATAGCTCTAGTTTCCCTGATGCTTTGTTTTCCATTCATTGGTGAGAGAATCACATTTCCCCGTGGGATTTCCAAGGACTTCCATGATGCTGCTGGAGTTATCAGCAGGTTCTCCGTTGGACCAATAAATGAGAATCTTGTCTCTTATCGTGCCCCCGAGTCTTCCAAGCCAGCACTTGCCTTGAGCGGAGGTGTTGACTCGGTAGCTGCACTAGCCATAATGCCAAAGGAAACGGTTAGTTTTTTCCTTGATCGGCCAATTAAGAGAGGTTCACTGTATGACAAAGATGCAGCGCATACGAGTTGCAAAGAGTTGGGAAAAATAGGACACAATGTAGTAATGGTGGAGACTGACCTGGAATACCTTAGAAAACCAGTCGGATTCCCAGTAGACGTAGCAAATTCATCTCCGGCCATATTGCTTGCAGTAGAGTTCTCTTTGGACAGCATTGCTTTCGGTACAATAATGGAATCTGCATATGGAATTGGACATAGGAGATACCGCCATTACCCCGCCGAAAATCACAACAGGCTATGGGGAACGCTATTCAAGGCAGCTGGAATACCTCTGAACCTTGTCGTTGCAGGAATGAGTGAGGTGGCCACCAGCAAGATAATGATCGAACACGAAATTGGTCCTCTCTCACAATCATGCATCCGAGGAAAATGGAAATCCCCTTGTCTAAATTGTTGGAAGTGCTTTAGAAAGTCTCTACTTGATTCTACACTGAGGGGCGAGAAAATTGATGACGAGGGGTTAGACAAGTTATTCAAAATCGAGGAAGCGAAGCATCATCTCGAAGGTTTTCCCATAAAACACGAAAATGTTCTCTCCTACATTTGCGAGAGATATGAAGGTAATCACAAATTGATGAGTTTACTGAAAAGAAGAGTCGGGGCGGATAAATCAGATCTGAAATGGCTAGAATCATGGAACCCGGAGTCGATCGAACTAATAATCCCAGAATACCGAGACTTTGTTGAGTCTAAGATTATGGAATTGATACCCACTATGGATGATTCCCAGATTAACAAAATGAAGAACTGGGATATGGGGGGAATGCTAGGAAATGAAGAATTCAAGGTCTTCTCAGAGGAGTTGCGTGCTTCACTATCTAGTCTCTGAAAATCAATCTAGCTATGTGATCAGCTATCTGGGAGGCCCCATTTGGCTTCCTCAGTGAATTCCCCGATTCGACCATACTTTGCCTATTTTCTGGATCGATAATTTTGGAAACAAGATTTTTCATCCTAGGTCTTGTTACATTCTCCTCAACTAGCATAAATCCTGCATCTTCTGCTACTTTTGCCCTTGCAAACTGATCGTCCATCCCTGTCTTGCTATTTGGGATACAAATGCACGGCAAGGAGAACATGATCGCTTCGTGGAAGGAATTGTACCCGCCCGATATCACGCCAAAGTCAAATGAGCTGAAATACCTAGAGTTTGGATAGTCCCTAAGAATCCTAACATTGGGTAATTCACTAATTTCTATCCTTGAACCCAGTAAAGACTCCCCCATTACAGCCCAAACTCCTGCATCATGCAATACTCCCAAAATGATGGAGATGTCGGAAGAAATGTCGTTAATGTTTCCTGCTCCGAGTTGGATATACGCAACAATTTCGTCTTCGGGAATACCTAGTCTAGACTTTAGTACGTCGCTTGCAACAATATCTTCGTCATCTAATAGGACAACAGGATCACAATGAATTATTGAATTGTTTGTTTCATCCTCGTCTATGTTTGGCTCAACGCTATCTCCGGGATGGATGAGGTAGTCGAAGATGTCAAAACTATCTATTGGGACATTTGGTGCATTCTTCTTGAATGTGCCCCTTCTGACCCATATCCTTAGGATGTCATCCCTCCGCACTATTGCGTTCAGCATCCCTCTATAGGGGTAAGAGCCATCGAATAGAAATGCCTTGGGCCTGTGGATAGCAAAAACGTTTGATAACATCTCCTCTGTAATTGAATTCCATGTGCTTGCCTCCATGTTTGAGAATTCCTTCCTACCTGGCAAGTGATACGCGGCAAAGCCTTCTTCGCGAAGCAGATGAAGTGTGGGCGATGTGGTGAAGAATACCACTTCCATGTCTGGATCTGCCTTATTCATCCTCCTTGCTATGGAAAGTAGTCTTGTGAAGTGACCAAGTCCAACGCCATTTGTCGGAAAGAATACTACACAATTCCTCTGCTCAGATTCACCGGTGAACGGCTCTGAATTAGAATATCTCGGAGTTGCCCCCACTCTCTCCTTAACAACTTGAACTAATAGCAACAATATACTGAAAGGCAGCCACAATAGCCTCCATGGTTTTTCTACTGATTTGGTGAAAAGAGTCCCAAGTCTGAATGTTGGAGACGAACGAACCCTGCCCAATTCCCTCTTGTGCTTATCGGAAATCTTGTCTCCATCCTTAAGGGAGCCATATGGGTGTTCGTTTCTCTCACTCCCCATGGGGTTCGCTCCGGTCGATTGTATTTCACCGTTCCCAGCATAGGGAACTGTGATATTGGATTGCAATCGCGCATCGTTTAGAACACGAAGAGTGTGGAACGGTGGTATCATGGAAGAAGGAATTGCAAACATTGACAGCAAAATGCTGAAAATCGGCAAAGATAGGCTCGAGAAATTGGGCGCCAAGGATGGAGGCATGTATGGATACTACACAACAAGAATTGATCGGGAATCGATGTTGAACAATGATGATGAGGAGATAATAAATTACATTGTCAAAAACGAAAGTAAGGATTCTCAAATCCTCGAGGTGGCAGCAGGGTGCGGGCAAGTTAGTTTCGCATTAGAGGCAATGAGTTTCGGAAAAGTAGAGTTTTGCGAGTTTGACAAAAGACGGTCTGCATTCGGCAGGGCCATTGCAGAGGGAATAGGATCAAGTGTAACAATTCATGAGTGCGACTACAGAGATCTTGATCTTCCACAATATGATCTCGTTTTCGTAGTTAATGCGGTTTCCTCTTCTTTAGGTGGAAAGGATGCAGAGCTCTTGATTGAGCTAATTAACTCTGAATCAGATGTTATGCTGAAATATGGGTACTACGGAGTCGATAATGAAATTTTCGATATACTGGATGACGATGGGTCAGTAGCGTACGAAGTCGTTTTCTCAACAAATCAGGAATTTAGGAGATACACAAAATCATCTGGAAAAAGGAACGTTGCAAATACAAAGATAGATTCTAAGGAAGATTTGGCGGAGAAGCAAAATGAGGCAATAGAAATTGCTCGAGATTGGGGTTATTTCTCTGGAAGTCTAAAACAGAGATCGGATTTGTGGAAGGGCCTTAGGATTCTGGATGTAGGCATGGGAGGAGGCCCTCATTCTCTGGCATACATTTCTCTGGGAGCCGCTGCATACTACGGTATCGACCCTTTGGCTGGGACCGGCCACGTGAGGGATTTTAGATCCAACAAGGATCCAAGCATCCCAGCATACCACCCATTCCCCGTTTCCACAGAAGAAATGATGGAGTTGTTCCCTCAAATTTCTATTTATTCAGATATACTGGAAAATGTATCTGAAGAAATTACAAGAAAGAAGCCTCAAATCGCAATTCTTTCAGCGGTTACTGAGCACCTCCAAGATTTGCGCTCTGTTTTCCAAAGTATTTGGGAGGTTCTTGACAAGAGGGGGTTTCTCCACCTAACTCATTGTAATTACTATTCTTGGACTGGTCACCACGAAAATCCTAGAGCACCTGCAAATTGGGATAAAACGAATGAGGCTCAAAATAAGGTAATTGACTGGAAGCATCTAGACCCTAAACATCACCGATACAAGGATGTTAATCTCAATAGAGTTAGGCTGGATGATTTCAGAAGACTATTGAACAAATACTTCGAAATTGTCCAATGGAAAGAGTCGATAATTGCATTGGAAAGGTTGACTGATGAGATTCGAAAGAAGCATAAGAAATACACACTCAGTGAATTATTATCCAACGTCGTCCATGTAACTTGCATTAGAAGAGATTCCCCCCTAGAAGATGATATCAGCAATCTTCAATTTCATCATCCTGAAGATGATTATAGGTCAGATGAGGACTTCAGCGATCAGGATATCAAGGATTTTGAGTTCAACAATTCGGTGATGTTTTCTTCGATGGGGGATCTAGCTAGCCATTCCGATAACAATCATGCTGGAACTAGACTTTTCAAGACCCTGAAAATAGGAGATAGGTTGAGGCTCAGGAAGGGTTTAGAGTTCTTGGAAATTGAGTTTGGGGGTCTTGATGACTCATTCGGAGAGCATCCTAGAGCCAAAATTGTAGATGAGATACCGACAAAAATTCTGAAGGAAAACTTCAATCTATGGACTATCGAGGAAGTAATGAGGGATGGCGAGAGTATTGCCATTGAGGGACAAATGACTCAGTCTTTTGTGAAATGAACTAGGTTAATTCTTCCGGCTTCAAAGAACTTGCATTTCTTTCTGAAGCCCCGGGAAATGACTTCCTTCTCGAAAATCTCTCTTTCTTTTTCGTCTCTGACCACCCCGAATGAACCCGTGTCAATGATTAGGTGGCCGAAATTGGCGAAACCGTCCATAATCTCTTCTTGGTTTGGGGCTGTGTGTCCAGAAACAACATTTGTTGAGACGAGTACCTTTGTCCTCTGGACTAATTTAGGATTAACACCAGGGTATTCTCCGTAGTGGTATTTCAGTGGCCCGGGGTCAAATCCTTCTTCCATGGAAATATCCGAGGCTACTTCCGTCATCATTATGCTATGCAAATATCTGTCCCTATCGGCTTCGACTCCGACGCAGTCATAACCTGAAAGGCTGAGGAGGAGGAGCCCCGAGCCAATTCCTGGACCAAATTCCATTATCGAAGTAGAATCGATTTCAGAGAATTGCATGAGGGTATACTGTAGAATTACCAAATCGGCTCTAGAGAAGTAGATTTCATGGTTCTCAAAACGCCCTATATAGTAACGCCCCAAACACTGCCAGTCATTAAGTCCGGTTACCTTGTTCAATAAGATAGAATCCAATTTCTGGTATTTCTCCCTGCCATAATCCCTCCCTGTGCCCCCTTCTATTCCGGAGAATCTCCTGGGGTCAATGGGGATTGACTCTATTTCTCCTTCATGAAGGAAACCGTATAGGTTCTTATCGATCGAATATAGTTCGTCCATAACCTGGTTTACTGTGGAGTAGTGCAAAGAGGCACCTGCATCGTCACATACCTCTTGCAGTTTTTCGAAAATCTTTATGATTTTGGGATGCTGATGAGGATATCCAAACTCGTTGGTGTCGTATTCTCCGTGCATTGAGTGAGCGTGAGTTTTGATGAACATTTTATTCCCAATTACGAAACCCTTGGAGAGCCAATGATTTAGGAATTCATACCAATCGCTAATTGCTTCTGTGATTTCCTTGGCCCTATAATCAAGTGATGAGTGTTCATAATCAATTTCTTGATTCCATATCAGGAACCTTCGTTGATCGATTTCTATCGGCATCTCACCCAATGGAGTGGGGTCGGACTCTGGGAACTCATAGCACTTAGGGGCTAATGATGGGATGATAGTGAATGGCGTCTTTGTTGAAGGATTCACCCAAGGCCTACCTGCTGGCATCGTGAAATCGGCAATGCAACCATTCCTCATTAGAATCTCAATCTCATTGAGGTTGTTGCATATCTGTGGATCGCTTGCGTTCAAGGCCCAGACGCCGTGAATAAAGCCCCAATTCTCGAGCTTTTTTCCAGTCTCGTTTTCTATTTGCTTCAGAAGCAGTTCGAAGGAGAGATCCAATCTAGCAGAGTCCTTCGAAGCTGAATTAGGTTCATCGACAAATTGGCTTTCGTATGCGAAATAGTGCCCTATTGTGTACCTCTCGTGATGTACATGAAGGTGTATTTCGTGTCCGGAATCCTTCGCTATCTCGCCCATTACTTCCGTGATTTCGTCAGTCAGCATCTTGGTTTGGGGACGAAATACTACGCCGTCCCCCGGAATCGAGACGACCCCCTCGTATGCAGATTCTGAAGTTCTTGGAAGGTGGGCTAAAACGGCCTTGTAGAACAGTGAGAGATTTCTACTGTGGGGGTACCGATCAACCTGTTCGAGAAACTTGATGATGCGCCCCAAATGATATTCAGTGTTACCGTCATACCAGGGTTCCCAATGATCGGTATGGAATACGTGAATCTCCTCGACCCCACGGGAGTCTAGGATTGAAGATAGGAGGGCTTTCTCCGCATCCATTATTCATTCCCCAATAATTCCGAATAGACAATGTTTGCTGGCTCCTCCAGATACCATCTCATCATTTGGTAGTTATCTGGATTTCTTTGCTCTTCTCTTCGAGGCAGATTTGACGGGTGCTTTATTATTGGCGCTAGTATCATTTTCCCCGGAAAGTGTCTTCATCACCTGGTGAGACGTCTTGAGAACCCAATCCAGCCTACTAGTTCCTGGGTGGAACATCCTGTGAACTAGATGCCACCCCTCAGAAGAATACCGGTGAAGATCCCACATCTTTTGGTCGTCCTCATCCATCCAGAAAGTGATCCTATAATCATCCTGAATCAATTGTATACTGTTGGCTTGAATCCTGTAGTTTAATACAGACCAGCCGAGTTTCTCGGCGCTCTTTGAGAACGAGGGAGGTACTGACAATCTTTCTGACATGCTATTAGTCCGCTGAGAAGAGTTCCCATTATAACAATTGGGAGTGCGATGTGTTGATTTCGAATTCCCGGTTCATGTAAACCGAGTGAGGTTAAGTTTTGATGTTTCAAGGACCAAATCGGCCCCCCAGTTCCCGGCCCACTGGTAGTTTGTCTTCATTTCGAACGTAAGATCGGATATCGAGTAGACCTTCACGGAATCTCTGCCCGCCATGAAAAATTGATCGTCGCTCAGATTGTAAAACCTATACCACATCATTGAGCCTTCCTTCTCTGTGAAGGTTCCATTTGGTTTCATGTTGTATTCCTTTCCTACCACCATATTCTCGTGAAACCAACCCACTGCAGACCAAGTTGCATTTTCGACTACCTCTGTCCTATCTGGCCAGTTTAGTAGTAGGGCTGTTACTCCTACGGATTCCCAACCTGACTTGCTTGGAAGCTCGTATGCCCTCCCTGGCATTGGTTCGTATGATATTGGATCGTGTTGCTGGCACCAAACGGTAAGCGTACCTCCTTCATCTCTAATCTGTGACTTCAGAATGAAATCGAGTCCCCTGTCAAGTGAATCTTCTAGTATTGTCCTATTGAGACCTGAAAATATGCCTGTGGAGAATGGTTCTTTGTACTCAATAATATCCCAAATTAGAAGCATGGCCCTGATCATTGCATGATCATTGAATGTGACGAGATTGGAGTAAGTGCCTATCCTCTCGGGATATACTTGTGGCCACCCACCGGATTCGTACTGAGATTTTAGGATGAAATCCAGACCTTGACTTGCAGAGTTCTTGAAAATTGTTCGATTTGTTTCATTCGATGAGGTCGAGTAGAGTTTGGAGAGGAATCTTATTTCGCTGGTCGTAGCATTGTTGTCGAGTGTCCCCAGGTATGTCCCATTAGGACAATCTGACTTCCCACATGTGTATGGAGAAATTGGCTCTATTCCATCCCATGGCTCCATGTAACCATTGATGTTATTCTTTCCCCAGCCTCCATTATCCATCTGCCATGTAGTTACGTTATAGCCATACCATTCTGTATCAGCCGTTCTCTGCTCAAGGTCCCGGAAAGAACGATATTCCTCAAGCAATCCCTCTAGATCTGCATCCAGAGCGTCGCATAGTCCATCCGAGTCCTTGTCTTGAGGGGTGCTGGAATTACTTCGTGGGTCATTACCGCATTCATACTCTTGGCTATTGACCCAACCATCACCATCCTGATCATTATCTATTTCATCGGGTATTCCATCCCTGTCTAGGTCAGCATCACCTAATGGATTAACCTCGTCCTCAGATAGGTTAGCGAGGCACCCACTTGAGGACAGGACAATCAATAGAGCGATGAAGTGAGATACAAGCGGCCTCATGGATTGGCTCCGAGGGGGTAACCAACACCGTGGTATTTCCAGCCAATAACTTTCATTTCGTCGGGTTCTAATGCTCTTCGACCGTCAAACAATGCATGGTTATTACATAATGAATGAAGATGCGCCCAGTCAATAGAAACGCATGCTTCGTGGGCTGTAGCTAGTACTACTAAGTCAAATCCAGACTCGGTCACTGGACTCTCAACTGGAGTAACCCAATCAGGAAATTCAAGGGGATGCACATAGGGGTCCCAGACAAATGTTTCAATCCCCGAGGAGACAAGGAGATCGGTCAATTCCCTCACCGGAGTCTCTCTTGAGTCTCCGGTTTCAGACTTATAGGAAAAGCCCAACACTAGGGCTTTTTTGGCAGTGATTTCCTCTCTTTCGAGCAACTGAGAAATCATTTTAAAGGACTGCTTTGGCATACTTTCGTTCATCTTCCTTGCAGCTAACCCCAGTTTTGTCTCCGAGCCAACTCCCCGCGAGAGGGAGATGTAGAAATATGGGTCTACAGGGATACAGTGTCCCCCAACGCCAATGCCCGGGGTGTGCCTATGAAAGTTCCATTTTGTGGAAGCAGCATCGAGAACTTCCTCGACATCGATACCTATCTGAGGCAGGATTGTAGAAAGTTCGTTAACAAATGCCAAATCGATATCCCGTTGAACGTTCTCAATCAGTTTTGATGCTTCGGCAA
>LWDU01039705.1_pt1 | contig 13453 bp, 11 predicted proteins | sample 727161 | NCBI WGS metagenome assembly LWDU01 (sample SAMN04566230, study PRJNA314399) | hydrothermal vent metagenome | isolation source: deep sea hydrothermal plume seawater | place: Mexico: Gulf of California, Guaymas Basin | collected 2004-07-11 | reverse complement strand
GATTACACCAGGTTATAACGAGGCGACCGGTGTAATTTACCTGCAAAAACGGAAGATACACTCTAACAAGGAGGGGATCATGCGTGGATTGCTGGCAGTATGGGGGAGTCGCCTCCGCCTGTTTTTAGGTCTTTGTTTTCTGGTCGTGCCTGGGGTAGCCGGAGCGGATGAGCTGAATGCCGGCGATACAGCCTGGATGCTGACCGCGACGGCCTTGGTGCTTTTTATGACCTTGCCGGGTTTGGCCCTTTTTTATGCCGGTCTGGTTCGGGCTAAAAACGTGCTTTCTGTGTTGATGCAGTGTTTTGTCTCGGCCTGCGCAATGACCATCGTCTGGATCGGTTGGGGGTATAGCATGGCCTTTGATACGACGGGCATGAGCGAAGGCACAATGAACTTGAATTCCTTTGTCGGGGGGTTGGGCAAACTCTTCTTGTCGGGGGTAGGTGCCGACAGCATGACTGGCACGATCCCCGAAACGGTTTTTATCACCTTTCAAATGACCTTCGCCATTATCACGCCGGCACTGATCGCCGGGGCCTTCGCCGAGCGGATGAAGTTTTCCGCGATGCTGCTTTTTACGGTAATGTGGTCGACTATTGTCTACGCGCCGGTATGCCATATGGCTTGGAGCGGGCCCGGTGGTTTCTTCTGGGATCTAGGAGTACTCGATTTTGCCGGTGGTACGGTTGTGCATATCAATGCTGGTGTCGCCGCGCTGGTCGCCGCGATTATGATCGGCAAGCGCGAAGGCTTCGGCCAGGTGCCGTTGCCTCCGCACAGTTTGACCATAACTGTGATAGGTGCTTCGATGTTGTGGGTCGGCTGGTTTGGTTTTAACGCGGGCAGCGCCGCGGCGGCGAATGGCTCAGCGGGTATGGCGATGTTGGTGACCCAGGTCGCCACGGCGATGGCGGCGTTGACCTGGATGGCGGTCGAATGGAGCAAACACGGTAAGCCGAGTGTGTTGGGCATTGTCACGGGTGCGGTCGCCGGGTTGGTGGCGATTACACCGGCCTCGGGCAGCGTCGGACCGATGGGGGCCTTGGCGATCGGTTTCGTCTCGGGCTTGTGCTGTTTCTGGGGGGTGACGACGCTCAAGCAGAAATTGGGTTACGACGATTCGCTCGATGCTTTCGGGGTGCACGGCATCGGTGGCATCGTCGGTGCGATCTTAACCGGGGTCTTCGCGTCCGAGAGTCTGGGCGGGCTGGGGCTAGCCAAGGAATCGATCGGCGCGCAACTCGGCGCACAGTCGATTAGTGTGATATTCACCATAGTTTACTCCGGCGTACTTTCTTTTCTCATCTTAAAGATCGTCGACGTGCTTGTCGGGTTGCGCGTCAATGAGGATGAGGAATCGCAGGGACTCGATCTGGCGCTGCACAGTGAACAGGGCTACAATATGGAATTATAGCGGATTAAGCGGATCGGCTTAATAAGGAGATTCAGACATGAAATTACTGAAGTGCGTGGTGCGGCCCAATGCGCTTGAAAAGGTAAAAGAGGCCTTGAGCGGGTTAGGCGTGATGGGGATGACGGTCAGCGAAGTAAAGGGTTTCGGTCGGCAAAAGGGCCACAAGGAACTCTATCGCGGCGCCGAATATACCATTGATTTTACGCCGAAGATCGAAATTGAAGTCGTGGTCGGCGACGATCTGGCCGAGCAATGCGTCGATGCGGTGCGCGAAGCGGCGCAAACAGGCAATATCGGCGACGGCAAGATCTTTATGGTGCCTATCGATGAGGTCGTGCGAATTCGTACCGGGGAGACCGGAGACGCCGCGATTTAATGCGTTGTAGTTGAATCTGTCTTACTGGCCGCGTCCGTTTATCAGGCGCGGCCTTTTATTTTTTGCCCGGTTTTCTCCGGGGGTATGGCTAGATGAGCCAACGCGGGAGATGTGTTCGGCATTAAGACAGGCTGTGGCGGCGGTCGACAATAAAGAACAGTCCGTAGTGAGCCATGTAAAGAGATTGCTTTATGGCGTACGATTTGAGATCGGGGCTTGCCAATTAGTTGAAATCGGGCAAGGCAAGATCGCGATTGAAAATAAGCGCCGGGAAGATTCCCCGGCGCTTTATTGCTGGTTATTGCTGTAATACTAGCTGCCCGATGCCTAGGCGCACCGTGCGGTGGTTGCGCCTTTCGTTGAAGGGCCATTGCAAGTTTTCTACGACGAGCAGGAGTTGGGTTATATGACCGAAGGCATATTCGCAGGTCGCACGGGCTTGGTAACCGGCGGGGGGCGCGGGATCGGCCGGGCCATCTGTCAGATGCTAGCTGAAAACGGGGCGAAGGTCGCGATAAATTTCCAACGCAATCAGGCGGCGGCGCAGGAAACGCTGGCATTGCTAGCAGAGTGCGGCGCTGAGGCCATACTGGTGCAGGCCGATGTGGCGTCGGAGACAGATGTAGAACGGATGGTGGAGGAAATCGGCGCCCAGTTTGGTTCGGTCGATTTACTGGTCAACAACGCTGGCATCGCCACTTCTGCAGAACACGGTGAGTTCGGCTTCGCCGAATGGCAGCGGATGTTCGCGGTCAATGTCGATGGACCCTTTTTGACAACTTGGGCAGTCAAAAATCAGATGATCGCCCAGCGTTTCGGCCGAATCGTCAATATTTCCTCATTGGCTGCGATTCAGCTCAAGCGAAATATGATCCACTATGCAACAACAAAGGCGGCGGTCGTGGCCTTTACCCGGCATACGGCCCATGCCTTCGCCGAGCATAATGTGCACGTCAACTGTCTGGCACCGGGGTTGATAGATACCGATTTGGCGCGCTCGGCCAATCCGGATATGGTCGAGCAATTGATTGCCAACACCCCGATGGGGCGGATGGGTACCCCTAATGAGATGGCCGCGGTGGTCAAGTTTCTGCTTTCGGAGGAGTCGAGTTTTATAACAGGGCAGACAATCGCCGCCTGCGGTGGGCGAACATAACTCGCAGTGAAAGGTTAAGAAGCTATGGCGATGGATAAGGTATATGAGGCCTATGCGGCCGCGCGGCCGAAGTCGCTGGAATATCTAGCGCGTGCCTGCAAGGTACTCGGCGGCAAAGCCGGGCATGACCTGCGTTATTCCACCCCGGTGCCGCTCTACATCGATCGCGGGGAAGCGGGGCGCAAGTGGGATGTCGACGGCAACGAATATATCGATTTTTTGCTTGGCAATGGCGCTTTGCTTTTAGGACATGCGCCGGCGGAAGTGGTCGAAGCGATCAATGAGACGGTCGGCAAGGGCACGCATTTTGGCAATGACCATCGATTGCATATCGAGTGGGCGGAGCTGGTACAGCAGTTGGTGCCCTCGGCTGAGCGCGTGCGCTTTGTCAACTCGGGTACGGAGGCGACGCTATTGGCGTTGCGGTTGGCACGGGCTTTTACCGGTCGGAAAAAAACGTTGCGTTTTGCGGGGCACTTTCACGGCTGGCACGATGATGTGGTACACGGTTTCCAGCCGCCTTTCGATCAGCAAGGCTCGCTGGGCGTGCCGTCGCATGACCATATGGTCTGCATACCTGCCGGCGATTTGAACCTCGTCGAAGAAACGCTTAAGACGGTCGGTGATTTCGCGGCGGTGATCGTCGAACCCTCGGGGGCTTCGTGGGGGCGAGTGCCGTTGGACCCTGAGTTTTTGCGCGGATTAGAGCAGTTAACTCGTCAGCGCGAGGAGTTGCTTATTTTTGACGAAGTCGTTACGGGATTTCGTTACAGTCCCGGCGGGGCGCAAGGTCTCTACGGGCTGAATCCGGATCTCTCTTGCTTCGCCAAGGTCGTTGCTGGCGGCATGCCAGGGGGGGCTGTGGTGGGGCGGGCGGATGTGATGAAACTCTTCGATGTGACGGGAGATCCGCAACACGATCGCTTTGGCCGGGTGGTGCACCAGGGCACGTTTAATGGCGCGCCGCTTTGTGCGGCAGCAGGGGTAGCGGTGCTCAAACAGGTGGCGACCGGGGAACCAATCGCCCGAGCGAATGCCTTGGCCGCTAAATTGCGGGCCGCTTGGGACCAGGTGCTCGGAGAAATGGGCGTCGCCGGGTACCTCTATGGTGTCTGTTCGATATTTCACGTCTATTTCGAAACCGATCGCGACCGGGTGCAAGCCGCGACGAGCCGGGCCGAGCTGTATACGAATGATGCCGACCGGCTCAAGGGCATGCCGGGAGCACTGGTCGAATCGTATCAACGTCAGTTGCGCTTTCACGGAGTCGACAATATGAGTTCAACTGGGGGGTTGCTCTCGGCGGCGCATACAGATCGGGATATAGAGGAAGCGACGGTCGCTTTTAGGCAGACAGTGGAAGGATTGTTGGCGAGTGGGCAGGTTTTGTCCTTATAAGCCATTATTAACGTTGGAATTGCGTTGGGGGGGTCCCATTTTCTCGACCTGGTGTCTATTTTATATAGGCATTTGAACCGCACATTTTATCGAGAGGACTTACCATGCCGGTCGTAAATTTCGAGCGCTATTGCGAAATGCTGGACAAGGCACATCGCGAAAACTACGCCTTTCCCGCGATCAACATCTCGAATATCGATACTGTCAATGCCGCCATTGAAGGTTTTGTCGAAGCGGGCAGCGATGGTCTGATCCAAGTCTCGACCGGCGGCGGTGCGCATTCTTCGGGCAATCTCAACGATATGGTGCTTGGCGCGATATCGTTGGCGGAACACGCGGCACGCGTCGCCGACCGCTACGATGTCAATATCGCCCTGCACACTGACCACTGCACCACCGACAAGGTCGACTCGTTCCTCAAGCCGTTGATCGCCGAGCAACCTGTTTTCGAGTCATATGTATGACGGCAGCGATTTGCCCCTGGAAGACAATATGAAAACCGCGGTGCCGCTATTGGAGTTGTGCCGCGACAACGATATGGTGCTCGAGGTGGAGACCGGGGTCGTTGGCGGTGAGGAGGACGGGATTAACAACGAGAATGTCGACCGCGAAAAACTCTATACCACGCCGGAGGATATGGTCGCCGTATACGAGGCGTTGAGCCAAGTTGGGGACGCACGTTTTATGCTGGCGGCGACCTTCGGCAATGTGCACGGGGTATACAAACCCGGCAATGTGGTATTGACGCCCGAAATCCTGAAAAACGGCCAGGAGGCTGTAATTGCCAAATACGGAGAGGCGGCGCGTTTCTGGCTGGTGTTCCACGGGGGATCAGGTTCGAGCCAGGAGGAGATACAGGAGACACTCGAATACGGCGTGATAAAGATGAATGTCGACACCGATACCCAGTATGCATTTACTCGACCAGTGGTTGACCATATGCTGAGCAACTACGAGAGTGTGCTCAAAATCGAGGGCGAGGTCGGCAACAAGAAGCACTACGACCCGCGCGCTTGGCTAAAGAAGGCCCGTGCCCATATGGCAAGTCGCGTAGTCCAAGCCTGTGAAGACCTTAAGTCCGCCGGCAAGAGCATGGGGCGATAACTCGATTTTGCAGGGCTGGTATTATGCATGGAAAATTGATCGGGGTCGTCTACGACAGGCGACCGCGATGGACTAGTGTAGCTTTTTTTGCCACTTGGGGCGCGTTGGAACGATGAAAAACGATGAAAAATCACTCGATTACAGATTGGCCCTTGCCGAGGGGGCGACGGGTGTATATTTTGACGTTGATCTGTCAACAGAGTAGTTGCTTTGCGCGGTGGGTGGATAGCCGCTCAGCCCTTATCATTGGGTTCGGCACCTACCCTGAAATGCCTGTTGCTTCGGTCGCGAACAGTGTCCTATCGTAAAAAACTGGTTGTATGGCGCGTTGAGACGGCGCGCTCACAGCAGGCTTGTTGTACGGCGAATATTATAGCTCCCCCCACATTTAATTTTTCCTACGAGGAAGCAGACCTATGCCCGAGGTCATACGCCACAATTGTGGTTTGAGTGTAGCCCATACCTTGCACGACGCTTACCGCTTTATCCAATCATTGCAACATCGAGGTCGGGAGGCAGCGGGCATCGCCGCGGTAGGCGATGGCCGCATCGATGTAATCAAGTGGAAGGGGGGCGTCTCTCGCTTTGACGTGACCGATCTGCACAAGATTTTCCAGAGTCCGAATTATCACACCTATATGGCCCATGTGCGCTATGCCACCCGTGGATCGAAGGATATGATCCTCGAAGAAGCTCATCCGCACGTGATCGGCGGCATTATTGAAAACCGCGACAACCATATTATGATTTGGGACTGCGATATGGCGGCGGTGCACAATGGCCAGGTCGATGCGGTCTTTTTCAAAGACTCGGCCCCCGAGCATATGTATTCGAGTTGCGATACCGAGGCATTGCTCTATCTCTACCGCGACCACGGCGAATACAATTTCCTCAAGGAAGTACCGGGCGCCTATACCATGGCCATCGCCGACAAGCGCAAGAGAGACGTTATGGTCATGCGCGACCGCACGGGCATAAAACCTGGTGTCCTGGGTTGGAAAGACGGTAAATACGGGGTGGCTTCCGAAGATATTGCCTTCCGCAAAAATGGCGGCGAATATGTCGAGGATCTCGAGCCCGGGACGATATATTATCTCACGCCGGAGGGCGACTTTAGCAAGAAAGTCATCGTCGAGACAATTCTGGCGCACTGCTTTTTCGAGTGGAACTATATCACCGACCTCGATTCTATAGTCAACGGGGTAAGCGTTCGACGCATTCGCGAGTCGTTGGGTGAGGTACTCAGCGAGGAGTTTCAGCCCGGTGACGCCGACTTCGTCACTTATTTGCCGCGTTGCCCGGAAGTAGCTGCCCGCTCTTACGCTAAAAAAGCAGAGTTGCCCTTTGAGCCGGTGTTTTACAAGATGCGCGGCGAGCGTTCTTTTCAGGGATCGAACGCTGACGAGCGCAAGGAGTCGATCGGTCAGAATCTGCACCTATTACCGGGCATGACAGAAAAGCTCAAAGGCAAAACCGTGATCCTGCTCGACGACAGCATTGTCCGGGGCAATAACTCCAAGCGGGCACGCGATCTGCTCTACGAGGAGGCCGGGGTCGAGAAGGCCTATTTGGTCAGTTATACGCCGCCGATCGGTATCATTGGCGACGACGGGGTGCCGCGGGGGTGTACTTTCGGAGTAGATATGCCGCCGGATCCGCCACAGGGGGACGAGTTTATCGCGCGCAACCGCACGGTCGAGGAAGTCGGTCAGGCGATGAAGATGCCGGTGGTTTATCTGTCGATGGAGGGCATGCTCAAGGCTTTCGAACGGGCCGGGTTGCCCGAGCGCGATTTGTGCACCTTCTGTATCGGCGGGCGCATGCCCTACGAAGGGGCTGCGTCATTGATACAGATCGGTGAAAAAACACAAATGGACTTATTGGCAGGTCTAAAAGCGGGTTAAACTGTACCCATTTTTTAAAGAAGCGGAGTTTTGTCGTTGGGGTAAGTGCTATAGAAAAATGTGTTTTGGGGGATAAGTACGGGCTAGTCGTAGCGATGAATTGCCAAAATTATATATCCTCCTGAGCGCTTATCCATCTCAAGCTGCAACAGGCCGCGGTCCGCCGCTGCTTCCAACAGGTCGCTAAACGACTGAAAACCGTAGTAGTGTTCGTTAAAACCGGGCCGGCGGCGTTTGAGCGTTTGTTTGACCATAGACCCCCAGATGCGATCGCCCTGCTCGATGAATAATCCTTCCGCTGTCTCCAAGACTAACTCGATGGCTTTCTCCTGTCGATCCGTATCGGATAAAGGCTCCGTCGGCGATTTAGTGTTAGCTTTGGCGGCTACTTTCTTCTTCTCATTCTTTTTTTTAGTTATTTTTTTTGTTGCCGCCGGTTTTAGGCGCGGTTTTGTCAAATCATTCGCCCGGATCAGATCGTCGTAAAACAGGAACTCGTCGCAGTTGTTCATCAGCAAGTCGGAAGTGCTGTTCTTGACGCCGACCCCGATCACCAACTTGGCGTTCTCCCGCAATTTGCTGACCAGCGGCGAGAAATCGGAGTCACCGCTGATAACGACAAAGGTATCGATGTGGTCTTTGGTATAACAGAGATCCAACGCGTCAACGACCATGCGAATATCGGCCGAGTTTTTTCCGGACTGCCGCGTGTGGGGGATCTCAATCAATTCGAATGCCGTGTCGTGCATGATCGGCTTGAATTCTTTGTATCGGTCCCAGTCGCAGTAGGCTTTCTTGACGACGATATTTCCTTTCAGCAGGAGTCGTTCCAGCACCAGTTGCATGTCGAATTTGGGGAATTTGGCTTCGCGAACGCCAAGGGCGACATTTTCAAAATCACAAAATAGCGCCAGGTTGTTGTTCACTGCTGTAATATTGCTCATACCCGTTTCCTTAAGTCGCTAGACGAAAAAGTGTGAAAAGACCGGTGTCACTCTATATGTAGAAACAGACATGGTTGGCGCTACAACGCGGAAGATGGCTGGCTGCATGTGGCTGCTGGATCAGACCTTTTCACCGACTACCAGACCCTGTTGCTGGGTGTGTAGAAGCACCATAATCGAAGAGACGTCGGCCGGGGAAACCCCTGAAATGCGGGATGCCTGGCCAAGTGTTTGCGGCCGGATGGAATCGAGCTTCTGTCGTCCCTCGGTCGAGAGGTTTAGTGCGGGCACCGCAAAATCAAAACTGGGCGGGATGCGCAGCGATTCTAGACGCTGCATTTTTTCTACTTGATTTTCCTGGCGCTGGATATACCCCTCGTATTTGACCTCAGCTTCAATGTGTTCGGCCGCCTCGGGAGAAAGGGCTGCGCCACCCGGGGCCAATTCGAGCAGGTGGTGGTAGTTTAGTTCGGGGCGGCGCAAAAGTTCGATCAGCGAGGTCGATTCTTTCAGTGGAGAAGTGCGGTAGCGCCGCAGCACTTCTTGTATTTTTTCCGTTGGGCTCACCCGTACTGCTTTTAGGCGCTCGAGTTCGTCGCGGACGAGTTGCTGTTTGGTGAGGAACTTCTGCCAGATATCATCTGCGACCAAGCCTAGTGTTCGCGCGCGCTCCATTAGGCGGTAGTCGGCGTTGTCCTCGCGCAGTAGCAGACGATGCTCGGCGCGCGAAGTGAAGATCCGATAAGGTTCGAGCGTGCCCTTGGTCACCAGATCATCGATGAGCACGCCGATATAGGCGTCGGATCGCGAGAGGACCAACGGGTCTTCGCCGCGGACTTTGAGCACGGCGTTAACACCGGCGACAAGCCCCTGGCCGGCGGCTTCTTCGTAGCCGGTGGTGCCGTTGATCTGGCCGGCGAAAAATAGGTTGGCGACGCGTTTGGTCTCGAGGTGCGGGTAGAGCTGCGTCGGTGGGGCATAGTCGTACTCGACGGCATAGGCAGGCCGCATAATCTCGGCTTTGGTGAAGCCGGGCATGGAGCGCACGATCTGGTGCTGCAGCTCTTCTGGCAGACTCATCGACAGGCCGTTGATATAGAATTCAAGCGTGCGGCGACCTTCGGGCTCGACGAATATTTGGTGCCGGTCCTTGTCGGCGAAGCGCACGACTTTGTCTTCTATCGAGGGGCAGTAGCGCGGGCCGATGCCCTCGATCTTACCGCTGTACATGGCGGAGCGCGCGAGATTCTCTTGGATGAGTTGGTGGGTATGGTCGTTGGTATAGGTGACCCAGCAGGGGATTTGCTCCTGCTCAATTTTATCGACAGCATAGGAGAAGGGGCGCGGCGGGTCGTCGCCGGGTTGTTCTTCGAGCTCGGCGAAGTCTATGGTGCGACCGTTGACGCGCGGTGGGGTTCCCGTTTTTAGGCGGCCCAACTCAAAACCGATCGATGCCAGGCCTTCGGAGGCCTTTGCCGCGGCGGTCTCGCCGGATCGGCCGGCACTATAGGAGAAGTCGCCGATGTGGATCTTGCCCTTGAGGAAGGTACCGGTGGTCAGGATGACCGAATGGCCGCGATAGGCAATGCCACCCTTAACACCGACCCCCTGTATGGTATTGGCGTCGATCAGCAGGCTCTCCATCATGCCCTGGCGGATATCGAGATGCGCCTGTATTTCACAGGCGTATTTCATTTCGAACTGGTAATCCTTTTTGTCGGCCTGGGCGCGGGATGCGCGCACCGCCGGCCCGCGCGAGGTGTTGAGTCGGCGGAACTGAATCCCAGTGCGGTCGATATTGACGGCCATCTGGCCGCCGAGCGCGTCGATCTCCTTGACCATATGCCCCTTGCCGATGCCGCCGATGGCGGGGTTGCAGGACATTTGGCCGATGGTATCGAGATTCATTGTTAGGAGCAGGGTTTCCGCACCCATGCGCGCTGCGGCGAGCGCGGCCTCGGTGCCGGCGTGGCCGCCGCCGACGACGATGACATCGTAGGTTTTTTCGTAGGGAATCACTTTTGTTTGTAGGCGGCCAGAATGCGGTCACCTTCCTCTTCGGTTTTGCGCAGTAAGGCTTCGAGTACGGCCTCGCTTTCGCCTTCACGCGTTTGTTTTTCCGACCATTGCCACAATTCTAGATAGGCATCAGTCCCGGTGACGCCCTCTTGCATGGCGATGCGGTCTATCCAGGTCTGGAAGCGCTCGGGCAATTGGTAGGACTTGGGGCGCTTGCCGGCGTAGAGCTTGATTTGCACGGGGATGTTGCGCCAGTAAAGGATCTGATATTCTATCATGGGGCTATTGCTCGTTGGCGTCGATTACTTGGCGGAAGGCGCGAATGTGGTCCGGGGTGGTGCCGCAGCAACCGCCGATAATCTGCGTGCCGCCGCTCAAGAGGTCGGGCAGGAATCCGGCCATTTCTTCTGGGTTTTGCGAATAGACCGTGCGGTGTGCGCTATTGAGCTTGGGCATGCCGGCGTTGGGGTAGGTCATGAGTTTTTTCTCGATACCGCGTTCCTGCATTGCGGTTTTGAACTGCTCGATGCCGCAGATGGCGTAAGGCATGCCGGTGTGCTCGCTGCGGCGGGTTTCGGCGCCGCAGTTGAGCCCTAGGATCTGGACATGGTCGAGCAGATTGTCACCTTGCGAATGTTCGCCGGAGGCGAGAATGTCGAGCAGATCGGCAGCGGAGTGGCCCCAATCGGTTTTGTAGATGACCTCGCCGCTTTTGCGGTCCTTGGTGTATTTGAGCGTCAGATTGATGGCGATGGGCAAACCGGTTTGCCGGGCGATATCGCAGGCGAAGGCGGCTTCGGTGGCCGAAAACTGGGTCTCGATGGACAAGAAATCGACGTCTGCCGCGTAGAGTGCGTCGATAACGCGTTTGTGTGCATCGCGGACTTTTTCGTCGGCAATGCCGAAATCGGTGCTGCCTGCATCGGTCTCGATTGCGCCCGGTGAGGGGCCGACGGATCCGGCGATAAAGACTTCGCGATCGCTCTTTTCTACGGCTTGTCGTGCTAACTCTGCGCCGCGACGGGTAAGGTTTTCGGCCTGGGCGGGGTCTTTGTCCGCCATTTCGAGATGCAACTCGGAGGCGACAAAGGTATTGGTGCCAATCAGGTCAGCGCCGGCGGCAATATAGTCCGAGTGGATGTCGATGACGGCGTCGGGGTGCTCTTCGTTGGCCAGGGTGGAGTTGGTGAGTTCTATTTGGCGGGCGAAGAGTTGGGAGCCGAAGCCACCGTCGTAGATAAGGGGGCGGTTTTCGGCGAGTCTTTCTAGGAATTTGGACATGAACCTCTTTCGGTGTTTGGTGCTCGATCGGCTTGGGAGGAGGGAGCACCCTCGGGCTGACCCGCGAACTTCAGTGCCTATCATCGAATACTATAATTTATAGGTGGTGCTAAATAATAGCCAGACTCAGGCTTTTCTCCTAGTCGATCCTACCCAGCAGTCGCCAAATTCCCCAACCGTCCACATACCGCCTAGCGCTTAATAAGCCAGCAAACGTTTAGCTATTGAGTTCGCCCTTGCGATAAGCCCGTAAGAACGCGGCGCAATACTCGTCCTTGCCGAGCAGCATGTCTTCGGCGAGTTGGTAGGGGCGGGCGTCGCGGTCCATGGTGAAGATCTCGCCTAAGGCGGCGGTGGTCGGATCCATGATGGCGCTGTCGGCGCCGGCTTCGACGGCCAACAGCAGGAAGACATCGTTGATCAAGTGGCGGCAAGGCAGGCCAAAGGAGACATTGGAGAAGCCGCCGGTGATGTGGATGTCGGGACCATATGCTTCGCGCAGTTGGCGAATGGCATCGAAGGAATGGTGGCCGAATTGTGAGTCTACCGAGATGGGAAAGATCAAGGGATCGATATAGAGATCGGAAAGCGGCAGGTCGAGGGCCAGGGCCTTGTCGATCATTTGGCGGGCGTGGCCGACGCGTTCTTCGGCGCTTTGCGGCATGCCGGATTCGCCGGCGGCGGTGACGACGATTTGCGCATTGAATTTTTTGGCCAGGTCCAATGCTTCCGGTCGTTCCAAAGAAGCCGAGTTGAGCAGCATACGTTTAGGGTGCGAGGCACCGGCTTCGAGACCGGCTTCGAGGATTTCTATTTTTGAGGAGTCGATCGACAATGGCGTCTCGGACATTGCCGAAACTGTGCCCACCAGCCAACGCATCGATTCTTTCTGCTCTTCCTCTTTGAGGGAGATCTCGTCGACGTTAAGATCGAGGAAATCGGTGCCGGCGTCGTCTTGGCGTTGCACCTGGCGGCGGATATAATCCATGGCGTCGGCACTGCCGAGCATCGCCTGCTGCACGGCGATCTTGAGGTGCTTGACGCGCCCCTCTTCATAGTCTTGCGTCGTTTTGACCTTCTCGGGGATCTCGAGGAAGCGGCGTTTGCCTTCGCCGTCGCGGAAGCGCACCGACTCGACGCCTTGCGGGTCGTCGCCAATGAGCTTGCCTTTGCGCAGGATCACACGGGTAGTGTGGACATTCTCGCCGATGACGGCGAATGAGCGGTCGGTGCCGGGGATATTCATGGAGATTCTTTCCTCTTGCCGTGGTGGTCTTTATGGGAAAAGGTGTTGAGCCAAGCGCTGGTGCCCTTGAGACCGGCGTCCTTGATGACGGCCGGCCCGTCGAGCATTTGCTCTTCTTGGCCGTAGGCTTTCAGGCGGTCGTAGGCGCGGGCCCAGATACAGTCTTTCTCACCGATTTCGCACTTGCCTTGCCGGGTGCCGCCGCAGGGGCCGTTGCGCTGATTTTTGACGCATTGCGATTCGGGGCATAAGTAGGCGATATCGGGAAGTGAACAATCACCGCAGTCGCGGCAGTCGAAGGCAGCGATCTTTAGCACGTGTTCGGCGGCGTGGAATAGTTTTTCGACTTTGGGGCGTTTGGCGAGAGCCGCGGCCAAACGTGCTCCGAGGCGAAATCCAGCACTCTCGGTCGCGAAGACGCGGTCGTGGGTCAAGCGATTGAATTTGTAGCTGATCGGCAGGTTGGCACGGGCTTCCCTGCGGGCGCTTTTCTCTTTCGATGCAATATAGGCGCGGTTGATATCTGTCGAGCTCAGGCCAGTGTCATCGGCGGGTTCAAAGAAATAGAACTCGTCGGGGAAGGAGAAATGCAGTTCTTTGGCGAAACC
>LWDU01043445.1_pt1 | contig 13454 bp, 7 predicted proteins | sample 727161 | NCBI WGS metagenome assembly LWDU01 (sample SAMN04566230, study PRJNA314399) | hydrothermal vent metagenome | isolation source: deep sea hydrothermal plume seawater | place: Mexico: Gulf of California, Guaymas Basin | collected 2004-07-11 | reverse complement strand
GGCTATTAAATGCTTTGGGATATTTTGTGGGAGCCGTTGCTATTAAAAAGGGATATCGCACTGAATTCACTAAATCCCGCGTATTGACCCTAGCCTTATTGATTGGCATAATTATCGGCTATATTATCGGCCATTTGGTTCCAATGCGGTAAATTATTTTCCCTCTGGACCTCCCGTAGCCCCCATTGTATTCCGCAAACCATCTATATTATTATATTGGTCGTCAGGATGCCCAGCATTAATACAGGGAGAATCTCCAGCAAGTATAAATTCAGGTGGTGTTTTGTCGAGCATGATTAATTTGGGGTCATCCATGATCAAGTTATCGCCTGATATTAAGACCGAATCCATCCGGGAATAATCAATGATGACGGATCCGTTGTCTATTCCCATCGTATCTATAGTGAAGGTGGTACCATATAGAATTATATTGTTTAAAAAAATGAACCCGGGTTTCAAATTAAAGGCAGTAACATTATTCCCTTTAATCGTATTGGCTAAAACAAATGTATTATTTATTACACTACCGCTTGCATTTGAAATATATAAATTATGATTTGAAATACTAGACTGGTTGGAATACAAAACTGAATTATATAATGAAGCTTTATCTTTTAAAAAAACGCCTCCGCCATGTTGACCCGTCCTATTATTCCAAATGAAACAATTTTTAATAACCGCTTTTCCAATTGCATTGATTCCACCCCCATTGTCCTTATCTGACCCACGGCCATCAGAAATAGAGAATCCTTTAAGGATGCCCTCGTTCATTTCTACGCGATGGAATAAAAAAGTTTTTTCAAATCCTTTTTGTGATTCTATTACCACGTGTTTACTCATCATTTGTAATCCATCGTGGTATTCTCCAGGAGATACAAATATTGAATCACCGTCATCTATTAGTGGAGAATCAAAAGCTATTTGGGGTGTGCGTTGTTCTCCAGGAACCATTAGATATTTCGTATTTGGGATTTCTATAATTCCTTCTGCCCACTTCATATTTCCGCTGGTATCTTCGATGGCCACCCTGTATAAGAGGTTTTCATCATCAAATATAACATCTCGAAATTTTGTCGTTAAACGATTGTTAATTTCACCCGCCTTAAACCAGTGACTCCCTTCTACTTTTTTGCGTTCAATTACCCAGCGTTTGAACCCCAGAACACTGATTTCATCCCAATTTAGATATACAAAAGCAGAATCCGTAATTCTCGTTATATCGTGATTAATTGTCAGGGAAAATAATGCTCCCTTTTCATTCTCAGTATTAAACGAATTACAACTCATCATACCAAAGATATATAAAATTATAATAGGGAATTTTTGCATAACTATTTCAACTCAGCCAGTTTGATCTTAAGTGATAATAACTTTCTGTGAGCGTCATAGTAATTAAATGATCCATCAGGAGAAATATTATTGGCATCCACAATTACAGAGGTATTGGAAAATAGATTTCTCACGGTATAGCTGAGGGTTAAATCCATTAGCCAAAATCTTTTTGCGACACTTAATGTTACATTGGTATTGCTAATAGATTTATCCTGAACTAGAAATACACCACTGCGCATATACTTCTGCGGACCCTGTTTAATATGACTCAGATTAATATGGATCCACCCTTTATGATAATCTGCGATGATATTGCTCCGGGTTGACGGTTTATCTGGAAATACATTTGCATCGCTGGGTGAAAGCCACATCATGTTCATTCCCAATTTAAAACTATTATCCCAAGCATATGTTTTGGCATTCACTTCTATGCCATTCATCCATGCTGTTGTTGTATTGAATGGGGCCACAAGACCGCCAGGGATCACACGGTAGGCCACCTTGTCTAAATATGAATTTCGAAAGATTCCTATTCCAACTTCTAAACTTGTAAAAAAAGATGCGTTTATTTGGTCTATCTTTAATTTTGTATTCAATTCTGTTGTGGTTACATATTCCCTATTCAATCCCCCTTTCATTAAAGCGATTATCTGTTTGATGTTTATAATTTTCAAATCATGACCTGCCTGAGCTTCTGGATGGGAAGGACGAGCACGTTTCAAGCGGGAATAATAATCTTCCAATTGATCCAAGCCGATCCCCCACAAAAATCGATCGTTTAGTGTAGGACTCCGATGGTTGGATCCTTGATTAAAGAAAAGACTAAACTGGTTTCCTCTAGGCAGTCTACCTTCAGCAGTAATGCCCAATCGAAATGTTTTTAGTGGCGTTTGTTCTTGAATATTATAGAGGATTCGTTCTTTAAATACAATACTGTCATTCACAATAATTTCCTGATCATGGTCATAGATGGATTTGCTGGAACGCATTCCAACTTCAAAACGAACAAAATCAATATCAACTACTGGATTATTCTGGTCAAAACGCAATACGCTAGCCCAACCTCTGTCTCGTTGCCTTAAAATGGCTACATCGGTCCAATTCCGAGATGAATAGCTATCTGTAAAATTTTGATTACCAGAAAAGTACTGCCGCTCTTCTTCTACCTGAATGGTGCCACTTAGGTTTTTCCATTTTAAAGTTTTAGATAATCGTACCGTTGATGATGTATCTTCAAGGATTCGGTAAACATTGCTGAAAAACTGATCATTCCAGTACCAATTCCTCCGCCCCCATTGAAAGTTAAATTCCTTAACATAGGGTAAATCACCTTTAACTTGAAATTGATGAGAATCCATTTTATCCGCAGACCGAATGCCGCCGGAACTAAACTCAATTGTATTATCCTGTTGTATAACGCGAATAATCCCAATTACTTTTTTTGTTTCAAGTCTAGTGGCAAAATTTTTAAATAAGGTTGTATATTGGGTCTGGCCGTCAAATAGCCTCGATTTTCCTGAAAAGCGCCCTCCAAAAGACATGGGACCAACCTTCAATGATACCGCCGTAGACAAATCTTGGTCATTAATGTTCGTAATTCCTATACTTCTAGAAACATGAAAATAATTATGGTCCAATGTTTTTGATTTCATCAACACTACCCCGCCAAAATTCCCTGCACCAAACAAAATTGATGCGCTACCTCTAACCACTTCCACATGTTCCAAATCATTAAGATCAATCAAGGCCAGGTTTGCTTCATTGTCTAAGGATCGATTCATTTTAATACCATCCATATATACCGACACCTCATTTGGGTTACTTCCTCGAATGCTCACCCGTTGCTCACCGGTAGTAGATGTAGCAATCGTCACCCCTTCCATTTCCCGCAGGACTTCACTGATATCCCTAATTCCGCGGATTTCAGCTTTTTTGACAGAAACAATCTCAACGCTGCTGGAAATATCCTTTCCGGATTCACCGCGGTTACTGGTAATGGTGATTGCTTCCCCTTTCAATATTTTAGTCGTTAATCGAAATGGGTATTTACCCGAGAAGTTAATCCTTCGTTCCATCGTTTCATAAGCAATATGAGAAACATTTAGCTTAACAGGAAAAGAACCAGTCCAATTAATGATAAATTTTCCATTTTCATCACTGGATGATCCGATGTCTGTTCCAACTAAAAGTATATTTGCGCCTAATATAGGTTGGTTGGTTTCCTTGTCAATGACATATCCTGTGATCGTTTGCGATTGTCCATATAAAATGAAAGATAGCATAATAAAAAGGACCATGAGTCTTTTTAATTGATGCATATTAATTTGATTTTCGAAAGAATAATAAATTTTCCCTCCCCCTCTGTAAACGGCGAGCGTAAATTTAAGGTCTTACTCGGTCATTTTTGGCCTGTTTTTATTCCTATGAAAATTCTTGTATTACACGGACCTAACCTGAATTTGCTCGGATCTATCTCTATCCATGCAAAACAACGGACAACTTTGGATAAAATAAATAAAGCTCTTCGTCTTCATGTTAGGAATTCAGAAATTAATTTAAAGATAAGCCAAACCCATAAGGTATTCCAGGCTATCAATTTTATTCAACGTAATCGCAATTGGGCTGATGGGTTTCTTTTTGCTCCAATGGCCTGGGCCCGATATGAATACTCTATCTTGGATGCCCTAAAGGTTTCGGATATTCCATCCGTTCAATTATTATTTTCAAATGGTTTTGATGATATAGAAGAAAAATCGTCAATCTTTTCCAATTTGTGCCATTCCACCATTATTGGTGATCCCAATCAAATATATATTGATGGAATCGATATATTAAAAACCATCTCCTGATTATTTGAAACGATCATTATTTTTATTATTGGCGGTACTCGCCGCTTGTGTGCCTCCCGTTCCTTCTCAATCGGTGCCGGAAAAAACAGCCATTGAAACGATTGCTCCTTCTATCATTATTTCCGATAATAGTCTCGTCGCTAAAATTTCTACCGATCTATCGCTTTCAGAGTTGGATTCTCTATCAACGATCGCCCAATCGCCCATTTCATGGGGAGATTTAATCCCTATTATTCAGCCGAAATTACACGATTCAACCAAGGCTATGGTTAAAGATTATCTTACTGAAACATTTTCTAATCGTTTATTAATTCGATCGCTTGTACTATTAGAAAAACACAATGATAGTGCCATAATCACCTATTCAGTGGATACAAGCGCCGTGCTGCCCCTTATTCGCCATTTTTTAGCAAATATGAGCACGGACACACCAATTGAGCCATTATTTGATAGAGAAGGACATATCCCCGATTTTTCCCAATTATTCCCAACTGTGCCATTATTACTACCATGTAAGGATCTAAATGTGCCTCAAAAAGCATCGCGATTACCCAATGCCCCCAGAAACTATCGATCCGGGATCCACCGGGGAATTGATTTTTTCTCGAATTGGGGAACGCCCGTTATGGCTGTCGCTGATGGAATCATTATTCGTTCAGATTTACATTATGAAGAAGTGCCTGCTGATTTTAGAATTGAAATTCTAAAACGGGCTACACGATTAAATCGTACGCCATCAGATATTTTTAATATGGTGCTTCTTGGCAAGGCCGTTGTGATTGATCATGGGTTTAACCTATTCCCGGGCTACCGTTCAATCAGTATTTACGCCCATTTGTCCCATATAAATTCAAATATAAAACCCGGATACAACATAAAGGCCGGGGATGTGTTCGCCCAATCAGGAAATACGGGAACCCAGCCCGGTACCATGGGCACACGTGAAGAATCACACCTCCATTGGGAATTGATACTACAAGACACAAAGGGAGAATTTTACTTTGGCCAAAATTTGCCCTATGAAAAACTTTATCCTTTATTAAAATCTATATTTAATTAGTTTTTTCTTTAATGAAAATAAAAAAGGCCCTGTAAATACAGAGCCTTTTTCTATAATATATGTGTATTTGCTTCTTTAAAATTCTATGGTCATTTGCATGACTTGATTGGAATCAAAATATCTTGCAAGTGAGCGCATTGAATACGAAATACCTAGTGTCATGCCACCCACCGGTACGGAGACTCCCGCGCCAAATGTTGCACCAAAAAGATTATTTTTAGCTTCAGATTCGGCCTCACTCCAAGTATCCTTTGAAATTTCTGTTGGTCTGGAATCTCCAACTAAACGGGATTCCACTCCACCAGCCACCCATGCGGGTCCAAATGAATACTTAGCAGCAAAACTTTGAGTATTTGCTGAAAATGAATTATTTGTGAAGGCCCACATAAGATTCAATCCATCCATGGGAGCATAATTTAGGGACATATTCAGTTTTGCTGGCAAATCAAAGGCTTCACTTTTCACCCGGAATCGTTCTACGCTTGATCCAGACTGGGATTCCGAAGGCGTTAAGGTCTGTTCTAAATCTGATCCTTCATATTCCATTCGGTTACCAAGGTTGCTTAGGGTAACTCCGATAGCCAATGGATAGTTTGCAAAACGGTATTGAACACCCATATCAATGGCAGTACCATTTGCTTTTGTATTTACAATTTGTTCAGATACCAGTTTTAATGATACACCAAATCTGACACGATCCGCAAATGTTTTTGCATATGTTGCCGTGACTGTCTGAAAATTAGGTGAAAACATTTCACCGGTTCCTTCAGTCGCCTGGGCTGTTGTTACTGGAATATCTCCAAAATCAAGCGATTTAACAGAAAGTCCAAAGGACCCACTTGCTCCCAAATTAGTGACAAATCCAGCATAGGAAATATCAATATCCCCAATGTAATTCATTGTTGAAGCGGTTCCTTGAAATCCCCCCATAAATCCCGCAATACCAGCGGGGTTAAGATAGAGGGCATCTACACCCAAAACTGTCGCACCATTGGCTCCAGAAGTAGCTATGGATAAGGCACCGACAGGAATGAGGAGCTGGGTTGCTCCCGCTTGTCCTTGAGATTTAATCGTCCCAGCGGATAATGCTCCTATTAGGAAGACACTGCTTAGGAAGATCTTTGTTGTATTATTTTTCATGATTATTACTTCCTCACTATCTTCTTTTAATAACGATCAAGGCGTTGTTCCGGCTGAACAACTGCCAATTTAAGAATTTTTGATTTACCACCGGATTCCACATGGGCTATATACATCCCACTGGCGACAGGTACTCCAAAATCATTCCTCAAATTCCAAACTGAGAATTGGGTTCCATCACCCACGCTTGAGCCATCAAGTGTACGAATGTGGTTTCCAGCTAAGTCAAAAATACGAATTTTCCAACTACCCGATTCGGGTAAATGGGTAAAATGCATTTGTTGGTCAATGGGATTCCGTTCTTCAGGATTATATCCGAAGTATGGGTTTGGCCATACGTTTACGTCAGCAACTTGAACTGCTTTTATCTGGGGCTTCATATCCCCTGTCTGTAGTGTAAACACATCCGTAGCGCTGTTTGGCTTGGTCGTAATCATTTGGAATACAGATCCTGTTTCAGGGAATGGAGATTTAGTCACCCACGGATCTGCGCCTACAGATCCACCATTCCAATCGATAAATGCAATATTCATCATCATGGCGCGTGAAGTTTGTCCTGCCCCGGCAAGAGGTAAGCCAGGTCCGGATGCCCATGGATAATTACCGCCATGATTAGGATCCGCCGTAAAAGCTGCTACGAGCGCTTCATAACCAGCTGTTCCCGGTGCTCTGTCCATATGTTCCACTATATAAAGGCCTTCTGTCATGGGATCATTATCACCGCCAGACATTGGGCTATCTTTTTGTTGTAAATCCCATATGCCATTGGCATTGGCATCATCAAAAATTGCCATCATTTGGAAATCATCAGACGGATCTGTAATATCACCAATATTCCATATTTCTAATGGACTATCTGATAATAACTCGGTTCCCCACCAATCAAACATTTTACTCCCCTTTTCAGTAAAGCGGAACTCAAAGTCATCAGGGATGAGTGCACCAATTCCACCATCAGGATTTCCATAGCCACCAGCATATCGAGTGACATACCCAATAAACTTTTCGTAGGCATAATTTGATGTTGAATTAGTAGCAAGAAACCACCAAGAAGAAGATTCAGACATTTGGTCGCCGGGATAATTCCCACCAGGGTCAGACAAGGAAGGATATCCTCGCCAGCTTGCACTTGCGCGAGCTGCTGGATCTACAGCACCTGCTGCATTGGCAACTAATCGAAAATCTTTAAACTCTAACGGCGGCCCATTCACTTCAAATAGCAGTCCATCAATAATTGGATTTGCTCCTGTCCCCACAGGTTTTGCTGTGGCAAAATCTAAACCACCTTGGATTGTATTGTTGGGACTAACAACGGTTCCACCACTAGTAACAGACCAATTTATCACCTTTGACCCGTCGGGGAGAGTATCGCTAAAAGTGACCACATAATCTTCTCCAGTAATGGCTGTAGAAACAACTACCGATGCATTTACACTGCCATCCGATGCACCGCTGGTGTGAGTCGCTGCACCCACTGTGCCCGAAGCTGTGAGCGATTCAGTCTTTACACCTTCTGGATACTGAGGACGAAGAGCCATAATTGATAAAGAACTCTCCAGGGTTCTTGGAATTCCAAAGGGGTTATACCCATAAGCCGTTACAGCAAAATAGTATTCACGATTTGTTTTTAAGGGAATTCCATCGTTCAGAGCATCCTTCGAGACTGCCAAAGAGCGTTTAATCCCCGTGTCCGAACCAAATTGGGTTCGTATGTTTATGGTTTCACCCAAGGAGGCACTAAAGACATCATCATATATTTCTGTGATACCATTTTTCAGATCATAGGTTGCAATTCGTTTTTTTCCACCTGTACCGGAAAGCGTTTCTAATTGATAAACATTGTATCCTTCAAATTTGAAAAATGTGTTTTCACCCAGAAAGGATGTATCAATCGCTGCTACATATTGTACTGTATAAATCACCGAACTGTCCGCATTGGCATAAGATCCGGCTAATTCACCTGCGCTGAAATATCCTGTTCCAAAAGTTGTATCAAACGCTGATGCTACGGGCACTTTGTCAATAACATCTTCGATATTATATGACTCAGAAGCATCATCCCATGTGAAAATAATTTCTTCGGGAAAAGTTGTGGACGTTACTGTTGGCGCTGGGGGTGAAGCAGGAAGCGCAAACTGTATATCATAAGCAAGTTGTGCAAGCGCATCTACTTGTCTCAAATATGTTACAGATTTTTTAGCAGATCCTGCGGCTGCATGCATAATACCAAATACCACTTCCTGGGAATCACCTGGCGCCATGGTGAACGGACCGGCATTCATAACAAACCGTCTGTCGCCAGAAGCATGAATATCAGAATCAACATATTCCGTATCAGTTGGGCCCGTATCTGATGCAGGATCGCCGGGATGAACAAATTTAGACCCACCGCTCGCTTCAACAGGAAAGGGTGTTCCATCTTTTTTCAATCCCATCATATAATTGTACAATTCTACTGCATCATTGGGATCAGTATATACTGCATCTCCATTTATATATTTTGAAAAGGAAGACATGGGGAGGTTTTTGTATCCTGGTTTTTTCTTCCCCATAAAAAAGGCCGTATCACCGGCAGATTCTACAATTGGACCCTGGAAAAAATCATATCCTACAGCTGGGGTTCCTCCGGAATAACTGGCGTATTCAGAATCAACACCATCGTTCCAGCAAAAGCCAAGACTTAGCGTTGTGTCACAACCAACAAAATCATCACCGGCATCACCTAAGTCCGGGTCGGACCAGAGACCAATAAACATATCCTCAATTGTATTGCCACCTTTGTTAATTGCCAAACCTTTGAAAAACATCATATCGCCAAAAACATCAGGACGATCAAATCCAAACATGGTAAACTGAACCTCTAACCCAAGAGGAAGTGTACCAAAAAGGCCATGCGTTCCCGGTGCGCCGTCATTGGCGACATACCACATTACTTGATCACCGACAAACTCTGGGTGATCGGGACCACTTGGTAATGGGGAATAAACGCCATCGCCATCCACATCCACCCAAGGCGCTCCTAATTCAACAGGCCAATTTTGGAAATCGTCGCTACTTAATGGATCTGCCAAATCAGCTTTGTTTACTTTGTAAAACTTATGCGCAGCAGCACCGGGGTCTGTCCCCCAAGGGCCCGGCATCATTTCATTAGAATAATCCCCAGCAGCTGTACGAATTTCACCGTTTACTTTTCCTGCATACCAGATCGAAGAAGCATACACGGAATACGTATGGTTCTCTTTCGGCCATTCCATGCCGGAGTGACCGGAAAAATCCGACACGATTAGTCCATTGTTTTCCATGTCATTTCTAACACGATTTCCATCAAACTCACCCGTGACTTCCACAAATGATTTATTGAGGGAAGGTAATTTTATTTTCCCCTTTTTATCCCCTGCAAAAACCGGCATCGCTATGCTGACCGATAATAGAATGATTGCGAAATTTTTTAAAACTTTCATTTTTTTCACCTTCGTTTAATTTAAATACTAACCTGAATGCCAAACCTAATGGTACGGGGTGTTCCCCAACGCCCGGGGGTCGCAAGATTATCAAGGTAAAGTTGTTCTGCGCCAGGGCCACCATTGGTCTTGGAAATTGCAGGGAACTCTTTTTCTTGCCCTTTTATCCAAGTTTGGCCCTCAGCTGTTTCCAGCCAGGCATCGTTTGCCACTTGTCCGCTTCCTTCATAAACAGAGTAAATATTTTCTCTGTTTAGGGCATTTTTCACTAAGAGATACACACTGAAATCGGTGCCACCGACGTTCAGATTATAGTCTGCTCTTAAATCCATCCGAGCAGTCCATGGTTTCGAACCTGAATTAATGGCTGCTGTAGGAATCCCCCAACCACGGCCAAATACATCGCTTTGGGAAACGGATGGCGTATAGGCTTGACCACTGCCAAAGCTATAAACGGCATTCACGCCAAACCCTAATGGATTTCTGTAATCCAGAATAACATTCCCAGTATGTCGCTGGTCAAAATCTAACCTGTTAATTGTAACTGGGTAGGAACCACCAATCCAAGCTATGGTGAAGTTCTGGCTGGGAGAAGAACCTGTACCACGTGCTGTCATATAGGAATAATTAACCTGAGCTAAAACGCCCTTGAATCGACGCATGGACAGGCTTGCTGTAAATCCTTGGGTAGTACCATAATCTCCATTCATATATTGAGCCCAACTTGTTTTTGCACCATTCATTAACGGCGATTGCCCATCGATAACTTCATGGTTTTTCATCATGAGGTAGTCACGTGATTCTTTATAGAAACCAGTGATTTCTAGTGCGGCAACCTCACCAATTTGCTGTGCAAAACCTACTTCGTATTGAGTGGTTCGCTCAGGTTTAATGGCTGGGTTTTCTGACACTGTCATATTTCCCTGGGTCGCGTTCGCAGTTAATCCGCTATCGGTTAGGTAAACAAAAGATAGGGCCGGGGCCTGCATGTAAGTTCCATAATTTGCCCGAAAAACAGTACGATCTGTCACTGGAAATGAGAAACCTACCCGAGGAAGAATGGCGCTATGAGTGGCGACATTTTCCCATTTCAAGGAACCTGTCTGCGTTCCCGATTTATCAATACGGCCTGTTTTAAGGTGAATGTTTCGAAATCCTTCCGCATCACCAACGCCATCACCATCTGAATCAGGTGCCATTGTGTTTGGATTCCATGATTCAAAAGAAAGCCCAACTTGCACAATAACATCTTTCAGCTCAATTTTGTCTTGAACATAAAAACGATTGGTGACGGATTTTCCAGGCGCCGATCCATGCTTATCGAAACCATAATCAGATGTTTTTTCACCAAAAATATCATACCCTAGGTTATCTACATAAGCATTGCGGTAGGTATAAAAGCGCCAGAGATCATAATCTGCTGTATTGATGGCACCATCATTATTTTGGTCACCAACTTCTGCTGTACTCACACTCCCGTCATGGTTAACGTCCAATAAATCTGTTTTTTGAGCAATTTCAAACGCCTGAGAAATGCTATAGCGATTGAGTTGCGTATTGTAATACTCAAATCCGGCTTTCACCTCATGAACGCCTACTTGATTTAAATAATCCAACCGTAAGCCTGTACGGTCTTGAAATGACTGCGTATAGCTACTGCGCTGGGCCCCATAATTGGTTTTATATACCATGTCCTGCATAGAAAGTGGGTTTTTACCCGCACCGCGCAGGTAGTAGTTATAACTGTCTGAAGCCGTAGTCCGAACACCGTATTGCTCAAAACTAGACGTCCTCGCATCATCCTTTGTCCCCGGCGTGAAATTGTTATTAAAATATTGCTGGGAATAGTTGCTTAAACTCGCAATCGCCTTTACATAAGACTTGGGACTCAAACTCATAGTGGCGTTTAAGTAAAAGACATTATTCAGCGATTCGTACTGGTTGCTGTTTGCGTCCCAGTTCAACGCATGACTGCCATGGGAATACGGATTTGATGTGAAATCGTAGCGAGCAAAGCCAAGCTTAAAGCGGAACGGGCGGAAATCCATCAGCAGGTTCCCCGTTAACGTTGTTTTTTGATTTGAACCCGAGCGTTTTTTGCCGTAAAGACGACGATAGTTACCCCCTAAAATATGGGTGGTGTCATATTTCGCTACACCGGCAGTTAAACTATCACTATTCATTTGGTTGTCGCGAATAATCCGCTCGTAATGCAAAATGTTATCAGGATAATCTCCTTTTTCAAATGTATAAAGAGTATCATACCCATTGGATACAAATTGGGCTTGAGTCATAATTTCTCGATCCATAAAAGGAACCGGCGTAAACGATGGTGAAGCATCATCAGTTTTATCCTGTTCAATCATTGTAAAAAATCGAATATTATTTGTAATGGGGCCGCCAACACTAATATTAACAAGGTTTTTGCCATAACTATACAATGCATTTGGATCGGTACCGGGAGATGTCGATCCTAAATCAGATAAATATTCGACGGAACCGGAGATTTTTTCACCACCAGAATTAGTGGCAACATTAACAACACCCCCATTTGCACCGCCGTATTCTGCGGAAAAACCACCTGCCTGGAATGCAATTTCCTGCATACTTTTTTGGGAAAGGGATGCAACCAAGTTGCCCCCCGACCAATCGTTTTTCATTAAGACACCATCAACATAATAGGCATTATCTGTTGATCTGCCACCACGAATGTTTCCACCCACAGCCCCCGCCTGAAGCGCAACAATATCACCAACGCTACGTATAGGTAATGCCTTAACTAATTCTTGATCTATAATAGCAGTACTGTTTGTAGCATTCTTCTGAATCAATGGTCGTTCAGCGGTGACAGAAATTTCTTCCCCCTCCACAGCAGCGACTTCAAGGTTGAAATTCAACTCCGTAGTTAAGTTCGCATTTACACGAACAGCCCCAACCGCGAGTTTTTTATAACCGATGTATTGTGCTTCTACAGTATAGGTACCCACAGGTACATCCACAAGATAATATTGTCCGGAGACGTCTGACGCCGCACCGTAGGATGTGCCACTAATTAGAATGTTCGCACCAACAAGCGGCTCTCCATCAGAACTAACTATACCGCTCAGTTTCCCAGACGTTTGTGACAAAAGAAATGCGGGTATCAATAACATCAGTATTAACGTTATTCTTTTCATGAGTTTCTCCACGTTAATTAAGTAAATAATCTTTTATTTAATTTTTAATTTGTTTTAGAGGGTCTTTATACATCAAATCGCACAAATCCCTCCCTACCTCGAGGCCGAAAACTAATCATTATTAATGTATATGCAAACTTTTTTTATTACTAATAATAATGGCATTTAGGGGGGAGGGTGATTTAAAGCGTTTCTCGACGGAGACGGTTGGAATTTCCCACCACATTTATAGAAGAAAGTGCCATGGCAGCCTCGGCTAAAACAGGGTGAAGAACGCCGAAAATCGCCAATGGAATGGCAACTAAATTATAAATACTGGCCCAAACCAAATTTTGCCTGATTTTCCGAAACGTTTTTTTGGCCAGTGAAAATGTTTGATTGAGCTTCAGCAAGTCCCCTTTCACCAATATAATGTCTCCTGTTTCCATGGCTATAT
>LWDU01039248.1_pt1 | contig 13455 bp, 13 predicted proteins | sample 727161 | NCBI WGS metagenome assembly LWDU01 (sample SAMN04566230, study PRJNA314399) | hydrothermal vent metagenome | isolation source: deep sea hydrothermal plume seawater | place: Mexico: Gulf of California, Guaymas Basin | collected 2004-07-11 | reverse complement strand
GGCAAGTTCATGATCTCACCGCATATGAGGCTTCAAGAGTGGGTCGCCGAAGAAAAAGGATATTTTATTGACGAAGGCCTGGACTACGAGTTTCGCTCCGTAAATCGGGGGGCCAATAGTATTAAATCAGCCGAGGAAGTGCCTCCCGATAAACGAAGTGGCGCCTACCAGACCTTCGCGGATGGTGGCCGAAGTTGTGATATCAGTTCGGCCTGTCACTGGACGGTCAATATGGCCGCGGCAGCCGGTAACGGGCGGCTATGGGGGGAGGCCTACTCGGTTACGCCGTCCGGAATATATGTGCCACCGGATTCTGAGATACAACGTCCGGAAGATCTTGCCAACGTGTCTATAACCGTTGGTTATCAGTCCGGCAGTCATTACTCCACCATCCAGGCTCTCGAACCCTTTCTTAAGCCCAGCGAGATCAAACTCCATTTCGGCGGTATGTTATTCCAGCGGCTTGAATTGCTGGTAGATGGGGAGATCCCTGCTGCCAATGCTTTTGGCGGACCGCTTTATTTAGTTGAGCAACTCGGTTTCCGCAAGGTGCTCGATACAACCTTCATGGTTGCGGCGATGGTCTCCCGGGATTCGGACCCCGAAGATGTCCGGAAATGCTACCGTGCGTTGAAGCGCGCCCAGGCCGATATCGACCTTCGCCCCGAACGCTATACCCACTACTATCGCAAACAATTTCCAGGCCGCTTCCACGATGTGATGGATACGCGCCGCTTCGGCCCGGGCGAAAGGATTGTGTTCGAACCCTACACACAGGACATGTACGAAAAGACCCAGGAGTGGGTACGTCTCTGGGAGATTTTCACGGAAGAACATGCTATTGGCGCGGGATATAAAGAGGCTGTAGTACAGAGTTATGAGTGAAGAGGAAAAAACGAAACCGTATATCTACTCTTCACTCATAACTGTCTTTAACCAATCGGTCCCCAGATTACCACCGGAAAACAGGATACCGACACGCTGGCCTGTCCACTCGCGGGCTTGCTTCATACAGAGGGCGAAACCAGCGGCGGCGGCGCCTTCGGCGATGAAACCGGTTTGCTCCAGAATGACGGGGATGGCCTGTTTCATATCCTCTTCAGACACCAGATACATCTCATCTACTTTATCTTTAAGCACATCGAAGGCCAGCTCACCGGGATAGGTGGTGGCCAGTCCACCGGCGAACGTGTCGCAGGTTTCGGTGGTCATAAGCTTACCCTGGCGCCAGGAGTGGTACACAGAGGGCGCTTCTTCCGCCTGAACGCCAATTAGACGAATACCAGGGTTGATGCGCTTAACAGCGACACCGACGCCCGCAATCAGGTTGCCGCCACCGACGGGCAGAATCAGGATGTCCATGTCCGGCAGGGCTTCTATCATCTCCAATCCAAGCGTTCCGGCGCCGGCCATTAGACCAAAATCTTCCCCGTCTTCGATGTACAACATCCCGGTTTCCGCTGCAATTTCTTTCGCCCTTTGAAACCCGTCGGCGATAGTATCGCCATGGATGATCAATTCCGCGCCACGATGGCGAATGGCATCGCTTTTGATCTCTGGCGTCCCATGGGGAATGACGACCTTAGCCGGAACACCCATTACATCGGCCGCATAGGCTATGCCCTGGCCGTGATTACCTGTAGAAGCCGTCACCACACCGCGTGACCGCTGTGTCTCATCAAGCAAAGAAACCGAATATAATCCGCCACGAATTTTAAAAGACCGGATCGGCTGAAAATTCTCGTATTTAACATATAATTCGCTGAAACCGGGCGACCGGTACATGGGGGTCGGTTGGAGATAGGTGTCTATGAGATGCCGGGCTTTGAGGATATCAAGCAACGTGGGATGAGAAAGCATGCAGACTCCTTTGAGATACAGGATACAAGTAACCCATGATAGAATACAAAAATGATGCATGATGTCCATCTGTTTTTCAAAGCCCTGTTCTGAAAAATAACAGATAGGACTGCGTTGGAATTCTGTTGTATTTTATTTTTCTGTTTTATTTATAATATCAGAATATTATTCTTGACAAATCGATAATAATAGAATATTATACGCGCCACAAGGAGATTTTTAGAATGATTGACAAAACAGACCATAGGATATTGTCCATAATGCAGAACAACGCCCGCATATCCAACTCGGATATCGCACGTCAAATCGGGATGGCGCCATCAGGGATATTGGAGCGGATACGTAAGTTGGAAGCCCGAGGCATTATTCAGGGGTATGAAACCCGGATTGATCCAAAGGCGATGGACCTGGATCTGGTGGCGTTTGTATTTATCCAGAGCAAAGAATACTGGGGCTCTGTGGAAGCGGCTGCGGTTCTGGCTGACATTCCCGGGGTACAGGAGATACACAATATTGCCGGTGAAGATTGCTACCTGGTGAAAATGCGTGCGGCGGATACAGACTCGTTATGGAAAACTCTGAAACATCATCTGGGTCAAACGAATCTGATCCAATCCACCCGTACGACGGTGGTGTTGAACACGGTTAAAGAGTCGATGTCTTTACCCTTTCCCGGGGAATCATGAACATGACCTCCTTATCTCCACCTTCCAGATGGAAGCTCATTGCGGGATTTTTGGCGATCTTCCTGATCTGGGGATCTACCTATCTCGCGATTCGCTTTGCCGTCCAAACGTTACCGCCGTTTTCCATGTCGGGCGCCCGTTTTCTTATCGCCGGGCTGGTCCTGTATCTGTGGGCATGGGGACGTGACGGCGTACGCCCGTCCTGGCGTTACTGGGGGACGGCGTCTATCATCGGAGCCTTGATGATGTTGATCGGCATGGGGTCGGTAGCCTGGGTGGCGCAATGGGTACCCTCGGGACTGACCGCTTTATTCATTGCAATAACCCCTGCCTGGATGGTACTCATAAACTGGCTCTGGCAAGGTGCTGGTCGACCCGGGTGGCGCGTTTGGTCAGGTTTGTTGATTGGTCTTATGAGCATGAGTATATTGATAGGGCCGGGAAATATGGATGGAAGCCCTGTTCGCCTTATCCACCTGGGGATTCTGCTGTTCTCTACCATATGCTGGGTCGTCGGTTCCCTGTATTCCCGCCATGCGACGCAGCCTGCATCACAGAGGCAATTTACGGCTATGATCATGTTGACAGGTGGCATCTGGCTGCTCCTGACTGGCGGTATAGCAGGCGAATGGAACCAATTCGATCCTGCCCAGGTATCCTGGCCATCTCTGCTTGCCTTTGCCTATTTGACCAGCGTTGGTTCTTTACTCGTTTTTACGGTCTATGTCTGGCTGATGCACGTCGCCTCACCGGCCCATGTAGCTACACACGCCTATGTCAACCCGGTGGTCGCCGTCCTCCTGGGCTGGCTGATCGGCGGAGAAGCCTTGACCACCCAGATTGCACTTGCGGCGACAGGCATTGTTATCGGTGTGATCCTGATGGTATCCGATAAACCGGGTAAACGCGTGACGGCAGAAGAAATCCGACCCCTTGTTTCTATAGAGACGATCCCTGAAGGCGTTGTAGAAATGGGGGTCGGTAAAGAAGAAGAGGAATCCTGTGCGGCAGGGTAGAGCAAGGGGCAGGTGGCACGGGCATGTCGGCGGAGATAATCATTTCTCAATCAGACAATCAGGCAATCAACAAATCCTACTCAAACCCCAGAATTTGATAATAGAAGGTGCCGGTTATTTCCAGAAAGGGATCGAGGAAGTCTACCGGTAGAGGTGGAAAGGGATTGGAGGCCTCGATGGCATTGACGCTGGCATTTACCAGGGATTGGTAGGCCACGTCATTGTCGCGGTAAGACATGACTTCCAGGTCACGCATTTCACCATCAGGCATAATCTTAAAGGTGACAATCACGCGGCCGCTCACAAGACCGAGTTTAAATGCTTCAGGGACGAACCATCGTCGTTGGACCCGTTCCCGCAGTATAAACATATAAGGTGCATAATCCCAGGCATACGTGCTAAGGGAAAAATCACCGTAATCTTTGGCTATCGACCGCTTATTTTTATATCGCGGCAATCGGGGGCGGGTATTACCGATGCTCAAGCCGAATTTTCGCTGGCTTCTATATGCCGGTCCATTGCTTTCCTGTTGCGCCGGTTCATTCAGGTCGTTTCGAGGAATAAATACGGGCTCTTCGGGGCCGGTCAGATGACGGGATGTGCCATCAGCCAGGCTTTCGCCGAACTCTCTACCATCTCCTTCACCGTCCTTACCCCCCGTTCCCCGAAATTCAGGCAGCAGCAGCAGTTCACTGGACCACATCGGTATATCTTTCGCATCTCTAAAATCTTCAATACCGCCCGACCGGGGCGCCAGAGGGCGGGCGCCGCCCGGGGCATTGTGCGGCTCTTCTTCTTCATCTTCGGCCATATTCCTGACGTCGAAATCCCCTTCCGAAAAGGGCAGGTCTTCCGGCAGCTCGGTATCCTGAATCCGGTTGCGTGCAATAGCGTTTTTGTCTGAAACATCGGGATTGGGATCGTCCGGCGGTTTTTCCGTACGTGCTTCTTCAGGGACGTCAAGCAGAGTTGGTACATCCTGTAGCACCAATGGTTGTTCCTGTAAAGGCGATTGTAAACGCTCATAGGGTAACAGCGTCAACTCCGTCATCTTTTCTTGAAATCGTTTAGAGCTAAGCAGAGCGGTCAATCCGGCAATGTGAAGAATGAGGGCAATGGCAAAAGCAAAGAGGATATATCTCGCTGTAGCGCGGCGATATTCAAGAATCCGGCCAAGCGGGCGGGATTGGGGGGAGAAATCTTTTGATTCGATATCCATGCATGGGACTTGGACTGAATGAGTAAAGACTCGTGGGCATGATATAACTGATGCTGGGCATCAGAACCATCCACCGGTTTTCGGCCGCACGCCCTCGATTATGTGGCCAGCGGCAAGACTGAGCTAGGGAAATAACAGTTATATGAACGCGATAACAGGCGTTCCGGTTCCATCCAAATATAGACCACCGTTTAACGAAGGCCCAAATTTTCACGGACTTCCGTCATCGTGGACTGTGAAAGCGCTTTGACGCGTTGAGCGCCTTTGGCCAACGCATCCTTTACATCGTCCGGCCGTTTCGCCAGATCGTCGTATTTCTCTTGAATAGGCGCCATCTCGGTTTCCATGTTCTTCGCCAGTATTTTCTTGCAATCGACACAACCGATGCCTGCGTTACGACAGTCGGTATCGATCACAGCGACCTCATCCCGGCTCGAAAATGATTTGTGCAGGGTATATATATTACAAATATCCGGATCACCGGGATCGGAGCGCCGTAGCCGGTTCGGGTCTGTATAAGCGGTGCTGAGTTTTTTCCGTATGACATCCCCATGGTCTTTCATGGAAATATAGTTGTCCCGGCTTTTACTCATTTTATTCTGGCCGTCAAGACCCATAATCCGTGGGGTGTGGCTCAGAAGCGTTTTCGGAACCGGAAAGGTCTCGCCATAGAGATGATTGAACCGCCGGGCAATTTCACGGGTGAGTTCCAGATGCTGGGCCTGATCTTCGCCGACAGGCACCCCGTCCGCTTTAACGCCCAATATATCTGCGGCCTGCAACACGGGATACGTAAACAGACCGGCGTTGATATTCTGGGTATGCTGGGAAGATTTATCTTTAAACTGCGTCATCCGCTCCAGGACGCCCAGAGAGGTGACGGTATTAAATATCCAGGCGAGCTCGAGGGTTTCCATCACGTGAGACTGAATAAACATCGTACACCTTTCCGGATCCAGTCCACAGGCCATACCAATCATTGCTGTATCCAGGGTGGCATCCAGCATCGTTGTTCTGTCATAGTCGATGGTGATGGCGTGATAATCTACAATGCAATAAATGCAGTCATACTTCGGTATCAACTTTACCCAGTTACTGATGGCGCCTAAATAGTTGCCGATATGGATTTCACCCGTCGGCTGGATACCGCTATACAGCCTGGTCGGTTCAGACGATGACGACGCCGTATTGTTTTTCATCGAATCTCCTGCCTATTTGACGACATACAAAAAAAGTTTGTATTCCTGCCTGTCTCCATGTATTATACAACGGTCTTTAAAATAAGTCCGTTAAGAAGCATCTTTTACATGACTTGTGTCAAGAAAAATCATGATGACTTACTGTTTTTCAGTTTAATGATCTAGTTATGAGTTAAACCATGGATTTTGTACTGGATAATATCGCCATAGGCAGCTATGAAGATGCTGTCAATTTGAGTGCTCTGGAAGACCATGATATTACTGCCGTCCTTGATCTGACCGTCGAAACCAGCTATTCATTACCGCCGAGTATTTTGAAACTTAAAGTGCCGATGGAGGATTGTATGCCCATGAATCATGAGCATATCCGTATGGCGCTGCGATGGCTCCGGGCCGTAGCCGAAGAACGGAAAGTGCTGGTTCATTGCCTGGCTGGTATATCCCGATCCACCACCATGGTTCTTTGTTATCTTTATGAAGAACATGGCCTTTCGTTTCAGGATGCCTACACACTTATTAAATCAAAACGCGACCGGGTACAGCCGCATCCGGCTCTGCTTGAATCCGTACAGGCCTATTATAATCTGACAGAAGACTGGCAACCCACGGGTTAGGTTATGGAGTCCGGTACATCATGGGGCATGTAATGGATGGGGCATTAGACAAAAAATATCAGAGACTTCAGGATGACCTGCGGGCTATGGGCAGTGTGCTGGTGGCCTTTTCCGCCGGTGTGGACAGCACCCTGTTGCTCAAAGTAGCGTCCGATGTATTGGGCGACAGGGTCCTTGGCGTGACTGGCGTTTCGGACTCGTTGCCGGAGGAAGAAAAAAACGAAGCCGGTGATCTGGCGCGATGGATGGGCGCACGGCATCGGTACATTGATACGGAAGAAATCCACAATGCGCAGTATATGGAGAACAATCCACGACGTTGTTACCACTGTCGTAATGAGCTCTATACCCAAATGAAACAGGTGGTACAGCAAGAAGGCGCGGCTTTTATCTGTGAAGGCAGCATTGTAGATGATGTCGACGATTTCCGGCCCGGCATGATGGCGATCAGGGAGCATGAGGTCCGCAGTCCGCTTAAAGACGCCGGTTTCACGAAAGCCGATGTACGCACGCTGTCCGAACACCTCAGCTTACCCAATGCGGACAAACCCTCGCTCGCCTGCCTGTCCTCCCGGTTTCCATACGGCGATCATATTACTGTGGAGGCGCTGAACCAGGTCGGCCAGGCGGAAGCCTTCATCCGGACGTTAGGCATCAAAGTATTTCGTGTGCGCCACCATAAAAATCTGGCGCGTATCGAAGTAGATCCCCATGATCTTCCCACGATCATCGACCACCATGACGACATCGTATCCCACTTGAAGACCCTCGGTTACACCTATATCACCCTCGATCTGGAAGGGTACCGAACCGGCGCGATGAATGAAGTGCTGAAAAAACGAGAATCTGCAACCGCTGGGGCACTGTTGTCTATTCAACAGATGGATAGCAATTAACCCTTATTTTTTTTAATATCAATCATTTATCTCGTTTGTTTGTGATACAGATCACAGACAAACACCCGAAAACAGGTATATCTTTAATGATAGATTTGCGCCAACTCCTATGTAGCCATAAAATTTCAGACGTGTAAATTCACAAGCCCATGTCCTCTATTCGTACCTGTTGATACTTTCGCCAATTGATCTGTTTCAAAGGAGTTTTCTCATGCGAAGATGTATACCGTTCTCGTTATCCATCGGTTTGTCTCTGTTGATTCTGGTCGGCGCCGCTCAGGCCGCTATTATCACGGTGGACAAGAACGCCGGCAACAACGCAAATTTTACTTCTCTGCAGGCAGCTCACAACGCGGCTGCCAGTGGGGACACCCTGTATGTCGCCGGCTCTTCACAGGGCTATAGCCGATTAACCTTGGACAGAACACTTTTCGTTTTCGGTCCCGGCTATTTCTTAGCTGAAAATCCGGATATGCAGGCCCGGCCGCTGGCGGCTCTTGTCGGCGGGTTTACATTTAATCCAGGGTCTCAAGGGTCCCTGATTACGGGATTATTTCTTACAGATGACGTGTCCGTACAAACGTCGAACATTACGATCAAACGCAATCGGTTCGACTTTGGTGATATCTTTATCAGAATCGGCAGTAATCATACTAATATTCTTGTCCTCCAGAATTATATGAGCGACAACCGTAATATCGACGGGATAGATTTTGGCACCAATAATCAGAACATCATCATTGCCAACAACTATATTCAGCGTAATACAGTCGGTAACATTATTGATATGCCGGCAACGGCAACCGCCATAATAAAGAACAATGTACTCTTCGGCGAAATAATTGCCCATAATTCGACGTTTCAGGATAACATTATACGGGACGGCAGTTTTACAGGGACGAACAATGCCGTGAACAACAACATCGCCAACGGGACGCAGTTGGACGGGCTGGGTAGCAATAATCAAGCAAGTGTGGACATGAACAATGTATTTAACGGAACAGGCAGTCCGGACGGACGATGGGAGTTGAAGGGCGGTTCGCCGGCGCTGGGCGTGGGGGCCGCCGGGGGAGATCTCGGCATGTACGGCGGCGGCGATCCTTACGCGCTCTCCGGCATTCCATCTATTCCGGCGATTTATTTTTTTGACGCCCCCATCCAGGGCTCGACCACTTCGGGGCTCCCGGTTCAGATGAAGGTAAAAGCACACAATTAGCAGCATGGCCGAACAGATCGATCTTTGTCGATCATAAAACGGAGAGATACCATGAAACGCATGCTGCTGCTGGCTGTTCTCTGCTGGACCCACGCCGTCCAGGCCCAGAATATCACCGGGGTGGAATACTATATCGATAATGACCCGGGATTCGGCAGCGCTACGCCGGTCGATATTTCCGCCGGATCAGATATTATGGTCAGCTTCACCGCGAATCTGACACCCATTGATGACGGTATTCATATTCTCTACGTCCGCGCCCAGGATGCCAATGGAATATGGAGTCTGTCTCTGTCGTATCCCTTTCTAAAATCTTCTATAGGCACGGATCTTGATCCGAACATTACCCAGGTTGAATATTTCATCGATAACGACCCGGGCTTCGGCAGTGCAACGCCGATGGATATCTCTTCAGGATCAGATGTTGCCGTGAATTTCACGGCCGCTTTGAACGGCCTGCAGACCGGCTTGCACATCCTGTATGTTCGCGCCCGGGACGACAATGGGGTGTGGGGCCTTCTACACGCAGAACCCTTTCTTAAAACACCAGCGGCAACCGATCCTGCGCCGGATATTACGCGCATTGAGTATTATATCGACAGCGACCCGGGTTTCGGCAGCGGCACCGCTGTTTCCCCAGCTACAGGCCCGGATCAAACGGTCGCATTCACAACGAATCTGGATGGGATTGAGACAGGATTTCACGTGCTATATACCCGTGCCCGGGATGCGAATGGACACTGGAGCCTGCCCTTAGCCCATGCCTTTCTGAAAGAGGTGGTTGAGGCGGATGATCCGGCATCGATTGTCCAGGCGGAATATTTCATCGATGCTGATCCCGGTTTTGGCCATGCAACGGTGATCTCCCTGACCCCCGGAACGGATATAGACCTTACATTTACAGCCGGCCTGAATGGCGTGACGAACGGCATCCACCTGTTATATGTACGTACCCGGGATGCACACGGCACCTGGAGTTTGCCCCATGCGCGCCCATTTCTAATGGAAAACGGCGTGGCGGATGATCCGCTACCGACCATTACCCGAATCGACTATTTTTTTAATAAAGACGGCGATGTTTCAACAACACGGACTTTCGATAATTTCAACCCGGTCTCAGATGCTGATCTGAACTTTGCAGCAAATTTATCCGGTCTGACCTCGGGGGATTGGGTGATGCAGGCGGCCGCCATTGATGCGGCCGGCAGATCGAGTCTGTTGTTCACCCGCGGCGTTGAAGTGTTTGCTGCAGCGGTTGGCGATATTACGCTTGACGGGGTCATTAACATCACCGATGTGGTGGCCTTAATCCAGATTATCCTGGACCAGACACCGATACCCGATGCCGGTTCAGAAGCGTTTAACATCGCGGACTTTAACGGGGACAGCAGCATCAATATTCTCGATCTGATCGGCCAGATCAATACCATATTAGGGGTCCAGACTAAAACCCTGGCTGGGGCGAACCAACCGGTCAAAATCGGACTCGGCGCTGCAGAGATGGCTGAGGACAACCACGGTCTGCTGCCCATTACCCTATCGTCAACAGACCGCGTAGCCGGCTTTCAGGCGGATCTGACCTTCGATCCAGCCTGGCTTCAAATCGGCAACCCCTACCTGACCGATGAATACGCTCATATTCAGATCGAGCGTCACATAAACGGTGGCACCATGCGTCTGCTTCTCTATAATGCGGAAGGCGGCGTCCTGTCCCTGGCGCCGGATACGAAACTGCTCGTCCCGGTGACCTTGCTTAATGAATCGGTTGAAGAGGCTATATTAACTCTTAATGATATAACCCTGGCCGGACCACACGCCCAGGCGCTCCCGATTACGCCCGGCGTGACCGCCGTGACGATCCGGGCCTTACCGAAAGAATTTTCGTTGAGCACTAACAGGCCTAACCCGTTCAACCCGAGCACGCAAATTGCCTACGATGTACCGGAACCGGCACAGGTGACGCTCATCATTTATAATGTGCTCGGGCAGGAAATCATTCGTTTAGTGGATGAACGGAAACAGCCCGGGCGCTATACGGCCACATGGACCGGAAAGAACCGTACCGGCTACACGGTCGCCAGCGGCGTTTATCTATACCGTATGGCCACAAGCACAGGCTATACGGCCCAACGCAGGATGACACTATTGAAGTGACCTGGATCACATTTTTTTAATGGCGATGCAACAAAAACGATATCGGATTGGTCTAATGTAATAATATGTGTGGATATTTTCGTGGATGGTCGACCAGGGGGGATCCGATGCGATACGTCTATCGTACTTTGCTTGTTGTGATTATGATGTTGGCCTTTACTACAGCGGCTACGGCCTGCGATATGCGGTCAGAAATCAGGGACGAGATACGAAAAGAGCTGGAGAATCTGGATGTTGATCTGGATATCGATCTGGACGGTCTTGAGGATCGCATTCATGCGGCAATGCATTCACGCCTGGACGGCGAGAAGGACCGGTTGCGTGATGAGCGGAACAGGGTGCGCGATGAGCGGCGTAATGGACGCCGCCACAATAATGATGGCGATGACGACGACTGGGGCTCTTCAGCCGTTCTGGCCCTCGGTTTATATGGCATAGGGGCGTTTCTCCTGACCCGGCAGTCTCGACGTCAAAATACGGACTAAGCACTATAACACGAATCGGATAAATAGAGGAGTATGTTAATTCTTCCTTACTTCTTATAAAAAAGGGCGGCTAATCACTGCCCTTTTTTATTTTACATTTTTTTGATATGGTTTATCTTTGACCGAGGCAGGATTAGGGACATAAAATCATTCGAATCGCACGATGAACGTATATTCCACTATCACGAAAGGATCGATTATGTCCGCTTTCGACCCCGCGGTCTATGGGTCCGTTTTCGCAGATCTGCTTAAAAACGTCCGTCTTATGCCGCTCGACCCGGGTGTCGGGAACAGTTCGGCAAAGGCCGCATTGGAAGCACTGGACCTGGAACTGGCCTTTGCACCACATCATATTTCCGACCGGACGATGGCTGAAGGATGCCGATCTGCCGTGTGGCTGTATCACGATTATCTGGATACCTCGCATACCATAAGCCAACAGCTCGATACCGGCACAGGCAGTTACTGGCATGGGATTATGCATCGCCGCGAGCCGGACTATCCAAACAGCAAATACTGGTTTCGCCGCATCGGCGACCATGCGATCTATCCCGCTCTGAAAGAGGAGGCGGCCGCGATTGCATCCCGGACAGACCGCCTGCCTGAGGAGACTGCTTTCCTTACCACACAATCTTCATGGGACCCGAACACGTTTATCGACCTGTGCGAAGCCGCCAACCTCGGGCGTATCCCGGCGGAAGATCTCTGCCAGCGTATTCAGCAACGCGAATGGGAACTGTTGTTTGATTATTCTTATCATCATGCCGTCGGATAGAAAAGGGGCAGCGTTCTACTGTTTCATGGACCGGATTTTTTCCAGCCAGGCGCGTATTTTCTCTTCACGGCCCCGGTTGGTCGGTTCATAATACCGGTGGCCTCGAATGGACTCGGGCAGGTGTTCCTGATCTGCCACGGCGTTGTCGTAATCGTGGGCGTATTTGTAATCCTTACCGTGGCCCATCTCCTTCATCAATTTGGTTGGCGCATTACGCAGATGAACGGGCACCGGTTCATGGCTGGTCCGTTCCGCATCCTTCTGCGCTTTTGCAAACGCGGTATCCACGGCGTTGCTCTTCGGCGCCGTGGCCAGATAGACGACGGCGTGCGCCAGAGCCAGGTCCCCCTCAGGCTGGCCTACAAAATGCACCGCTTGCTGCGCCGAAGTAGTCAAGGTCAGCGCATACGGATCTGCCATCCCGATATCCTCCACGGCCATCCTGATAACTCGCCGGGCAATATACAGGGGATCATCGCCTGCTATGATCATCCGCGCCAGCCAGTATAATGCCCCATCGGGATCGGAATCACGAACGCTTTTGTGCAGCGCGGATATGGCATCATAGTGCCAGTCACCGCTTTATGTTGCATCGCCGCCTCGACCGCTTCCACCGACAGTCGAATGATACCGTCGTCGCCTCGTTGCGTGGTTGTGGCGGTCACCTCAAGGGTGTTTAGCGCCACGCGCGCATCTCCGCCGGCAACGGAAGCAAGATATTTCATTGCTTCATCCTCCATCTCTATTTTCCGATCGACCAGGCCCCGTTCCTCATCCGCCAGTGCCCGTTGTATGATGGTGTATATATCGTCATTATCCAGCGCCTTTAACCGTAATACCCGGCAACGAGACAACAACGCGGCAATGACTTCAAAAGACGGATTTTCCGTCGTGGCGCCGATCAGGGTGAGCATCCTGCTGTGCTTTGTTAAATCGGTGTATTTCATCGATAAACAGGATGGTCCACTGGCGCTGCATCCCAAGCCTTTCACGCGCATCTGCCGCCGCCTTGTGCAGGTCTTTCACCCCGGCATTAACGGCACTCAATGGAATATAATGAGAACGGGTCCTGTGAGCGATGATCGTGGCCAGGGTGGTCTTTCCCGTACCGGGTGGTCCCCACAGGATCATAGAGAACGGGGTGTCCTGCTCTATCGCATTGTAGAGCAGACGGCCTTCGCCGACCACTTCCTGCTGGCCCAGAAATTCTTCCAAGGTACGCGGACGCATGCGCGCGGCCAAAGGCGCTACGCGCTTAAGTTGTTGATCAGCCTGTTGATTGAAAAGATCGGCCATATAAAAATAGTGAGTTGGTGAGTTGGTGAGTTGGTGAGT
>LWDU01001020.1_pt1 | contig 13455 bp, 13 predicted proteins | sample 727161 | NCBI WGS metagenome assembly LWDU01 (sample SAMN04566230, study PRJNA314399) | hydrothermal vent metagenome | isolation source: deep sea hydrothermal plume seawater | place: Mexico: Gulf of California, Guaymas Basin | collected 2004-07-11 | reverse complement strand
ACTGAGTTTATCGCCTCAGTTTGTTTCTCAGTCAATTCGTTACAGATATGAGGCAGCATTCCCAGATAGCCTGCGTAGATCACATGTTTGCCGCGCACCTGATGCGTTTTGTTGGCATTGACGTAGGTGACATCGACTGCCTTTCCGTCTGGTGTATTGCGCATATTGACGCCGGTGCTGTTGAGCCGAATGCGTGCGTTCGAGCCAGGGATATCAAGGAGATCGTAGTCGACGGTGGCCAGCACCAGATCTTCCATTGTCGAACCGGGTATCGCCTCCGGAATCAGCTTTCTGACCAGCGATCGGGCAACCCCGGCGTTGCCATCCGGAAAATGGAATATGTAGGGCTCATCACGATCCGCAAGCCACCCGCGATCTTCCTCAGTCAGCCCCAAATTTTGTGTGCCCGGGTTTGACCATCGAGCCCCCTCCATTGCGCTGCAGGCATCCCAGCCCACACCCCAAATGCCACGTGGCCGATCACGGAAGATGTCGGTGACTTCTTTCGGCGTGCCGGTGTAGTCGCGAATAAAGTCGGTGTAACTCATGCTGAGGAGATGCTTGACCTTCTCGTCATGACTCATGTCGGGCAGGTAGTCCGTGTCGCTTGCCAGCAGCTTGAGTGTCGCCGCCTTCGCCTCATCGGAAATCGGATAACCGGCGATAACTTTCTCCCGGTTGAGCGATCCGCCGCTGTCGAACCAGCTGCCAAACACATTGTCTGTCAAAACGTCCTTTCCGTAGATCTCCGATGGAAAATACAACGAGCCTCCAAGATCACGTTTATTGAAATAATCCTGATCGAAGTATTCGTAGAATGGATCCGTGTTGATCCCAATGTCGCGCAATACACCGGCTGATGCTTTTGAATAATTTCCCGGACCATCGATAGACTGACTGCCGCCGTAACAAATAAGTTTTTTGCCATCGACATCAAATTCATTGCGCTTGGCGTGGCCACCAAAGTCGTCATGATTATCGAGAATAAGAATCTTTTTGTCCGCGCCCGCACGCTGCTGATAGAGCAGCGCCGCTGACAAGCCGGATACGCCGCCGCCGACAATGACGAGGTCGTACAAATCATCTGTACGTTGCCTGGGCGCTGGGAAACGCGCCCCGCCCCGGGATACGGCATGCGATATCTCAAATGATCCGGCGTGGCTGCCGCGCATTCCAGTCAGAGACGGTGGATAGAATGACTGGCTTTTCGCGAACAATTCCAGCGGCGACAATGCGGTGCCAGCGGCCAGGCTTAGCGCCGCGCCGCCCAAAAAGTCGCGCCGTGAAATCTTCAGTCTTTCTGCCACTAATAAACCCTCAGTCGTCGAGTGCCTGGTCGTATACAAGTCTACCATCAGGGTAGGTCTGGTCGACCTTGATATCAATAAACTGAGTGGGATCAATTATATTGCAGTGAAGGTAAGCCGAGGGACGAAGCAATAACGCCCCTATTCCTGGAAGCATAGATTCTTTAGCTGCCGTGTTGATCATAATGATCATCGGAATTGGCAGGCGAATGTGTTGCTACCCTTCAAAGCCCGTCAACACATTCACCACATTGACGCCAATTTCATTAATATCGTATCCCCCCTCCATAACAAACAATGTTGGGGTATTCAGACTACCGATCATCTCCCCGGTGGTGAGGAAATCGTCTGTAGTTAATTTGAAAAAACTGATCGGATCATTCTCAAAGGCATCCACCCCAAGAGACACCACCAGAAACTGCGGCGAGAACTTCCCGATGTGTTCCAGGGCGTCCGACAATGAATCACGCCATTGCGCGAATTGCGTACCCGGAGCCATGGGATAGTTTCGGTTATAGTCGATACCTGCACCGGATCCCGTCTCATCGGCATAACCGAGAAAATGTGGAAATGCATCTTCGGGATCTCCGTGTAAGGAACAGAAAAGCACATCATCGCGATCGTAAAATATATCCTGTGTCCCGTTGCCATGATGAAAATCTATGTCCAGAACGGCCACTCGCCCGGCGCCGTTAGCGCATAAATGCTGTGCCGCAATAGCCGCGTTATTCAAAAAGCAGTAGCCGCCAAACATGTCGCGGGCGGCGTGGTGGCCGGGCGGCCGACACAGAGAAAAGATACCGCTATCTCCCTTCAACAGGCCCGTTGCTCCGGTTAGTGCAACATCTTTAGCAGCCAGTGCCGCATACCAGGTGCCCTCGGAGATCGACGTCTCCGCTGCAAGCGCGTAATACCCCACCTTGCCTTCGATGTCGCGGGGTACCCGACATTGCATACGTCTGGCAGGCCAGACGTTGGCGATTACCTCACCGGCGTAACCTTTTTTCTGCCAGTCCTTCCAGACGGTCTCCAGGAATGCCACGAAATCGGCATCGTGCACAGCCAAGACCGGATCCAGGGAAAACATGTCCGGATCGCTAATCTCACCCAGCCCGGACTCAACTAACGCCTTGATGATGATGTCAGCACGCGATGGTCGCTCAAAGGGTTGGACAAGTTCCCCACCGTAGAGCTCTGTTTTGGCGTCCCGCAACCGGTGCTGTTCGCTGTAGATGGTTTTCATATGGCAATTCCTATACTGATATCACTACGATAGCATCAACCGAAGGCAACAGCCGTGATCAGCGCTCGACCGATCTTTGTGCCCCGTTTCCACGTCATCCGGTTACAGCCCGGAGCCATCCTCAGAATAGATTACCCAGATCTTGGTATAGCCGTCAGTATCCCAGACGCCGGTCCATTCTTTGGGAACCGTTACCCCTTCACCAGCGTTGATAACCTGCACAGAGCCATCCGCTGAAGTCAATGTAACGCCGCCTTCGAGGAAAAACATGAATTCATCAACACCGTATGGCTCCTTGATCTCGAAACGAGTTTTGCCGGAACGATACATGCCAGAGGCAAACTTCTTGTCGCTGCTCAATAATGTCGTGACATCAAGCGTAACGTGACCGTCTTTGTGTTTTGATTCGAGCATATCCGAGCGCTCGAATATCGTGCCTGATATATCTGACTTGCTGAGTTTCGCTGGCAATACGGTGCCTTCACGGTCCGCTGCGATCGCCGCGGCAGTCCCAAGAATGGTAATACCAACTGTAACAAGAAACTTTTTCATTGATCTGACCTCGTTGAGAAAATTCACTACCAGTAAGCGAGTACAGCGTAACCCGCCAAAGAAATTTTTGCGGCGTTAAGTGAGTATGTAAGAAGTGGTTCCATGGTCCCTACGACATAGCTTGCCAACGCGGCGATGACTGAGCAGAAGCCTTTTCCCACTATCGAAATCTGGCAACTACGGCATCCATGAGTTCGTCATTCGCCCCCCAGTATTGTTTGGTGTTGTCGCCGTCTGCGCGTGGCCAGGTTGAATACAAGGCGATGACAATACCAGCCTTGGGTGCGACACGAATGGTTTGGCCGTGAATGCCAGAGCCGCTAAGGTCGCGTTCGTTGTTGCCTTTGCCCCACCAGAATGAGCGATAGTACGGCTCGAGATCGTCGCTGGATTCATACGGCCAGGTTGGTTCACCCGGCTGTGCGTGCATGTCCTCGATAAAGCCCGCCGGTACCACTTGCCGGTCAAACGCCATTCCCTTATTCAATACTAGAAGGCCTACGCGGCCGAGGTCGCGAAGCGTCGAATTCATGCCATGGTCGGCAAGCACGAAACCGCTTTCATCGACCGTGATAAACGCGTCGAACTCGGCGCCCATCGGCTTCCAAATATGCATCGAAATCAACTCGGCCAGTGGCTGGCCCGTCGCTTCTTCCAGCACCCAGCCAAGGACATCGGTCGAACCCGAGCGGTACGAGAATTTGTCGAGCTTGGCTTCATTACGACCTATGGTGGGAAAAAATTCGTATCCACCGCGTGGTCCATTTTGGGGACAGTAGTCAGCGTCGGTCCACCCAACGGCGCAGTCCTGTATGCGAAACGTGGTGCTGAAATCCGGATAGTTTTCGGTGTAATCCGAACCATCTTTCATATCCAGCACGGTTCGGAGCGAGTCGGGTCCCCAGCCACTTTTTGCCAATGCAGGCACATAGTGCGATACCGGCCTGGCGAGATCGATGACGCCGTCATCTGCGAGCTTGCCCGCAAGCAAACCGACGACTGATTTGGAAACCGAATTCATCAGGTGTGGTCGTGCTGCGTTCAGGTGGCCGTAATAATGCTCGAAGATAATATCACCGTCCTTCAGAACCAGCAGTCCGTCGATGAACTGGCTCAGCACAATTTCGTCGATGGACTGCTCGCGTCCCTCAAAGGGAATGGAGAAGTCATAAACAAAGTTTCTGCTTCGCTCGAGTACCAGGACGCGATTACTGTCGTGCTCAATATTGACTGTCGGCAATACCTCGCGAATGTGACTGAAGGCCCAGCGGTTCTCCGGTCCGAACTGAAAATTGGAGAGCGTCAGGTTTTCCGGCCTGGCGCTTCTCTCGGCCAGACACGATGCGTTGTAAAGAATACCGGTCAGCAGTCCGAGTAGGATGACAGTCTTGTTCACGATGAAAACTCCATGATTAAGTTGAGGTGGATAAGAAGAAATCATGTTCTGTCACAGTTGACGACCGATTAACCCTGACGCTGCGTGTATGCCAACTGTTCAGCCACGGCGCGCCATCCGGCATCGATGGCGGCATCCAGGTAGGCGCGAGCTTCGGAATCCGAATTGGCGATTGAAATCCTGCCGAATTGGGCTCGCCCGAGTTCATGTGGCGCTTGTCCTTTCGGCCATTTAGGGTCATCCAATGACATGTACTCGTAAGCATAGCCGTGAGGCCAGCGGTTCACGGTAATCGCCTTGATATCGGTCTCATGATTGAAGCCGTGTTCACCAAGAAGCCCCTGAAGTTGCTCTCGGACCTCCTGCTCATAAGTGTTGAATGTAGTGGCATAGACGTTGCGACGCGCCGCTTTCAATAAATCATGGCTGGTCTCAATGCCGGTAGATGTCACTGAAGGAACGCCCAGCATGTAAATCACCATCGGATCATCCGGCCCACGCGGTGGCTGGTGACCGCCTGTGGTTGTTGCCGGAGCTGTGGTGACTACGACGTATGGATCATTAGGACAGGTCACCTGGCCCCCGCCAAGTTTGGCAAAAGCACGCCCGTTGTCGATCAGGACATTGGTCATCACCAGCGGGACCTTGACGCCATAGCCAAGCGCTTCTTTCTGCCGTTCCGGCAACTGTGGACAGATGTATGGGATTGCACCGTTGTAACAGGCGAGTACGCAGTGGTCTCCTGAAACGCTGACGGCTTTGCCATCGCGGACGTAATCAACCGTCACCACATCTTCCCCGGTTTCCCTCAGGCCGACCACAGTACTGTTTAGTCGCAATCGGAGTGAATGCGTCTTTTGGTCGAGCGCGGCATAGTCAAAACGACTTACGGCGATGTCATCAAAACCGATTGTGTCCGGGGCCACCGCCGGGATCAGTTTGTGAACCAGCAACCTGGCGAGAGATGCATTGCCATCCGGAAAATACAGTGACTCCGAACCAGTCATCTGGCTTTCGAGAAGCTGGGCGGCCAATTTACCAAGCCAGTCCATTCCCTGCACTCCAGGGCAACCCAGATAAAACGCCTCCATAACGCTCACTCTCAAACCGGCGGGTCCAAACATGAGCTTGGGAACCGGGAAGAAAATGGAAATGGTCTCTTCTGCCAGGCCAACCCGCTTGGTGAGAAACTGAGCGTAACTGACCGACTCGATGTAGGCTTGTTTCTCGCTCAGTGACAGGTCGTCGAGGTAATCGCGCTCGCCGCTGAGTAACTCGACCAACTTGCCCTGTTCTGTAGCCGCCAGCGGCAGCGCCCGTACAGCTGACTCGTAGTCACCTAGGCCGAGCATCAGCTGACTCCATTTGCCGCGAACCTTCACATGGCCTTTCGGTCCCGGGAATGCGAGCAGATTGTCATCGGACGCACTTAACAGAGTTATCGATGCCGAGATCATCGAGTAGGCCTTTGGAGATTTCGCTCCAGTCGGAAGGTGTGTCCACGTTTACCGAGCCACCGACGCCCAGCAGCATTCGTCCGCGATGGTGAAACTCGTTGCGCTTGGCATGCCCACCAAAGTCGTCGTGATTATCCAGCAATAGGATCTTCGCATCGGGTCCCATTGTCTTTTGATAGAACCAGGCGGCTGCAAGGCCACTTACGCCTGCGCCAACGATCACCATGTCATAGTGCTCGTCCAGTTTGCGATGACTGGCCGGTTTTTGCCCGCCCCAGGCAAGGGCGTGCATCGTTTCAAATGAACCTAAATGGTTCCCACGTATGCCGGTAAGGGTAGGCGGATAAACCACGTGTTGTCCGCCGGTGCTGGTCTGAGCAAAAAGTTCGGCGGGTGTGAACAGACCCGTACCAGTCGCGATGGCCATACCGTTCAAAAAGTCGCGTCGTGTAATCTTGTATTTCATCGTGTTATCCGCATCGTGCTGTTATTGAGGGTCATTGTTAGTCGCCAGGGGAGGGGTCACCAAGACGCGCCTGAAACTGAATATCATTGCCACAGTCAGAATCAACAACAGCCCAGAAACACTCAGGAACCATGACTCAATGTCCGTCGGTGCGATGGTACCAAACAGTAGGGCGGCCAGCAGGCCGTGATACACGAAACCAAAAACACCTACAGTGACTGCCGTGATCTTAGCACTCATGTTTTCTCCGTACAGTGCACCTGCAACGAGAAGGCCAAACACGGCATAAAGCCAGAAACCCAGGTAGTCAAAAGACGTGTAGAGCGAGAACGGAATAGAGACGTTCAGTAACCTCAATAGTGGGTCGGCCAGATCTGCACCCATTGCCCCAGTTGAAATCGTTTCTGCCAACATTGGGATGGTCCAGACCGCGATGAACTTGGGGATGATAAAAGCCAGCACAGAAATGAGGACAATCGTTGCCGCGATAATTGCAAGCAACGGGTTCCTTGATGATATTTGCCAGGCGACTCCAAAGAAAACGCCAGACAAACTGAGCATGGCGACAATCTGATTGATCTAGCCGAGGATAAAGGTGTTTCTGTTAGCACTCAGCCAGGCCACACGGTCTGCATGCTCGGCGGTATAAACGCCGGGCGCATCCAATGGCAGGAAAAAAGAGACAACAAGCGTCACTATCACAACAATGGCGCACCAGAATCCAAGTCTGTTAACCCGGTAATCAAGAGAAATTGCCTGGTTCATGAATGTTCACCGTATCTGTTATTGATAAATTCCAGTACTGTGTCTCGGAATACTTTTGCATCGCCTTCCCAGCGTCTGCCACTGCCCATAAAAATCGTTGATCCTTCCAGTAAAGACGTCAGGCAGAGCGCCTCAGCACGGGGCGCCGAACTACCGGCAGCTGCTAATGTTTCTTCCAGTGTTGTGACGTAGGTCTCGTAAATATCTTCAACAAGATCCGATACAAGCGGTTCAACCTGCTGCATCGCCCAGAGTTGCGGCCATAGCCTGTCGCCAAACAAGGTATCTCCTGCTTTGTCGTCTAGAATGAATATCACAATCTCGCGTATCCCGGGTGGCTGATCCCCATTTTCTGTAGAGTTTTTTAGGGAGTCGCGCAGCGAATCGAAGGACAGACGATACGTTTCAGCAATATAGCCAACCAGTGCACGTAACATCTCGTCGGAGGTCCTGAAATGATATTGCAGGGCACCCAGTTTCATACCGCTGGCGCGGGCCAGGGCGCGCATGCTCAGGCTTCCATAGCCCCCATCTGCGACCATCTCGATGGCGGTCTGCAGTATCTGCTGTTTGCGCTCGCTCATCGAGCGCGGCCTGCTGCCAGGGCGAGGGGTGTCTCACTCACTAAATCCGTTCGCATGACACCCTTCGTCATAGGCGTCTGCTCGAATTGCCGCATGGTCACGATGACACTTCCCCCGACGCCAGCCAGGCTCTGGTTTCAACGATAATCATCTCGCGATATTTGACCGGCATCTCCCAGGTTCCTGTGAAGCCCTTGGGTACAACGAAATTTTCGCCAACCCTGTAGGTCCATTTTTCACCGTCGGTAGCGGTAAGCGTCACCTCTCCCTCAAGCACCTGCACAAATTCGTCGTAGGGATAAGGATCGCTGATATCTAACAGGGCGGGCAGCGCTTCATAGATCGTCACAACGAATTCGCCTTGATGCAGCACTTTCTGCCAATGCACATTGGCGCCTTTGAGCACCATCTCATCCGGCCAGGGAGGTATGCTGTCGAGCTTCAGGACTTTCAGTTCCTCTACACCCAGTGGTAGAACGCCAGGGGCAGCGCGAATTGGAATGGCGATAGTGGTGACGATCAGAAGCACTAAAAAGCCAAGGTTCTTCATAGGGGTTATCCTCTTTCTGGATTGGGCTGCGTGTAACAGGTGCGATAATTGGCGCTGACTTCTGCCGGTAACTGCGACGTTGACATGTCTCCCAGCATGCTAGAGCATGTCACTTGACATGTAAACCTCCAGCCGACGAGCCTTTTTGATCACTCAAGCCAACTTTTCGAAAAGCGAATCGATCAGTGGGATCCAGTCCGTTGGTTCATCAAAGCCCAACAGATTTCCACCGGGAGTTCCATTCAAACCCCTATTTCAGAGACAGACCTGCCTGGCTACCTACACAAAAACGGGCTGAATTCTACTTATACTCATAGGGCGGCACCTTGTAATCTTTGAGGTAAATCGCCATGGGTTGACCTTCTTTCATGGTCTGGTTCGCTACATTGAGAGGAAGCGCGTTCTAACTAAAATAAAACGTCATCTCGACTTGTCAATTTCATGCTAACGTTTTATTTATGGAATTGATTGAACAAATGTTCAGGTCTCCCGTCATCGGCGACAGAACCGCCCATGTCGTGCGCTCGGCGCAGGATGTCGATATCGATGGGGAATGGCTCGAATTTGGCGTCGCATCGGGCTGGACCATCAACAGACTGGCAGAAATCTGTGCACCAAAAATCGTCCATGGCTTTGATTCATTTGAGGGATTACCGGAAGACTGGCAACTCACGAAGGATACTATCCAAAAAAAAGGGACGTTTGCAAAACCTGAATTGCCGAGGGTGTTCAAAAATGTTCGACTGATTGTCGGTATGTTCGATGAGATACTTCCGGGCTGGCTGGAGCAACAAAAGAACCATTTCGCACTGGTTCACGTTGACTGCGACCTCTATTCCTCTACCAGCACCATCTTTTCCCTCTGCAATGACCGGATCGTCCCGGGTACGGTCATTCGATTTGACGATATTGCCCACTGGGCCTCCTACTCGAGTCAAGACGAGGATGCGCTCTATGCCAACTGGGCAGAAGGTGAGTACAAAGCACTAATCGAGTGGTTGGAGACATACGACAGATCTGTTGAAGTACTACACAGAGCCGATCGCTGGGGCGCAACTGTCAAGGTAACAAACTAACTTTGGGCGTATTACTCAACGATTCTCATAGAAGCAGCAAATCGACTATCCCTGTTGAGCAGATGAAGCCTCCGTCCCGTCTTCTGCAACCACTCATTCAGTGCTTTCCATTCGCCTTCTCGCCACTTGGGATAGATACCGGAATCGTTCCAGTCACAGATTTCATCGAAAACGATAACAGTTCCAACGTTGAGAAATGGCGTAAATGCTTCAAGGGAGATAACCGTAGAAGAATACAAATCGGCATCCAAATGAAGCAATGAGATAGGTTCCTTATTGTTTGACGCCCATTCAGGTAGCGTTTTATCGAAAAATCCAGCAATCAATTCCACATTTCCCGGTACAACCGGGAGTTGCTTGAGCGCAAAGTGACCTGGTTCATAGGTGCTACTTTCAGATCGTTCCCAGGCTTCTGGCAATCCTTCGAAGGAATCAAATCCAACAATCTTTTTCTGCGGGTAAAATTCAGCTAGGAGATTTATTGACTGCCCCTTGAACACACCGCACTCCACCATCACGCCCTCGCTGGGCGCCTGTGACGCTGCAGTCAGCAGATGATCCGATCTGTTAACGATGATTGGCAGCTGATGAAAGTCATCTATTGACAATGGATACTGGCTTATCGTCATGTGCATCGAAGAACCTATGGAGACCCTCTTTTTGCTTTTTTCCGGACACAAGTATATAACGGATCGAGCTTCGCAAGAGCGCTAATACCGTGAAAGTTAGTATCGTTCTAGATCCATCCCTCTCTGTAAACGACATCGATGTTTCGAAGTTGTACGCCAATCAAGCACTAAAGGCTGCCATTGAATGCTGCCAATTTGATACGGTCCTGGATATCGGCAGCGGCATTGGCAAACACGCAGACGTTTTTCATCAGTGTGGAAAGAAAGTTACAACCATTGACCTGAGCACAAAGGCGGAGCGTGAAACAGACAACCGCCGACACGTCACCGCCGACTACAACGAATATCAATTTGGAACCCCATTTGATCTTGTCTGGGCAAGCCACATATTGGAGCATCAACTCAACCCGAACCATTTTCTTAAGAAAGTCCACGTTGATGTCAGGGAAGGTGGCTGGGTGGCTATCACAGTGCCTCCTTTGAAACACGCGATCGTCGGCGGCCATGTGTCACTGTGGAACGCCGGTCTGCTGATCTACAACATGGTACTTTCAGGATTCAACTGTCGCACCGCTTCAATACTCAAATACGGATACAACATATCGATCATCGTCCAGAAAACGTCAATTCTCAATTTTCCGCATCTCAACTACGACACAGGTGATATCAAACGATTGGGTCATTTCTTTCCGGAAGGTCTTGTAGAGGGATTTAACGGCAATCTCAGCAGAGAGAATTGGCCACCTGTCTCACCATGAATCGAAAAGCAGGGTGCGAAGACAAGCCTTGCTGAACTCTATTTTTACTCGGGCGAGACTTCCTCAAGCGGTATTACATTGAATCGCTTTAACACTTCATCCAGGTCACCGGTAGCCCGATCGATTCTGAGGGCAAGGAGACCTGCGAGCACTTTTTCGCGCATCTTCAATGGTTGAATCCTGAGCGGATGATCACCTTTCGCCACGACGTGAACCCCAAGAATCGCCGCTTCATACAGGGTCGTTGAAGAAATTCCAACAACGACTGACGCCCTGGCAGCCATTTCCAGAAAGCTGCCCTCATTGTTTATTTCTGCCCGCCGAAACTTCCGTTCGGCATTAGACTGAGGATGGCATCTCACAACAATTCGCTGGTCTGGATAGGCGGCTTCAATTTCCTCGACAAATTCTTCCATGCATGTGTAAGGCGAGTGATAGAGAATCTGACTGTCATTCTCAATCTGCAGGGGTACCAAAACGAATCCTTCCGGGGTAATCGGGTACTGCTGCTGCAACTCTTTTCGTGTTGTATCAAGTAACTCCATGTCGTGATCAGTAATCCAGGACAAATCTTTCGCCAGAATGGAGTCGGCGCAAAATCCAGAAGGATCAACAATAAACGTCGTTGATTGCGGAAGAATTCCCCACTCCAGATAGCAAACAGGAATGCCACGTCGCTTGCACAAGCGTGTCGCCAGCGGTCCACCGTGTTGCCAGCCGTTCCAGATAACGACCATATTCGCACGCTTGATCGAGTCTCCGGCCTTGAAAATGTCGTTCTTTACGCCTTCCCACCAGTAGGTGCACCCATGATTCGCAGCGTACCTTTGAATAAGAGCAGTTTCCTCTGGATTGTTAAAGCCAAAATGGACTACACGTTTTTGCATTGCTGACTCCTAGAGCGGATCGACAAGATCCTTGTGAATATACAGCTCTAGCGCGTTTTCCGCATTCCTGAATGTTACATATAGTTCACCGGTACCGAAAATGTCCTGCGGCGTATCGTCTCTGGTTAGGCCCTCTGGAATTCCAGTGGATACATCGACGCCGTTGACCAACAGCTTTTCACCGCTGTTACCGTCAAAGGCCAGTTTTAGCTTATCACCGGACAGCAGACCATCTAGTGAATTTCCTCGAACGAGTTGAGCCACTTCGTCAAGATTAATCGAGGTCGTTGTTGAACTCGTGTGATCCAGAACAAGAGTGCTCACACCCTTTAGATTCTGAACGCCAGACAGATCTATCGAACCTTCAGTTAGTAAGGGACCAAGGTGAAGCGCATTGGTTTCCGATCCGGGATCTACTGAATTTGATCCTGCATTTTCCGAATCGTGGTTTTCTAAAAGTTTCGAGCCAACGACCGCTGCAGGTATTTCTTCATTGGCGTTCGAAGCATCCGCTGAGGGCTGCAGTTCGTCAGATTCAGCGGCAAATATTTCGACCTGGGCTTTCGTATCGTCGATCAATATCGAGGCAGACCCGTCTGAGTACATTGCGTATTCTAGGATTGTTCCAGTCCCATCGTCGATTAGCTGACTGCCCGACTTAACGAATTCACCATAGAGCCTTACCGTATCGCCCGGGTCGGTAAACACGATGAGGTTGTTGTTCAGGGATGACGATTCATTATGGCCGTCAACAATCCCTTTGATCGAAGCAGCATCCAATTCAACCGTGTTCACCTCAGAGTCGACCAGGGACAATATTTCGACGCGATCGATTGAGGTACCTTCAGTCGTCCGATAGTCCATATCGCCGGAAACCTGCAGCGTATCAACGCCCGTTCCACCATCGACGCTGGAAAAATCAGGGCCGACAAAAATGGTGTCATTACCTGCCTGACCGAAAATAACATCCTGGCCCGCGATACCATGGACGATGTCATCTCCTTCCCCGGCAACGACAACATCTTTACCCGTCGAGCCTATCAAAACGTCACCATCGCTAGAACCTGACAGTGTCACCTCAATCGGAACCAGCTCAACACTGGTGTCTGTCTGCAACAACTCGAGAACAACGGCATCGGATATATCGAGCCCACTAACCAGATCAAATGAACCTGATATCGAGTCGGCTGTGATGACAGCAAAGGCACTGCCAACTTCGGGTGCATAACCATCGAGCAACGACACATCTAGAAGACCACCGAGTGTCAGGTGGCCTTGTACCGACAATTGGTCAAATTCGACACCTGGTTCTTCACCTGCAATTTCTGCAATAAACACCGCCGACGCACTCTGCAGCAGATCGCCGATAACAATGATCTGGCCCGGCGATGCACCGACTGAAATTGTTCCATTATTAGTCAGCGTCGTGCCTGCGAAATCCAATGTACCGGTTCCGCTAATCGTCCCGTTGTTGATCAATTCGTCTGCCGTAATCTGCAGTGTTGCACTTGTTCCTGTTTTGTTCAGCGTGATGACGCCATTGTTCGTAAATGTTGTGCCGGAACCCTGTACTACGAGCGTCGCACCATCTTCAATAATGATCGTGCCATTGGCTGCATTGACGTGTGCCAGACCGTCACTGGCCAACGTAAAGCTGCTGTTTGTTATCGTAAATACGGATTCGTTAATCAGTGTCGCATTCAGGGTTCCACCTGAGGTTGTGGCACTGGCTAATGTCATAAACGTGTCAGCGGCACTAAGTGTCGATATCAACCCTGAAATATC
>LWDU01036363.1_pt1 | contig 13458 bp, 10 predicted proteins | sample 727161 | NCBI WGS metagenome assembly LWDU01 (sample SAMN04566230, study PRJNA314399) | hydrothermal vent metagenome | isolation source: deep sea hydrothermal plume seawater | place: Mexico: Gulf of California, Guaymas Basin | collected 2004-07-11 | reverse complement strand
TCAATCCAAAGAAAATACCGCTACCGGTGGCATGGACCAAGACCTGGACAGGCACCCTGGGCAAGACGGCTCGCGTCTTCCACCTCACGATGGGCAGCGCGAAAGACTACCAGAGCGCCGGCCTTCGCCGACTGACAACCAATGCCGTTTACTGGTGTCTGCAACTTGAGGATCTTATCGACCCTGGCAGCAGTGTGGAGTACATCGGTAACTACGCGCCTCTGGCCAGTGGATTCAACTACGAAAAGCTTGGCGTCGTTCCTCAGAAGCCGGAGGCCTATCGTTAGTGCCGTTTAGCGGGTGAAGGAACTGTTGCGCCGACTGGACGTGCACGCGGCGACCATCGCTGAAGACCTGAATCGTGCGGATGATGTTTGACTTAATTCCTGGTGACCAATCAGAGCGACTATCTATGCTCGTCAGCACGCGGCTGATGCTGCCGATCCTGATGCTGGTCGGGCTGTGGTCATGGGAGACCCTGCGCCCGCTGTTTGACTGGTCGCAGCAGCGTGGACGACACGCGTTGCACAATCTGTCAATTGCCCTCTTCAACGCCATCGTCACCGGCGCGTTGTTCGGAACAGCGACTGTGTTCGTGGCAAACTGGACGGTAGAAAACAATTTCGGATTACTTCAATTGAACGATCAATACGCAACGGTCAGATTCGTCGCCGGGTTGATCGTGCTGGATGGCTGGATGTACTTCTGGCACAGACTGAATCACCAGATACCACTGCTGTGGCGATTTCACCGGATGCATCACAGTGACCTGAAGATGGACGTCACGACCGCGACTCGATTTCATGTTGGCGAACACATGATTTCCGCCGGACTACGATTGACGTTAATTCCGCTGCTCGGGCTGAGTGTCTGGCAGATCGTGATCTATGAAATGGCGGTCGTTGCGATGACTCATTTTCATCATGCCAACATCAGCATTGGACGGATGGACAGAGTCTTCCGCTGGCTGATCGTTACGCCTGACATGCATAAAGTTCATCATTCGCGGTGGCAGCCGGAAACGGATTCGAACTATTCGGTTGTATTATCCATCTGGGACCGAATGGCCCGGACATTTCGAAAGAGCACAGACGTGAACGCCATCGAATTCGGGCTCGATGAGCTTGCCGACGAGCGCTGGCAGACAATTGCTGGCATGATGAAGACTCCGCTGGCCGAAGACTCCTGTGCTTCTGACCCTGATGCCACCGAAAGTGAGTCTGAGGGTGGAGGCCAGGCCGCGTAGGGAATTTTACTTTTCGTCGTAGCGGAAGCCGCCAGGGCTTTCGACCTGTCACTGCCGAAATTCCGGGCGAATCCCGCTACAGAACGACCGCGTGATCTTGAAAACTGCTGTAGACGGGGCTTCACCGAAGTCAGCGGCAGGGCTACGCCGCCTGAAACACGGATTCTGGTCGATACTGTTGACTCATGAAAAGGGTGTTCTCCGTGAAAATCGGCGCAGAACGGCTCGTCAGTGCTCATGCCGCTGCACAAGAGCACTGCGTGAGAGTAAAATCAGTTCAACCAACGGTGACATTGGGAGGGACCTTTCATGTGCTGTGGCGTGGTAATCTCTCTGAAGCCAACGATGCTGGTTGTGCGCGGATGCCTTGCGGTGGCGCTGGTCTGTTGGCTGACTTCCGTCACCGACGCTGACGACGCGGTGGTCCATTGGTCATTTCAAAAACTCACCCGCCCTGCTCCACCAGCGACGACGTCGCTAAAGCATTCCGCGCGAGTCCGTAACCCGATCGACCAGTTTGTGTTGCAGAGTCTGGAAGAGGCGGGGCTGGAACCGGCACCGGCAGCTGATCGTCTGACGCTTGTGCGCCGAGCCTGTTTTGACCTGCTGGGTCTGCCTCCGACTCCCGAACAGGTGGACGCTTTTCTGCAGGATGAATCCGCCGACGCATGGTCACGGTTGATTGATTCGCTGCTGGCATCGAAACACTACGGCGAGCGGTGGGGGCGGCACTGGCTGGACGTCGCCCGCTATGCGGACAGTGGCGGCTATGAAACCGACATCTATTACCGCAACGCCTGGCGCTATCGCGATTACGTCGTCAACAGTTTCAATAATGACAAGCCGTACGACATTTTCGTACAGGAGCAGATCGCGGGCGACGAACTCTGGCCGAACAATCTGGATCTTGACCCGCGGCGAGTTTACATCGTCTCCGATCAGAAGAAGCGTCATCTGGAAGCTCGCATCGGAACAGGGTTCTACGCGCTCGGTCCGCGGATTCATGAATCCGCCCTCGACGCCAGGCGGCTGGCCTACGAGAGATTGACGGACTGGGCCGATACCACTGCGTCGGCCTTTATGGGAGTGACGCTGGCGTGCGCACGATGTCATGATCACAAGTTTGACCCGTTCACCCAGGACGATTACTTCTCGCTGCAGGCAATCTTTGCGGACGCCCGCGAAACGGAACTGCCGCTGTGGAATTCGATGGGCGAAGCCGACTGGCGACAGGCCTATCCACGAGTCGTTGCGGTCCAGGAAGCGCGCACACGCTATCGTCTGTTTGAAGCTGAGACTCAGGGGAAACCGCTCTCACCGGAGCAGCAGGCTGCAAAACAGGAACTCCTGGCGGCCATCGGGCAGTCCGTGCTGGCGTTGCCGACGGCCACGGCCGGACAGGGAACGATCCCGTACGATGGGCTGATGCACATTCCGACAGCCAGTGTACTCGGGCGCGAGCATCCGGCATTGATCAAGCCGGTTCATCTGCTTGATCGTGGCGAGCTTCACCACCCGCAGCATCAACTGCGCGCGGCCCTCCCGGTGTCACTGGCGGAGGCAACTGCAACGTCTCCCGCGCTGCCGGACCCGTACGCCGCCCGCAAACAGTTCGCTCTCTGGTTGACTCGCAAAGATCACCCGCTGACTGGACGAGTCATCGTCAATCGAATCTGGCACTGGCACTTCGGACGCGGAATTGTCGAGACACCGAACGACTTTGGAGTGATGGGGCAGCCGCCGTCCCATCCGGAATTGCTCGACTGGCTGGCAACTGGTTTTGTTGCGGACGGCTGGAAGATCAAGAACCTGCATCGACTTATCATGAATTCGTCCGTGTACCGCCGAAGCAGTCAGTTCGGGACCGAGCGGCATCTGGCCGAAGACTTCGACAACCGACTGTTGTGGCGGATGAATCGCCGCCGACTGGAAGCCGAAGCGCTGTGGGACAATGTTCACTCAGCCGCCGGGACTATCAATCTGGCGATGGGAGGTCCTCCCGTTGTGCCTCCACTCGCCGCCGACGAAATCGCATCTTTGCGCGAGCAGTGGCATTGGGTGGTCTCGGCCGATCCGGCTCAGCATTCACGCCGTGGCATCTACATTCTGGTGCGCCGGAACTTTAAGTTTCCGATGTTCGAGGTGTTCGATGCGCCGATCACCTCACAGAGCTGTCCGGTGCGCGATGTCACGACAGTCGCGCCGCAGGCTCTGTGGGGACTGAATAATAATTCCGTCTTTCGCCAGGCGATGCACATGGCCGGTCGAGTGGTCAGGGAAGCCGGCGCTGATCGAACTGCTCAGATCGTTCGCGCATGGCGAATCGCACTCAGCCGTCCGGCCAGGCAGGACGAATTCACGTCGGCTGTCCGACTGCTCGAAGAACTGGAGAAACAGAATCCCACTCCACTGCACGAACCTCCGGAGAGCCTGAAGTCCGTTCCGCCGGCCACAGCACAGGCGCTCACCAAACTCTGCCTGGCCCTGTTCAACCTCTCGGAGTTTGCATTTGTCGACTGAATTATCGAAAACAGACCACATCAGACGTGAGCTCCGACACAGACTCACCGCTGATTGTGTCGCGCACGCCTCAACGAACAGGAGTCGCCGGATGACACTTTATCCGACCCGTCGCGATCTACTGTTCAGCGCCGGCAACGGGTTCGGCGCCCTCGCGCTGGGAGACATGCTGACGGCAGAATCCCGAGCTGCCCAGCAAGGTTCGCAGAATCCGCTGGCCCCGCTGCCGCCACATCTGCCGGGCACGGCTAAAAGCGTGATCTTTCTGTTTATGCAGGGAGGACCAAGCCATCTGGAGACGTTCGACAATAAGCCGATGCTGCGGAAACACGACGGGCAACTGCTGCCGGACAGTCTTCGCGATTTCGACCTCGCTCAAATCAACACGGCTGATGCGAAGGTCATGGCTCCTCAGTTTTCCTTTGCGAAGTACGGCCAGAACGGTCAGGAGATCTCAAGCTTGTTTCCTCATCTGAGTCAGCACGCCGACAGGCTGACGATCATAAAATCGATGCATCACGAATTGTTCATCCATGGTTCTGCGATGATCATGATGCACTCCGGCACCAGTCTGCTGGGCCATCCCAGCATCGGAGCGTGGGTCACCTACGGTCTGGGTTGCGAAAGCGACAATCTGCCGTCCTACATCGCGATGACCGACAGCATTTTCCGCAACGGTGCGTCCATGTATACGTCCGGATTTCTGCCGGCCGTGTATCAGGGCACGACCATGCGGGCTGAAGGAGTGCCGATTCAGAACCTGCAGCGCCACGCCGACCTGACGGGTAGAGAACAGCGAATACTTCTCGATCAGATCAGCTCATGGAACCGCAGATATCGTGAAACGCGGCCAGGAGACAGCCGACTGGATGCGCGGATTTCGAACTACGAACTGGCCTACCGCATGCAGACAGCGGCTCCGGAACTGATCGACCTGTCCAGTGAAACGCAGGAAACCCGTCAGCTGTACGGCGTCGAAGACGGTCCGTCAGCGCGGTTCGGGAAAATGTGTCTGATGTCACGACGCATGGTGGAACGAGGCGTGCGCTACGTGCAGCTGATTTCCGGCGGCTGGGATGCTCACGGCGACTGCAAAGGCAACCACGCAGCCCAGGCAAAAAAGATTGATCAGCCGATCGCCGGTCTCATCACGGATCTTGCACAGCGAGGACTACTGGACAGCACTCTGCTGGTGTGGGTCGGGGAATTCGGCCGGACGCCGATTTGCCAGGGATCCAACGGACGCGACCATCATCCGTATGGCTTCAGCGCGTGGCTGGCTGGCGGCGGCACCGTCGGTGGCAGGTCGATTGGAGCCACCGACGACTTTGGGTTCAACGCTGTGGAAGACAGGATACACGTCAACGACCTGCACGCCACGATGCTGGGTCTGTTGGGCATTGATCATGAAGATCTGAGTTACTATTTCGAGGGACGCGACCATCGTCTGACGGATGTCGGCGGCCTGAATAACCTGGCCCACCGACTGGTTCGCGGTTGATCAAACTCCCCGTAGGCGTTTCCTGATTGTCCGACAATCAGACCCAGTACGACCTGACATCGACTCACTGTACGTGATGACGGGGTGATGGTTCCTGATCTCCTTTTTCTGACGTCGGATGAGACTGCAGTGCCAGTAGTCGGGGACCAGCCACCGCAGCTGCAATCATGGCGACTACGAAGATGCCGACCATACAGCTGACGACGATGATGCGATTTTCGTTGTCCCAGTATCCCTTAATACCCAGTCCGAAGAAGACTGTTGCAGAAACGACATTCATCGCGGTCAGCCATATGGGCGGCTGAAGTTGAGGAGGAAGCCAGCGGCGATCCATCCAGATCACGACAAAGCAGACCAGGCCACAGGCAAGGACGCCCGTGAACAGATTGACCGGCGTGAGGATCGCCAGCAGCAGACGCGGCTTGTTCTTCCGCACGGACTTGTCCCCTTGCCTGCCGGATTCCGATTTACTCGCTGCGACTGATGAACCTGAGTCCTGAGAAACTGTCGCCGCCGTCAACTGTGCCTGCGGACGTTCAACGGGATCTGACTGCCGCATAAACAGCCACCCAAGAATGCACAGTGCCAGCGGTGCGCACCAGCACAGCACACCGCGCCGCAATCGTCTAGCTCGCCGGTCAGTCCATTCGGAGAAGAAGGATCGCACAATCTCGTCTGCAATCGCACAGGCAATTTCGATCGTCCCGTACAACGTCCCCAGCATTGTCAGGAACGCACCGCTTGCGTACAGCGGCAGCAACAGCGGATGAATTCCAGTGACAAAGCGGGCCTGCAGGTTCAGCAGGTTGTTCTCCTCGGGCACGATTTCTTCCGGACCCAGAATCATCGCTCCCGATGCAACAAACACTGCGCTGAATGCCATCACCAAAGCGAAACTGATGGCACAGTCGACCAACGGTGCGTTGATCCACTTCCGCACTTCGTGATTCGGATCTGCCGCGATCTGTTCCAGTTGCACAGACGTTGCTCTTCCGGGCAGGACGCCCCAGCTCTTTTCTCTGAGCCACGATGTATACGCCAGATAATCGAAACCCGCGCCACCGATCACACCAACGTAACGGGTGGTCTCTACCCAGACCGAATGCCTGGCGATTTCCGGATACTTTTCCGGCAGCCATTCCGGATACGACAGCGGTTGAGGCACGACGCCCAGAATCAGCTGCAGCCAGTCGGGCTGGTACAGGATCAAAGTCAGCGCGGCGCAGACGACCAGTGCCGTCACGACGAACAGCTGAATTCGTTCCAGAACCGTGTAACCCCCAGCAGCTGTCAGAATCATGACACCAATCAGAATCGCGGCGCCCCAGAGATAATCCATGCCGCCGTTGAACACATCACGCGTGTCAGTCAGCCATGACATCAGATTGCCCAGCACTCCGGAATGAAAGCTGATCCAGATCGGCATGCAGACGGTCATCATCAGTAACAGCGCGATCGGCAGCCAGCCGCGGGGACCAGGCAGATCGATCATCCGCTCATAGGGATGGACTCCGGTCAGAATCATGTGCCGACTTGTCGAAATCACCAGCCCCCACTTCAGCAGGGAAATGATCACAAAGACGAACAGAATGTGGTAACCGAATAGCGCGCCGCCGCGAGTCGAAAAAATCAGCTCGCCTGTTCCGATCGTAAGCGAAGCGATGATGGCACCCGGACCGAAGACGCGAAGCCAATCGATCGGTGTACGAGGCAGTCGAGGTCCGTCTGTCGAATTGGATGCTGGTCCCGTCGCGCTCATAGAGGCTCATTCGTTGCACATCGTAGGCACGCCGCGTGGCGTCGTCACCGGGCATCCGGTGTTCCCCTTCAGCCAGACTGTCAGTCCGCGATCATTATACGATTGTGCCAGCGCTCTGACACTCTGCGGCCAGTTCAGGGGCAGTCAGTGAATCAGACTGTCAGATATGGCAACCCGAAGCGTGTGCGAGGGATTTTGGGAACCGCGACAATTCCGTCTCCGACATTACGACCTCTTCCGCGGTACTTTTTGTGTCTCTTAGCGTTTTTTGTGGCCATCTACGTCCGGCCTTTCAGTCACTGATAATGAATCATTGCCACAAGAAACACAGGAAGGCCGTCTCGCGTTTTGCTAGCATCGCTGACAGTTGCTCCACGTTTGTCCATCACCTGCCCCTGCACTTCCCGGACGAAACGGATCACTGCTACGCAGATCTTCAGACCATGACTCAAAGCAGGTCTGTCAAAAGAATTCCGACAACCACCGAGGATTCTGTCGCGACTCTCTGCCTGCCCGGTGGTCATCAATCTGGCCAAGCCTGGGCCTGAGTGCCGCACCGGCATCGGCTCACTTGCCAAAACATCTTGGTTTGCCCTTTATTTTCTCGGCCCACTGTCCATTTGGATGAGCAAACAAAGGAAACTCGCCGTGCGACTTATCAGGCTTGGATTTCTTGTTATCATCCGCCCTCGTTGACCGACAGGGTCTCCGTTTCTCGGGGTTGTGAATCACGATTGCAGATACCAAACGGTATCATCAGTTGTCTCGCCGATACCCATAGATGACGGAAAACCCCTGTTTTATCACCTCAGCTCCTATAGCTCAATTGGTAGAGCAACTGACTCTTAATCAGTAGGTTGAAGGTTCAAGTCCTTCTGGGAGCATTTTTGGATAACGTTTTTGCTGGGTAAGAAGCGTTTCTGTGCGATTTGGACCACTCAGTACCGTTGGGTGCGTCCGATTGCGAAGGGCTACCCCGGTCTACTGGTCCGCGAAATGGTCCACTTTCGTTGAACGCCTCAAAGTGCCCGTCTGACACCATTGCATAGTGGCTGTTCTGAACGTCGACCGAGTGCCCCATCCATGCAGCAATCACGTGCGCTGGTGCCTCCTGTCGTGTCAGCCAATCATTCTCGCAGCTCATCCTCAGGTTCTTGAACAGGTTTGGCCAGACCTGAATTCCTGCCTTCTCGACGATCTTCACCATCGGTTTGTGAAGATTACTCATCGATACTCTGTATCCGCTGATGATTCGTTCCTCGCCTTCAGCAGCTGCGTCAAATGCTTCGCGCAGATACTGTTCAATGTCGCGGATCGGGACGTAGCGAATGTCTTTGCCGTTATGATGCCGAGTCTTGGGCGCTGTTACCCTGAGTTTTCCTTCTGACCACAGGACATCGCACCAATTCAGCTCCATCGGTTCCATCTTCCGCAGGCCAGCGTATCGCCACAGGGCAATCAAGAGCCTCCACTGGGCGTTTGGCGATGTCTCAATGACCTGGTTGACGACCTCGGCGGGAATAATGATCTTGCCGTCGTCGGAACTCACTGTACTGGCGAACTGATTCCGGAAGGGATTGGCAGCCACCAATTCTTCGCTGACGGCATAAGCAAAAAACGTCTTGCAATTTGCCATGCGTTGACGCATTGAGTTCTCTGCCATTCGCCCAGTTGGCGTCCGCACCGTCTTCTTCAGTTTTCGTTGTTCCATCCATTCGCGGAAAGTCCTGCCATCCGCGAGGTCGAAGGAATCCAGCATCCTGTCACCGTCAAAGCACTCCAGCAGCAGATCCCTGGTTCCCCGCCACTTGTTTAGCGTCTGCTGGCTTGCACGAGTCCCCTTTGATGTCGTCTGGCGCGAAATGAATCGTTCAAGGAAGTCCTTAAGTTCCGGCACCTGTTTGCCTGGATCTGCCTCATCTTTTGGCTCTGGGGGATTGACCAGCCCAACCGATTCAAGCCGTTTCCGGAGTCGTGAATCAATGCCGGACAGCCACGTTGCAGTGACCGTCTCCAATCCCTGGTTGCTGATCTTTGCCGCAACCACCTCCTTCACTCTGGACAGCACAACATCCGCCTCAGACTTCTTTAGTCCCGGCAGCCGGATGCCATGTCGCTTCCCGTCGCCGTCAACGAACCGAATTCTCCAGGTCTTCCCATCTTTGCTTAGTGATGCCATTCGTGTATTCCTTTGGATCCGCCAGCACTGCTCGTAAATCTGTTAACTGCCCTGCAAGTCAGGACTTCTTCCGCTTCTTCTTCACCTTGATCTCGTAACCCAGATAGTCCAGCAGGCGTTCCATCGCGTCGGGGCCAAGCCCCTTGTCACCGGCCATGAAACTGCTGAGCTGCGACTGGGCGATGTTCGTGGACTTGCTGATGGAATACCGAGATTCTCCGCACTCAGCAATAAGCTCACGGACTTGATCGAACAGCTTTGTCATTGCTTCCCTTTTTGTTGAGTATCGCCATTACTTATCTATTTGTGAAGGGTTGTGTGCAGAGAATCCTGATGGTCGCTCGAAACATGGGACAAAAAGGACAATATTCAGGAACACAGCCTGCACACGGTATTTCTGTCCTTTCCGTCCCAATGTCACGTGTTGAGGACAGCGGGACGGTCTGCCCCTGCGTTTTTTACTTTGGAGCGGAATAAGGTAACCGTGGTCTACCATAACTTCGATGGCCGCTTGAGCATCGGTAACGTCGACAGTTCTGTCGATCCGCATTACGTCGCGTCGGGATAGTTCCGACACTGCGTCCTTCACAATATGGCGAGCCACCTTCTGAGCGGTGACGATGGACGGATCCTGTCCCATCGCCTGAAAAACAGTGAGCGTGTGCGATTCGATGAACCGACCAATGTGGACAGCCTGTTCCATCGAAGCCACATCGATCTCAATTCGATCGCCTCCATACTCCAGCAGATACAGGTTTGCTGCAATACGTGCCAGTTGGGCGGCAAACTTGCTTGCCCATCCGGCAATAATATTGAGCGGCTCGCCGACTGCCATCCTGTGCTCGATGCGAATCTGCTCTGACTTCCACAGAGAATGTGCATCATGACTGAGTGTCATCAATCGCGGTTCTGGGTGACCAAACCCATCCAACGGAATATCGACCCTCAGCAGAGCCGTAAGGCGGTTCTCATAGTTCCGCTGAACCTGACTGTCCACCGAGCCCGCGACGCATTTGCGCTGCCCCACAGGTGACGGTGGACATGCGAAAAGAAAACGGTCCAGCATGCCACGGCCCCTCATCGCACTATGCCCGCCGGCGACTTGGACTGCTTGCGGCTGCGACATGATAGTCATGCTCAGCAATGGAGCATTCAGCACAATGGGTGTGGCGGTCGCCGTCGTGACCTTTCAGCCACAGCCCCAGATTCGGCCCCTTGCTGTACCGCCCCATGATCAGGTCGAAGATTTCAGGTTCTGCAGATGCGATGCCCAACCGTTCCTGGTTCTGACTCAGCAACGAACATACAGACTCCGGCGTCACATCATCCGAGACCAGTTGGGGTTTGTGGATTACCTCCGGGGCATCTTCCAACAGATGGTCCAGCTCACGCCTCATCTCCGTGGCGTCATCGCCGGCGGCCTTGCTGATTTTGGTCTTCAGGTCGGCACATTGCCTCTCCCAGATTTCGTGGTCTGCACTGGTCCGCCTGAATTCGGACTCAGCTGCCTGACGAATCATTCGTTCATGTTCGTGGACTGGGGAGAACATACGTCGAAAGACTTCAGACTTCCTATTCCCCGGCGACATTATGCAGCACATGTACAGGTTCAGTGGCTGCCGGAACCCCGGCTCAATTTCAACTTCAAATTTCCGCATAGTGGCTGTTGCCAAGGCCCCAAGAGCAACCATCAATGCCATCTCCGGTGGAGTCTCGGTTGACTGGCTGACCTGCTGCACCATGTCGCGGACACAATCCGGCAGAATATCGGTATCAAGTCTCAACAGGTCCGGATCATCGAACGCAATCAGCTCCGGCCAGGCGTCGTCGTTACCCTCTACGCCATGTGCTGAGGCTTCCTGCAATACAGCTGGAGTCACCTTCATTGCCGTGGTAATTGACTCCAGTTGCTGCCTAAACCATTCCGGCGGTTGGCCATCAAAATGTTCGGACCAGTCAAAAGCATCGCCCTTGTCTGGGATTTCAGGCCAGACATCTTTGATTCGTGCAACTTTGACAATCGCTGACGGTACCTGCAGTGCGATCAACTCCGCCACCTTCGCACAGTATTTTTCACCTGGCTGATCGTTGTCGGGCAGGATGACCACAGTCTTCCCATTTAGCACCGACCAGTCCGTCTGGGCCGGTGCGCTACTTCCACCTACAGAGGTTGTCGCCACCAGTCCGAAGGACTCAACAGCTTGGACGGTTTTCTCACCCTCACAGAGGTAGACGATTTCTGCGTGGTCAACTTCCTGCATCCGAAACAATGGACGCGGAGACGGCATTGCTTTCGTCACCCAGCCGTCCGGCGACTGGGATAGGGGCCTGATCTCCTTCTCGCCATCGCTCCGGTCCCAGCGTAATATGACACCGGCGACAGAACCGTCTGCATTCTGGTAACGGTACGTGATGGGTTCGTCAGGAATTGTGACGCCTTTGGGAAGTCTCGATCTGATGGATTCGGCGGCGGCACGAACAGCGTCAGCGCAAGTCTTACCTAGCCGGGGTTTTTGCTCTCCATTCCCCTCGGGTATCGATGGCTGGTCTACTGATGCGGACCCGATTCCCAAAAACTTCGCAACTTCGTTCATTGCTTTCTGAAAAGTCCACTCGTTCGTTTTCTGTAAAACGTTGAAGCCGTCGCCACCCATGTGGCAGTGCCGGCAGAAGCATGCGCCGGTGTCGTTAACGTCCTTGCCTGCATTGAACCGGTCAGTTCCTTCTCCACATACGACGCATGGATGGCCACCACCGTCGAAGTGATCTGCCGGGATATCCGTATGGTGAACCAGGATTCGTTTCCAGTGTCCTCGGGCGGCCTGTTTTACTGTATTCAGATCATAGTTTTGGTGTAACATTACGCTTATCGCTCCGTTGTCGCGGATTTCGGTGAGAAAGAGATCCCGCCTGTTGGTGCAGGCGGGATTGTTCTTTGGCGGGCCTGAATACTTCAGGCGTCGCTGCTGGCCAGCTGCTGGCTGTCGATATACGCCTGCAGGGCAACCGTGCCGTATCGAACGCTGCCACCGATGCGAATACACGGGATCGGCCCGCGCGGTGTCGTGTTGGCCCACAATGAGCGTTCACTGATGCTGAGGCGTTCTGCTGCCTCACGCGGCTTGAGGAGTAGCCTCGCCGCTGTGTTTTTGGCATATGCCATTTGTCTTTCCTCCCATTCCGAATTTTGCTGAGCAGTGACAATCACTTGCTCCTCAAAATCAGAGAGGTGTCTGAGAATTTCTCAGTCAGACGGCAGTGTGTGGCTACTTCGCGCAGGAAAACGCAGGGTTTCGCACTCGTGGCGTCATGCGATGTGTCTGAAATCTTCACCAAATTTTCAGACAGCGTTTTCAGACAGTGCCAGGAAGATGTCTGTGCAGTTCACATACGCCCCACTCATCTGCTTCTGCGGCAGAAATGACGTTGTCGCAATGGTCACACTTGGAGGTTTTGGCAACGTTATGGTCTGCATTGGTCTTGGTGGAAGCCACTGCATTCCCTGTGGTCGATTGTAGGGCCAAGTCAGTTGCATCAAGATTGTTCAGCAACTTCAGCAGCTGTGCGCTGTTCCGATGACCGCAAATCTCCACGTAGAGCGAGTGGTCTTTATTGGCCCGGCCACGAGGAAACTGCTCCCGAAAAAATCGCTCTACTTGATATCGAGTCCCAGCCGAAAATCGCTCCTTCAGGCGGCGTGCACATTCCTGAAGACCGATCGGTGCGTCCTCAACGACTTTGCCGTTCTTGACGTGCCAGTTCCTCAGAATGTCAATAATGTGGCTATCCGCTTCCATGCGTTTTTGCGCACTGCTCAGTTTCCGTTCGCCTGTTTTTGATGTGTCGGACGCCACACCGGCGACCAGAGATCCTGTCCACCCGCTCGTCTGCGACTGTCTGCCACGTTTGACCTTAGCGATGCACTGTCGATATACACGTTTGAGTACCGATTCGTCGGTTGCACTCACGGTCAGCGGCCTTTGGCAGTCGCGGCAGTTGCCCCGTCGCATTTGCTTATGGAACGACGCTGAGCCCTCAGGAAACGGCTCGAAGTCCACGTCGCAACTGACGGAAAAGTCGAAGTCCTGGATTTTGTTGCTCGGAACAATTGCCACTTCCGGCGTTGCGTCAAAGACTGGCGTGCCAGCGTGGTCGCGGAGAATGTCCATGTAGTCACAGAACTCATGGAATCGGCCCCACGCTTTCGTTTTAGCGGGCCCCCACTGGTCTTCAGAGTCGACGGCAAGGTCCTC
>LWDU01036326.1_pt1 | contig 13459 bp, 23 predicted proteins | sample 727161 | NCBI WGS metagenome assembly LWDU01 (sample SAMN04566230, study PRJNA314399) | hydrothermal vent metagenome | isolation source: deep sea hydrothermal plume seawater | place: Mexico: Gulf of California, Guaymas Basin | collected 2004-07-11 | reverse complement strand
TTTGGTGAAGGCGACTTGCGGTGGCTGCTGGCGAAGAAAGTATCCGAATTCGGATGGAAGCGTATGACCATTCGGTGCTGGATCAATCGGCGGCCGATATCGTCGACACTGCAAAGCGCACGGGAGCCATCGTGCATGGCCCGATTCCGTTGCCGACCCGGATGGAGCGGTATACGGTGCTTCGGAGTCCTCACATTGATAAGAAGTCGCGTGAGCAGTTCGAGATTCGAACTCATAAGCGACTGATTGATATCTGTCAGCCTACTGGTAAGACAATTGATGCTTTGAATAAGTTGTCTCTTCCGGCGGGTGTGGATATCAAGATTAAGGCAACTGCGACTGCCTGAATTGGTACTGTTGTGGTTGTGAATGCTTGCTGATCCTGTCACGCGTGTGGCGGTGTTCCTTTTTGACGTTCAGCGCACGGGTGCTGCACTATGCCTGTTGGTTTGCTCGGTAAAAAAATTGGAATGACACAGGTCTATAATGACCAGGGTGTCGTCGTGCCTGTTACGGTGATTGAGGCTGGGCCCTGCGTTGTGACGCAGGTTCGGACTCTTGATCGTGATGGATATGATGCTGTGCAGTTGGGGTTTGGTGACAAACCTCGTCGCTTGGCGTCTCGTGCCGCACGTGGGCATGTGGCTGACATTTCCGGTCGTCGCCAGAAAGAGCGGGCGGCTGCTGGTGTTGAGGCTGCTGTTAAGCCGAACTGTGAGCCGAAGTCCTTTGTTCGTGAGTTTCGTTGCGGAGATGCGTCGCACGGGGTTGAGGTGGGCCAGTCGCTTGCTGTCGATTGCGACGTCCAAGGGGCGTGGTCATGCGGGGGTTATGAAGCGTCATAACTTCAGCGGGCAGCGGGCGACGCACGGGGTTAAGCGTGTTCATCGGCATGGTGGGTCAATTGGTCAAAGTGCGGATCCTGCTCGGGTTATTCGCGGCACCAAGATGCCGGGGCGGTATGGCGGGAAGAGAATTACGGTTCGGAACCTGAAAGTGGTTCGGGCTGATGCGGAAAATAATATGCTGTTGGTGGAAGGTGCTGTGCCGGGGCCGAATGGCGGTTACGTCGTGCTGCGGCATTCTGCTAAGAATCGGGGGTAGGTGAAGATATGATTAGCGTACCGATTCGAGATTCTGCCGGTGGCGAGGCGGGTGTGTATGAGTTCGATCCTGCCGATCTGGTTAAGGGTGAGGTTAATCGTCAGTTGCTGCACGACGCAGTGGTGATGTACGAGGCGAATCGTCGCTTGGGGACCGTGCAGACGAAGTCTCGCGGAATGGTTCGAGGTAGTACAAAGAAGCTGTTCCGTCAGAAGGGTACAGGGCGTGCTCGAGCGGGGAACGCTCGGACGCCGGTTCGTCGTGGTGGTGGCCATGCGTTTGGCAAGAAAAACCGCGACTATAGTTACCGGTTGCCGCGTAAGGCGGTTCGTAGTGCGACAAGGATGGCGTTGCTTAGTAAGTTTCAGGATGGCCAGGCGGTTGTGCTGGATGACTGGAAGTGTGACGCTCCAAAAACAAAGACAGTGGTAGCGGCGTTGAAGTCGCTTGGTGTTGCTGATTCGTCTGTTTTGATTACGACGGATGGTATCGATCAGAACGTTTATAAGTCGGCCCGAAATGTGGCTGGTGTTCAGGTGATGCCGGCGTCGGATTTGAACGCTTATTCGCTGTTACGTAATCGCAATTTTGTGGTGACTGTTTCGGCAATGGATAGTCTTCTTGGTCGCACGGCAGAGGTGTCGGCGTGATGGGTGGCAAGGTGTCTGAAAAGAAAACCGGCGTTCAGCTTGAGTCTCATATGGTCATTCGGCGCCCGCTGGTGACGGAAAAGGGCGTGCATGCGTCTGAGCGGCTGAATGCGTATACGTTTGAGATTCATCCGCTGGCAACAAAGGCGGATGTCAAAAAGGCTGTGGAGCATCTTTGGGATGTTCGCGTTGCCGAGGTTCGCACGCAGAATCGCCAAGGGAAGCCCCGTCGGGCTCGGGTGGCGTTGGGTCGAACAAAGAGTTGGAAGAAGGCGATTGTCAAGTTGCACGACGAGGACAGGATTTCGTTCTTTTAGGCAGCGTTTGGTTGATTCAGATTAATTCTGCTTGCAGGATTGTGTAATGGGTATTCGATTTTACAAACCAGTGACTCCAGGGCGGCGTGGCGCTACGGTCTCAGATTTCGCTGAGATTACGGATCGCAAGAAGCGTCCCGAAAAGTCGCTGACGGTACGCAAAAAGAAGACCGGCGGTCGCAACAATCAGGGCAAGATCACGGCTAGACATCGTGGTGGCGGTCACAAAGACGATATTGTCGGCACTGTTACTCATATTGAGTACGATCCGAATCGGTCGTGTCGTATTGCCCTCGTGCAGTACGAGGATGGTGAGAAGCGGTATATTCTGGCTCCTGAAGGTTTGGCGGCCGGGGCGAAAGTTCAAAGTGGTGAGTCGGTTGAGCCGGTGCTCGGCAATTGCATGCCATTGAGTGCAATTCCCCCGGGTACGGACATTCATAATATTGAGATGCAGCCGGGTCGCGGCGGACAATTGGTTCGTAGTGCCGGCACGCGAGCTGTGTTGAACGCCCGTGAGGGGCGTTGGGCTCAGGTGACTTTGCCAAGTGGTGAAGTGCGTCGTTTGCCGGGTCAGTGCCGGGCGACAATAGGTGTCATTGGTAATTCGGAACACAGTAGTATTGTCTACGGAAAAGCTGGGCGTCGTCGCTGGTTGGGATGGCGTCCACATGTTCGTGGGACGTGTATGAATCCGGTGGCTCATCCGATGGGTGGTGGTGAAGGTCGCAATTCAGGCGGACGACACCCGTGTAGTCCTACGGGTAAGCCAGCGAAGGGTGGTCGGACACGAGCGAAGCGTAAGGCTTCCAGTAAAGCGATCATTCGTCGGCGTCGCTCACGTCGGTACGGTGAAGTTAAGGTCTGATCGCAGGTGATTTGACAGAGCAGTGTATGTCGTCGGGTAAGCCACTCGGTTTCGAGTGGTTGTCAGGTTGTTAGTTGCGGCGATGCTGCATTGGTTGAGAACTATGGGATTCTGATTCATGGGTCGATCGCTCAAAAAAGGGCCTTACGTTGATGCCAAGCTGCTCAATAAAATTGAGAAGCAGAATTCGGCTGGCCAGAAAGAGCCCGTGAAAACGTGGGCCCGTGCGTCCACGATTTCTCCTGAGTTCGTCGGCCATACGTTTTTGGTACATAATGGTCGCGCACATCTGAGTGTGTACGTGACAGAAGATATGGTGGGTCACAAGCTGGGTGAATTTGCACCAACACGAACATTTCGTGGTCATGGGGCCAGGGGTAAGGGTAAGTAGTAGTTATGGGTCTTATTAAAGCTACTCATCGTCACGCACGTATTTCAGCGACCAAAGTTCGGCCGTTCGCAGACCTCATCAGGGGGATGTCGGCGGGCGAAGGTGTTGAGGCACTTCGTTACGTTCCTAACCGAGGTGCTCGTTTTCTTGAGAAGGTTCTCAAGAGCGCGATCGCTAACGCGGAGGATCGTGGTGTTCGAAATTCGAATCGTTTGAAGATCAGCGAATGCCGCGTGGATGGTGGCCCAATGTTTAAGCGAGTGCAGCCGCGTGCTCGAGGTATGGCGTTTATCATTCGGCGTCGCACGGCTCACATTCATGTTGGAGTGGACGCGCCCGAATTAGGGTAGGCGTTGTGATCAATGTCGCAGGACGAGGTCGATTCTCTGAATTGTGCGTCTTCCGGATACGGTGCTCGGCCGTGATGGTCGGGTTGTTGGAGGGGTCTGGCGACCCGCCTGAGTTTTACAGATCGGTTTAGAAGAGGTTGTTACGATGGGTCAAAAGGTCAGGCCGACGGGTTTTCGGGTCGGTGTCATGGAGAATTGGCGGAGTCGGTGGTACGCACCGAAGCGCGAGTTCGGTGACCTTTTGCTGGAAGATTTCAAGATTCGGAGGTACGTCAGCGAAAAGTATCAGTTTGCTGAGATCGCCAAGGTTGAAATTGAACGAACTCGGGATCAGGTGATCGTGCATTTGTTCACGGCCCGTCCGGGTGTGATCATCGGTCGCAAGGGGCAGGAAGTCGATCGCTTGAAGGGCGATCTGGAGGAATTGACCGGTCGTCGGATGGATTTAAAAATCGTCGAGATCGGCAATGCCAATCGAAACGCAAAGTTGGTGGCGGACAAGGTTGCTCAGCAGCTGTCGAAGCGCGGTAGTTTTCGTCGGGCCATCAAGAAGACACTGGACGAAGTGATGAGTTCCGGTGTGTATGGAATCAAGATTGAGATGTCGGGCCGCCTTGGTGGTTCTGAAATGTCTCGTAAGGAAAAAGCTAGCCGCGGTTCGATCCCGCTTTCGACACTGCGGCGACATGTGGATTATGGGTTCTCAGAGGCCAAGACCTCCCAGGGGATAATTGGCGTTAAAGTTTGGATCGACCTGGGCGATTATTCGGACGAGGAGGCTGGCGATGGCGTTAATGCCAAAACGGGTCAAGCATCGAAAAAGCCAAAGAAGACGTATAAAAGGTGATGCCCATAAGGGCAACACTGTTGTTTTTGGTGAATGGGGCCTGCAGTCGATGCAGCAGGGTCATGTAAGTGCACAGACGATTGAGGCGTGTCGTATTGCGGCCACTCAGTATGTGCGCGGAGTTGGTAAGGTTTATATTCGGATCTTTCCGCATAAGTCTGTTACTTCCCGCCCGCTTGAAACCCGAATGGGCAAGGGCAAGGGAGAACCGGATCGATGGGTTGCCATCGTGAAACCGGGGACTGTGTTGTTTGAAGTATCCGGTGTGGGCCGCGAAGGTGCGCGAGACTGTTTCAACAGGGTCGCTCACAAACTTCCAGTTAAAGTTCGTCTCGTCGGCCGTCGTCCGGTCGTCGAGTGATTCGGTTTGTTGGGGTGGTGAGATGTCCAAGGCAAATGTGCTGCGAGAGATGTCGGACGAACAGTTGGAACACGAGCTGCGGGAAACTCAGCAGTCGTTGTTTCGTATTCGGTTCCAGTCTGCCACGGAGCGAAATGATACTCCGAGCAATGTCCGTAAGCTGCGGCAGGTGATTGCTCGGGTAAAAACAATACAGCGTGAGCGGCAGATTGCTGTTGCCGCAGAAAACTAGTTTGGTCTGTTGAGAAGAGTTGCGGTTTGCAATGAAAAAAACTCTCGTCGGTACAGTGGTGAGTGACAAAGCGTCCAAGACTTTGCGTGTGGATATCGAACGTCGATTCCCGCACACGAAATACGGGAAGATCGTGCGTGCCCGCACGGTGTGTCACGTTCATGACGAAGAAGAACAGGCCGCTTTTGGCGACTTGGTCGAGATCGTCGAGACCCGTCCACGGTCAAAGACCAAGCGTTGGGATCTCGTGCGGATCGTGAAGAAAGCGGATGACGTTACCGTCGAAGCGGCGGCAGCAGTGGTGGATTCAGAATAGGGCCGGTTGCGGCAAGTGAGATACTTGCTGCGTTGAGGTGTTCTCATGATACAAATGCAGACAGTCCTGGATGTCGCTGACAATTCCGGCGCTAAGCTTGTTCGGTGCATCAAGGTGCTTGGTGGGTCCCGTCGGCGATATGCGACACTGGGCGATATTATCGTGGTGAGTGTTCAGAAGGCCTTGCCGGGCAGTACTATTAAGACAGGGTCGGTTGTCAAGGGCGTCATCGTTCGCTGCAAAAAGGGACGGCGGCGTGATGACGGCAGTTATGTCCGTTTTGATCGTAATGCCGTCGTTATTCTTGACGCCGACGGTAGTCCTCGTGGTACACGTATTTTTGGTGCGGTGGCTCGTGAATTGCGGGATCGCAAGTTCATGAAGATCGTCAGTCTGGCCAGTGAAGTGGTGTAGTCAAAGCAGTGGCTGATTCGCACTGGAGTAGAGATCTGAAAAAATGGCACGCTTGTTAGAAAAATACAACACTGAAATCGTTCCGGCACTCCAGGAGTCGCTTGGGCGGAAGAACGTTCATGCGGTCCCCAAGCTCGACAAGATCGTCATCAGCATGGGCGTCGGTGAAGCTGTTCAGGATCGAAAGCGACTGGACGCTGCAGTCGGACATCTGACGATTCTGGCCGGGCAGAAAGCTCAGGTTTGTCGTGCGAAGAAGTCCGTCTCCGGTTTTCGTCTGCGTGAAGGGATGCCGATCGGTTGTCGGGTCACCCTCCGCGGGAAACGGATGTATGAGTTCCTGGATCGACTGATCACGTTGGCGTTCCCTCGAGTTCGTGACTTTCGGGGTATCAACCCGAAGAGTTTCGATGGACATGGAAACTACAACTGCGGGCTACAGGAACAGATGGTGTTTCCTGAGGTGGATCCGGAAACGGTCAACCAGCCGCAGGGCATGAATATTACAATTGTTACAACGGCGAAGACGAATGACGAAGGTCACTCTTTGCTTAAAGCCTTTGGAATGCCGTTTAAGAACGAGAATTCCGAAAGATAACTGCAACATCAGCGCTGGTAAACCAATCTCATGGCAAGTAAAGCAAAGATCGAAAAAGCGAAGCGGACTCCGAAGTTCAGTTCCCGAATTGAACGTCGGTGCAATCTTTGTGGTCGTCCTCGCGCCGTGTACCGCAAGTTTAAGGTCTGCCGAATCTGTTTTCGCGATCTATGTCTGGATGGATTGGTTCCAGGGGCCAGGAAGGCCAGTTGGTAATACGGTCCTGCCTCGTCCAGGGGCGACAGAAGCAATACAAGAACACACGAGTACCTGTCCCATGATGACTGATCCGATCGCAGATCTGCTCACCCGAATTCGCAATGGCATCCACGTGGAGCGGCCGTATGTTGATATGCCGACATCGCGGCAGAAGGTCCGGGTTGTGCAGGCGCTGGAACGCGAAGGTTACGTCTGGGACCACGAGATCGTCGAAGTGGAAGGTGCTCCGACTGCTTTTCTGCGGGTGAATTTGAAGTACGGGCCGAATGGCGAGCATGTGATTCAGCACATCGAGCGAATCAGCAAACCAGGCCGCCGCGTATATATTGGAACGTCAGAAATGAAGGAAGTCCGTCAGGGCCTTGGCATTTCAATTCTGTCGACCTCCAAGGGCGTTTTGAGTAACCGTGAGGCGCGAAAAGAAGGTGTTGGCGGAGAGCTTCTCTGTCAGGTCTGGTAGGTCTCCTTCACACGATTCAATCCAACAACTGGTATTTGGGCAATGTCTCGAATTGGAAATAAGCCGATCAATTTTCCGGCTGAAGTAACCGTGACTCTCGCTGGTCAGGAGATCAGTGTTAAGGGAGCAAAGGGTGACCTGAAGCTGACCGTGCACCCCAACATGTCGTTGGAGGTGAACGATGCTGATCGCGTCGTCAAGGTTTCGCGGCCGAACGATCTTCGCGAAAATCGTGCTTTGCACGGGCTCACTCGCAGCCTGATTCAAAACATGGTGGAGGGCGTGGTGAAGCAGTTTGAACGCCGTCTCACGGTGGTCGGCGTCGGTTACAATGCGTCGCTGGCGGGAAAGAAGTTGTCGTTGCAGGTAGGATTCGCGAACACCGTCGTGCTTGAAGTTCCGCCTGGTGTCGACGTTGAAGTGCCTGCTCCCACCAGTGTGATTGTGCGAAGTGCGGATAAACAGGCTGTTGGTCAGTTTGCGGCGAATGTCCGTCAGGTACGACCTCCTGAGCCGTATAAGGGCAAAGGTATTCGGTACGAGAACGAACAGGTTCGGCGTAAGTCCGGTAAAGCATTCGGTTCCAAGTAGTGTTGGCCCGTGTAGCTATTAAGGTTGGTTGAGATCAATGAAGGCTCAGAAGCGATTAATAAAGCGAAAAGTGCGACGGCGGTTTCGTGTGGGAAATCGTGTTCGACGCGATGCACACGGCCGGCCTCGGCTGTCGGTGTTCAAAAGTAATCGCCACATGTACGCACAGATTATCGATGACGTTGCAGGGCAGACGTTGGTTGCTGCCAGCACAGTGGAATCGTCTATCGCCGGTGCGGGAAAAGTGGCCAGCAACTGTGATATGGCTCAGGCGGTCGGCAAAGTGCTGGGCGAACGAGCAAAGGAAAAAGGCATCGTAGACGTTGTGTTTGACCGTGGCAGTTTCCGCTACCACGGTCGTGTGGCGGCGTTGGCAGATGCCGCTCGCGAACAGGGTCTGCGATTCTAGGCCAGCTTCGGTTTCAGATTTGAGGTGAAATGTGTCGTCAACAGATACACAAAGAGACGCGGGCGAATCAGTCATACAGATTCGCCGTTGCGCGTGCGTAGTCAAGGGCGGTCGTCGGTTCAGCTTTGCCGCTTTGGTGGTGACGGGTGATCGAAACGGTCGTGTCGGCTATGGTTACGGTAAAGCGATCGAAGTTCCGCTGGCCGTTGAAAAGGCCACAAAGGCGGCGAACCGGTCGATGACACCGTTTTCGCTGGTGGGAACAACGATTCCGCATCAGGTCATGGGAGAGTTTCGAGCTTCTCGCATACTTTTGTTGCCGGCCAAACCCGGTACAGGCGTAATCGCCGGCGAGTGTGTGCGACTGGTGCTGGAAGCCGCAGGGATTTCTGACATCCTTACAAAAAGCTACGGCTCAACCAATCCGCTCAACCTGGTGAAAGCGACGTTTGATGCTCTGTCACAGCTTCAGACGAAAGAAGAAGTCGCACGTCTGAGAGGAGTGTCGCTGTCATGATTTTGAACGACGTACATACAGGCATACAGAAAAGAAAACCTCGGAAACGCATCGGACGCGGTCCAGGGTCCGGCCACGGTAAAACCAGTGGACGAGGACATAACGGCTACTTCAGCCGGTCGGGTTCGAAACGTCGCGCGGGCTTTGAGGGAGGCCAGACGCCTCTGTTCCGGCGTGTCGCGAAGCGGGGCTTCAACAATAAGGCCTTTGCCGACACAGTGGTGATCGTCAACGTTGGTCAGCTGGAAAAGTCCTTCGAAGATGGTGCGGAAATCAACGTGGAAACACTTGTTGCCAAAGGCATCGTTCCGAGTCGGCACGATGCCCTGAAGGTGCTCGGTGACGGTGAGCTGAACAAGAAACTGACCGTCATTGCACATCGTTTTTCTCGCAGTGCCGAAGAAAAAATTGTCGCAGCGGGCGGTAAGTTTGAACGAGTTTGACAGGCGTACGAACGGTGGCGTTCGCAGAAACTTCTAAGGATTGAAGTTTCGGAGAGGATATATGCTCTCAAAATTATTAACCGTGTTCCGTGTTCCGGAACTCCGACAGAAGATCCTGCTGACATTATTCCTGTTAGCGGTCTACCGTATGGGGTTTTCGATCACGTTGCCGTTTATGGATCATGCCGCGCTTAAGGAAGTGTTCGACAATGGTAGTTCTGACGGTAAAGGGATCGCCGACCTGTTGCAGGTCGTGTCTATGTTCTCGGCCTCCAGCATCACCAATGGTTCCATATTCGGCCTGGGAATCATGCCGTATATCACGGCATCAATTGTTTTTCAGCTGTTGGGGACCGTGTACCCACCACTGGAACAGTTGCAGAAAGAAGGCGAGTCCGGGCGCCGTCGGTTGAACGAATACACTCGCTATGCCACTGTGGTCATTTGTTTTCTGCAGAGTTTCTTCCTGATAAAGGGGCTCGCTGCAGGGGCACTCACGGGGCAGAGCGTTTTGTTGGACGGTTACAACACAACGGGTTGGTGCCTGGTTGGAACTGTGGTGATGACATGCGGCACCGTGTTTCTGATGTGGATTGGCGAGCAGATTGATGCCTACGGAATCGGTAACGGAATCAGCCTGCTGATCATGGCCGGGATTCTGGCGAGAATGCCGGCTGCCGCAGGTGGTTTTCTGAGCGGGATCCTGGAACACGGTTTGCAGCTGGGCGGCGGAAAGGGTGTCGAAATTCTATTGGTTTTGGCAGCTCTGTTTGTGATTGTGATTGTCTGGGTGGTGTTCATTACCCAAGGGCAACGCAAAATCCCGATTCAAAGTGCAAAACATGTTCGCGGTCGAAAAGTGATGGGTGGCCAACGACAGTGGCTGCCACTGAGGGTGAATCAGGCGGGAGTCATGCCGATTATCTTTGCTTCCAGTTTGCTTCTGCTGCCGTTTTTCGTCTTTAATCAGTTGGCAAACATCTGGCCAAACAGCGAGATCCTGAGGGTGCTGGGCGGTGCGTTCAGTCCTGGTCAGGGATTCGTTTATAATCTAACCTATATCTTTCTGATCTACTTCTTCTGCTATTTTTGGACGGCCATTACTTTCAATCCCAAAGATATGTCGGAGAATCTGAAGGACATGGGAAGCTTTATTCCCGGTTATCGACCGGGAGGTCGCACGGCGTCACATCTGGAACAGGTGATGATGCGAATTACCTATGTGGGTGCGGCGTTTCTTGCGATTATCGCCGTGATACCAACGGTGATTTCCACAACCCTTACGGGAGACTACGCGATCGCGAGTTTCTTCGGGGGGACCGGTCTTTTGATTATTGTTTCCGTGGCTTTGGATCTGGTGCAGAAAATTGATTCGCATTTGATCATGCGAAATTACTCAGGTCTGTTGGACACTGATGATTAGCTGCGGAAAACGGTTTTAGATATTTGCCCGTGGGAGTTGGTTCGATGAAAGTTCGGTCAAGCGTCAAACGAATTTGTGAGCACTGCAAGACGGTTCGTCGTCGTGGCCGCACCTACGTTGTCTGCACTGCGAATCCTCGCCATAAGCAGCGTCAGGGTTGATTGAGTTAATATAGGGGCGACGGTCGTGATTGTTCGACGATGCGGCATTTGGACTGCATCCGGAAAAGAACCCGTTGTTCGCGTGCGGTCCGTCTGTGACGGCTCAGAATTGTTTTGTTAGTTGGAGTGAGCTTCGATGCCTCGTATTCTTGGTGTGGACATCCCAAACAATAAGCCAACGTATATTGCGTTGACCTATCTCTTCGGTGTTGGTCGTGTTCTGTCGGTCAATATCTGCTATGAGTTGGGGATCGCTCCGCATATTCGGGCGAGTGCGTTGACCGAAGATGAAGTGAGTCGAATCACTAATCATCTGGACAAGAATTACACGGTTGAAGGACCACTGCGGCGAAAAGTTCAGCAGGATATCGGTCGGCTGCGTGAGATTCAGTGTTATCGAGGGCTGCGGCATCGCCGAGGCCTTCCGGTCCGTGGACAGCGGACGAAGACCAACGCGAGGACTCGAAAGGGTCGAAAAAAGACCGTCGCCGGAAAGAAGGGCGTAAAGGACGCCAAACACTAAGTCTGTGTTGCTTAATGGCCCTCTGACTTCCGTTAATCTGTGAGAAATTGAATCGTGGCAAAAGTAAAGCAAAAAAAGCGAGTCCGTCGCAACGTAACGAAGGGCATCGCTTATATCAAAGCAACCTTCAACAACACTATTGTGACCATGACCGACACAAATGGTGACGTTTTGTGTTGGGCCACTGCGGGCACCGTCGGGTTCAAGGGGAGTCGCAAAAGCACACCGTTTGCAGCGCAGCGAGCTTCCGAGACTGTTGCCGAACGAGCGGCGAAGTGTGGCGTGAAGGAGATCGAGATTCGGGTTAAGGGACCCGGTTCGGGACGCGAAAGCGCCATTACGGGCCTACAGTCTTCAGGTATCACTGTGCGGTCAATCGAAGATGTCACCCCACTGCCGCACAACGGCTGCCGTCCCCCGAAAAAGCGTCGCGTCTGAGTTGACGTTTTTTCTTTACGCGGTTGACGCGGTCTGACTAACAAGAGCCCCGGTTTCAGGAGAATACATAATGCGAATTCGATGGCGTGGTTTGGAACTTCCCAGTCGGGTCTTCCCGGTTCGGGAGTCCCTGACGGCGGAGTATGGCAGGTTTGTGGCCGAGCCGTTTGAACGTGGCTTTGGGTCGACTGTGGGCAATAGTCTGCGGCGAATCCTGCTGTCCAGCCTCGAAGGTGCCGCGATCACCAAAGTGCGGGTGCAGGGCGTGCAGCACGAATTCACTACGATCCCAGGGCTGGTGGAAGATGTGACCGACATCTGCCTCAATCTGAAGTCACTGGTGTTGAAGAACTACAGCGCGTCTGTCAAGACAGTGCGCATTGAGAAGAACACTCGGGGTGTGGTCACTGGTGCGGATGTGATCTGCGATGATCAGGTTGAGGTCATCAACAAGGATCTGGTGATTGCTACGATGACTGACGATGTCCCCTTCAATATCGAGATGACGGTGGAGAACGGGCGCGGTTATGTGCCTGCGTCGGAACACTATCAGAACGATCCGGAGGTCGGCCTTATTCCCCTGGACGCAGCGTTCTCGCCGATTACGCGTGTCCGGCATCAGATTCAGGAAACGCGTGTAGGCCAGCGGACGAACTACGACAAACTCAACCTGGAAATCTGGACCAACGGAACTGTTTCTCCATCCATGGCACTTGTCGAAGCGGCCAAAATCCTACGGAAGCATCTTAACTGCTTCATTACGTACCGTGAGCCTGGTCCGGAAGCGAACCAGGATGGTGGGCTGAAGGGGATGATGGAATCCACTGGATACTCGCCGGTGGACATGGAATTGGAAGAGAAGCTGAACAAGAGTCTGGCCGAACTGAATCTTTCGGTACGGGCGACAAACTGTCTGGAGTCCGTCGGTATCAATACCGTCCGCGATCTTGTTGTGCGATCGGAAGATGAGCTCCTGCAGGTTCGCAACTTCGGTGAAACGACGCTCGACGAAGTGCGAGAACGTCTGGAAGAGATCGAACTGGCATTGGGCATGCGACTTCCGAACCAACAAGCCATTGGCTAGGCCGCGGAAGTAAGATTACAGAATTTCCTTAGACTACGATTGAGAGATTTGTCGCCATGCGACATCGACTGCGTGGAAGAAAACTTGGGCGAAATGCATCTCACCGTAAGGCGATGTTTCGCAACATGGCGGCCAGTCTGATAAAGACGGTGCGCGTGGACGAGGACGATCCGCTGCGGCCACGCGTGGCCGGACGCATCGTCACAACGGTTGCGAAGGCTAAAGAGCTTCGCCCGTTCGTTGAAAAACTGGTCACGCTTGGCAAGAAGGCCGTTGCTCACGAGCAGGCCGCGGCCGAGTTTGCGACAGATGCCGAGAAGGGGTCTGACGCATGGCGTGACTGGCGGACATCTGACAAATTCTCCGGCCGTCGCACTTCGTCGGCAGGCATTTTCGCTGCTGCGAGACAATGATGCCGTTTCAATTCTGTTAGACGAACTGGCTGAGCGGTTCGCAGATCGCGACGGTGGGTACACGCGAATCGTGCGGCTTCCCAACGTTCGACTTGGCGATGCGGGCCAGCAGGCCTTGATCGAATTCGTCGGCGAACGGGATCGCGTGAAGTCCAGGAAGCGAACCGCTCCGGTCGTCAGTGATGAGCCTGTCAGTGACGAGCCTGCTCCGCAGCAGGATGAACCGGTCACGGATTCTGAAGAGGCCGTATCGGCGGATGCTGAGGCAAAAGAAGCTACTGAATAGCAGGGACACTCAGCCCGTAGGCCCGGATTACACGACAGGCCGCT
>LWDU01041202.1_pt1 | contig 13460 bp, 13 predicted proteins | sample 727161 | NCBI WGS metagenome assembly LWDU01 (sample SAMN04566230, study PRJNA314399) | hydrothermal vent metagenome | isolation source: deep sea hydrothermal plume seawater | place: Mexico: Gulf of California, Guaymas Basin | collected 2004-07-11 | reverse complement strand
AAACTGTTTATTTGGATTTCTTTAATCCAAAAGTTGGAATTCATCATAGCTTGAATGCTAATCAAGCCCTTTACGCCTCTTTTGCAGTGGCTAATAGAGAGCCAAACAGAAATGATTTTGTAGAAAGCACGCCTAAATCTCGTCCTTTGCACGAAACGCTTTATGATGCTGAATTTGGCTATAAATTTTTAGGAAACTGGATTTCATTTGGAGCAAATGTTTACCTGATGCAATATGAAAACCAGTTAGCACCAACCGGGAAAATAAATGATGTGGGCGCTTATACAAGAACAAATATTGAAGAATCTTTCCGTAGGGGTGTGGAATTTGAAGGAGCACTCAAATTGGGAGAAAAATTTAGTTGGGCTGGAAACATGACTTTAAGCCAAAACAAGATTGCCTCTTTCACCGAATATATCGACAATTGGGATAATGGGGGGCAGGGAAAAGTAGAACACGAAAATACAGATTTGGCTTTTTCACCATCTATAATTTGGGCTTCTCAGTTTAATTTAAAATTGTCAGACAGAATGGATTTTGATTTTATCTCAAAATATGTTGGAGAGCAATTTATCGACAACACCTCATCTGATGATAGAAAGTTGAACGATTATCTGACTAATAATTTGAGGGTTACATACAATATTAAAAATACTTGGTTTGATATTGCAAAACTGACTTTGCAAGTTAATAATTTGCTTGGCAATGAATATGTAAGTAATGCTTGGGTGTATCGTTTTATTTCTGATTATTGGGATCCAAGAGGAAGCGATCCTTACGTAAATAAAGATTCTGAAAGAGGATACAATATGGCTGCTTATTTCCCAGAAGCTACACGCAACTATTTGCTAGGACTAACGCTTGGATTTTAAAAAAAGATATTTGTATTGAGATTTTAGATATTAGAAAAGCCCTCCAAATTGACGGGTTTTTTTATGCCAATAAACTGATTTTTTGGAAAAGTACTTCTGCAATCTTGCGATTGCTTTGCTGTGTCCAGCCCGCAATATGCGGAGATAGTATCGTTTTTTCAGTATCAAATATGTACTGTAATTCTGGTGGTAATTCTTCTCTTTCCAAATCCTCAAATGAAGTTTTCTCATATTCCAAAACATCCAAGCAAGCCCCTAAAACTTTGCCGTTTTTCATAGCAGCAACCAAGTCTTTTGTATTTACGCATTTACCTCTTGCCGTATTAATAATGTAAATCGGTTTTTCAAAATTTTTGATATAACCTTCATCTACCAAATAAGTAGTTTCAGCCGTTAGTGGAATGTGCAAACTCACAATGTCTGCATATTGAAAAATCTCTTGCATTGTTGCTTGAAATTTGTATTTCTCAAGGTATTTATCATAGGTCAAAATACGAATACCAAAGCCACTTAAACCCTCAGCAAAAGCCGAACCATTATTACCAAATCCGATAATTCCGACTGTTTTTCCAGCAAGCTCAACTCCTCTATTTCCTTCCCTTTCCCAAATCCCATTTCTAACTTCCCTATCAGATTTATTTAAATTATTAAAAAGGGAAAGCAGCATTCCAAGGGCATGTTCTGCCACTGCTTGCCGATTGCCCTCAGAAGCATTAAAACATTTAATATTTCTTTTTTCTGCCTCAATTACGTCAATATTTTCAAGCCCACTTCCAGCTCTTGCTATGAATTTTAAGTTATGGCATTTACTTAAAAAATCTTCATCCATTTTTATTCTAGAACGCAAAACTATTCCCTCATAATTTTCTATAATAGCTAAAATCTCTTCTCTTGTTTTATCATAAGCTTCCTCACAAATATGATTTTGTTTTTCTAACTCCTCTTTAAGAAGCAGATGAACAGTATCGATAAAAAAAATTTTCATTTTAGATAGTTATTCGTTTTGATTATTTACTAAAAATGAATTGTTACATTGCTACATTAGTCCAATTATTACATTAAAAAATGATTTTTACAAAATCATTTGTCCAATCCAGAAATAAATAAACAGCCCCAATACATCATTTACAGTAGTGATAAATGGACCAGTTGCCAAGGCGGGATCAATCTCGTATTTCTCCAAGGTAAGGGGTACAAAAGTGCCAAAAAGTGCGGCAAAAACAATGACTGCCAAAAGGGAAATACTAACCGTTAAACTCAGTGCCAATCCATAACCCAAAGAAAAAGCTGCCCCTAAAATAATGATAGAACAAATAATCCCATTGAGTAATCCCACACCCAATTCTTTAATGAGTTTGCTGAAAATACTATCTAACTTTAAAGAATCGTTAGCTAAACCTTGCACTACTATTGCTGCTGATTGCACCCCCACATTGCCGCCCATTGCCGCAATTAGCGGAATAAAAAATGCCAGCTCAAAATTTTCCCTTATATCAAAAATACCAATGACTTTTGCGCCAAGCAAACCGCCAACCATTCCAATAAGTAACCAAGGCAAACGTGCCCTTGTATGTGCCCAAACACTGTCGCTACTTTCCACATCTTCTGATATACCAGAAGCCATTTGGTAATCTTTCTCTGCTTCCTCTTTTACCACATCCATTATATCATCAATAGTAATTCTTCCAATCAAACGGTTCATATCATCCACAACCGGCAATACAATCAAATCGTATTTGTTCATGATATTCGCCACATCCTTATCATCCTCTGTGGCTTTTACAGAAATGATTTCGGTTTTAATAATTTCTTTTATTGGGGTATTGGTTTCTGTAAGCAGTAATCCACTAAGTGACATAGAACCAAGCAAAACATCATCATTATCCACCACATAAATGGTGTGTACTTGCTTTACATGCTCAGCTTGTTTACGCATTTCTCTAAGGCATTGCAAAGTGTTCCAATTTTCATTTACCTTGATGAGTTCCTTTGCCATTAGCCCACCGGCTGTATCTTCTGGATAAGTAAGTAAATCGGAAATATCGCTTGCATGATCCTTATCTTCAATAAGTGATAAAACTTCTTCTTGTTTTTCTTCTGAAAGCTCACCAATTACATCTGCTGCATCATCCGTTTCTAAATTATCGATTACTTCCTCTGCAATTTCTTTTGCAGTTAAATCAGCCAATAAGTCTTCCCTTAAATCGTCATCCAGCTCTACAAGAATTTCTGCCGATTTTTCCTCTGCAATAAATTGATATAAAAATTGGGCATCAGTGGTAGAAAGTTCTTCCAGTATTTCAGCAATATCAGCAACATGCAAATCGTCTATCAAATCCTGCAATTTTGCAGTATCCTTCCGCCCAATTTGCACCCTTATTTCATGTATAAGCTGGACTGTTATTTCTCTTTGTTCTGACATATCTTAGTGATTGTTATAAAATCCTCTACCGACAACTCCTCTGCTCTTTTTCGCAATAAATCGGTGTGGGCTAATGCACTTTCCAAAGAAAAGGATTTTAATGCATTTCGCAAAGTTTTACGCCTCTGATTAAAACCAACCTTTACAATTTGCTTGAATAATTTCTCATCACAAGGCAATTGTTTCACTTTATTTCTGGATAGTTTTATTACGCCAGATTTTACTTTTGGAGGGGGAGAGAATACATCTTCATTCACTGTAAAGCAGTATTCAATATCATAATATGCCTGTAACAAAACGCTCAATATTCCTCTTTGTTTTCCTTTTTTCGCTACAATTCTTTCGGCTACTTCTTTCTGAAACATCCCGATAACTTCTGAAATAAGATCTTTGTTCTCGAAAACAATAAAAAGTATTTGAGAGGAAATATTGTAAGGGAAATTACCAATAAGTGCAAATTGCTCACCAATTTCTTCTGGCAAATTCAACTTTAAAAAATCAGCTTCTATAATTTGTTTTTCTAATTGCGGATAATGAAGCATGAGATACAAAATAGATTCTTTGTCAATTTCTACTAATTTCAAATCTATATTTTTTAAGATAAGAAACTTTGTAAGCACACCCATTCCAGGACCAACTTCCACTACTTTTTTAGCATCCTTTGATAATAAGTCGGTAATGGCTTTTGCTATTGTCTCATCATTCAAAAAATGTTGCCCCAAATATTTTTTTGCCCTTACCTTATTCATGGCTGTAAACAACTTCTAAAAGGGTGCGGAAGGCAGCAAATTTTCCTGCAAACTTTTTACTGTGTTCTGTTTGAAGTTTTGTGGCAAATTGTTCGCTATACTGCTCATAAGTTTTCATATCCTTACAAGAATATTGAATGGCATAAGTATGGCCGCCCATCTCCTCTGCTAAAACCCTGCTTATTTTACAATCTAAAAACATACCCGTATTCATTACATCCGGAATGTGAGTGCTTTTCATCCAATCAATCCAAGTTTTTTCCATTTCCTTATCAATGCTAATAGTTACATTATAAATTATCATAGTGTTTGCTTTTCTTCCAGATTATCCCCTCTTAATTTTCTGAACCTTTTTCTCGCCTCAGCAGTGTAAATACTCCCTTTATATTCTAATAATATTTTCTCATAAAGCGCTTTTGCTTTCTCCATATTTTTCAATTTTTTCTGATAAATCTCCGCCAAAGTAAAAATGGCATCATCCGCCAAAATATCATAAAAGAAGTCTGTTTCTATTTTTTCAAGCATTGCTACTGCTTTTTGAATTTCACTGTTTTTTAGATAAATTTTCGATTTTTTAAATAGGATTTCATCTGTTAAAGAATGTCCTTTATAAATATCTAAAATGCTGTCAAGCGTAATTATACTTTCTGAAAATCTGTTCTGAAAAAATAGCAAATCGGCTCTTGCGTAAATTTGCATGGGAATTTCAGAAGTATCCAAACCCAAATTATCGGTAATAAGCAAGGAAAGATGCATGGCATCATTGGCAATTAGCTTGGAAGTAGATGCTTTTAGCACATCCAATTGTGCCTGTGCCCATTCAAAATCCCCTTGAAAATAGGCGATTTTTGCCCTGCGCAATTTTGCCTCATGCCCCAAAGGATTTTCCTTAAAACTTTTTTCTACTTGGGAATAATACAAAATGGCAGTCCATACTTTATTAGTTAGTAGCATAATATCGGCATATTCCAATTTGCACTCTGCCAAATCAGATTTCCTCAGCTGAGGAATAAGCATTGCCTCATCTAAAATAGTGGCAGCAGATGATAAATTATGCTGGTAAAAAGCTTTGAAATGGGCATAGTTGGAAAGCAGTAAAATGGTGTTTCTGTTTTTTCCCAGTTTTGCAATTATATCCAAATAAAGTTTATCGAGTTTTTCCAAATCTGTTTGCTCCCCTGCTTTTTCAATCATCAAATTGTAAGCGTATAATTTATTGATATGCGCATCAATAAAAAAGGAATTTTCTTCTCCTTTTATTATAATATAATCAAAAGCGTCAATGGCTAAATTATAATAGGAATTATCTAAAAAAATATCTGCCAAATCAAAAATTCTTTCCCCATTCTCCCTCAAGCGTTTGTCAATGGCTTTGGCTTGCAAAAAGGCAAGCTCAAACTGATGGTTTTGCATAAAAAGCCAAATAAGCATGTCTGAAAAATCAGTGCTTGAATTCTCTTTTTGCACAAATTTTAAAAGTTGTTTTTTAAGAATATTATAATTCTTTGTGCTTTCAATTCCATCATTATTTAGAAATATTTGCAAACTATTTTTTACACTTTGCTTTTGGTTGGGATGATTTTTGATAAGCCGTAAATAGGATGCTACCATATTTTCATTGTCCCCCATTTGTTTGTACACATTTGCAACATGCAAATCGTAAGGATATGTAGGGTTTACCGCTTTTGCTTTTTGGTAAGTTTCCAATGCTAAATCATACTCTTTACGCAGGATAAATGCATTTCCCAAACTTATCACTTGCCCAACTTGTTTGCTGATATTTTCTATTACCGAATGGTAAGTTTTTTTAGCTTTTTCCTGCTTTCCATTCTTTTTTTGCAAAAAGCCCAAATCGACTTGGTAATTAAGGCTTTTCGGATATTTTTTCAAAATTTTGGAAGCCAACTTTTCTGCTTCTTTATAGTTCTCAATATTTATTAGGCAAGAAAGGTAAGGGGCGTAATAAGATGGGGAAATGGTTTTTTTATTAAGTTCTTTATATAGCGCTATGGCTTTATCGTACTGCCCATTTTGATAATACTGGTAGGCAAGCTGTGCTTGATTGCTTTGCGAAAAAACAAAAGTAGAAACAAGCATACATAAAAGCAAAAGTTTTTTCATTACTCAATAATTTCAAAGCCAGTATACTTTTGCAGGGCTTTTGGAATTTTTATCCCACCATCAATTTGGTTGTTTTCAATTAATGAAGCAAATATTCTGGGTAGCGCTAAAGCGCTTCCATTTAGGGTGTGGCAAAGCTGATTTTTTCCATTTTCATCCTTAAATCGTAATTTCAAACGATTGGCTTGATAGCTCTCAAAATTGGAAACAGAACTTACTTCCAGCCATTTATCTTGCCCTGCTGAATAGACCTCAAAATCGAAAGTAAGAGCAGAAGTGAAACTTAAATCACCCCCACAAAGTTGAGAAATTCTATAAGGCAATTGCAAATCATCTAAAATAGAAGCGACATGGCTTACCATCTTATCCAAAGTTTCATAAGATTTTTCAGGATGTTGAATCTGCACAATCTCCACTTTATCAAATTGATGTAAACGATTAAGCCCCCTTACATCTTTACCATAAGAACCTGCCTCCCTCCTAAAACAAGGAGTATAAGCCGTGCATTTTATAGGAAAATCTTTTACAATAACATCACGAAAAAAGTTAGTTACAGGTACCTCTGCAGTTGGAATTAAATATAAATCTATTTCAGAAGGAACTTTATATAAATCTTCTTCAAACTTAGGTAATTGCCCAGTTCCAAATCCGGATGCTTCATTAACCAAATGAGGTGGTAAATATTCGGTGTATCCTGCATTGGTATTTTTGTCTAAAAAATAAGCAATAAGTGCTCTTTGCAATCGTGCTCCTTTTCCTTTATAAACGGGAAATCCAGCGCCTGTAATTTTATTTCCAAGTTCAAAATCAATCAAATCATAATCGGTAGTTAATTCCCAGTGAGGTTTTGCATTTTCAGCTAATTTTGGCTTTTCTCCCGATTCTTTGATGATTTTATTGTCTGCATCAGAATTTCCTTTTGGCACGCTTGGGTGAGGCACATTGGGTATTTGCAACAGTAATCCTAAAATATTTTTTTCTAATGCTGCATATTTGTCTTGTAAAGCTTTGGTTTCTTCTTTTATGTTTGTGCTCTTTACTTTTAAATCATTTGCTTTTTCCGTCTCTCCACTTTTGTAAAGCTCCCCAATTTGTTTGGATAATTGATTGCTTTTGGAAAGTAAATCATCTAATTCTTTCTGAGTAGATTTTCGACTATCATCTTTTTGCAAAAGCTGATTAATTATATCATTTGCATCAAAATTTTTGATTTTAAGTTTTTCAATTATTTCGTTTTGATGCTCTCGCAAGTAAGGAATATGTAACATTTTTATTTTTTTATAAATCGGAAACAAATTTACATAAAAAAACTCTTGACAAGGTCAAGAGTTCTTTTCTATTCTATTTATGTAAACTTTCCTAGTTTGGTATTACCGAAACATAAGATTTGTTATTTCTTTTTTTGGTGAATTTTACTCTACCATCAGTAAGTGCAAATAGGGTATGATCTTTACCCAAACCAACATTTTCGCCCGGATTATGAACGGTTCCTCTTTGGCGAACAATAATATTGCCGGCAATAATTGCTTGTCCTCCAAAAATCTTTACGCCAAGTCGTTTACTGTGCGACTCTCTTCCGTTTTTACTACTTCCAGCTCCTTTCTTATGTGCCATAACTTTAAGGTTTTATTTGTTTATTCCGCTTTTTTGATTGTCTTTTTTGCGGCTGTTTTCTTTGTTGTAGTTTTTTTAGCAGTAGTTTTCTTTGCGGTAGCTTTTTTAGCTTTTGGCTTTGCTTCTTTCTTTTCCACTGCTTTTTTTACAGTTGCTTTTTCGTCTATCTTTTGTATTTCAATTTTGGTAAGATATTGTCGGTGACCATTTTTTACTCGGTATCCTTTTCTTCTTTTCTTTTTAAAGACAATTACTTTATCACCTTTGAGGTGCTCTAAAACCTTTGCCGTTACTTTTGCACCACTTACATTAGGGGCACCAACTTTTACTTTTCCACCGGTTTCTATTAAAAGAACATTGTCAAATATTACTTTTTCTCCTTCTTTTAAGTCCAATCGGTGAACAAAAATCTGCTGATCTTTCTCTACCTTAAACTGCTGTCCTGCTATTTCAACTATTGCGTACATTATTTTTTATTTTCAAAATGGGCTGCAAATTTATAAAAACTAATCCATTCTAACAAAAAGAAAGCAAGAGTTTTTTGAGCAAATAAGATTTATTTTTTGTTTGTGCAATTAATACAAACTCTTTGAGTAATTTTGTGGAAAATTTAACCCCCAAATGAAACGACTATTTATCCTCATTATTTTACTTTCTACTTCAACAATGTTTGCACAAGAAAGATGTGGAACAACTCAGTATTTACAAATGCTTGAAAACAGTAAACCTGAAATTGCAACTAAAAGAGCAAAATTAGAAAAAGATATTCAAAAGTGGATAAAGGAAAATCCTGATTATCAACAAAAAACAATCATTACCATTCCGGTTGTAGTGCATATAGTTTATGCCTCCCCTCAACAAAACATAACAGATGCACAAGTACAATCACAAATTGATGTATTGAATAAAGATTACAGAAGAACAAATATTGATGTAATAATGACACCAAGCGTCTGGCAAAGTATTGCGGCAGATTGCGAGATTGAGTTTTGCTTGACAAGTACAGATCCAAACGGAAATAACACCAATGGCATTACTAGGACACAAACCTCTCAAAGTTCTTTTTCTATGCAAGGGGATCCTGTTAAAGATGCCTCTAGTGGCGGGAAAGATGCTTGGCCAAATGATGATTATTTGAACATTTGGGTTTGTAATTTAGGAAGTAGCCTTTTAGGTTATGCAACACCTCCTTTTGGGAATATTGGTTCAGATGATGGAGTAGTGATTGGTTATAATTATTTTGGAACTCAAGGTACTGTGCAGTCGCCTTATAATAAAGGTAGAACTACAACTCATGAAGTAGGGCATTGGCTCAATTTAGAACATTTATGGGGTAGCGGATGGGGAAGTTGCGGAAACGATAATGTAAATGACACCCCAACACAAGAAGAAGAAAATTATGGTTGTCAGGCTTTCCCGCATAATGCGAACTCTTGTAATACCACCAATTCGAATGGGGATATGTTCATGAACTATATGGATTATTCCAATGATGGCTGTATGAATATGTTTACTCAAGGACAAAAAACAAGAATGATTGCGGCAATTAATCAATCAAGGCAAAATTTGTTGAATCATAATCTTTGTGGTAGCGGCACTACCTTTATTGATGAGGTAAATACAACTGAAAGAACACTTATAAAAATTGTGGATATTTTAGGGAAAGAGGTGACAAATTCACTGCAATTTAATAAAGCTCTATTCTATATATTTGATGATGGAAGTGTGGAGAAGAAAATCAGAATACCGTAACGGTGGTCAGTTGATAGTTCATGGTTCACCGTTAGAAAATATTACAATTACACAATGTAACAATCCCCCACCCTCTAGAAAGAGTTAAATTTGTTTTACTATGGTCTGTTGGCTAATAACTAACAACCAATAACCATTAACTAATAACTATTTACTATTTTTGCCGACACAAAATTATTTTTATGGAATACAATACCGAAAGAGAGCATCTTATTATACCAGAATACGGAAGACATGTGCAAAAAATGATTGCACACGCTACAAATCTGAAAGATAAGACGGAACAACAAAAATGCGTGAATGCCATTATAGCTTTTATGGGACAAAAAAATCCGCATCTAAGAGACATCAAAGATTTTACCCACAAACTTTGGGACCATCTTTTTATTATGTCGGATTTTAAGATAGATGTGCAGTCACCATACCCAAAACCGGAAAGAGTAAAATTGGCAGCAAGACCGGAAAAAATGTCTTATCCGAAACAAAAAATTCGTTTTCCCTTTTATGGCGTGAATATTGAAAAGATGGTAGCTTATGCTATACAAATGGAAGATGGAGAGCTGAAAGAAACCATGGCTGGAATGATTGCTAATCATATGAAAAAGGATTACATCTGCTGGAACAAAGCATTTGTGGATGATGATACAATATTAAAACATCTTAATCAGTTATCAGAAGGTAAAGTAAAAACACATACTGATTTTAAGTTGATTGATGATAAGGATATTCAGAAACCAAGAACTTACAAAAAGCTTAAAAAGAAAGGGAAAAACTACAAACACAGAGGTCCGAAAAGAAGATAAATGACTACATTCAAAGTAAAGGGAGGATTAAAACTAAAGGGGGATTTACAGCCACAAGGAGCAAAAAATGAAGCCCTGCAAGTGCTTTGTGCAGTACTGCTTACTCCTGAAGAAGTAATCATGAAAAATGTACCAAACATTCGGGATGTAAATATTCTGATTGACCTTTTGCGCGATTTGAATGTAAGTGTAAATAAAATAGATGAAACTACTTACAGCTTTAAGGCCGATAATGTAGATATTAATTATCTTTCTTCTGATGATTACAAAACGAAAAGTAGCCGAATAAGAGGATCCATTATGATTGTCGGTCCGCTATTGGCTCGTTTTGGCAAAGGATATATCCCAAGACCAGGAGGCGATAAAATTGGAAGAAGAAGATTAGACACCCACTTTATTGGTTTTGAAAAATTGGGTGCTAATTTTGTGTATGACAGCAAAGAGGAATTCTATAGAGTTACAGCAGATGAGCTGAAAGGAGTAGATATGCTACTGGATGAGGCATCAGTAACAGGAACGGCCAACATAGTAATGACAGCCGTAATGGCAAAAGGAAAAACAAGCATCTACAATGCTGCTTGCGAACCTTACTTACAACAACTCTGTAAGATGTTAAATTCTATGGGGGCAAAAATTACAGGAGTTGGCTCTAACCTTTTACACATTGAAGGAGTTGAAATTTTAGGTGGCTGCACACACAGGATTTTGCCTGACATGATTGAGATCGGTTCTTTTATTGGACTGGCCGCAATTACAAAATCAGAGATTACCATTAAAAATGTGAGCTATGAAAACTTAGGGTTGATTCCTTCTGTTTTTGCAAAATTGGGAATTAAAATGGAGAGAAAAGGAGATGATATTTATATTCCAGCTCAAGAAAGTTATGAGATAAAATCTTTTATTGACGGTTCAATATTAACTATTTCTGATGCGCCATGGCCAGGTTTTACCCCTGATTTATTATCTATTATTTTGGTGGTGGCTTCCCAAGCAAAAGGAAGTGTTTTAATCCATCAAAAGATGTTTGAATCCCGACTTTTCTTTGTAGATAAACTCATTGATATGGGAGCACAAATTATTCTTTGCGATCCACACAGAGCAACTGTAATTGGACTAAATCATCAGTTTAAGTTCAAGCCTACTACTATGACTTCCCCTGATATCAGAGCGGGAGTTTCACTTTTATTGGCTGCCCTTGCGGCTGATGGAGAAAGCACTATCCATAATGTAGAGCAAATTGATAGGGGCTATCAAAATATTGATACCAGATTAAATGCCATTGGCGCACAAATTACTAGGTTAGATTAATTTGATAATGTGCTAATTTTTCCACAAACTAATTAACCACAAACAATCTCATGAAAAAACTATTCATTATTACACTACTAAATTGCTTCATTGCTACATCATCTTTCTCACAAGAAATAGGCTTAAATATTGGAGATAAAGCGCCGGCATTGGCATACAAAAGCCCAAATGGAAAAACCTTGAAATTATCTAGCTTGAAAGGTAAATTGGTGCTGATTGATTTTTGGGCTAGCTGGTGCGGACCGTGTAGAAGAGAAAACCCAAATCTGGTGAGTGCCTATCAAAAATATACTAAGAAAAATTTCAAGCACGGAAAAGGCTTTGAGATTTATAGTTTATCGCTTGATAAAACCAATGAAGCATGGGTAAAAGCTATTAATCAAGATGAGCTTTTTTGGGAATATCATGTATCTGATTTGGGATATTGGCAATCTGAAGGCTCTAAAAAATATGGCATTCGTTCTATTCCGAGTAATGTGCTGATTGATGGAAAAGGAATTATTGTTGCCAAAAATTTGAAAGGTCAGGCATTGCACAAATTCTTAGCAGTTGCATTAATCAAATAATCTTTACTGACAAATTGTCTAAATGAAAGCATTGGCAAAGTAATTGCAACTAAATTCTTTACCAAAGGAAAAAAATATAAACATGAGTAAGAAAAAGAACAGCAAAAGAAAGAATAGAACTTTTCGCAACTGCTGGGCAGGACATAATGACTATAATACTGCCAATTCTAGATGATATAGAAAGGGCAATAGAGGCCAATAATTATGACAAAACACATGGTGTTGTTCTTATTTACAATAAACTGAAATCTTCCTTAGAAGCGAAAGGACTAAAAGAAATGGAAAACCCTATTGGAAAAATTTTGGATACACAATTTCATGAAGCAATAAACAATCTTCCAGCTGCAAAAAAGAAGGATAAGGGAAAGATAATAGATACAGTTGAAAAAGGATATCTCTTAGGAGGGAAAATACTTCGATACGCAAAAGTGGTGGTTGCAAACTAAAACAATGGCAAAAAGAGATTATTACGAAATATTAGGCGTATCGAAAAATGCAGATGCTAAAGAGATAAAAAAGGCCTACCGAAAATTAGCACTTAAACACCATCCGGATAAAAATCCTGGCAACAAGCAGGCAGAAGATAAATTTAAGGAAGCAGCTGAGGCTTATGAAGTGCTAAGTAATATAGAGAAAAAACAAAGATACGACCAATTCGGCCATGCTGGAATGAGAGGTACTGCCGGTGGAGGATTTGGTGGCGGTATGAACATGGACGATATTTTCTCTCAGTTTGGCGATATTTTTGGTGGAGCCCATCCTTTTGAAAGTTTTTTTGGTGGTGGTGGAAGAGGCAGACAAAGAGTAATTAAAGGAAGTAATTTAAGAATTCACCTTACTTTAACTTTGAAAGAAGTTGCAGAAGGAGTAGATAAGAAAATAAAGGTGAGCCGCCTTGTAAATGGAGATGGCGTAACCTACAAAACATGTGGTACTTGCAATGGCAGTGGACAAGTTACTAGGGTAAGTAATACTATTTTGGGGCAAATGCAAACTTCAAGCCCTTGCCCAAATTGTAATGGAAACGGGAAAAGCATTGACAATCGGCCCTATGGAACGGATGCAAATGGTATGCTGAAAAAGGAAGAAACGGTAAAAATTACCATTCCGCCAGGAGTAGAAGATGGCATGCAGCTGAAAGTGGGTGGAAAAGGAAATGCAACTCCTTTTGATGGAATAAATGGGGATTTGATTGTTTTAATCTCTATTGAAAAACACGAAAAACTTATTCGGGATGGGCAAAACCTGCATTA
>LWDU01035987.1_pt1 | contig 13464 bp, 12 predicted proteins | sample 727161 | NCBI WGS metagenome assembly LWDU01 (sample SAMN04566230, study PRJNA314399) | hydrothermal vent metagenome | isolation source: deep sea hydrothermal plume seawater | place: Mexico: Gulf of California, Guaymas Basin | collected 2004-07-11 | reverse complement strand
ATCATAGGTTTCAATCTCACCACGGGGATCAGCATGGTAGCGAATGGTATCCTGAAGTAGATCAAAGCTACCCGCATGGCCATAAGGCTGTGTGACACCAATATTCAACAGGCTCGGCACGCGGAAAGCATAGCGATCCTCTTCCTTGCGCGTGCTGGCCCAGCGGCCAATATCATCTTTTTCGGCACGCATGAAGCCGCGCCCGATTTGCGGAAACGCCACATTGTAGAATTTCTCATTGGTAAAGAAATCACCACTGTGGCAACTGGCACACCCCAGGCCACCTTCATCCTTGCTGGCAAAGAAGCGTTGCGCCCCCCGTTTTGCGGACAGGGACAGCACATTATTATTGCCCTCAACATAACGTTTCCACGAGGACTCAATAAAGATCATGGATTGCATGTAGGCCGCCAGGGCCCGCTGCACATTCACCAGGGTAATCACTTCTTCAGCACTGGCTTCGGGCTGGGAAAATGCCTGCCTGAACAGAGCCAACCAGTTTTCCGGGCCGTCATCCGACAACAGTCCACTGTCTCGCTCACCTCGCAATCGCGCCACCAGGCGCTCGCGGTATTGCTGCTGGGACTGAAAAGGTAGGCACGCATTTCGTTGTGATTGGTCAACGGGAATTTGGAGAATACCTCCATCAACCCGTCCGCCTCTGAGGCATCAGATACATTGCCGCTTTCCGGGGTGCGAATGGCCTGCCCTTTACCTCCGGCAGTCACGGTGTCATCCAGCACAAACACTCGCCCATCGAAAGTCATGCTGCGATCGAACAAGGCACTGTTGAACACCGTCTGACTGTTGCGGTGCATATTCGGTTTGCCGTCAGCAGCCGGGTCCAGATCGTTGTCAGGGTTTAGCCTGCGTTCCGGGCCGACCAATGAAGCATCCACAGGGGACACGCCAATGCCCAACGACAAGGCATCCCTCCCGCCGAAATCCGGATGGTGGCACGAAGCACACGAGGCAGTAAGATCGCCAGAGAGACTGTGGGAGAAAAACAGTAACTGCCCGAGTTTGATTGTCGGGTCACTGTCGGGGGTGGCCTGAGCCTGCTGCCGCGGGGTCGCCGGGTCCCCGGTGAGCCCTTTCGTGGTGATCACAGCGCGCAACCACTGGTCCAGAGGAGACACTTCAGGATCGGTATCCGGACCAGGATCAGGATCGCCACCGGTGCCCGGATCAGTGGGGGTATCTGTGCCTGGAGTACTCGGTCCAGCCCCACCGCCAGAGGATCCGCCGCCCCCACAAGCCGAGAGCAAGGCCAGCAACCCCAGCGCAAGCAAATACCGCCCAGCAATAGCGGCCACTATCCGTAATGTCATCTTGGCGATCCTGAAATCTTGTTATTATTCGATCTAGACAAAAACGTGCACATCATCACACTTTCAATGTGTGCGAATTATCTTACACAAGACAACATAACCACCAGCATCTTCCCGACAAACGGCAGCGAAAAATTAAACCTTTGATTTAAAAAGACCTTTTCTCATCATATAGCCGCCTGAACGGCTCGAGGTGCTCCGCCTGGCTGTTCACCCAGGTTTGCAGGGGCTCAGGCATCGAGGAAGGCCAGTCCAGACCGTACGCCGGTGGCATAAATAGCGGCGCCAACAAGCTGGCTGCCGCCAGGTCTGCCCGTGAGAATTGCTCCCCCACCAGGTAGGTGCGCCCCTGGTAAGCCTGCACCAGGGTCTGGATAGCTTGCTCCAGCGCCACGCGGCTTTCGCTTACATGGGGTTCGCGAATTTGCATGGCTTTGCGCATTACGCCCTGCAATTTCGGAAAAATAACGCGCAGGAAGGTGCGGCCCCAGAAAGGCCCACCCTGGGCGAAAAAGGGAATCACCAGATCGGGATGATCCAGCAAGGTGTGATAACAATAGCGGCGCACATGGGGCCCGATGTTGTCATCGCAGAAGGTTTCCCATCCCAATGCGTCTTCCCTCCCCTCCGGGGTCTGCGGGGTTAACACATGATCCGGGAACTGCGTATCAAGGTAGCTGATAATCGACGCAGAGCCTTGCACGTAATGGCCATCATGCTCCAGAACCGGGACACTGCTGAACGGCACCACGGCTTTCATTTTCTTGAAGTGCAGGCCTGGAAGGTGATTTTTCGATCGGTATTCCAGCCCCTTGTAATCCAGTGCCCAACGGACTTTTTCGCAATAATGGGAAATCGGGAATTGATGCAACACGATGGCCATGTGGACATCCTTTTATTAGATATTAGAAAGCCGTGGAAAACCCGTTAGCTAATCGCGGCCTAGCAGAAAGGCGAGCATGCCGCCCGTCAAAAATCCGACCGCCCTTGTTATGTCCTGCTCTGCAGTTTTTCATGCCAGCAGATGATCAGCTCTACGCACCCAGCGAAAATGATCCGCGCGATCACCCAGTGTCTGTTCATCGAGCAACACGTTACTCACGCTGGCGGCAATGAATTTGTCCACTACCGCATCCACAGAGGCTGGCGGCGCGAAGGGATCATCCGCCAAGCTCAGGCTCAGCACCGGCCCACTATATTGCGCGATGCCGCAATCCAGATCGTCGCTGAAACCATTGGCCTGATAGCGGTTGGTTTTTGCCAGAGCACGCCAGTCCTGCATCAAGGTTCTGGCTTCACGACCGCCAAACCCTAATTTGTCACCGGGGTAGTACCCCAGTAACGCCGATACAGGCGGGATCATGGCGCAAAGCTTGCGGCGGGTCGTACCGGTAAAGCCGCCCACCCAGGGGCTGCCACAGGCCGCCAGAATAATACCGTCTATTTGTTCACCGTAGACGCCGGCCGCCCTGGCGGAATAATGGCCGCCCAAAGAGTGCCCCATAAGATAAACCGGCAACCCCGAAGAACGGCTTTTCACCCAGTCCAGTGTCACAGGTATTTCATTGACCAAAGGCTCACGAAAGCCCCAGTCGCAGCGGTGCGACGGGCGCCAGGGGCTATCGCCATGGCCACGCTGTTCCAGCAAGGCCACATTCAGTCCTGCCGCCTGTAATGCTTGTGCCAATGGCTGATAGAAACGCGCCCCCATGCCCAGCGCGGCCATTAAAATCACCGATCCACGGGCGCTTTCTGCCGGGTACCAGTTTACCGGCAGGGTATAACCTGCGCCGCCAGGCAGAGAAATTTGCTCAGCCGCTTTCATTACTGGCCTCCTGACGGCGCGGGCGTTTCACCAGCTCACCCTGACAATTGGGGCAACGGCTTGCATGGATGGTGCAGCAGTCCACACAGAAGGTGCATTCATAGGAACAGATATAGGCTTCTGCATCGGCCGCCAGAGAGCACTGGCAACTTTCACAGCTGGATCGCATTTCAAGCATCAGGGTCACCCGGTTAGTGCGCTTTGACTTTCTCTTTGCCGCAGCGGTCACAGCGGTATACCGTCACCAGCTTTCCCTGCTTCACATCAAACTGCTTTTCCTTGCAGATCACCCACTTGTGAAAATCGTGCTGACACATGCCTTTTCTTGGCATTTTCTTTTGCGGTTTTTTAAACGGCAGAATATCGCCCATTCGCTCAGCACCGTGACTACAACTGGTAACCAGAGCATACCGTAAATTAGGTTCATCGCGGAATTGAGTGATCAGCCGGCTTCAGAACTTGTCTCATTACCCCGCCCTGGCAACCGCTGGACGCCGGATGCCCGACGACGGACGCTTGCATTCAAAACCTGAAAACCTTGGCCGCCATGCTCTCTGCGCAAAATGCATTACCCGATTACTGCCTGAATGACGGCCCTGGCAATCCCTCAAAATACCCCCTCAAAAGAGATACCGTAATAAAGACAGTCGCTCAGGCTAAGGGGCTTTACGTCAGGCACCCGGCGTCGAGCGTTTATTCGCGATAACCCCATCAGACGACAAGAAGCGTGTTATTCACTCTAATCCGCGAAGAACCATAAATTAGCCCTTTCGGTTAAAGCCAGAACGATTTCTATTGCCATGAACAATGCGGGGTAACGATCCAGGCGGCGATCCACTAACCAGGACAGCAACCGGCCAACCGCCATGCCCAGCAAAGCCATCGACAGGGTCACCACCACCCCGTCACGCCATTGCGGCTGATCCCGGCACACCACCAACAGCACAGCCATGGCCACTCCATAACCGCCATACACTGCGCGGACCTCGTTGCGGGCCGGCACGGGCAGCGCTGTTATCGCCACCCACCGCGTTATCGAATGGGGCGACACCAGAGCCACCGCCCCCATCAACAGAAAAGTCAGCGCAGTCATTTCAATCATGAGCCGCCCCCTGCTCGGATTGTGACACTTGCCGCTGCAGCCCCCGCCACTGACACAGGGCGCAGAACGCTACCAGCAACGCCACATCCAGCAGCAGAACATGCCCCCAGAATGACAACCACGATGCCCCCAGCAGCATGACTACCGGCGTTGCCAATACCCAGGCCAGATCCGCCAGTGTCACCATTTTAGCCAACCCGTGCGATATGGATTTGCGCGTGGCCACAAAGGCCACATCTGCTGCAAAAACCAGCAAGGCTCCCCCGAGAATCATCAGTATCTGCGGGCTGAACGCTCCCATCAGTGACGCCAGCCCGCCCGGGGCCAACAATAACGTTGAGCAGACAGCATTGAATAACAGAGCATGTTTAAGTGATGTCCAGGGCATGATGCACCTCCAGTTTTCAGACCCGGTCGCGAATTACCGCAACGGGCCGGTTAGTGTTAAATTCAGCCTCTGCTGAACAAGGAGGTAAAACAATTACCTCAGAGGTAATGGCGAAGCCTGATGGCCATGACCATGCTGATCAGCCACAGAAGAGAGAGAGCCCCAATGCAGACTGGCCAGATCCTCGCGGAACTGCGTAAAGCCCGCCGCCTCAGCCAACTGGAACTGGCGTTACGGGCCGACGTATCCAGCCGGCACCTGAGCTTTATCGAAACCGGGCGCAGCCAGCCAAGCCCAACCATGCTGAAACGCTTGGCTCTGGAAATGGAGCTGAATTGCCGGGACACCAATCGGTTATTGCTGGCGGCCGGTTACGCTCCCGCCTTCACCGAAACGGACCTGAGCAGTAACAGCATGGCCCCGGTCCGCGAAGCGCTGACGGTCATGCTCAGCAACCATAATCCGTTTCCTGCCGTCGTCCTCGATGCCCACTGGAATGTATTAATGGCCAACGAGGCTCAGCAGCGGCTGATGGGCTTGATGATTGAGGAGCGCGGGCCTTTTCCGCACACCGCCAATGTGGTCGAACTGGTGTTCCATCCCCAGGGTTATCGGCCGTTTCTGCGCAACTGGGATGAGGTGGCCGGTTTTCTGCTGCGCCGCCTGCACCGTGACCAGCAAGCACGTCCGGACCCGGCGCTGGCCGCCTTGTTGGACCGGCTGGCGGAACTGGCCCATGTAGATCCCCGCGACGAACCCATGATGGCGCTGGAGATCGAGCTGGCCGGGCAGCGGCTACGCAGCTTCTCCACCCTGGCCAGCTTCGGCACTGCGCTGGATGTGGTCATGGAAGAACTGCGCATCGAACACTACTTCCCCGCCGATGAGGCCACCCGCCGCTGGTTCCGAAATCAGATTCAATAGGTTTCAACCATCGAAGGGGGGCGTACAAACCCGTATAATTCGCCCCCCAAGCAATCACCGGCAGCGACAATGACTGACTTTATCCCCGGCCAACGCTGGCTGAGCGAATCCGAAACCGAACTGGGCCTCCTGGTCACCGTGGAATACCCGGCGGTAGAGGAAGAGCGCACCTACGCAAAAAACAATGCCCCGTTGTCCCGCGTCACGTTCGACAGCGGCGACACCATCCGCACCGCCGATGAAGTGGAGCTGGTGGTCACCGAGGTCAACGAGCTCAACGGCCTCAAGGTCTACATGGCTCACCCCAAGGACGGCAGCCCGGACGATATTCAGCCAGTGCCGGAAACCAACCTGGGTCACACCCTGCGTCTGACGGCCGCACTGGACCGCCTGCTCTCCAACCAACTGTCTTCCAATCGCTGGTTTGAGCTTCGTATCGACGCCCTCAATGCCCATTGCCGTCAGCAGCAATCCACCATCAAGGGATTGCGTGGCCCGCGCATCGCCCTGATTGGACACCAGCTGTATATCGCTGACCAGGTGGCCAACCGTTTTGCCCCACGGGTATTGCTTGCCGACGAAGTAGGCCTGGGGAAAACCATCGAAGCCGGCCTGATCCTGCATCAACAATTGCTCACTGGCCGGGCCAAGCGGGTATTGGTCGTGGTGCCTTCACCGCTGGTGCACCAGTGGTTTGTGGAAATGGTGCGCCGTTTCAATCTGCATTTCTCTATTTTTGATGCCGAGCGCCTAAACGCCCTGCAGCCGGAAACCAGCATCAAGGACATGCTGGCGCAGATTATTGAAGAAGAAAACGCCCCGGACGACGATGCAGACGAAGCGCCAGGCAGTGTCAGCGCCGCTAGCGGTGACGACAACCCGTTCCTCAGTGAACAGCTGATTCTGTGCAGCACGGATTTCCTCAGCCAGTGCGATATCGATCAACTGGCGGCGGCCGACTGGGATTTGCTGGTGGTCGACGAAGCCCATCATCTGGAATGGTCCGCGCAGCAGGCCAGTGACGATTACCAGCGCGTGGAAACCATTGCCCAACAAGCACGAGGCTTGCTGCTGCTGACGGCCACCCCGGAACAGCTCGGCCTGGAAAGCCACTATGCCCGTCTGCGCCTGCTTGATCCGGAACGCTACCCCAGCCTGGAGGCCTTCAAGGAAGAGCAGGCCCATTATCAGGATGTGGCGGCTTTGGCCGGACGATTGCACGACGAACCCAGCTGGGATGCAGCACTAAAGCAAGAAGCGGTTGCCCTGCTCCCGGACATGAATATTGACGAAGCGGACCGCGACGCGATCCAGACGGAACTGCTGGACCGCTCCGGTCCCGGCCGTGTCATGTTCCGTAATACCCGCCACAACATCGCCGGCTTCCCGGCCCGCCACGTGCACGGCATTGCGCTGACGCTGCCGGACGAATACAAATACGACAGTGACGAAGAAATTGACGGCCACCTGCACCCGGAAACCCTGTTCCACGATGACCGCTGGTGCAGCCTGGATCCCCGAGTGAACTGGCTGGAAAACTTTTTCAAACAGCATCGTCACGACAAGGTGCTGGTGATCTGTGCCAGCAAGCACACCGCCACCGACCTGCATGCCCACTGCAACTACAAGCTGGGCATGAACGTGGCCATGTTCCATGAAGACATGGACCTGATCGAACGGGACCGGGCCGCCGCCTTTTTCGCCGATGACTTCGATGGTGCCCAGGCGCTGATCTGCTCGGAAATTGGCTCCGAAGGCCGTAACTTCCAGTTTGCCCACCATCTGGTGCTGCTGGATCTGCCCTTGAACCCGGACCTGCTGGAACAGCGTATCGGTCGCCTGGACCGTATCGGCCAGACCGAAGATATCCAGATTCACGTGCCCTACTTCGAGCAGCACGCCCAGGAAGTGCTGTTCCGCTGGTATCACGACGGCATGAATGCCTTCGAGCACACCAACCCGGCCGGCCACGACATTTACCTGCGCAGTCGCGACGCGCTGGAACCGCTGCTTACCGGCGACCCGGAATACACCGCCATCGAAGCGCTGGTCGACGATACCCGCACCATCACTTCCGAACTGCATACGCTACTGGAGACCGGCCGCGATCGCCTGCTGGAGCTGAGCTCCTTCGACAGCGAGCGAGCCGAAACCCTGATCACCGACCTGATCGCCGCGGATGACGACAGCCCACTGCCTTTCATGCAGCGCATCTTTGATCGCTACGGGGTGGAACAGGAAGATCATTCCGACACGGCCATCATCCTCAAACCCGGCCCGCACATGCGCGATGCGTTCCCTGCCCTGCCGGAAGAAGGCGTGACCATGACCGACAACCGGGCCACCGCACTGGCCCGTGACGACATGCAGTTTCTGACCTGGGAGCATCCCATGGTCACCGGCAGCCTGGAGATGATGCTCACCGAACACCGTGGCAAAGCCGCCGTCAGCCTGCTCAAGAATCCCAAAATCAAGGCTGGCACCCTGCTAATCGAAGCCATCTATACTGTTGATGCCATTGCCCCCAAACAGTTGCAGGCAGACCGTTTCCTGCCCACCACAGTGATTCGTCACCTGCTGGATGGCAATGGCAAGAACATCAGCCAGGCCATCAGCCACGACGGCCTGAGCCAGCAATGCCACAAGATGGACAAGCCACTCAGCCGCAAGATCGTTGGCAGCCAGAAACCCCTGCTGGAGAAATTGCTGAAAGCTGACGAAGCCAACGCCAGTCAGGAAGCGGAAAGTATTATTGCTGCTGCCCAGGAAAAAATGCGTGCCGAACAGGCCCATGAGTTGGCCCGCCTGAAGGCGCTGCAAGCCAAAAACCCGGCAGTCCGCCATGAAGAAGTGGAGGCTCTGGAAGCACAGACACACGCCCTGGAAAAGTGCCTCAGCGAAGCGCGCTGCCAGCTTGAAGCCGTGCGAATTATTGTTTCGGGAGGAGACTAACCATGAGTGATCTATTGCGTTGCGTTGAAATTGAACCATCAGCCCAAGCCACCGCCAGTGTGATCTGGCTACACGGCCTGGGCGCCAGCGGTCACGATTTTGAGCCCATCGTTCCCGAGCTTCAGCTGCCTGCAGGCCTGGCCGTGCGGTTTATCTTCCCCCATGCCCCGCAGATCCCTGTGACCGTCAATGGCGGCATGGTCATGCCCGCCTGGTACGATATTCTCGCCATGGATATCGACCGCAAAGTGGACGAAGCCGGCGTTCTGGCCTCAGCGGACGCGGTAGATGCACTCATCGAGCGGGAAATCGCCCGCGGCATTCCCAGCGAACGCATCATTATTGCGGGTTTCTCACAAGGTGGCGCCGTTGCCTACCAGGCCGCCCTGCGCCACCCCCAACCCCTGGCCGGCCTGCTCACCCTGTCCACCTATATGGCCATGCCGGTGACCCCCAGCCAGGTCAATGCCGCCCTGCCCGTGATGATCTGCCATGGCAGCATGGACCCGATGGTGCCAGAACAACTGGGCCAACGGGCAGCGGCCACCCTGACCGAACTGGGCTATAGCCCGCAGTACAAAAGCTACCCCATGGAGCACATGGTCTGCCTGGAACAGATTCGGGATATTGGCCAGTGGCTGACGGAACGCCTGAAGCCTGAGGCCTGAGGCCTGACAGCGACGCTGAATGTCTGATTACGGCTACGCCTAATCAGACCTACTCGCCCTTCAGAGCCCCACTCCTCCCTCAAAGGCATACATACCGAGATAGCTGCAGCCTCTCAAACTGTGTGTTTTTGCGTCGGGCATCTGGCGTTGAGCGTGCGGCAAAGTGCGAAATCTTGGCGACAAGCCAATCAAACGCTTAGAAGCATCTTGTTCACTCCAATCCGCGAAGAACAAAAAAAGCCGCGCCCTTTCGGGGCGCGGCTTTTTCGTGTTGCCTGTCGCGTGATGCGTGTGGCCGCTCTTACAACCAGTACACCGTGATAAACAGGAACAGCCACACCACGTCCACAAAGTGCCAGTACCAGGCACCCGCTTCCCAGGCGAAGTTGTTCTCTTCATCAAAGTGCCCCTTGATCACACGCAGCAGGGTCACAAACAGGAAGATGGTACCGATGGTCACGTGTGCACCGTGGAAACCGGTGAGCAGGAAGAACAGGCTACCGTAGATACCCGCATCCAGGGTCAGACCCAGCTCGGTGTAAGCGTGGATGTATTCTTCCACCTGCAGGAACAGGAAGATGATCCCCAGCACCACTGTGGCCGCCTGGAAAGCGATCAGGGTGCCGCGCTTGCCTTCCAGCAAGGCGTGGTGAGCGATAGTCAGCGTGATTGACGACACCAGCAGGATAGCCGTGTTGATGGCCGGCAGCCCCCACGCGCCCATGGCCTGGGTCGTATCACCGGCCGGGGTCACGGTCAGCGGCCACATGGCCTGGAAGTTCGGCCACAGCAGCTCGTGGGTCATGGCGTTGCTGCCTTCCCCGGACAACCACGGCAGGATCAGCCAGCGGGTGTAGAACATGGCCCCAAAGAAGGCCGCAAAGAACATCACCTCGGAAAAGATGAACCACAACATGCCCTGACGGTAAGAACCGCCCAGCTGATTGCTGTGCAAACCACCAACGGATTCCTTGACGGTGTCACGCCACCACAGGGCGATCACTACCAGCAACCAGGTCAGGCCCAGGAAGAACAGAGGCTTGCCGAAGAAACTGGGCTCCATGTCCGCCATGGTGCTCTGCTGAATAAAGTTTGCACCGCCAATGGCGGTCATGAACAAACCGATGGACGCGGTCAACGGCCAGGGGCTGCTCTCGGGAACGTAATACTTTTCAGTAGCCATTAAAAAATCTCCTCTACAACCGGCTGTTCTAGTTAGCAGCCACGCTGTTGTTTTTACCGGCGACCCGCTCTGTCACATCGAAGATCGTATACGACAGAGTGAATTGGTTAATGTGACTGGGAATTTCCGGGTCCAGATAGAAAATCATCGGCATGTCTTTACGCTCACCCGCCAGCAATGTTTGCTGATCAAAACAGAAACACTGCGTCTTGTGCAGGTATCGAGCCGCTTCCCCCGGTGTTACCGACGGGATGCTCTGGGTAATCATGTCCGATGAAGTCGGGTTGCTTGCGAAAAAATGCACCAGCGTAATTTCCCCCGGATGCACCTTTACCCGCTTGGTCTCAGAGGTGAACTCCCCACTGATTCCGTCGCCCTTCTGGGTAATGAATTCCACTGTCACGGTACGGTCTGCCACCACAGTCTCAGGCGCTTGAGTGGCGGCCGTACTCGATGTTTTTCCATTCAGTCCGGTGACATCACAGATAACGTTATAAAAGGGCACCATGAGGAAGGCGAAGCCAAACATGGCCACCGCCCAGATCAACAGCTTTTTCAGCGTGCGCTTGTTGCGCTGTTCAACACTGAGCTGTTCGTCGCTCATGGTGTCCTCCGTCACTCTCTGTTACTTGACTATCTGTTACTTGACCACCGGCGGGGTGTCATAGGTGTGGAACGGCGCCGGTGACGGCACTTCCCATTCCAGGCCTTCGGCACCTTCCCACGGCTTGGCCGGGGCTTTTTCGCCTTTCTTCATGGCACACAGCACGGTCACGGCCAGGAAGAGCAGCTGTGACAGGCCGAACCAGAAGCCGCCGATGGAAATCCAGAAGTTGTAGTCCGCAAACTGCAGCGCGTAGTCAGCGTAACGACGCGGCATGCCGGCCAGGCCCACGAAGTGCATGGGGAAGAACAGCAGGTTGGCGGAAATCAGGGAGTTCCAGAAGTGCAGTTCACCCAGGGTCTTGTTGGGCATGATGCCGGACCACTTCGGCAGCCAGTAGTAGGCAGCAGCGAAGATGGAGAAGATCGCACCGGTCACCAATACATAGTGGAAATGCGCCACCACGAAGTAGGTGTCATGGTACTGGAAGTCCACCGGGGTAATCGCCAGCATCAGGCCGGACAGACCACCACAGGTGAACAGCACCACAAAGGCGATCGCCCACTTCATTGGCAGTTCGAAGGTCATGGACCCGCGCCACATGGTAGCGACCCAGTTGAACACCTTCACGCCGGTAGGCACGGAGATCAGCATGGTCATGTACATGAAGAACAGGGTACCGGCCAGCGGCATGCCCACGGTGAACATGTGGTGAGCCCATACCACGAAGGACAGCAACGCAATGGACGCGGTCGCGTACACCATGGAGGCGTAACCAAACAGCGGCTTGCGGGCAAAGGCCGGGATGATCGCTGACACGATACCGAAGCTCGGCAGGATCATGATGTACACCTCAGGGTGCCCAAAGAACCAGAACACGTGCTGGAACAGTACCGGGTCACCACCACCGGCGGCATCGAAGAAGCTGGTGCCGAAGTGACGATCCGTCAGCATCATGGTCACTGCACCGGCCAGAACCGGGATAACCGCGATCAGCAGGAAGGCAGTGATCAGCCAGGTCCATACGAACAGCGGCATCTTCATCAGGGTCATGCCCGGGGCACGCATGTTGAAAACGGTAACGACCACGTTGATGGCGCCCATGATGGAAGAAATACCCATCATGTGAACCGACAGAATGAACAGGTCAGTCGACGCCGGGCCGTACTTGGTCGACAGCGGCGCGTAGAAGGTCCAGCCAAAGTTCGGGGCGCTGGGGTTGCCGGCACCGAACGCGCTCATCACCACCGAACCAATCAGGATGGTGAAAGCGAAAGGCAGGATCCAGAAGGACCAGTTATTCATCCGCGGCAGCGCCATGTCCGGCGCACCGATCATCAAGGGAATCATCCAGTTGGCCAGGCCAACCGTGGCGGGCATCACCGCACCAAATACCATGACCAGACCGTGCACGGTGGTCATCTGGTTGAAGAATTCCGGATCCACGAACTGCATGCCGGGCTCGAGCAGCTCGGCACGAATTACCATGGCAAGGAAACCGCCGGACAGGAACATGGCGAAGCTGAACCACAGATACAGGGTACCGATATCTTTGTGGTTGGTGCTGAACAGCCAACGTTTCAGGCCGGTCGGGGCGTGGTGATGATCGTGATGATCATCATGGGTTGCAGCTGCAGTAGACATTGCTATCCCCTCCCTTATTCGTGGTCGTTAACGTCGGCGGGCTGAATCAGATCGCCGGTGTCGTTGCCGAAAGCATTACGCTCGTAGGTGATCACCGCCGCAATCTGGCGAGGTGTCAGCTGAGCCTTGAAGCTGGGCATGGCAGCACGGCCATTGACCAACACATCAATGTGCTCGTTCAGGTGCTCTTTATTGGTAGCGAATTCCGTACCGGCAAACGCCAGGCCGATACCGCCTTCACCATTGGCACCGTGACACAGGGCACAAGCGCTGTCGTAAACCTGCTTGCCTTCTTCCATCGCCTGATCGATACCGGCAAACGGTGTCAGATCCGGGCCAGAGGCAGCTTTTTCTTTCTCTTCGGCAATCCAGGTCTTGAACTCGTCCTGGGTCACCACTTCTACAGCAATCGGCATGAAGGCGTGGTTCTTGCCACACAGTTCCGCACACTGGCCGTAGTAAGTGCCTTCCTTACCTTCCGGTACCAGCGCCCAGGTTTCATTGACGAACCCGGGGATTGCATCTTTCTTGCCGCCGAAATCCGGCACCCAGAAAGAGTGGATCACGTCATCGGAGGTCACCAGGAAACGCACTTTCTGGCCCGACGGAATGATCAGCTTGTTGTCCACTTCCAGGTTGTAGTTGTGGTCTTTCTCGGGAGCGTCCTTGCCGACCAGATCTTTCGCGGTGCCATAGGGGAACAGACCACCGGACAGAACCGGGTTGTTGTACTGTTCCGGCGGCGTGGCCAGGTTGGAGAAGAAAGACACACCAATATCGTTGTCGTCTTCGTAGGTCAGGTACTCGTAGCTCCACTTCCAGCGATAGCCAGTCACCTTCACC
>LWDU01043152.1_pt1 | contig 13466 bp, 15 predicted proteins | sample 727161 | NCBI WGS metagenome assembly LWDU01 (sample SAMN04566230, study PRJNA314399) | hydrothermal vent metagenome | isolation source: deep sea hydrothermal plume seawater | place: Mexico: Gulf of California, Guaymas Basin | collected 2004-07-11 | reverse complement strand
TTCTCACAAGTCTTTTTGTTCTCTTGTGGGATTCGGAGTTCAAATGTTTTCTTCTCTTCACCGATTACTGGTGAACCCATCGTGATAATAACTACCAACATAAATTTCATTATCGCACTCCATCACAATTAGAGTTAGAAAGTTTGTAAATTCTCCACAAGTTCATCACTTAACTCAAGGTTCTTAAGATAAAATCTCTCAAGTTGTTCAACACTAGTCCCAGCATTCTTTGCGAGATTAAATATATTAACCTTACCCTTACTCTTAATAAGTCTGGTTTGTAATGAATAATGACGTAGTGCATATGGAGATCGTATCTCTCCACCAGAGGTTACCTTTAGATCAGCACGATCCAATATGTAATTGAATTGTCGGTTTATATTTCTTAATGCAGTATTTCTATTTGGATAGTCATTAAAAAATAGATAGTCCTTTGCTTCATAGTCTGGGTTCAACCTTATCAACTTTTGATAAAAGTCAACTGCGTCAGGCATAGTGGATACAGTCCTATAACCCGTCTTACCTTTAACCTTAATTTCTAATCTTTCTGGATTATCTTTAATTGTTATATCTTGATGTCTGACAGAAAAAATCTCAGAGTCTATCGGTCGCATAAATGAATGAACCATAAAGACAATGAAGTAATAAAATTCATCAGTGATAAGAATTCCCCTAACCTTTACCTCTTCGTCTATAACTTCTCTGGTTGTTTTCAATAACAACTTATATTCTTTGTCTGAAAATGAGGGTCGTGGATTATCCTGTTTAGAGACTTTGGGAAGTAACGGCATCTTATCCAGTGCGTCTTTCTCATATGCAACTTTGAAAATTTTACCAATAATCGTTAAATGTTTTGATTTTGAGGATGAAGAAAGAGATTCATCCCGATTATCATCAAGATATGAAATATAATCCCTCAAGTCGTAAGTGGTGATTCCGTTAATATCACGATTTCCGAAATAGGCATCTAGTCCATCGTCTTTTCTCAGAATTATTTTCTCATCGTCCTTTGCAAATCTCTCACTTCTGGTTTTCCCAGACATTGCAGTTTGTTGTTTCATCAACAGACCTGAAAAATATGAGAATGTTTTATCTTTTGGTATTCTATTCAAATCGGTATTTGTTTGTAATTTAGTCAAAATCTCATCGACTACCTCAATTGCATCAATTCTTGAGGTTTCTTGGGTAGAACGAACCATATATTTGTTCTTAGAATTCACCCAGATGCGTGCATACCAAAACGGAGAAGAATCCGTTTTATAGATAGAAACCCCTTTTCTTATCGTTTTTTGATGGGTTTTCTTATTTCTACTCATAGACACCATTATTGTGTCTAACTGTGTCTAAGTCAAATTAGATTTTTAGAGAAACTCTAAAAACCCTTTAATATACTGAAATATAAGAGAAAAATGGTAGCGGAGGAGAGACTTGAACTCCCGACACGCGGATTATGATTCCGCTGCTCTAACCAGCTGAGCTACTCCGCCACAATGTGTATAACCATTGTAAATAATAGATTAATATTAGTTTCTTGTAGTATTCTATATCATTACAAGGGATTATTTTTACCTATCTAGTGTACATCTGGTGTACATATGCATTAATCTGGCTGTATTAATGCATTATTTCTGGCTGTGTTTTAGTTCATAACAGCAAATAAGACAACTCAAAATAGCGCATGTAAGAAACAGGTTAGAAACGGCTCCAATTACTAGGATTATGATCTTCTCCTTTCAATTAAAAGTATCCGTCATCTTGGTCTTCTTGTTCTTATCTTAATTTATTAGGGGTGTACCCAAAGATCTGAAGTCTATCCTTATTAATAAATTGAAAGGTGTACTAATTTCAAAAATAAATGGGTCTAATCAGCATGAGAATGGGGGTATAATAGGGGTATATGTGATGAAATATTACGACTGTGATTGGGCATTCTTTACCAAATAAGCCTTTTATTTTATCATATATTTCTATCCTAATATGTTCTATTACTTTTTTAAAAGCATACAATGAAATAGACAAATTGTTGTCTGAAAGAAATAAATATCGTCTCTAGATAAAATATGTCTAGGTATCAATACCGGCTTCAAAATTCATACCTATTTTGCGAAAATGATCTAATACGTGCTCGCCGTGTTGCTCAACAACACGTTTAGCTTCTCCTGGGGTCATTTCAATGTCATTAAAAGCATCTTCATCTTCGCCAGTAATAATCACTAGGAGCCGTGCAGTGTGATCTGTTATATTCGTAAAATCTCTCACTACGCCTGGGGGAACAGCTATCATGTCATAAGGATCAAGAGTGATCTCGTTTTCGCCCTCATCGCCCCAACGAATTCGAAAGCGGCCATCTAGACAAAAGAACGTCTCATTCGTGTTATGGTGAGCATGCAACATGGGGCGATCTCCCGAAGGACACTCGGCGATGATTATACTCATCTTATCTTTAGTTATAACCGCTGGTTGTTGTGCCATTGGGCCACCCTGATTTTCTGGCGACATTAACAGATACAGTGTCTTAGCGGTTAACATCTCGTAAGCCTCTTTCGGCACACCATCTGCTTGTTCGTAGGCCGAGCTTTGTGGCTCTAATTCTTTAAATCGAGAGATCTGTTTATTCATTTGTTCTGGTGATATCTTTTTTGTTCTCACTAGACTATTCCCTTTAATTTGGTCGTAGAATCCAACCGCCGCCAAGCAACCGTTCATCATGATAAAAAACACAGGCTTGGCCTGGCGCTATTCCTGCATAAGGTGTATGCAGAATTACTTCCCCATGCCCTCCTCCTGTCGAGCGTATTGTAGCAGGTAGCAAGGGTGTCATTGAGCGAATTTTAACAGAAATATCTATGGCATCGCTACCCAAAGGTTCATCACCTAACCAGTTTATGTCATTCAACAGTATAGTTTCTTGTAACAAAGCCTCTTTCGGCCCTACAATCACACGCTTTGTATGTGGCTCAAGCCTTAATACGTAAAGTGGATCACCACCACCGATATTTAAACCACGGCGCTGGCCAATCGTGTAATTAATAATCCCCTCATGATTACCAAGAATAGTACCTTCTTGATCTACAATTTCACCAGGCACAATTGCACCCGGGCGCATTTTTTTTACGACTTCGGCATAATTTCCATTTGGTACAAAACAGATATCTTGGCTATCCGGCTTATCTGCTACAGAAAGACCAAGACGCTCTGCCTCTTGTCGAGTTTCATCCTTAGTCATACCACCTAGCGGAAACCGTAAAAAATCTAATTGTTCTTGCGTCGTCGTGAAAAGAAAGTAACTTTGGTCTTTTAATCCATTAGCCCCTCGGTGGAGCTCATATTTTCGTATTCCAGGAATATTTTGAACATAATGACCGGTAGCTAAAACATCAGCCTCAAGCTCCTTAGCTCGAGATATTAGGTCCCGAAACTTTACCGTCTGATTACACCGAACGCACGGGATAGGGGTCTCACCCGCCAGATAAGTGTCGGCAAAGTCTTCCATTACATCTTCACGGAAAAGATCTTCGTAATTCAGAACGTAATGAGGAAAGCCTCTAGTATCCGCAACTCGCTTAGCATCATAAATATCCTGTCCGGCACAGCACGAACCGGGTCGAGCAATTGCATCACCATAATTAAAAAGCTGCAGCGTAATTCCTATGACATCATAACCTGCCTCATCTAGCAACGCAGCCGCCACAGAACTGTCGACACCACCCGACATTGCCACCACAACTCGGGTATCTTTAGGATCCTTATTTATTCCAAGACTATTCATTTTTCTTCTTTATGGTCACTTAAATCCCTAGGGTATGTTTTATTTTAATCTACTTCGGCATATAAGAAATGGACAGCTTCTAGCATTATTTATTTTGTTTTGTCCATTTGGTACAAAAAATAAAAGAGTATCCATTTACGTTATTCTATATCTAAACCCATCTGCCAAAAAGCTATCTCTAATCTTGTTGCTTGATTAAATATTTTTGAAAGGGCTTGAAAACGCCCCTCGACTCCTCGGCTGGCCATTAATTTATCAAGCTGTTTAATTTCAGTTTTAGCTAATTCTTGATATTCATCCTAAGCATACATTTCGATCCAAGCACCAAAGGGGTATTTATAACCTGATCCTTAAAATAACTACCGATTTCAGGATATCCAATAATACACGGGGCAAGTGCCACATGAAAGTCTAATAAAACACCGGATAAGCCACTTTCCAATACATAACGAGTGTAAGCCATGGTTTCAGCAGCCTCAGGCAAAGCCTCCATTTTGGCTTCGCTTAAATCCCAGTCAGCGCAAAATTTAACGTTAAAATCCATTTCAATATCAACAATCGCAGTCAAACCAGTTACGGCCTGTCTAATATCAGTCAAATTATCCGCTTTATATGCCGCTAACGCGTAAGCGCGAACAAAATAAATGAAAAACAAATAATCTTAACTCAAATAGGGCTTAAAACTCGAATTTCTACGCGTTCCACCCGCAAGCTCCGTAACGAATTTATGGTTTATGTAAGCATGCCAAGTTGACTGATTATCGCCTTTTAGGCGCGCGAACAGCGTCATATCATCAAATTATGGGTCTCAGAAGGCAAATTTATTACTAAACCATCCAATTCCTCACTCATAAGAAGCTGACAACTCAGCCGAGACGTTCGAGTTAATCCATAAGCAAGATCAAGCATATCAATCTCTTCCTCTTCGGCAGGTCTAAGCCTCTCATACCATTCAGGATCAACGATTATATGGCAAGTCGAGCACGCTAACGAACCTTCACATGCTCCCTCAACATCAAAATCGTTGGCCTGCGCAATATTTAAAATAGTCTGCCCGAGTGGCGCATCAACTTCACGAGATACTCCGTTAGGGTCAATAAAAATAATTTTAGACATTATTCTTCTTATCTTTAACCCACGCTAAAAGATTCACCACATCCGCAACGGCTGGTTTCATTTGGATTATCAAACACGAAACTCGACTGCATTTTATCTTCTACAAAATCCATAGTAGAACCAAAAATATACATCATAGCTAAAGGGTCAACAAATATGGTAACGCCGTCTTGTTCAATAACATCCTCCAAAGGTTTTTGTGCTTCAGCGTATTCCACGATGTAGCTGTGTCCGTTACAGCCCATTGTGGTCACTCCAACACGCAAGCCCAAAACAGGCTTATCTGAGTTTTCCATTAGTGTTTTTGCCCGTTTAACGGCAGCATCCGTTAATGTAATAGAATTACCTTGAGTATCAGCTGTGTTCATCAGTATTTCCTATACCTAAAATAACTTAACATTAATAACTCAATACATGCCAAGTGCGAGTTTAGCATCTTCAGACATTTTTTCCATATCCCAGGCTGGCTCCCAAACCAGGTAAACTTCCACTTCACCGGTACCACCAACTGAAGCGGCGGCATCCGCTACTTGTTGTGGCAGAATACCAGCTACGGGACAACCTGGCGCTGTCAATGTCATTTGCACTTTGACAGCACCACTTTCAGCAATATCAAGTTCGTAGATTAAACCAAGCTCATATATATCTACAGGAATTTCCGGATCATAAACTGTCTTCAACGCTTCAATGATCGCATCTTTTGGCCTGACAGCCGTACCCGCCTTAAAAGGCTCCCCCGCCTTACCAACGAGACCTCCATTTTCAAGTATCTCCGGATCCAGTCCACCACCCTCCGTCGGAGCACCAAATCCAGGTGATCCTGTCGGCCCATGAGGACCTATTGCGGGTGTATAGTTTGGAGGTAAATTATCATCATTCATAATTTTAATCTCGCTCTGCTATTCATTATTCACTAGAGACAGCTTTTTCGCCGTGAACTGCTGCATTAATTGTGTGCCAGGCCAAAGTTGCGCATTTAACCCGCATTGGGAATTGTTTTACACCAGATAAAACCACCAATTTATCTAAATCATCTTCAAACTTTTCAGGCGTTTCATCTACTTCTTCGCCCTTACACATTTTATGAAAAATTTCAAATAATGCATCAACCTCAGCTACTTTTTTCCCTGTAACAATATCTGTCATCATAGATGCCGAAGCAACTGAGATCGCACAACCACGGCCCTCAAAAGCTGCATCTTCAATATTTTGATCAATCCCAACTTTGACAAACACTGTCAATTTATCACCACAAAGAGGGTTATTACCATTAGCCTCGCACGTCGCGTCCTCAGGATGGCGAAAATTGCGAGGATTTTTTCCATGATCCAAGATAACTTCTTGATATAGTTCGCGGATATCATCTTCCATTAGCCAAATATGTCCTTTACATAATTTAAAGCATCAACGAGTTGGTCAATATCATCGGTATTATTGTACATACCCAGCGATGCTCGGGCCGTTGCAACTAATCCATATCGATCCATCAGTGGTTGCGCACAATGATGGCCTGCCCGAACGGCAACACCCTTGCTATCAATAATTGTACCAATATCATGCGCATGAACTCCATCAAGCTCAAAAGATATAATAGGAGCCTTATTATCGGCTCGACCAATAATCCGCAGGCCATCAATCTCAGCGAGGTGATTAGTTGCATAGGTTAGTAGCTTGGTCTCATAATTAGCAATATTTTCAAGACCAACACCTGTTACATAATCGATTGCCGTAGCCAAGCCTACAGCCTCAATAATTGGCGGTGTGCCAGCTTCAAATCGAGCAGGCGCCTCGCGATAAGTTGTTTTTTCAAATGTTACATTTTCGATCATATCGCCGCCGCCTTCGTACGGTAGCATTTTGTTCAAGAGATCAAGCTTTCCCCAAAGAACTCCGATTCCAGAAGGCCCATATAATTTGTGTCCCGTGAAAGCATAAAATTCAGCATCTAGATCTTGGACATCCACGCCGTCATGAACAATGCCCTGGCAGCCATCAATCAACACATGGGCACCAATATTATGAGCCTGCCGTACGATTTCCTTAATCGGTAAAATTGTGCCCAAAACATTGGAGACGTGCGTTACAGCAACTAGTTTAGTTTTTGGGCAAAGTAATTTCTCAAACTCGTCCATTAGAAAATTACCGTGATCGTCAATTGGCGCTATTTTAATTTCAACGCCAATAGCATCTCTCAGCAATTGCCAAGGCACAATATTGGCATGATGTTCCATATGGCTTATAATGATTTCATCACCAGCACGCAAAAATGTGCGCCCATAGGAATAAGCTACCAAATTAATTGCAGCCGTACCATTACGTGTAAATATAACTTCGTCTGGCGTTTTTGCATTCATGAAATTTGCAACTGTCATACGTGCATTCTCATAATTATCAGTTGCTAGTTGGCTCAAAGTATATGCCCCCCGATGGACATTTGCGTATTCAGATCGATAGGCATGGTCCATTCTATCTAATACCTGGACAGGCTTTTGAGCAGAAGCTCCACTATCCAAGAATGCTAAAGGATGGCCATTTATTTTGAGATCTAGCGCAGGAAAATCAGCACGAATAGCACTAACATTATAATCTATTTCGGTATCGGATTTTAAAACTGTATTTAAAGCAGTCATTCTATCGATCCATCCATTCGGAAATCGTTTCTCTAAAGACACCTTGATAGTCCTCATCAACGCCTAAATCTATGACCTCCATCAGAAAACCTTCAACCAGCATGGAGCGCGCCATAGCATCTGGTATGCCACGAGAGCGAAGGTAAAAGAGAGCCTCTCCATCCAATTCACCGGCGGTAAATCCGTGGGCACACTGCACATCATCAGCATAAATTTCAAGTTGCGGTTTAGCATCAATTTCAGCGCCATCAGAAAGTAACAAAGTTTTATTACTCATACGCCCATCAGTACCATCGGCACCATCGGAGACTATAATTGATCCTTGAAAAACCCCGCGCGCCTTATCATCTAATACCCCTTTGTAACTCTCACTAGAAGTCGTATTGGGCACCAAATGTTCAATTAATGTCGTGTGGTCCATATGTTGGTCAGCACGAGCAATATAAACACCACTAAGGTTAGTGCGTGCTCCTTCCGCCTGGCAAGCTACATGAATTTCACTACGGCTCAAACAGCTTCCGACGGTCAAAATAAAACTATCGTAGGTTCCATCTTTCCCAACCCGAGCGTTGACAGATGATAAGTTTATGCCCTCGGCGCTATCTTCTAACATACGATAATGTTTCACGTATGAACCACCATCGACTAAAACACTATTAGTAAGATAATTTCCATCTCCAATGCCAATATGCCGCTCTAGTATGGTTACATGCGAGCCATCTTTTGCCACGACTAGATTTCGAGGATGATGGGTTGCATTTCCATCGCCTTGCGATACATATAAGACTTCAATGGGTTTATCCAATTTTACATTTTCAATTAAAACAACAAGCCCATCCTCTATAAATGCCGTATTAAGCGCCAAGACCGGGAAGTCCTCAACCGAACTAATCTGACCAAGGTAAGGTTTGATCAAAGCTGCCTCGGCAGAAAGAGCCTCGGATAGGGACAATACTTTTATGCCTTCACCAAGCTGACCAATTGCGGAAAGATCTTTATCAAAGCGACCGTTAACAAACACCAGTCTATGAGTTTCAAGATCTGCCGGTAACCAGCCCAAATCCACTCCATCCAAGTCCAAAGCATTGTTGTTAACATCGCCAATGCCATCGAGCACCTTAAGGCTTGTGTACTTCCATTCCTCAACATTAGGCGTTGGCAGGCCATTGACAGAGAAACTCTCAAGACCATTTTTACGCAATTGGTTAAGCCATGGTTCGGAACAACTAAATTCTACTGCACTATTCTGCTCAATAAAAGTCTGACTAGATTGTGATAGGTTGCTCATCTCTAAGCCGCCACTTCTGCATAATTTGCATAACCATTTTTTTCTAATTCAATAGCTAGATTTTTATCGCCAGTATCCACAATTTTTCCATCAGCGAGCACATGCACGACGTCAGGAACAATATAATCGAGTAAACGCTGATAGTGCGTAATCACAAGCATACTCCGTTCTGATGATTTTAATGCAGTTACGCCCTCACCTACGATACGGAGGGCGTCGACATCCAAACCACTATCAGTTTCATCCAATATGGCTAAAGTAGGTTCTAGAACCGCCATTTGTAGTACTTCAGCACGCTTCTTTTCACCACCTGAGAAACCCACATTAACAGCTCGTTTCAACATATCATCGCCAATGTTTAAAATCTTTGTTTGTTGGCGAACAAACTTGAGAAAATCCATCGCATCAAATTCACTTTCGCCCCGATATTTTCGAACCGAATTTACTGATGCTTTTAGGAAATTCATCGTAGAAACACCTGGAATTTCTACCGGATATTGAAAAGCCAAGAACACACCTTCGCCGGCGCGTTGTTCAGGCTCCATATCAAGTAAATTTTTACCCTGATAAAGGACAGAACCGCTGGTAACCTCGTAACCTTCTCGACCGGCGAGGACATAAGAGAGTGTCGATTTACCGGCTCCATTAGGGCCCATTATTGCATGGACCTCCCCCGACCCTATAGTCAAGTTAAGACCCTTGAGAATTTCAATTTCACCAACTTTGGCATGGAGATTTTTAATTTCTAACATTAATTTCATTCTTTCTAATAAACTTTAACCGACACTACCTTCTAAACTAATCCCAACGAGTTTCTGAGCTTCAACGGCAAACTCCATAGGAAGCTCCTGCATTACATCACGACAGAAACCGTTAACTATTAAAGCAACAGCATCTTCTTCTGAAATACCACGTTGACGACAATAAAATAATTGATCATCGGCAATTTTAGACGTTGTCGCCTCATGTTCAATCTTTGCTGATTTATTCCGGCTTTCGATGTAAGGTACGGTATGCGCCCCACATTCCTTACCTATTAATAACGAGTCGCATTGGGTATAATTTCTCGACCCCTCTGCCTTCGGCATCATTTTAACAAGCCCTCGATACGTGCTTTGTGATTTACCCGCTGAAATACCCTTCGCAATGATCTTAGAACTCGTATTTTTACCAAGATGGATCATTTTAGTACCAGTATCGGCTTGTTGATAATTATTGGTAATAGCTACTGAATAAAACTCGCCGACTGAATTATCTCCTTGCAAAATACAACTTGGATATTTCCAAGTAATAGCTGAGCCTGTTTCAACCTGCGTCCACGATACCTTGGCATTCCGACCTCGGCATGCGGCACGCTTAGTAACAAAATTATAAATACCACCAACGCCATTTTCATCGCCTGGATACCAATTTTGCACGGTGGAATATTTTATATCGGCATCATCGAGGATAACCAACTCTACAACGGCAGCATGAAGTTGATTTTCATCACGCATAGGTGCTGTGCAGCCTTCAAGATAACTCACCTTGGACCCTGCATCAGCAATTATGAGTGTACGTTCAAATTGCCCTGTATTTGACGCGTTAATCCGAAAATAAGTTGAGAGCTCCATTGGGCAATTGACACCCTTTGGTATATAAACAAAAGAACCATCTGTAAAAACGGCGGAATTTAGAGTGGCAAAATAATTGTCAGAATAAGGAACAACGGAACCCAGATATTGCTTCACTAAGTCTGGATATTCTTTAACAGCTTCTGAAATTGGGCAAAATATTACACCTTCCTTTGATAAAGCCTCTTTAAAGGTTGTAGCAACGGAAACACTATCAAACACAGCATCGACTGCAACGTTTTTAACCCCAGCCAGAACCTCTTGTTCATGGAGCGGGATCCCCAGCTTTTTGTACGTATCCAATATTTCTGGATCGATGTCTTCAAGGCTCTCTGGTCCATCATCCGCTGATTTTGGCGCGGAATAGTAGTATGCGTCTTGATAATCAATTGGCGGATAACCTACCTTAGCCCAATCTGGTTCTTTCATAGTCAACCAATGTGAATATGCCTTCAATCGCCACTCAAGCAACCAATCCGGCTCTTCCTTTTTAGCAGAAATATAACGGATAATGCCTTCGTTAAGACCCTTAGGAGCTTGATCCGTCTCAATATCGGTCACAAAGCCATACTTGTATTTTTCAACTAATTCAACTTGATCAACTGTTTCTGTAACTGCTGCCATTTATCTTACTCTGTTCTTTATTCTGCCGCATTTACCGACAACACCTGCCGGTTTTTACGTATGTTTCTAATTTCCTCAATCAGCCGGTTAGCTGCGTAATTAACTTCTTCCTGAAGTGTAAATCGTCCAAGTCCAATCCTTAAGCTACTTTCCGCCAAATCGGTGGTTAGCCCGATAGCATCTAGAACATAAGATGCTTTTGCCGAAGCCGATGTACACGCAGACCCTGAAGAAACCGCTAAATCAGGCAACGCAGCCATCAAGCTTTCTGCATCCACACCTTCAACACTGATGTTCAAATTACCAGGGATACGCTGTTTCATACCCCCATTTACGTGGACCCCAAATAAGTTGTTATTTAAGGTGGTCAATAGTTCATCTCGCATTTGCCTCAAGCGTTTTGCTTCACCCTCAACCTCTATCGCAGCCAATTCACATGTTTTACCAAATCCTACACAAAGTGGTGCTGGCAGAGTTCCTGGTCGGATAGATTTTTCTTGTCCGCCGCCACTAAATAACGGTTTAATTTTAACTCTAGGTTTTTTGGTTAGGTACAGTGCTCCACATCCCATGGGCCCATAAACCTTGTGACCGGTTATACTCATAAGGTCTACGTTCATGGCCTTTACATCTAATGACATTTTACCCAGCGCCTGGGCAGCATCTGTATGTAAAAGAACTTCATGCTGATGGCATAATTCTCCTATTTCAGCTATTGGCTGCACAGTACCAATCTCATTTTGTACAGTCATAACCGAGACCAATAAAGTATCATCAGTAATAGCATCTTTAAGATTATCAAGATCTATTAAGCCATCAGAACCTACTTCTAAAAAGGTAACACGCGTCCCCTCGCTTGCTAGGTCATGAGCAGAGTCTAAAATACAGGGATGCTCTGTGACACACGTAACTATATGGTTTTTTTTCTCTCGATAAAAACGAGTAGCACCTTTCAGCGCGATATTGTTAGCCTCTGTTGCACCTGATGTGAAATAAATTTCCTCTGGCGACGCGCCTATAGAATCAGCAACTTGTCCGCGTGCTAACTCGACGGCGTCAGCCGCTTCCCATCCATAATAATGACTGCCAGAATGTGGGTTACCAAAGCTCTTATTGAAATAAGGTAACATCGCCTCAACAACACGGGGATCGGTCTGTGTAGTCGCATGATTATCTAAATAAACTGGTCTACTTAGTTTCTTATCTGACACTATTAGGCAACTTTCATCAACTTATCGGCATTTGTACTTGAATACATTTTCTCCCACTCACTGATAAAATAATCAACATCCTGCATGGTGTTTCCGTTACCAAGACTTATCCTAATCACATTTGAAGCGACCCCATCATCAACGCCCATAGCCCTCAAGACGTGCGAAGCCTGAACCTTACCTGAGGAGCAAGCAGAACCCGCACTAATCATGATACCTTTAAGGTCAAATTTGATAACTTGCGTTTCATTACTTAGGCCAGGCATGAAAATACAACTTGTATTAGGGAGCCGATCAACATTTTCCCCAAATACAATCGCCTCCGGTGCAATTTGTTTAATAGATGCCTCCAATGCGTCCCGTAGTTCTCTGATCTTAGTAACATGAGCCAAGTCGCCGATATTCTCTGACGCAACACCGAAACCAGCGATGCCTGGGAGATTTTCGGTGCCGGCTCGGCGACCCCGTTCCTGACCTCCACCTCGCATGAAAGGATCAAATGGTACTTCTTCATTTACAATCAAGGCACCAACACCCTGAGGGCCGCCAATTTTATGGGCCGATAAACTAATAAAATCTACTCCAAGCGTTGACTTATCAAATTTAATCTTGCCACAAGCTTGTATCGCATCCGTATGGACCAATGCCCCATATTTTTTTGCAACTTTCGAGACTTTAGCGACAGGTTGAATAACTCCGGTTTCATTATTTGCCAACATCACAGAAACTAAAATTTGACCATGAGTTTTATCAAGTCGCTCTTCAAGAGCATCTATATCAATCAAACCATTTCGATCCACCCTAAGCTGCTCAATATTATCTGTTGCACCTAACACGGAACCGTGTTCAACCGAGGAAGCCATAATGTGTTTACATTTTATCCCACGAAAAACCAAATTATTAGCTTCCGTACCGCCACTTGTAAAAACAACCTCGGACGCCCCTACGCCAGCGAGCCTTGCGATCTTGTCACGTGCCTCTTCAATCTTTTGACGTGCTAACCGACCGGAACTATGAACAGAAGAGGGATTGCCGCCGAGCGCCAAAGTATCGGAAATAATACTAGCAACGTCAGCCGTAATTGGTGTCGTCGCATTATGATCAAAGTAAACAAATTGCTTCATTAAAATCTTTCCAACTCACTCTGTAGCGCTATAACCAGTTTCCTGTACGCCCGATACATTACAATCTGTGATAAAATTTGATGGAAATAAT
>LWDU01043215.1_pt1 | contig 13467 bp, 11 predicted proteins | sample 727161 | NCBI WGS metagenome assembly LWDU01 (sample SAMN04566230, study PRJNA314399) | hydrothermal vent metagenome | isolation source: deep sea hydrothermal plume seawater | place: Mexico: Gulf of California, Guaymas Basin | collected 2004-07-11 | reverse complement strand
AAGATTTTCAAATAGTTCTAAGCAAATGGCGAAAAAAGCCCACATATTTTTTGCGGTCCTAATTGGCTTAGCTTTTATTTTTTCGGTGGCCTGTTTATCTGCTCAAGAAGGTGAGGTCATTGAGTCCTTGTCCGTGGTGGGAAATAAGCGGATTGATGAGTCGACCATTCGCTATTACATCAAATCCCAACCCGGCACCATTCTTTCGAAAAGACAGATTCGCGAAGATATAGAACAAGTACATAGTCTTGGACAATTTAAGGATATCCGGGTGGAAACACGGGAGACTCTGAAAGGTCTGGAACTTGAATTTTATGTCGAAGAAATTTCCTCTGTAGGGGATGTCGAGATTTTAGGGAATAAAAAAATTGATTCCAATGATATTCGAGAAAAAATTGGACTCAAGAGGGGAGCGGCTTTCAATGACCATCTGATCCAGGAGAGCAGTGAGGAAATCATTAAGCTTTATCATGGAAAAGGTTACTTTTTTGCCAAAATCCACATCGACGCCAAGCCGAATCAAGATAACCTGGTCAATATTACAGTCAGGATAAAGGAAGGGCAAAAGGTAAAAATTGAAAGCATCCGCTTTTCTGGTAACAAAGCTTTATCTGGTAAAGATATCCGCGAACAAATGGAAACGCAGGAAAAAACCTGGTATTCCTTTTAAAGTTGGACTTATTTCGGATAGAAGGTTTTTACCATGATCGCGGCTATCTGAGAGTTAAGGTCTTGGAACCCCGTATAGATATAAATCAAAGTGCGAGAGAAATTCATATAACCATCCCGATTGAAGAGGGGCCTCAATTCCGTGTAAAGAGCCTGGATCTAAAAGGAGACGATACGATTTCTCCGGATGAAATTGAAAAAAGGATTCTGACTAAAGTCGGTGATGTTTATAATGTGTCACAGCTTCGTCAGGATATATTGACCATCACGGACTTGTATGGACAAAAGGGGCATGCTTACGCAGACGCACACCCGACTTCCAAACTTAATGATAAAGACCGTACTGTTAACCTGACGATTGAAATTGATAAGGGTAAAAAGGTCTACGTTGGTAATATCGAAGTCCTGGGGAATATCAAAACGCGGGACAATGTTATTCGCCGGGAGTTTCGATTGAAGGAGGGAGAACTTTTTGACGGCTCAAAATTGAAACGCAGTAAGCAGCGTATTAACAATCTCAATTTTTTTGAAGATGTTAAAATTGATACCCATAGAGGCCAAGATCCCGACCTTATTGATATTCTTACGACGGTAACAGAAAAACCTACTGGAACTTTCTCGATCGGGGTTGGTTTCAGTTCTGTTGAAAATTTTGTTTTCAATACTTCGATTTCCCAAGGCAACCTATTCGGAAATGGGCAAACTTTGGCCTTAACTGCCGAGTTATCTTCCATCCGCACAGATTTTAGTATAGCTTTTACGGAACCACGGCTCAACGATTCCGAAGTCTCCTTAGGTGTCAGTGCTTTTAACGAAGACCAGGATTACTTGAGTTTTGATTCTAAATCAACTGGCGGTAGTTTTAGTTTGGGTAAGAACCTTACCGAATATGAATCGATTAACATTAGTTATAGGCTGGCTAATGTAAAGATGTCCGGAATAGCTGCTGCTGATGAAACGGAATCCTTTAAAAATGAAACCCGGTTGACCAGCAGAATTTCGCCAACGTTTGTTCATGATTCTCGGGATAATTTTTTAAACCCTTCCACGGGCTGGAGGCATAAGCTAGGGTTTGAACTCGCGGGGCTGGGAGGTAGTAAATTTACTAAATCTGTTTATGAGGTAACCTATTATCGTCCTCTGATTGGAAAGCTCGTGGCTGCTGCCCACGCCCGGGTTAATTACGCCGAGGGATATGGTGGTGAAACACTTCCTAGTTTTGAAAATTATTTCATGGGAGGAGCAACTTCATTACGGGGTTTTAACATTGAAGATGTTGGTCCAAAAAATTCTAAGGGTGAACCATTAGGAGGCACCAAATCACTTCTTTTGAATTTAGAGGCTCAATATCCTTTCTCCAGGTCTTTTCGCGGTTTTCTGTTTTTGGATGGTGGAAATATTTATGGCTCGGGGGCTGACATCAGTTCTACAGACACAAATTTTAATTTAGGAAAAATGCGAAGCAGTATTGGTGGCGGCATCCGATTCTTAAGTCCCTTTGGGCCACTTAGCTTTGCTTATGGGGTTAAACTGGATAGAAAATCTGGTGAGAGTGCCGCAGAATTTCATTTTTCAGCAGGAAGTGCATTTTAGAATTTAAATTTTTAAAGGGATTAAGTTCATGCAGTTATTAAACTCTCGAAGATCTGTGGCCATTAAATTTTTACTCGTGCTTGGCTTTTTAGTTTGCGGGCCATTAACAATTTCTTCTTTTGCTGCAGAGAGTCGAGTTGGGTTTGTCGATATCCAAAAAGCGGTTTCTGGCACCAAGGATTGGAAAGCCAGTTTTATTAAATTTAAATCGGACTTTGCAAAAGAGCAGAAAAAAATTAAGATTAGAGAGAAAAAAATCAAGAAATTGCTGGCTCAATTGAGCAAACAAAGCTTTGTTCTTACTCCGGAGCTAAAAAAGAAAAAAGAAGAACAGTTAAGAAAAGAAAAAATTGATTTTGAAAGATATGTTCAGGATCAGAATGCGGAGTTTGGCAAAAAAGAAAAAGAAATAACCCAGAAAATTTTTCTGAAAATGATTAATGTAATAAGAAAAATTGGCAAAGAAAAGACATACACAATGATTCTAGAACAGAAGAATGTCTTATATCATGACCGAGGCAACGATTTAACAAAATTAGCAACTCGTACCTATGACCGAGTTAATAAATAGTTTCAGAACAGACTTCCTTAGTAAAAAATTGCTTGATCCAGCATTTTGACTCACTGATTCTTCCAAAGAAACTTCGCAATTTTTAAATGTAAGAGTAGAACTCTATTATGATGGATATTAATGAAATAAAAAAAATCCTTCCCCATAGGTATCCATTTTTGCTGGTAGATAAAGTGATTGAATGCGATATGGAATCAAGAATTGTAGGTATTAAAAATGTGACGACTAATGAGCCTTTTTTCCAGGGCCACTTCCCAGAGTTTCCAGTCATGCCTGGAGTTCTTATTATCGAGGCTCTTGCGCAGGTCGCCTGTATTTTAGGGATAAAAATATTGAACCGCGAAGGTGAGTCAGCTGTGTTCTTTACCGGTATCGATAAAGCCAAATTCAGGCGACCGGTTGTCCCGGGAGATCAATTGCGGCTTGAGTTGAAAAAAATAAAACAAAGAGGGACGCTATTCCGGTTTGAGGGGAAGGCGTATGTAGGAGAGGCTTTAGCAACTGAATGTACTATTCAAGCTATGCTTGGTAAAAGTTGAAATTTATAGTTTTATATTGAGCACAATTCCCTGGTCTAAAGGCCAATGAAAATGTTTTTTATCCCGTGATGATTCACTCCAGCGCATTCATTCATCCAAGCTCCAAATTGGCTCAAGGCATTACCATAGGCCCTTTTACTACTATTGGTCCAGATGTCCAGATCGGAGAAGGGACAATAATAGGACCCAATGTTCTGATTGAAGCGGGTACTATTATTGGGAAAAACTGTGAAATTTTTCATGGTGCGTCTCTGGGAGGGAAGCCTCAAATAATAAATTTTAAAAATGTTCCTGCTAAAGTGGAAATTGGCGATGGAACGGTGATTCGAGAGTATGTAACCATCCATCGCTCAGGAAGTGAGAATGGCGTGACCCGTGTTGGCGAGGGTTGTCTGCTCATGGCTTATTCTCATTTGGGTCATGACTGTGAAATTGGCGATCAGGTAGTGATCGTCAATAGTACGAGTTTGGCAGGTCATGTTATTGTAGAAGACAGAGTTTTTATATCGGCCCTCGTTGGCGTTCACCAATTTGTAAGAATCGGTCGGTATGCCATGGTAGCAGGATTGGCAGGCGTGAATCAGGATGTCATGCCCTTTTCTACGGTAGAGGGCAACCGGGCTCGCCTTCTCAGCGCCAACGCGATTGGGCTAAAGCGAGCAAATTTCAAACCAGATGTTCGGGCGGCCATCAAAAAAGCGTTGAAATTCATTGCTCAACCGGAACTGAATACCAAACAGGCTATAGAAAAAATTGAAGCTGAAATTGAAATGTTTGACGAAATTAATTATCTTATAAATTTCATAAAAAATTCTTCTAGGGGAGTAACCAAGTAGTGGCAAAGGTGAGAGTGGGAGTGGTCGGAACCGGAAGAATGGGAGGATACCATGTTGGCGTACTATCCGAAATGCAAGAGGTGGATATTGCCGGGGTGGTGGATGTTGATCCTGAGCGCAGGAAAGCCATCCAGGATAAATACAACATACCCGTATACTCAGATTATATGGAACTTTTCGGAAAGGTTGAAGTTGCGGTTGTCGCTGTTCCGACAATGATGCATTACCCCGTTGCTAAAGAACTACTTAAGGGTGGTATCCATATCCTGCTGGAAAAACCATGTGCTAACAGTCTTGATCATGCCCGTGAACTATTTCAGTTAGCTCAGGACAAGGATCTAATTTTGCATATTGGCCATGTGGAGCGTTTTAATGGTGCTGTGCAGGAACTTTACAAAATTATAGAAACTCCAATTTTTGTAGAGTGCAAACGTATGGGGCCTTTCACAGAAAGAATCAAGGACGATGGTGTTGTGTTGGATATAATGATCCATGATATAGACATCATTCTTAACCTGGTTAAATCCAAGGTAGTTGCAACCCATGTTCTTGGTGCTACCGTTTTTTCTGAAAAAGACGACTTGGTCAGTGCCCAACTGGAGTTTGAAAATGGGTGTATCGCCAATATTGTTGCCAGTCGGGTTTCGCAGAATAAAATTCGAACCTTGTCGGTTACCCAGAAAGATTCATTTGTGGTGTTGGATTACACCGACCAAGAAATATATGTTCATCGTAAATCATCATCTGAACATCAAATGAGCAAAGGCTCGTTACGTTACAAACAGGAATCACTGGTAGAACGAATTTTTGTCCACAAAGATAATCCCCTCAAGTTGGAGCTCAAACATTTCATTGATTGCGTAAAAAATGGAAGTCCCAGAAATGTAGCGGTGAATAATGAACTCTATTCATTGGAAATCGCTTTGGATATTCTTGGTCAATTTAACAAAAAAAGAAAAAATTAGACCTAGACTAAACTGCTTCGCTCTTGACTTTCTGGAATTGTGGAGCGAGGTGTGACACACCTTCTTTAAACCATCTTTTAGCATATCAACATGCAAACTACTCTTGACAGGATAGGCCTTATAGCTGGAGCTGGAGAAGTTCCCATCTATTTTGCGCAAAAAGCCAGCCAGCAAGGAATCAAACTTATCAGCATAGGATTCTCTGAAGAAATTAAAAATAGTTTGGCACCATATTCTGAAAGGAGTTATTCGGTTGGAGTCGGTCAGCCTGGTAAAATTTTTGAGACCTTGCATCAGAACAATGTGAAAGAATTATTGATTCTGGGCAAGGTGGAAAAGAGTGTGATTTTTAAATTGCAGAAGTTCGATTTTAAAGCTCTCCAGTTATTAAAAAATATTATGACCCATGAGGACAAGGTTTTATTGTTGGGAGTGATCGCTGAATTTGAAAAAGAAGGTTTCAGCGTTTTAAGCCAAAAGGAATTTTTGTCAGACATTTTTCCTGAAAAAGGCAACCTGACTCGCCGAGCGCCTACAAAACAGGAATTAGAGGATATTGAATTTGGGTTGCCTATTGCCAGAGAATTAGCAGACATGGAAATTGGTCAAACCCTGATAGTAAAGAATAAAATGGTGGTTGCTGTTGAAGCCATTGAAGGAACAGACCGAGCCATCCAAAGGGGATGTGAACTCGCCCAGAAAAATTGTGTGGTGATCAAAGTCAGTAGAACGAATCAGGACTACCGTTATGACAGTCCTGGTATTGGACCACAAACCATCCGCATGTTGGTCGAAGGCCGGGCAGGGGTTCTGGCACTGGAAGCAGAACGGGTAATGGTGGTAGAACAAATGAAGGTTGTTGGTCTTGCTGATGAGGCCAAAATTTCAGTAGTATGTGTTTAGTTGCCGAGACAATTTGTTACCACAAAAAACACTTCTAGTTATTCCTTTCTTTGTATCCAGTGACCGGCGGAGGTTCACTGTGAATTTTATAATAAAATGAATGATAAACCTTATCGCTATTTAGTTGTTGCTGGAGAGGCATCTGGAGATTTGCATGGTTCAAACCTGATATCAGCACTAAAGGTTTTACAACCGCTTGCGCGCTTCTCCGGAATGGGTGGTTCACGAATGCGGGAAGCCGGTGTGGAAACGCTATTTGGTATCGAGCGCATGGGGACGGTTGGAGTGATTGAGGTCCTGAACGAATTCGATCATTATTATAAAGTCTATCGAACATTGATGAAAGAAATCGCCTCGCGTAAGTATGATGCGGTGATTCTCATCGACTACCCGACATTAAACCTACGACTGGCAAAACAGGGTCGACGTTTTGATTGTCCAGTACTGTTTTTCATCAGCCCGCAGATATGGGCATGGAGGAAAGGCCGCATCAAGGATATTCGTGAATCAGTAAGAAAGATGTTTGTTATTCTCCCGTTTGAGGAGAAGTTGTATTTGGATGCCGGGGTTGACGCAGAATTTTTGGGTCATCCATTTATAGATATGGTCCATCCAAGCCGGTCACGTGAAGAAAGCAAAATGAAATATTCTCTGGAACCAGGGATCAAGACTATAGGGATTTTACCCGGAAGCCGGATGAACGAGATCAACTCGCTTTTAGGTGTGATGGTCGAGGCGGCTGAAAGAATTCGTAATGAATTGGGTTCCTGTCAGTTTCTTCTTCCTATAGCCGATTCCATCGACCCTGATTTAATCCGCGAGCGGCTGGGTTCTAATTCGCTTGGTATCCAATTGATACAAGGGGAAGCTTATGATGTAATGAACATTTGTGACACGGTGATTATTGCATCCGGTTCGGCTACTCTGGAAGCAGGTATCCTTGGATGCCCCATGGTTATTGTTTATAAATTGAATCCATTGACTTACTGGATGGCGCGCCTGTTAGTAAAAATTCCACTTGTAGGGCTGGTTAATATCGTTGCAGGGGAAGGCGTGGTGCCTGAATTGATCCAGGATAAGGTGACAGCTGAAAATATCTCTGCCGAGGTGCTAGCCCTATTAAGGGATCCAGAAAAGGAGCAGGCTGTTCGTGAACGTCTTCTGCGAATCAAGAAATCTCTGGGAGAACCGGGAGTCATGAAGGTTGTTGCAAAACGTATTGCCGATTTCATGGATGGATTGAGCGCGAATGAAAAAATTCTTATATAATTATATAATTCCATATCTTCTTTTTGTTTTGATTTATTTATGGTGTGCAACCCTGCGCGCAAGAAACTTGAATGAACAAGAGGAACATCATTTTAAGGATCTTGCAGGACCTTATATCCTCACCTTGTGGCATGGCAGGATTTTTTACCTGTTTTATTATCTTCGCCGGCACCCGGATTATTTTTTGCTGATCAGTCCAAGTGAAGATGGAGATCTTTTAGCTCGTCTTGCAACCTTGATGGGTTATTCTGTGATACGGGGATCGACGTATAAAAAAACGATTTCCGCAGCCCGTTCCCTAATCAAAGTGTTACGCAAAAACCAGAGGATAATTATTATCGCCGATGGTTCCCGCGGACCAAGATGTGTGGCGCATTCGGGACCGTTGCAACTGGCTGGAATTACTGGAGCACCTATATTTCCTATGACCTTCGGAGCGAAAAACAAAGTGGTTTTAAATACCTGGGATCGGTTTATCCTACCTCTACCTTTTACCCAGTGTTTCCTCAATTTTTCCTCCCCCCTGACTCTAAATCCTAAATCCTCTGATGAAACTATAGAGGGAAAACGGTTAGATTTGGAAAATACTCTAAATCATATAAGTCAAGCAACCGACGAGGCCTGAAAACGCAATAACCTTAGTCATTTCTAGCCTCTCTGAATGCTTAAGTTTTGGGCATGCAAGGTCGTTTGAATTTGCCTATGGGGTATGATATAGTTCGCGCTAATCGCAGAACTCTTTTAATTTGATAGCTTTTTAGAAGAACTTGTCAAAGTTGATCCAAGGGCTTTCTTGGTATGATAATTGAGGCTTGTTGAGGAAACCGATTAATGAAGGCTTGAAATAGTGTCGTTTATATGGCTGGTTGATAAGTTTATTCATAAATGAACAGCCTAGCGAATCGGATTTTTTTTAACCAACTGGCTATAGGAAAAAAATATGAAGAAGGTTGAGGCGATCATTAAACCGTTCAAGTTGGACGAAGTCAAAGATAAGTTGAATGAGATCGGAGTTCGAGGAATAACTGTCAGCGAAGTTAAGGGGTTTGGCAGGCAAAAGGGTCACACAGAACTGTATCGTGGCGCGGAGTATGTGGTGGACTTTCTTCCGAAAATTAAAATGGAGATTGTTGTCACCGATGACCAGGTGGAAGAGGTGGTTGATACTATATTGAAGGCTGCGCAAACTGGCAGGATCGGTGACGGGAAAATATTTATAATAAATTTGCAGGATACTGTGCGTATTCGTACTGGCGAACGTGGGGAAGACGCTATTTAATCTCTAAAGGTTATTAAGAGCAGCTGGCCCTGTTTCAAAGATTAAACTGAGAGTTTCCAGTCCGGGATTAGTAAGCTTTTAAAGTTAAACTGGGCCGTAATGACGGCATCAGTTTTTTATTTTTTTTATTATTGTAATTTTTAACTATTTTTTGCAGGAGAAATGTTAATGACCCCCAAAGAGGCGGTAGATTACGCTAAACAAAATAAAGCTCGAGTCATCGATTTGAAATTTATGGATCTGTTGGGTTCGTGGCAGCACTTTTCTGTTCCCATCAGTGAATTAGAGGAAAGTTTGTTTGAAGAAGGGCTGGGTTTCGATGGCTCAAGTATCCGCGGTTGGCAGGCCATCAACAACAGTGACATGCTGGTTATTCCTGATCCAGCTACAACGGTGATGGATCCTTTTATGAAGCATCCGACGGTTAGTATGATTTGTAATATTGTTGACCCAATCACCAAGGAAAAATACAGCCGAGATCCGCGAAACATAGGCCAAAAAGCCGAAGCCTATCTTAAGTCTACGGGAATCGGCGACACAGCGTATTTTGGTCCTGAAGCTGAGTTTTTTATCTTCGATAATATTCAGTACGACTCAACGACTAACGAATCGTTTTATTCCATTGATTCAGAAGAGGGTACCTGGAATACAGGTAGTGATGAAGGCCCGAACCTCGGTCACAAACCGCGCCATAAAGAAGGTTATTTCCCAGTTGCTCCGTCCGACACGCTTCAGGATATTCGATCTGAAATGATGTTGACGATGGAAGAGGTTGGTGTCGAGATGGAATGTCATCATCATGAAGTGGCAACAGGGGGTCAGTGTGAACTCGCGATGCGTTTTTCGTCACTCGTCGATTGCGCCGATAAACTGATGTGGTACAAATATATTGTTAAAAATGTTGCCAAGGCACACGGTAAAACGGCGACCTTTATGCCGAAACCCATGTATGGCGATAACGGAACGGGAATGCACACCCACCAGAGTATCTGGAAGGATGGAAAGCCACTGTTTGCTGGAAACAGTTATGCAGGTTTTAGCGAAATGGGAATGCACTATATCGGCGGAATTTTGAAACATTCCCGGGCGATTTGTGCTTTCGCTGCACCGACCACCAACTCTTACAAAAGGTTGGTGCCGGGTTTTGAAGCCCCGGTCAATCTGGCTTACTCCAGTCGTAACCGGAGCGCGGCCATTCGTATACCAATGTATTCGCCCAGTCCGAAAGCGAAGCGGTTGGAAATTCGCTATCCTGATCCTTCTTGCAATGGTTACTTAGCTTTTTCAGTAATGCTCATGGCAGGTCTGGACGGTATTGAAAATAAGATTGACCCGGGTGAGCCATTGGATAAAAACATTTACTCCCTTGGGGCGGAGGAGTTGGCCAATATTCCCACCTTGCCTCACTCTTTGGATGAATCCCTGCAGGCTCTGCAAGAAGATCATGAGTTCCTCCTTAAAGGTGATGTGTTCACTCAGGACCTTATCGATACCTGGATCGATTATAAACGTGAAAATGAGATTGATCCCTTGCGATTGCGACCACACCCCTTGGAGTTCGGGATGTATTACGATTGTTAATTTGATAGAAAGTTTAGAGTTTGTAAAACCCCTGGGTTCGCCCAGGGGTTTTTTTTTGTGATAAGTTAATAGGGATTGATCCTGGATATTGAAAGGGTATTCCAGTCACCTTATCTTCTTAATTCTGCACTCTTTGAAAATACGAGTTAACAAAAGCAAATTCATGACATTTAACGCAAAACTGATTCATAGCATTCATCAGCGTATGCGCTGGAATAAGACGCTATCGAAACCTTTACAGGGTTTGGGTATTCGCGAACCGGAAACCGCTTGGAAAAACCTCATTGCCTTGGCGGGTCATGCCAATTTTGAAAAACTCTATCCAGATTTTTTTCAAATGTTGTTGGAAATGATTTCCAACTCTCATAATGCCGATATGGCTTTGCACAACTTGGAAAGATTTTCAGAGAAGATTCTGGATAAAGATCATTTGTACATGCAACTTACTGAATCACCTTCTCTTTTTATTGCTCTGGTATTTTTATTTTCTGGGAGCCAGATGCTTACCGATACTCTTCTCAAAGAACCCTCATACGTTGATTGGTTGAACAGACCGGAGATATTAGCCAATTCCAAATCAAAAGACATGTTGATGCGGGACTTCTATGAAATGGCTGGAGAAGAGTTTCTAAGTAAAAATATTTTTTCTGTGTTAAGGAATTTTAAAAAGAGAGAATACATACGAATCGGGTTGCGTGATTTGTTGGCTAAAGCTGACTTAAAGGAAACGGTTGAAGATACTTCTAACCTCGCAGATGTCTGTCTGCAAGTTGCTTATGAACATGCTGATCGGAAATTACGCAAGAAATATGGAAACCCATTTTATAAGGATATAAACAATAATTATACGGAATCAGAGTTTGCTATCCTGAGTATGGGAAAACTAGGCGGACTAGAACTCAATTATAGCTCCGATATTGACCTGATTTATATTTATACTTCCAGCCAGGGAGAAACACGTCCTTCAAACGAAGGTGACCCTTCCATTCTAAGCATTTCCAATCATGAGTATTTTACCAAATTAGCATTAGAAATTACGAAGTCCCTCAACGAAATCACCTCCGATGGCAATGTGTTCCGGGTAGACCTAGAACTGCGACCGGAAGGACAAAGTGGTGAAATCGCAAATTCCCTAGCAAGTTGCGAAATTTATTATCAATCATGGGGAAGAACCTGGGAACGACAAGCTCTCATCAAAGCCCGTGTTTCGGCAGGAAGTGAAAATCTGGGCCAAGCATTTTTCGAGATGATTGAACCATTTATCTACCGTCGTAGTTTGGACTTTGAGGCCATTGAGGAAATTAAGTCCATGAAGTACCAGATCAATAAGAATTTGAAGGGAAAACACTCAAAGGGGAATATCAAGCTAGGATTTGGGGGAATCCGGGAAGTGGAATTTACTGTTCAAGCCTATCAATTATTGCTGGGAGGCAGGGATAAAAGTTTGCGTGTGCGCGATTCGTTGGGAGCGATGCAAATACTTTTTGAAAAAAATATTCTGACTGTTGAGGATCACGATCAGCTTCGTGCGGCATATATTTTTCTACGTAATCTGGAAAACCGCGTTCAGATTACGTTTGGCCAGCAAACTTACCTTCTACCCAATAACGAAACTGATCTTGCCATCCTGGCCCGGAAAATGAGGATAACAGGCGAGAACCAGAAAAGTCTGGCGAATAATTTAATGCAAGAATATGAAAACCACACCCAATTTGTGGGAAAGCTTTTTGCCGATCAATTTATAGAAAAAGAAAACCGGGAAGAGGCTGAAACTTATTCTGGTAGGAGAAGCCGTTCCCGCATTGGGGAAGAACAGTTTTCTGAAAACGGGCTGGCTGAAATTTCTCTTCTTACTGATCCCAAAAGAGCATTCCGGTTTTTACGATCGTTTCGCGATGGAGCTCAATTTTCGCATCCTTCTGTACATAGTATTCAGAAATTTTACAGCATTATTCCTAAAATATTTGAGCAATGCAGAATTGTTCCCAAACCTGATTTCGCAATCGAGAACCTGTGCAAGTTTGTCGAAGCGAGTGGGACGAGAGAGTCTTATCTCAACCTTTTTCAGACCAATGAAAATTTCCTTGAATTGCTGCTTATACTTTTCGGCAGCAGTGGGCTGCTTTCACAAATTCTAATCAGACGGCCTGATCTCGTGGATGTGCTGACTAATATAGAAGCCATTTACCGATTCAAGCAGCCAAAAAATATTCAGGAAGATTTAAACAACGCATTAATAAATATAAATGATATAGAGTCTAAGTCTCTGGTGGTGCGTCGAATCAAGCAGGCGGAAGAACTTCGTATCGGAGTGCGCTATTTGATCAAAGAGGCAGATCTTGCGGGAACTCTGGAAGACCTTTCTAACCTGGCTGATGTGTTTTTGAAGACGGTTTATCGAATCGCTTGTGAGGAACTCGATATAAAATCATCCACCAATAATCCCCACAATTTCTGCATCATTGGCATGGGCAAACTGGGAGGGCGTGAACTCAACTTCGGGTCTGACCTGGACGTTCTTCTGGTCTATGATGAAGGAGCAGGTAAACCTCCACCGGAAGGATTCGCCAGCCACAACTCGGTCCTGTCCCAGTTGATCTATAAACTCACTTCAGAAATGACCTCGGCGGGTTATGCTTATAGAATTGATACGAAGCTACGTCCGGAAGGCGATGCGGGGGTGCTAGTGCTTTCTGTTCAGGGTTACGAAAAATATTTTCAGTCGCGTGCGAGAGTCTGGGAACAACAGGCGCTAGTGCGGGCTCGATTTGTCGCAGGCAATGCTGAAGTGGGTAAAAAATTTATTGAATCCGCTCACCTCTTTGTTTATCAGAATAAGTTTGAATATGTGTCTCTCATTGAAATATCGCGTTCGCGCGAAAGAATGGAATTGGAGTTGGCTATGGAAGCCATTAAAGGTAAAAACGTGAAGTTGGGATTTGGAGGTTTAGCAGATATCGAATTCGTGGTACAGATTCTCCAGCTGAAGCACGGTAAAAAATTCTCGCGTCTCCGCCAAACCAACACTCTTACCGCACTAAAAAGTTTTGTCACACTCGGACTGGTTGATCAAGATATGGCAATAGGACTTCAAGATAGTTATCTGTTTCTGAGAAACCTGGAATGTGCCTTGCGGATCATTCGACAGACTCCCACCAACACGCTCCCCAAAGATAATAAAGATGTGGCCGCTCTTGCTCGCTTACTCGAATACAAGGGAGATGATGTGAAAATTTTAGCAAGTGCATTGCTCACTGATTAT
>LWDU01032467.1_pt1 | contig 13468 bp, 14 predicted proteins | sample 727161 | NCBI WGS metagenome assembly LWDU01 (sample SAMN04566230, study PRJNA314399) | hydrothermal vent metagenome | isolation source: deep sea hydrothermal plume seawater | place: Mexico: Gulf of California, Guaymas Basin | collected 2004-07-11 | reverse complement strand
AAAGCACCACCAGCTTTAAGAGGTTCAAGTAACCCTACCACCCAAGATGAAATATTATATCCAGCCTCTCAATATATATGTTTTAAAGGAGGTGAGCAAATAACATTTATATTAACTCATCGAAGTTGGCTTACACATGGAATACATTTGGGAATACAAGTGGTGCAAGACGGAAAAGAATTTACATTGGGATTTTCTCCCAGTGTAAGTAAATATTTACCAATGCCTGGTTTATTCAAACCGGTAGAGGCAGCTATATTTATACCCGATATACAGGTGGAGATTGCGTTAAAAACTGGAACAGCAACTGAAATTAAAAGGTCAGATGGAGAACCATTTCTCCTTTCTGAAGAAGCAGCAACGAGATTAAATGAATATACCTGCAATGGAATCCCAGGTGTAAAAGAGACATTTGAGATGGCTCGTTTGAATCCCGAAGACAGAGCTGAATGGGAAGATAAAATTCTATTTACAAGAAAATTCGTACCGAAAAACCTAAAATATCGTTTTGTCAGTAATGCTGATGAGTGCACTAATTGTCAAGGATTTTTATCCACCATCTTCGCAAATGACCCCGATGTAATAAAAACAATAATGCCTTTTTTACATGAATGGGGTTCAAAAGCGGTTGCGCAACACAAACAAGCTCTGCGAGCCCCATATCTAGGCCTTGGTGGTAATAAAAAATCCAGAAAACCTAAAAAGCACCGTAAAAAAACCAGGAAAGCAGGTGCATCAAGCACTCAAAAGGAGCATGAACGAAATTTACAAGCTTCACTGCAATTAGCTTTACCGCGGGAGGTGGCTCTACCAGCAGAACAACAAGATGAACAATTAAGAGAATTTGAAGCTAGATTAAATGCATTACGCCAACGTGTGGATACTGCGGAAGTACATCGGGACGACTTGCAAGAGTGGGGTCCAGAAGCAGTAGAGACAGACGACACCTTGGAGGAACAGACTCAGCGACTTAATGATCTCATGGCACGATTGGTCGTACTCCAACAACATCAACAAAATCCACATGCTGGGGGGAGAAAACGCAAACGCAAAAAACGCAAAACCAAACGCAGAACCAAACGCAGAACCAAACGCAGAACCAAACGCAGAACCAAACGCAAAAGACGCAGAACTAAGAGAAGATAATGATGCGTCTATTATTTAGTCATAATCATTATCTGAGGATATATATGAGTCAATCCAGACAGCGGTCGAGGTCAGCTTCATAGAGATGGACACAGATGGCGTGCATTGACACCGCCTAGAAGATAAAATTGAACTTTTGAATAATATATAAAATTATATTATTCAATATATATCCTACGATGAGTGTCTCCAGTTCCTTTACTTTTCCGTTGCGTTTTGCCGAGCAGGTGAAGTTGAATAACCTTTCCCAGTGTAATTGTTGTCCTAGACATCAAATCAATAAACCTTCTGAACTTAAACCATGGGTAGAACTGGATGAATCCAGGGATAACACACCCGACAGGTGTCAGTGTGATTGTCGTCATAAAGCACGATGGATCTGTCGTGAGATGTGTGTAAAGGTTGACCCACCACAGGATTAAATCATTCTCATAATCTTTTCCTGTTTAATGCGCATAGGATTAACCATAATGATAGATTCTGCTGGCTTAATTTGAATTCTATTATTCCTTTCTCTCCAAGAAGGAACTATATAACGTCTAAAACAACAGAATAATATAATACAACCAGTAAAACCCAATACTGTAAAGACAATAATTTTATGTTCAAATATTTGGTGCATTATTAATACTATTGCCTTGTTATAAAGTCATTTTCATATATTTTTATTAGATTAATAAAATTGAATGTTAAAAATTATTTCTATAAAAATAGCATTACAATGAATCCACCGGAGCAAAAAGAGGCAGGACAAGAGGCAGAGACGAACGAGTCAAAGAAAGGGAGAATTTCTTGGCGAGCCCCACATACAACCAACTTCTGCGCATATCGGGAAACATTGAGGTTAAATTTTGAGTCACTCAAAGCCATAACTAAATTGCGTGATGAAAATAATAAAATAGAGCACACAATCCATCGAAAGTTAATACAATTTGATAGAGAGCGAAAGGAATTCGCGCAAGAACAGAAAGGTCAAGAAAGAGACTATGAGAAATGTAAAAAACAACTAGATATGCGAGTCGCTGCAATAGAAAACGCAACCCAAGATTGTAGTGAAGATAAAATGGTAAGTTTAAATATAGGAGGCAAAGTATTCCTAACATTAAAATCTACAGTAAGCAATATTAGCCCGTTCTTTGCTTGCTTGTTTTCGGACGATTGGGGAGATACGAAACGCAAAACAATTCGTGATAAGGACGGCAATATCTTTATAGACCGATCACCTCAATATTTTGAATATCTATTAGATTGGTCAAGGCATGGAGGTGAAACAGAAGACTTAATAAATATTATACAAGCGATATCCGGTCCAAGCTGGGCCCACCGCACAGGTTTAAGTACAGAAATAAATGTAAAAACATTTATGAAAACACTGGAATATTATGGCATTGATCATGAAACCATTGATTCAGAACTGGCTGTAGGCAATACATTAGATATCTATTGGCGCGGAGAAAAACGCACATATAAAGGAACAGTTAATAAGTCGTACTTTGACAAAGAAGAGCAACAATTATGTGTCATTATAAATTATGAAGATGGTACAAGTTGGAAATATAAAATTAATCGATTTAATAAAACAAGTGGACCATTTTCCCCCGAAATATCACGCATCGGGCACAAAAAAGGATTAAACACTAAATGGTGGCATTACGGAGAAGATAAGGGCGGAATAAAAATTATCTCCTTGAACCCCCGTCCTTCTTGTTCGTGCTCGACCGGTTTTGACCCCAACCAAGTTATTGGGAATAATTTTATTACATCTACAACAGTTGTTTAGATATAAAAAAAAATTCAAAAAATATTCAAATTTTTTCTTCATCAATTACTACGAATTGTCCCCACTCTTCCTCAGAATCACTATCACTAATATCATCAAATTTTTCATACCAACTCATAACATAAGTGACAATACCAGAAAACCAGTCTGTAAATCCAAACATTTATATTAAACTTATTATTTAATTAATTAAAATCAATTTTTCTACAGTATACATAAATGCATATCGAAGGAAAAGATTTACCGCAGTAAATACATATAAAATAGAAAGAACAACCGATGGATATGAATTTTATGATAGTGAAACAAAAATAGAAGATGAACTACGCAGAATAGAATTAAAAAAGAGTAAACTAGCACTAATATGGACAAAGGGTTCTCGATTAGGATTATTATATTCAATAGAAATTCCCGAAGAAACCATCACTTATGAAAAAAGTTAATTTATAATATATTTAAAAATAAGACTTTATTATTAAATATAATGAGCAATAGTACGTGGACCTTTGTTACTAATATGTTTTTCGCCGCCACTGGTGCAGCTTCGGCAAATTTACTTGCCAATGTAGCCTATCGTAACAGACAGGGTGCTATAGATTGGCGAGATCTAGCAATTCTAACATCCATAGGCGCAGGTAGACCTTTTTTCTTATCAAATCAATAGGCCAATTGGTAGGCATTATGGTCATCGCAAACGCATTCACCACGATATCCCACTAAATATTTTCCTCGACGACCATCACCACACATACAACTATCGGGTTCACCACCTTCTGGTGATTGCACGCAAAATTCTCTGCTGTAACCTTGTGCTCTGCATGCTTGATACGTGGGTATAAAGAAGTCTAACTCGTTAATACCGGAGTAGCCTTCTTTTGTGGACATTGCATTTTTAATTCCATATAATACAGCTAAAGCGATTAAAAAAGCTCCAACACAACACAATACAGTATTCATATACATAAATATGAATATTATAATTAGGATAATGAAATATCTAATCTTCAAGTAACACATCCAAACTATTTTCCAACCTGCGTGGTAATAATTCTTTAATTCTATCATAAACAATGGTTTCATTCTTTAATAAATCTTTGGCCATCGATACAATTAATTTTTTGTGTTTCTTTAAAACAGAAAAAGTGAACTCTTCTATTTCATCAACCATAACTCTACATTGTGAAAACACAGAGTCAGCAATATTCTCTCCAATAACTCCCATATATTGTGGATTAAGTGGACCAATTTCTTTACTCATTCCCCAACTAGTATTATATAACCTGACAAAGTTGGATATCTTTTCAATGTCATCCGCAGCACCAGTAGATACATCTCCATAAATAAGTTTTTCTGCCACTCTACCACCCAATAGCACGCTAATTTGCGCCAATATAGCTTTACTTGTATGTAATTTTTTATTTGCAGGTTTGGGTTGTGAGAATCCCAAAGCAGATTCTCCGCGTGGAATAATGCTGACTTTCACAGGAGGTTCTGAGTCTTTCAATATATATCCCATAAGAGCGTGTCCTGCTTCGTGATAAGAAACGCGTTCTTTTTCTTCATCGCTCATCATTCGCTCGCGTTTTTCCCTACCAATCATGACTTCATCAATAGCCATTTGGATATCACTATCTGTTAACCCAACTTCTTTTTGTCCACGTTGAATAGCATTAATTTTCGATTGATTTGCAATATTAGCAATATCTGCACCAGTCATACCAGCAGTACGGTCAGATAATATAGCATAGGATAATTCTGTAGGTATAACAATATCTTTAAGATACATTTCAAACATGGATTTTCTTTCTGAAAAATTAGGAGGATCAAAATATATTTTTTTATCAAATCGACCAGAGCGCAATAAAGCAGGATCAAGATATTTAACTAGGTTAGTTGCTGCAAAAACCATAATACCATCACACATGTCAAAGCCGTCCATTTCAACCAACAACTGATTCAGAGTGGAAGCTCTTTCTGAATTGTGTTCAAGATTTCTCTTGCTACCCACAGCATCTAATTCGTCAATAAAAATAATGCATCTTCCTTTACCTTTGGCTTTTTTAAACAGATCACGTACTCTCTTAGCCCCAACACCCACATACATTTCAACAAAACTACTCCCCGCTTCACTAATAATGGGTATATCAAGGGTTTTGGCCATTGTTTTAACCAGCAAAGTCTTCCCAGTTCCAGGAGGACCAGCCAAAAGAATCCCTTTGGGCAATTTAACTCCCCATTTAGTATACTTACTTTCGTTATTAATAAAATCCATATAATATTTAATCTCTTCTTTAACACCCTCTAGACCAACAACTGCGTCTAGTATTGACTTTTCCTTTGATCCTTTCTTCTTTTTTTTACGACTACTATAATCTTTATCTGAATGTTTCTCGATTATTTTAATAAGAATCCATCCTATAAATAAATAAAATAATATAGTACTAAAATCGGTGGGTGGAACTGGCTCAGACCAAAATATACCTGACATATAATTAAATAAACCATAATACCTTGAAATAGTTTTAACATATTTATTTTTCTCTCCAAATGTATATATATGGCAACTCTATTAGAAATGAAAAATCTCACACCTACCGAAAATATCCCAGTGGCCGAAGTAGAAGCACATAATCCCGCCCAACACGGTAACCTTCCTGTAGCACAACCCGGATTAACACAGGCTCAAATAGCGGCATTACAGCCACTAGAAAATGGAATAACATATTTAGGTGTAAACCGAGATACCTTAGAAGGTTTAAGAACAAAACATTCCAAGAGTAGAAACGGAGTTTTTGCCGATTCGTATTTCAGACGAGGAACAGAGAAGTATCATCGTGCTCAAGCCAAGGAACTGCGTACAGGCAAGCACTTCGCCCACCATATCAGGTCCTCTGTTCCACTTGGAGACCTCGCTGATACACATGAGGCTATAGCCGATAGAATAGATGAAGTCAAAGCGGCTCATGAAGCTCTTTTAAGATCACACCCAGATCTAGCAAAGAAAGATGGGTCAATGGGAAAAAAAAACAGAAAGTATAAAATTCTTTCTGGTGCCTGGCAATCCTTGGGGAACTACCATGGAAAAAACATTACCGAAGATGGAACACCAAAAACATTCGAAGGAGGAAGAAAAACCAGAAAACACAGACGCAAAAGGAAAACCCGAAAAAGGAAAACCCGAAAAAGGAAAACCAAAAAACACAAACGCAAAAGAAAAACCCGAAAAAGGAAAACCAAAAAACACCGTCGTTAATTATGTTTTATGAACTAAACTATAATTAATACTAGATAAAAAAATTGAATTAATAATCCATCTTACAGATAAAACCATTCCCAACCTTCTTACCAATTCTCGAAATGTCTACCCCAATCAATAAAAAACTGTCATGTTTAGGTGCTGTCAAGCGGCGCAAAGACAATCATGCTCGTCCTGCTATACCATCCATTGCAATCATACAGTCAACACGTGATCGTAGTGGCTCTATGGCTAGCTTCCAAGGATCGGCGGCACAATCATTGTATACCTCAATCATTGATCATAAACAAAATTCCAAAGATAATAATGTAAAAATTACATACTCGCTTACAACATTTGATGACAAGGTTGACCATCCATTCCAAAATGTAGATATCCATGATGTAGATCTATCGGAAGAGGATGCGCATAATCTCGTTGCGCCGCGTGGTCTAACACGATTGTATGCTACAGCAATTGAAGATCTTGCTCGACTCCGCAAAACAGTCAAAAAAATAAAATCCGAAAATCCTAACGCAACCGTTAAAGGTATATTTGAATTGCATACAGATGGACATGACAATGAATCGAAGCCATTAACATCAACAGATTTGAATGCAGCCGTTACAGCAGCACGAACGGAAGACATTGTCTGCATTTATGCAGGGGCTAATCAAGATGCAATTACAACTGGAACAAGTTATGGATTTAGCGCAGATTTGTCACTGACAACGGATAGTACCCCAACGCGCGGTGGCACTGGATTGCGTATGTGTTCACAGGCAGTAATGCGCGCCTGCTCTGGAAATGCACCTCAATTTACTCAATCAGAACGTAATGCCAGTGCTCCTACACCGAGTTTTGACCAAACTTTATCTTCATCACCAAGCACAATGGCAGCTGGTGCTGCACTATTGGCTATGAGGGGTCCTCCACGACCAGCTCGGAATATCCTAACGCGCCCTGGCTTTCAATATCATAATTACCAAAACACTACACCGCCACCACTTACGCGTCAAACAAATCAGCGTATCGTTTAATCATATTTAACAAATCATCGGTTAATGCGAATTTTCCTTATTTATATTTTAGTAAACTAATTTACCAATGAAATTAAAAATTTTAACATGGAATTTAAATTTTTTTTATGATAACTGGTATAATCGAATACATTCTATAAATAAGGTTTTAGAAAAAGAAATCAAACAGAATGATATAATTGTTTTACAAGAGGCAACCATTCCCTTTCTTAAGAGTGTTGATACCATTTTTGATTGTTTAAAATCTCCATTAATATCTTATACATCACATTATACATTTTCAGATGAAATAAAAACCATATTTGATAAAATTGCTTCCTATTTTCCAGAAAAACAAGCAAAAATTATATATGTTTTAAAATTTATGATGGATAAGTTTTTTGGTATAGTAGGTTGGACTTTTTCTCATTTTGGTAATACATTTCAATATCTTTATTTTAATTATCCATTGGTGTGGTTTTTTTTATTTCTTACTTTATTACCACTAATTTTAATATGTGGGTATCTTTTCCTAGGCATGGTGGTTATAGTAAATAAAAGACTTAAAACTGTTGTGAAATCCAAATTTGTAGGTAGATTATTTCAATATTCTCAATTCACATTTAATAATAAGGAAATTCTATTATGTAATCTGCATTTAAATGAAGCAAGTGATACAAAAGGTTATAAAGAGCTTATAAAAATTATATCGTTTACAAAAACAATACCACACGATATTTTAATTCTCGCTGGAGATTTTAATTCATCTCCCGTATCAAAAGTTTATAAATATTTAACACAAAACGGTTTCAAAAGTGCCATTAAAGAAAAGCATAACAAAGATATTAAAACTTGGCCAGCAATAAATCCTCAGACTTGCATTGATTATATATGGATTAAAGGTAAAAATGTTAAAATATGTAGTGCTAATATTTTTGGAAATTCTTTAAATACAGACCATAAAGGTGTGAAATGTTGTTTGGATATTCTATAATACTTTGAAGAACTAATTACTATTAAATTGAATATAAATTTAAAACATTACATATACTAATCACTATGACAACTTATATTGCAAAAGAAACTCAAACGAATGTTGAGGAGCAGAACAAGGAGCAGAACAAGGAGCAGAACAAGGAGCCAAACAAGGAGCCAAACAAGGAGCCAGCCGAGGAGCCAGCCTGTGGTATTTGTTATATAGCTCTGAATAACAAAAATACAGTAATTACTACCTGTGATCATGCATATTGTACAACTTGTTTCTTCAAATGGCTTAACAGAAAAGAAACTTGTGCTTTATGCAGAAAAGTATTACTTTCCGATATAGTAGTTGAAGAGCGTTTAACTGCTTTACAAGATGTTCAATCAGAATTAATGGATAATTATAGATGTTTGAGAGTAAATAATTTAACAGATGATATTAATTCTCTTCTAAATCGCCAAATCAGAATGCGTTATTTACTCCAGCAAACAAGATCGGTATGCAGAGAAACGCTTACTCATAGCAGGTTTTTAAAGCAAGCAATGGAAATGCAAAAAGAATCGTTGGATTTAATGAAAAATTATAGAAGTGAATGGGAGGATTTACATGCTCCCTTACTAGCCCCTGCGGAGGAAGAGGAGGAAGAGGAAGAAGAGGAGGAGGAGCTCGATGTAGTTAACATGACAACAGCATTGGATAATATGATAAGATTAGAAAGCAGAAGAGCAAGAACGGCACTACAACGAATGCGAGAAGCAGAACGTGTTGCTGCTGAAACTATTGATGTAGGAAGTTCTGACGAGGATGATAACATCTCTGGAGAAGATGCTGAAGATGCTGAAGATGCTGAAGATGCTGAGGAAGATGCTGAAGATGCTGAAGATGCGGAAGATACTGAAGATGCTGAAGATGCGGAAGATACGGAAGATGCGGAAGATGCAGACGAAGAAATAGATGTTGATTTAACAGTATTTGGCACAGGCATACCTACTTTTGATTTTATACCAGTACCACGAAGAACAGTCAGAGTTCCTGCTAGAAATCATCGCCAATCACCAATGTTTGTATTTGGCGCTAATACAGTGGCTTCTGCAAGTGCTTTTGAAATACCAACAGTATTTACGCCAATTGGTCCAAGAGAAGAACTGCAAGCTTCTCTACCAAGTGCGCCTCCTAGTATAGAAATGACACGAACTCCTGTTGAACTAATAGACTCTTTCCAAGAAAGCGATTTTGAATGGACTCCTATTAACTTAGAAGAGTCTTCTACAATGACCCCACACGGTCCTCCTGCGTCACAAACAAGCACAGAAGAGTCAATTACAGACGAATAAATTTACTCAATTTTCCCAATAAAAAAAAAATTGATTCCTGGGTTTTCAATAACTTATAAGAAAGTTGAAACGATAATGTAGAGGCTTTTTGCCTCAAACAACTTAAAGAAACTATACTATACTATAGTGTAGAGTAAATATCATGAGAACTTACAGCAATTCAACTAATCAATAATTATGACCGGATATAGGTTCGATTCCTGCTGCAGCACTCGAAAGAGTGGGTTGGTACCTAGGTAAACTGCCTGTTCTCAGTACAATAAAATAAGTTCTGGTAGCTCAGTTGGTTAGAGCGCGCGACTGTTAATCGCGAGGTCACAGGTTCAACCCCTGTTCGGAGCGTTACGATAAAATATGGATAACAATAGACAAAATACCCAAATGGTTTCAAACAGCAACCCTTAATTGCATTATTAGCACGAGGTCGTAGGATCGAAACCTACCCGAAGCAATGGCTTAAGCATAGTTCATATCACAGCTTCGGTAGCTCAGTAGGAAGAGCGCGTAGAAGAAACCAGCACACCAATAAATTTGCCTTCTTAGCTCAGGTTGGTAGAGCGCATGACTTTTAATCATGTGGTCGTGAGTTCAACTCTCACAGAGGGTAATTGTAATTTAAGAAAATTTTTATTTAATTTAAGCGAATAAAAAATTGAAATGATAACTATTATAAAGAAGTAATGTATTATATCAACAGTAAAGCTATGTCAATGCCACAGGGAAAATCCTGCTTTACCTACTTAACAGAAGGAATTGTAGCCAAGGAATGGGGATATGGTATCCGTCGTGTAAAACTTACTGTTAATCCAAATGCACCAGAATTTGTTACGAAAATACCTTACACATTTACTAGTTCCGGATTCAAAGATCAAGAAGATAACTGGTTCGTGTGTCTGCGTATGAATGTTGACCAACATACTCAAAAAAAAATGCGACCAATGAACCAACATTCAAACATCAATCAGTTGTGGGGAGAAATGATGCTAGAATTTGCACTGGAATATGCCGATAAGTATAAGAGTAATCAAATATCACATTAATCAAATATCACATTAATCAAATAATATGTCCTGAATATGACATTAAAGTGTTCAGAAAGCGACGTGGCGCAGTGGAAGCGTGTTCGGCTCATAACCGGAAGGTCGGTGGATCAAAACCACCCGTCGCTAATAATATAAAAATCCAACAAGTTGATTTGTCCGAGTTGGTCTAAGGAGCCAGGTTTAGGTCCTGGTATGTTCGCATGCGGGGGTTCAAATCCCTCAATCAACATTTATAACAGTTCAAAATCTGTTATGGACTATATAAAATTTTTTTCTAGTAATTTATTAATGGGATTTAAACCTTTATTATCTTTCCGCGGCACAACCATAGCCAGAGCTTTTTTATTAAATGCTATCCTTATTGGTATCACAACTGCATTTACTATTGAAGTGAGAAGAACTATTAATGAAAGTCAATATACAAAAGATTTCCCTGATATACCTCATAAAGTTTTAGCAACAGCGTTTGCTTCTACCTTAATAGGACTAACAGCATATATTTTGTTGAGAATTTTATTTGGCACAGGAGGAGGGATGTTAGCACCAATCAAACCTTATACATCGTTCTTATAATTTCATTATTTAATCTCAAATACTTATATAATGAAAATTAAACCAATCCAATTCATACTTACAGCTATAATTTTAGTAGCAATTGAGGCTGTGTATCTACGGCTCATGTTACCATATTTTAATTCACAAATTAAAAAAATTCAAGGTAAAGAAATAACTCCAAGACCATATTCTGTTGTTATTGTTTATATCATAATAATAACCGGATTATATTACTTTATTATTGGTCCAAATAAATCCTACAAAGACGGTGCGTTTTTCGGATTAGTCATTTATGGTATATTCAATTTCACAAATCATGCTCTCCTTGATAATTATTCACTATCTTTAGTTATTATAGATTTAATATGGGGCATGACAATATGTGGCTTTACGACCTTCATAATGAATAAAATATTTTAAATATATGAATACTAATTGGTGTGCGGTGGTCTAGTTATGACGAGCCTTTTACACGGCGCGTTTGATTCTCTAATGAATACATTATTATATAGTCTTTTATATAATAATGTCAAAATTTGTCGGATATCCAATAGCAAATTTATTAAACTGTGAGAACGTTCCAGAAAATACTGATATCGCATTTTTTACATATGGTAGATTTCAACCAGGACATAGAGGACATGAAACGATGATTATGACGATGTTAGCAAAGGCCGAAGAAGAAAATGCAAAAACGAGAACAGAAATAACACATGAAAAAACGAATGTAATTGTTTTTGTTTCACCCAGTGGTGGTCCAAAAGAAAAAGATCATGATAGAAATCCATTAACCCCAGATGAAAAAGTACACTTATTACAACAACAATACGCGGGCTATCCCATTCATTTTGTTAATATGGGAGAAGCACAAGCTGAGGGCAAAAATGCTGGACCAGGAGGTGCTGTAAACCTATTAAAGGAGTGTTATTCTAATGCAGTTATGTTCGTGGGAGGAGACAGAATTGGTGCTTTTGATTGGATGGGTAATATAATGAATATAGATTTTGAAGGTATAGAACGACCACAAGACGCAATGTCATCTACTGCGGTACGCAAAGCTGTTACAGCTAAGCATCAAACAAGACAACAAACATCCATATTTGAAAATGCAATAAAATTTGGTGCAGTTACACCAGAACATGCAGAAGAAATTAAACAAATGATAATAGAAGCACACTCCACAAAAGGCGGCAAGAGACGCAAGACAAGACGCAGACGCAAGACAAGACGCAGACGCAAAACAAGACACAAGACAAGACACAAGACGCGGAAGAAAACGCAAAAGAAAAAGTAACAAAAAAGCAAAAAGGGGGTTTAAACTGGTACGAGGATTTAATTAAAGTAAGAAATTCGCTCACTGGTGATACAAAATGGTATAGGAATAATGTGCCGAATTATAAATAAATTGAATAAATAAAAAATAAGAGATTTAAAAAGTATTAAACCTCTTATTTCAAGAATGTCATTTAAAACAAACCTTCCATGTTTTAGTTTTATGTGCAGCACTCAACCAGAAGAATTGACCAAACGACTCAAATCTAGTAATAAAATTCTTCTTCCACCCAGTGAGTGATAATATTATGTTCTTTAAGGTGAGCAATAAAGAAATGCAGTTTGGTATTGTATGTGGTGTGCACGAATTTTCAGCACCACCTGGAATTTGTCATGTTCCATTTCATATCATGAATAATATCGGAATTACAGAAGGTCAAGAAGTAGAAATAGAAAAAATATGTGCGGTTCAGGGAACATATATGAAATTACGCCCACATAAAACAGAATTTATTAATCTCTCCAATCCAAAAGCAGTATTAGAAAGAATCATGAGCCGCGACTACCCGGTAGTTTCACAAGGACAAACAATAGAATTAAATTATGAAGATCTGAATTGCAGATATCGAATCGATATTGTTGAGACAAACCCCGCCGAGATAATTAGCATTGTAAACACAGATATTAATATTGATTTCGAACAACCATTGGATTATGTCGAACCACAATATAATCCTTCACCAAAACCACTATCTCCTGTTGCAGATACTCCACAAAATAAAATTATTAGTCGCGAAACACAACTAAAAAGTATGCAAAACCCAATTACAAAACAATTTGTGCCATTCTCTGGTCAAGGCAATAAACTTGGTTCAGACTAACATAAAAAAGAGCACTAAAAAAAAGGCACCCATTAATGTACCGATTTATTTGATAACTTCTAAATATTTCATATTGAGAAACACTTTATTTAATTTTTAAATGCATTCTTTTTTTATTGCGTTTGGTTCTGCGTTTGGTTCTGCGTTTGGTTCTGCGTTTGGTTCTGCGTCTGCGTCTGGTTCTGCGTTTGGTTTTGGTTTTGCTTTTCCTTTTGTTTCTT
>LWDU01000804.1_pt1 | contig 13469 bp, 14 predicted proteins | sample 727161 | NCBI WGS metagenome assembly LWDU01 (sample SAMN04566230, study PRJNA314399) | hydrothermal vent metagenome | isolation source: deep sea hydrothermal plume seawater | place: Mexico: Gulf of California, Guaymas Basin | collected 2004-07-11 | reverse complement strand
GCTACGATAATGGCAATCGCATTAGGATAAAGATATGGCAATACCAAATTCAAAAACAACATTAAAATCTTGGTGCAAGCGTCGATTAGGATATCCTGTTATAGATATTAACGTAGATGATGACCAGATTGATGATAGAATAGATGAAGCTCTGCAATACTTCTATACCTTTCAGTATGGTGGTATGCAACGTGTCTATCTAAAACATAAAATAACTCAGGCAGATGTAGATAGAGCAAATGTAGATACAACTGAGACAGCAACAGACGGTGATCAACTTACTAATACTTTGTCTGTAAATGCTGCGGCGGCCGCAACAGCTGTTACATTAGCAGATGCTACTAGTTTTCCTGCATCTGGTACTATCATCATTGCCACAGACGGAACAAATGCGGCGGAGACAGTTACATACTCAGCAAAAACAGGTAATGTTTTAACTACAACTGCATTAACACTTCCTCATTTGGCAACTAGTGTTGTAACAAGTTCAGATACAGTTGATTGGTCAATTGGACAAGCTTATCTACCAATGCCTGCATCTGTTACTAGTGTATTAAGAGTGTTGCCTTTTAGTGATCGTGGCAATCTTAATATGTTTGATATTAGATATCAACTGAGGTTGAATGATCTTTATGATTTTTCATCAGAATCTATTATTCATTATCAGATGACTATGTGGCAACTTGATTTGTTAGATATGATTCTTATAGGTGAGAAACCTATACAATTTAATATGCATCAAGGAAGATTGTATATCAATATGGATTGGGGCGATGATGTTGACGTAGATGAATATCTTATTATGGAATGTTATCGTAAATTAGATCCTACTACATGGACTGATATATACGATGATCTTTGGTTGAAGAAATACAGTACGGCGTTGATTAAAAAACAATGGGGCCAGAACCTTAGTAAATTTAATGGTGTAACAATGTTGGGTGGTGTGACAATGAACGGTGAAACCATTTACAGTCAAGCTCAAGAAGAAATTAATAAATTGGAAGATGAATCAAAGACAACTTGGGAAGAACCATTACTAATGGATATAGGTTAGGTAAATGCCCACCAATCATTATTTTTCTAAAGGCACCATATCAGAACAACTCCTCTATGAAGATTTAGCTATAGAGGCCATTCAGATATATGGCCATGATGTATACTATCTGCCTAGGACGATGGTAAATAAGGATGAGCTCTTTGGTGAGTCACCGTTATCTAAATTTACTGATGCCTACATGATTGAGATGTATATGGATACCAATGAAGGTTATGAAGGTGAGAAGGAAATCATATCACGATTTGGTTTAGAAATAAGAGATGAAACAACCTTTACTGTTTCTCGTAGGCGTTGGTTAGATTTGGTAAGTTCAAATTCAAACCTGATTACAGCATTAAGGCCCAATGAAGGTGATTGGATTTATATGCCTACAGTTGGTAAACTTTTAGAAATTAGTTTTGTTGATAAAGATGATCCTTTCTATCAATTAGACAACCTACCAGTATATAAACTATTTACTCGTACAGTTGAATACTCTAGTGAAGATTTGGATACAGGTATTGCTGCAATTGATGCCATTGAAACTGAAAGATCAACAGATACTTATGACTGGCAGATTCTTGGTGAACAAACTGCTCGTGCAACATTGTATAATTGCTTGCTTGGTCTTGAAAGAGGAACAGACATATATGCTGATGGTGTTATTATACTTAATGCTACAGATGCTGGTGGTTCTAATGCTGGTAGTAATTTAACTGGTGAGAGTGAAACAAATACAATTTCTACAACTCTCAATGGTGGCCTTGTTGCCGGACTTCAGAGTATTACATTGACAAGTACTACAGGAATATTATTAGGTAGTGGTGCAAATAATGCTGCAACTGGATTATTGACAATACACGCAGATCAAAATAATGCAGCGGAAACTGTAGTATTCTCATGGAGTGGTGTCGGTAATGTAGTTACACTACAAGGAGATGCTGGTCTTAATAATGCACATCATACAGGTGCGAGGGTTACAATAGAACCGCATGGGGATGCTATATTTGATGCGATAATTATGGAAGATTCAGACGAATACTATTCATTCTTTATTATCAATGAAGATTATTCATTGGCAACTTCAGATCCTTTGGCGGACAACACATGGATAGAAGAAGCTGTAACTGGTACAGGAGAATTCTCAAGTGCAGATGCAGTATTAGACTTCACCGAAAAGAACCCATTTGGTGAACCTACGGAGACAATATAAAATGTTAGGGAATTACTTTTACAACGAAAGCTTACGAAAAACTATCATAGCGTTTGGTAGTTTATTTAATGATATTATTATAACTAGAAAAAATAGTACTGGTACAGAGTCACAGTCAATGAAAGTTCCTTTGGCTTATGGACCTAAACAAAAATTCATTGTTCGGTTAGATGCCGATCCTGGTATTACACAAAAGGTAGCGATGACTTTGCCTCGTATGGGTTTTGAAATTCAATCTTTCGACTATGACCCTACACGAAAATTAAATAGAATTATTAGACAAAAGAAAATATCTAATACTTCTGATAAGAAACTGAAACAAATGCAGACCCAGTATACTCCTGTTCCTTATAATATGCAGTTTGAATTGTTTATTATGACGAAGAATAGTGATGATGGTATTCAGATTGTGGAACAAATATTACCATATTTTCAACCAGAATATACAGTATCAATTAAAGAAGTTCCTGAAATGGATATTGTTAGAGATGTTCCTATTGTATTAAACAATATTGCATATGAAGATACCTATGAGGGTGATTTTACAACAAGACGAGCTATCATTTATACTTTGGGTTTTACAGCAAAATCTTATGTATACGGTCCTGTTACAACTGCGAAACCAATTACAAAGGTACAGGCCGATGTATATGGTGACTTGCAAGATCAGACGCCGGAACGAATACAGAGATTTACTACTCAGGCTGTTGTTGATACCACAGCAGGAGATGATAATTTTGGATTTAATGAAACAACTAGTGAGTGGTCATAATGGCAAGTATAGATAATGCGATCAGTGATGCCTTAGGTTTAACAAAAAATATCAAAGAACAAATATTAGACCCTAAACCTCTCATACCCCGTCCAGAACAGGCTATGGTGCCCGCTACTGAACATTCTGAAGATATCGACTCAGACTATAAGTACAGCCGAGAAAACTTCTACAACCTAATAGAGAGAGGCCAGGATGCTATTACAGGTATCTTGGACTTAGCAAAAGAGCAAGAGCATCCTAGAACATATGAAGTCGCAGGACAACTGATTAAGACTGTATCTGAGGTCACAGAAAGACTTGCTGACTTACAAGAAAAGATGCAGCGACTTAAAGAAGTTCCTGACAAAGGACCTAAAAATGTTACTAACGCTTTGTTTATTGGTAGTACAAAAGAACTTCAAGCATTACTAAAGAATAAGTCTGATGGTGATTGAAACTTATAAAGGTAATCCTAATCTAAAATCTGCACAGGTTCGGCAAGAATATACTCAAGAACAAATTACAGAATTTATTAAGTGTAGCCAAAATCCTATACACTTTATTGAAGAATATGTAAATATTGTTAGTATTGATGAGGGCCTTGTACCCTTTAAGATGTACCCATTTCAGAGAGAAATTGTTAGTACATTTCACGATAATAGATTTACTATCTGTAAACTTCCGAGACAATCAGGTAAGTCTACAGTTGTTCTATCATATCTCATTCACTATATCATCTTTAATGAGAATGTTAATGTAGCAGTATTGGCCAATAAAGCTTCAACTGCAAGAGATTTACTGTCTAGATTACAACTTGCATATGAGCACTTGCCTGGATGGATGCAGATGGGTGTTATGAATTGGAACAAAGGTTCCTTGGAGTTAGAAAATGGATCCAAAATACTTGCTGCCTCTACTTCTGCTTCTGCTGTCCGTGGTGGTTCTTACAACATCATATTCCTCGATGAGTTCGCCTTTATCCCAAGTAACATTGCAGAGCAATTCTTTTCATCAGTTTACCCAACGATCACTTCAGGACAATCTTCAAAGGTAATGATAGTATCAACTCCACATGGTATGAATATGTACTATAAAATGTGGACTGATGCTGTTAATGAAAAATCAGAATTTGTACCGATAGAAGTGCATTGGTCTGAGGTGCCTGGTAGAGATGAAGAATGGAAAGAACAGACAATTAAAAATACAAGTGAACAACAATTTCTACAAGAGTTTGAATGTTCGTTCCTTGGTAGTGTTGATACTCTTATAAACCCGGCTAAGATACAGACTATAGCACATATGGATCCTATAGAGCGTAGTGCTGGCTTTGATGTATGGGAACGACCAGAAAAAGATCATCAGTATTGTATGACTGTTGATGTTGCAAGGGGTGGCGCTAATGATTATAGTGCATTTGTAGTGATTGATATTACACAGATGCCTTATAGAGTAGTTGCGAAGTATAGAAATAATGAAATCAAACCTCTTATATTTCCAGACATTGTTTATAGAACTGCAAAATCTTATAATGATTCTCAAATACTTGTGGAAATAAATGATATAGGTGGACAGGTTGCTGATGCATTACATCACGATATGGGTTATGAAAATATTATAATGACTCAATTGCGTGGTAGATTGGGTCAGGTTGTTGGTAGTGGGTTTGGTGATGGTCAAACTGAATTGGGTGTGAGAACTACAAAGTCTTTAAAAAGAATTGGATGCTCTAATCTAAAACAATTGCTAGAAGGTGATAAATTAATAATACCAGATTTTGATATTGTTGTTGAGTTATCTACCTTTATACAGAAGGGTTCATCTTTTGAAGCTGAAGAAGGTTCTACTGATGATTTGGTAATGTGTCTGGTATTCTTTTCGTGGTTGACTGACCAACAATACTTTAAAGATTTAACTGATGAAGATATCCGCAAACGACTTTACGATAGTCAGAGAGAATCAATTGAAGCTGATATGGCACCGTTTGGTTTTATTGATGATGGTGTTCATTATGGAGAAGATATAGTTCCGTTTGTGGATGAAGATGGTGACTACTGGAGGCCTGTTGAAAATTATCCAGATTTCTTTAATAAGGAGACACATTAAAGAATAAATGAAGCAAGGCCGGTGGCAATTTTACTCACACAATTATGGCACACGGCCGTGGATTCTTCTATTAACCGTTGTGCTTGTTTTCTTTCTTCTGTTTTAGCACCATGTCTAAATATCAATGCCTTTATTTTTTTATCATGAGGATGCCATTCAAGACATACCAGTTCAGATTCACCACAAGGACACGCATGACCTTTCATACTATTAAGTAACCAGTTTTTTCTACCACTGTCCCGGGGCGCCTTTACATCTCGTTTAATAACCACTCTTTTCTTTCTCCCAGTTTTATTATTACCATTATAAAATGTGTCTAACTTGTTTATCCAGAACTTTTCTTTTTCTATAAGCTCATCAATTTCACAACTCTCTAATACTTCATAGTTATATGTGGGGGTCGGATATAGCTGTTCGTGTTTTGCCCAGCGCCTAAAGATACCTTTAGATTGACCGACATAGATTGGTATATCTTCCTTTTTTATTACATATATTCCTATCATAATATTATTTAGACATTTGTGTGCCTCTATAATGTTGCACTTTTATAGACGAACTAGTGCGTGTGCGTGAAGAACGGGTATTTTATAAATAACTTATATACAAATTGACTAATAATTTTGTGATAAAGACAACAACAACTAAGGAGAAATAGAAAATGGTTGATCTAGTTTCGCCTGGTGTAGCTGTACGAGAAATTGATCTAACTACTACAGTTAGAAATGAGCCAACCAGTATTGCTGGTGTCGCTATTCTTGCTCAGAAAGGACCGATTGACCAAGTGATAACGGTCGAAAGTGAAGAGCAACTTGCCAATATTTTTGGTAAGCCGAATACGACAAACCATCAGTATTGGTTTAGTGCTGCATCTTTCTTAATGTATAGTAACACACTAAAGGTAGTTAGGATTCTTACCGCCGGCGCAGTTAATTCTTGCGTTAGTGGCACACCAATTCTAATCAAAAATAATAAGCACTATGAATATGGTGATGGTACAACCGGTCCGTATAATGACGGTTCTGCCAACGTAGGCATAGTTGCTGCTCGGTCAGCGGGTGCGTGGGGCAATGATCTTAAAGTAGAATATTGCAACACAGCTGCTGGTTACGCCGAGACAACAAAAACAACAGTGGATGCTACTGCGGCAGCTGGGGCGACCTCAATTACAATGGTATCTGCCGCAGGTTTTTCAGTTGGTGATATCGTTTACTTTCAAGAATCTGATGGACAGAAGTATCGAGTAACTGCTATTGCGACTAATGACTTGACAATCGTTAGATATCCAACAACAACAGCAACTGGTTTGGCGACTAGTATTGCAGCTGCGGTCACAGTTGACCGAGAATGGCGTTATGCGGATCAGTTTGATTGTTTACTGGATGGATCATCCTGCTGGTGCGACGAACTGGGGCTCTGCTGCAAAGGGAGTTACATTTACCGCTCCGACAGATGCTATTGAAAATGCTTCATTAGTATTGGGTGTTGGTGGTACGACGGCTTCAACAGAAGGAGATCGTCAGACTGCTTATACAGATGCTTTTGCTGATCCTGATACTGAAGATGTTAATCTAGTAATTGCCGGTCCTGCTTCTGTAGGTAACACTGGTACGACAACGCATGGTGTGTTTATAACAGACCTCGTTGGAAAAAGAAAAGATTGTGTTGGTCTTATTTCGCCTGATCGTAGTGATGTGGTGAATATTGCTAAGAGTTATACACAAACAACAAACGTCAAAGGTTACTTTGATGGTTTGGGTAGCTCTTCATACACAATTTTTGATAGTGGTTATACAAAAATGTATGATCGTTATAATGATGTTTATCGCCATGTTCCGCTTAATGGTCATGTTGCTGGTCTTTGTGCTCGCACAGATGCCACTAACGATCCTTGGTGGTCACCTGCTGGTACGTCCCGCGGACAGATTCGTGGTTCGGTAGAGCTTGCTTACAATCCTTCACAGACAGAACGTGATACTTTGTATCGTGCTCGCATCAACCCAGTTGTTGCGTTCCCGGGCGAAGGTACGATGTTGTTTGGTGATAAGACAGCGCTTGCTCGTAACAGTGCTTTTAGTCGAATTAACGTCCGACGATTATTCCTCACTATTGAGGAGGCCATAAAGTTGGCTGCTCGTACAGTACTCTTTGAGTTTAACGATCAGTTTACAAGAGACAACTTTAAGGCGATGGTAGATCCTTACTTGCGTGATGTACAGGCGAGACGAGGTATTATTGACTTCCTAACTGTGTGTGATGAATCAAACAACACAGGCCAGGTTATTGATAATAACGAGTTCCGTGCTGATTTCTATATCAAACCAGCAAGGTCTATCAACTTCATCACACTGACTTTCATTGCAACACGAACTGGTGTTGATTTCAGTGAAGTAGTCGGCAGAGCCGGTTAAGGGGGGAATGACAAATGCCTAATATTAATACATTCGTACAAAACCTCAAAGGTGGTGGTGCTCGTGCTAACCAATTCCAAGTCCAGATTACTGCTACACCAGCCGGTGTTCAGTTGGGTGAGGAATTTACTTTCTTGTGTCGTTCAGCTCAAATTCCTGCAATGACTATTGGTGAGGTAGCAATACCTTATCGTGGTCGGCAAGTATTTGTTGCTGGTGATCGTACATTCGATGCATGGACTACAACAGTCTTTAGTGATGCTGCATGGTCGATTCGGGGTAATTTAGAAAGCTGGTCTAATAGTATGCAAGATATGGGTAACTGGTCTTATGGTTTGAAAGGACCGCAAGACTATTATGGCGAAGCCACAGTTACGCAAATGGATCGAAATGACTCAGCTGTTAATAAGTATACTTTGTATAACCTTTGGCCGCAGACGATTGATCCAATTGATCTTGCTTATGATACCAATGACGCAGTAATGGAATTTGGTGTTACATGGCGATTCAATTATATGGATTCTGGTGCCGGTGGTGGTACTGTTGCTGGTAGTGGCGGGGCCCGATAGAGGTTAATATCCTAAAATAGTTCTGCTCTAGTTTGTATAAATAGTTGTATGGCAGAATTATTTGGATATGAGTTCAAGAAGAAAGAGGCGGCAAAGGCGAAATCCTTTGTCGCCCCTTCTGACGAAGAAGGCACACTAGACATTGCTGGTGGTGCTGGTTTTTTTAGCCAGTATGTAAACCTAGACAAAGTTGCAAAAAACGACTGGGACCTGATTCGTAAATATCGCACCACATCGGAAGCTCCGGAGTGCGATCAAGCAATAGAAGATATTATCAACGAGGCCATCACGGCCGATGAAACAGACATTTCTGTAAAGCTAGACCTTGATCTAGTTAAAATGTCTGAGTCTATCAAGAAAAAAATGATTGTAGAATTCACAGAAATTCTGCGTCTTTTGGATTGGAAATATAGAGGGCATGATATATTTCGCCGTTGGTATATTGATGGACGTATTTTCTATCACAAACTAGTTGATCAAAAACAAGCTAGGAAAGGTATTGCTGAAGTTCGTTATATAGATCCCAAATTCATTAAAAAAGTTCGTATTATTGAAAAGGGAAAAGAAGCTAATAAAGAAAATACTAATGAGATGGATTTGATACAAAAGACACAAGAATTTTTTATCTTTAATGATTCTGGTGTTTATCCAGGGATGACAAGTTTTACTGGTCCTAGTGTTAAAAACGCACAAGGATTAAAAATTTCTCCAGACGCTATTGCTTATGTAACATCAGGAATATATAACCCGACAACTAAACAAGTCTATGGTTATCTTCAAAAGGCTATTAAGCCTACCAACCAACTCCGTATGATGGAAGATGCGTTGGTTATCTATCGTATCAGCCGTGCTCCCGAACGTAGAATTTTTTATATTGATGTAGGTAATCTACCCAAACCCAAAGCAGAAGCTTATCTTAAAGATGTAATGAGTCGTTATCGCAACAAGGTTGTGTATGATGGTTCTACAGGTGAGGTTAAAGATGACCGCAATCAAATGTCAATGCTTGAAGATTTCTGGTTACCACGCAGAGAAGGTGGTAGAGGTACAGAGATTACAACATTGCCTGGTGGTCAAAATCTTGGTGAGATGCAAGATGTAACTTACTTCCAAGAAAAACTTTATAAGTCGCTGAACATTCCATCTTCACGTTTGATGACAGACTCCGGTTTCAACATGGGCCGATCTTCTGAAATTACACGGGACGAAATTAAGTTTACAAAATTTATTCAACGATTACGAAAAAGATTTGCTGGTCTTTTTGCTGATCTTTTAAAGACTCAACTATTATTGAAAGGTATTCTTACTATAGAAGATTGGGAAGAGATTAGAGAGTCTATTATATACGATTTTAATGACGATAATCACTTCTTTGAAATGAAAGAAAGTGAGCTATTGAAAGATCGTGTAGAACAATTGGCTGGCGTATCAGATTATATTGGTACATATTTCTCCATTGAATGGATACGAAAGAACGTATTGCAACAGACCAAGTTGGAGATGGAAGAAATTGATCGTCAGATTGATGATGAAAGACAAACAGGTAAGATTGATCCTGTCGCTGGTAAAGATATGGGTGGACCTGAAGGTGGATTTGGTGATCCTTCTAGGGGTGTTGAACAAGAACCTGCGTATGCTGACGATCAAGACGATCAAGAGCCTGAAGATGCTGATGATGAAGATGAGTTGGAAAATAGAAACTTATAAATATAAGAACATGAGGAATTATTATTATGACTAACAAAATTAGGGGCATGGTTGATGCTGTTACCGCTGGAGATTTAAACGCTGCCAATGCAGCTTTTGATGCAGCTCTACAGCAAAAAAGAGAAGATGCATGGGTAAACTCCAAACACGAATTTGCGAGAACCGCTTTTGATGCCTCGCCGCCTGAGGCCACATGGGGTATTGATACCGGAATCACAGGAGACCCGGCAGAAGTTCCTTCAGAGGAAGTAGAGGAAGAATAAATGAAACTTATATCCGAACACGTTGATCATATTGATTACATAGTTGAAGCCGATCAAGAAGGCAAAAAAAACTATCGTATCAAAGGCGTATTCATGCAGGCCGAGATAAAAAATCGGAATGGACGTATGTATCCTGAGCAAGTTCTTGCTAAAGAAGTAAAGAGATACAACAAAGAATATGTTAATCAAAAACGTGCATTTGGCGAACTGGGACATCCAGATGGCCCTACCGTAAATCTAGAACGAGTATCACATATGATTACTAGTCTCAAACAAGATGGACAGAATTTCATCGGTGAGGCGAAGGTAATGGATACACCTTACGGTAAAATTGTAAAGAATCTCATAGACGAAGGTGCCAAGCTTGGAGTTTCGTCCCGAGGTATGGGTTCATTAGAACCAAGAGGTAGGATGCAGGTTGTCAAAGATGATTTTTACTTGGCAACTGCGGCCGATATTGTTGCAGATCCATCAGCCCCCAATGCTTTCGTTGAAGGTATTATGGAAGGTAAAGAGTGGATATGGGATAACGGCATAATTAAAGAGATGGATATAGAAGAATATAAAAAACAGTTAGATAAAAATTATAAATTTGCGCAGGCAAGAGAAAGTAAGAACGCTGAAATATTTTCAGAATTTTTGTCTAAAATTTAAATATTATAAATAACTTATATACTTTTATAAATAACAAGGGAGTTATCCAACGATGACAGATATCAACGCAGAACTAGAAGCTATTGCTGCAGAAACATTTGCAGATGATACGCAACTAGACGAAGTGGCCGCAGATGCCCCAAAGAGTGGTGCTGGTGCCGCCATGCCAGCTGAAAAGCTGCCTGGTGAGGTACAAGACATGGGCCCTGCTGTTGTTTCTCCTGACGCTAAAACTGATCCTGGTGTTGCCGCAGAGAAGAAAGCCAAACAGGCTAAGAAGCCTGGCCGTGATGGTAAAGGTCTTCCCTCCGCAGCTTCCCCCAAAGCTCAAGGTGACGGAAATGGTCCGATGAAGTCGAATGAAGAAGTTGAAGAAGATGAGACTACAGAGGTTATTGCCGAAGTGCCTGAGGAAGAATTAGTTTATGTAGAAGATGAGACAATAGAGGAGCGAGTTTCTGCTATGGATCTCTCAGATGATGTTAATGCCCTGACTGAAGGTGGTGAACTTTCAGAGGAGTTTAAGAAGAAGGCTGCTACGATTTTTGAAGCAGCTGTTCGTGCGAAGCTTCGTTCAGAGTTAGAACATCTTGACGAGAAATTCACAGCAAAGTTCAATTCTGAAATTGAAGAAGCTAAGAATGATATGGCGGAGAAAGTCGATGACTATCTCAACTATGTTGTAGAAGAATGGATGATGAAAAATGAAGTTCCCGTTGCTCATAGAATGAAAGCGGAAATTGCAGAAGGATTCATCACAGGTCTTAAAACTTTATTTGAAGATCACAATATTGCTGTTCCTGATGAGCAGTTTGATATGCTTGATGCCGCGGCCGAAAAGGTTGACGAGCTTGAGAGTAAGTTGAACGAAGCATTAGAGACTAATATTGGACTATCTAAAGATAATGACGAATTGAAAAGACATGAAATTCTTTTAGATGTGGCTTCGGATCTTGCAGATACCGAAGTAGAGAAGTTTGCAGGTCTTGCAGAAAATATTAACTATGAGAACGAAGCTGATTTTCGTGAGAAAGTCGAAACGATCAAAGAGTCATATTTTCCGAAAGCTCAAACAAGTAACAATGATGACACAGCAGCACCTGTAAATGAGGGTGGCACACCAAGTCTAGAAGAAGGTGACGTTCCCCAAACGATGGCTGCTTATATGTCTGCTATTTCACGGAATCATATCCGCGAACAGCAAGGCTAAATAAGTTTACACAACAAAAATAGGGAGAAAATAAAAATGTTTCAAACGGAACACCTACAGGAAAAGTGGCAGCCAGTATTGGCTCATCCAGACCTCCCCGAGATTAAAGATAGCTATCGTCGGGCAGTCACCACAGTAATCCTGGAAAACCAAGAACGTGCAATGAGGGAAGATGATGCTTTTCTTTCTGAATCTGCACCTACAAACCAAACAGGCGCCAGTGTTGCGAATTGGAATCCGATTCTAATTTCGCTGGTTCGCCGTGCGATGCCTTCACTTATTGCTTATGATATCTGCGGCGTACAGCCAATGACCGGTCCGACTGGACTTATCTTTGCGATGAAGGCTCGTTATACAAACCAAACAGGTACAGAAGCTCTGTTCAACGAGGCCCAGACTAAATTTGCTGGTACTGGTACGAACATCGGCTCTGATGTACTGAAAAATCTAAGTGCAGCTAACTTCCAGACAGGCACAGCGATGTCAACAGCAGCTGCTGAAGCGCTGGGTGATTCGTCTGCCAATGCTTTTGCTGAGATGGCATTTAGTATTGAGAAAGCAACCGTGACTGCAAAGTCCCGTGCGCTGAAAGCTGAATACACAATGGAACTTGCTCAGGACTTGAAGGCTATTCATGGTCTAGACGCAGAAACAGAACTTGCGAATATCCTAAGTTCTGAAATTCTTGCTGAAATCAACCGTGAAGTGGTCCGTACTATTTACAAGAATGCCGTGATGGGTGCTGCTACAAACACCACAACACCTGGCGTTTTTGATCTTAATACTGACTCCAATGGTCGCTGGTCTGTTGAGAAGTTCAAAGGTCTTATGTTTGCTATCGAACGTGATGCGAACATGATCGCTCGTGATACTCGCCGTGGTAAGGGTAACATTATCCTTTGCTCCGCTGACGTTGCGTCCGCTCTGACAATGGCTGGTCTGTTGGATTATGGTTCAAATCTGTCCGACAACCTCAATGTAGATTCTACAGGCAACACATTCGCTGGTGTATTGAATGGTCGCTTTAAAGTCTATGTCGATCCTTATATGAATATGGCCGTTCCTTATCCGACTGCTGGTACACCAGCTGGTGCGGCGGGAAGTCAGTACTACTTGGTTGGCTACAAAGGTACATCGCCTTATGATGCTGGTATTTTCTATTGCCCATACGTTCCGTTGCAGATGGTCCGTGCGGTCGGTGAGAATTCCTTCCAGCCGAAGATTGGCTTCAAGACACGATATGGACTGCAAGTTAATCCGTTCGCTCAATTGAGTGGTGCGACTGATGGTTCTGGTGCTGTGAACAACAATGTTTACTATCGCCGTGTCCAGATCGACAATCTGATGTAATAAAAAACGACACACTTATTATAATAATAAAAGTGTTATTTCAAAGACCTTCCTTCGGGGAGGTCTTTTTTTTGTTTATAAATTATTATAAATAGTACATTAAAGAGAAGTAATTGTAACAACGATGGGGTCCCGCTTCCGCCCTGAGGAGAAAACAAATGGCAATAGTCAACACAATTTTAAGAGATACGGACTGGCA
>LWDU01041551.1_pt1 | contig 13475 bp, 15 predicted proteins | sample 727161 | NCBI WGS metagenome assembly LWDU01 (sample SAMN04566230, study PRJNA314399) | hydrothermal vent metagenome | isolation source: deep sea hydrothermal plume seawater | place: Mexico: Gulf of California, Guaymas Basin | collected 2004-07-11 | reverse complement strand
CGGACAACGTCACAGTCCAGCTTCTCGATAGATTCAAAGTGGCTACCACCGAAGTAGAAAACGGCGCGGTAGAACTAGACCTTGTCCCGACTACCGGCGTTCCGCTCGGGTTAAGAGCGTTTAAAGATTCGGACGAGCTGGCGTTACTTCAACGATCGATTGACATAGCGGACCATGCCTTCGCAGAGGTCGCAAAAACCATTGTCGTCGGCGATACCGAAGACGAGATCGCATGGCGCATAGAAGTGGCGGTCCGGGAACAGGGCGCCGAGTCGCTTTCATTCCCGACCATCGTCGGTTCTGGCCCTAACGCCGCACTCCCGCATCACAGGGCTGGGGACCGTAAAATCCAGGAAGGTGAGTCGATTGTCATCGACATGGGCGCTCGATACCAGGGCTATTGCAGCGACCTGACACGCACCGTGGTTGTTGGCGAACAGGAAGATCAGTTCAAGAAGGTGTACGACACCGTGCTTGCGGCGCAGTTGACCGCCATCGAGAGCGTCGAAGCCGGCATGACAGGTGCTGACGCCGACAACCTCGCACGAGCAGTTATCGTGGAAGCTGGATACGGGGATGAGTTCGGGCACAGCCTCGGACATGGCGTCGGGTTGGAAGTCCATGAAGCACCGTGGGTCGCATCCCGGGTCGGAACCAAACTTGAAGACGGAATGACGTTTACCATCGAACCGGGAATCTACATATCAGGCTGGGGCGGGGTTCGGATAGAGGATGTTGTCGTGCTGGAAAACGGCAAGGCCCGAGTGCTCAGCCACGCTCCTAAGATAGAGATTTAAAACTCCCGACAAACCATCACAATGGCATCGTGCGCCGCCGTCGGCTACTAACTCCCAATTCTACCTTTCCGAGGGCCAGGAATGACCATCAGCTCAAGTGAGATCAAGCGCAACATGAGCATTCTCTTCGAGGGAGAGGTGTATACCATCATGGAGTGGCAGCACCGCCAGGCGCCCAAGGCCCCTCCGACCCTCACGATGAAGTTGCGCAACGTTAAGACAGGCAACGTTTTTGAACGAAAAGTACACGGCAACCACAAGCTCACCGTCGCCCCGATGGACCGCCGGTCGTCTCAGTTCCTCTACTCAGAGGGCGACCTCCACACCTTTATGGACAACGAGACGTTTGACCAGTTTCCGGTTGTTGAAGAGGTCCTTGGGGATGCCCTGAACTACATCAGGGAAGGCGATAGCCTGGACCTGCTTTTCTACGAAGGCAGCGTTATCCAGGTGGAAGCGCCAATCACCGTAAACCTCACCGTTGTCGAAACGGAGATGGCAGTGGCGGGCAACACCGCAACCGGTGCAACCAAACAGGCCAAATTGGAGACAGGGATTTCCGTGACGGTGCCCCTGTTCATCAGCGAGGGCGAAGTGCTCAAGGTAGACACCCGATCGGGTGAGTACCTGGAACGGGTCCGAGACTAACGGATCGGGCAGAAGTATCGCAACGATCTGAACGTTTAACTCGAAATAAGTCCATCTAGATAACCGCCCCACCGGGGCTTATCGGGCCTATGACCACACAGACTGCATATACGGTCTCGCAAGTCGCTACCTATCTGAAGGATCTGCTTGAGGCTGACCCCAGCCTCTCGGATCTGTGGGTGAGAGGCGAGGTGTCGAACCACGTCCGGGCCGGGTCCGGGCACCACTACTTCACGCTACGCGACGTCGAAGGCGCGATGCGTTGTGTCCAGTTCAGGCCAGCACGTGGCGCCGAGTTCCTTCAGGACGGGGCCGAGGTTCTCGCTCACGGCCGCGTTTCTATATACACAGTGCGCGGGGACCTTCAGTTCTACGTCGATACGGTCAAACCGGAAGGCGTCGGCGCGCTACAGCAGGCGTTTGACGCCCTCAGACGGCAGCTGGACTCTGAAGGGCTCTTTGGCGTCGCACGCAAACGCGAGCTACCGCCGTTTCCGAAACGAATAGGCGTGGTGACGTCCCCAACGGGGGCAGTCATTCAGGACATCACGAACGTCCTGCAACGCCGGTATCCACTGGCAGAATTGGTTCTCGCGGCGACAGCGGTACAGGGTGACGCCGCCGCCCCGGGCATCGTGGATGCGATCGGGGCGCTCAACCTGGACCCAGGAATTGATGTCATCATCGTGGCCCGCGGTGGCGGCTCCCTTGAAGACCTGTGGGCCTTCAACGAGGAGATCGTGGCACGGGCTATTTTTGGTTCCGAGATACCCGTCGTGAGCGGTGTAGGACACGAGACAGACGTCACCATTGCCGATCTCGTCGCAGACGTGAGAGCGCCGACCCCGTCCGCGGCCGCTGAGATCGTGGTTCCAGACCGGCGCGAACTGGCGGCCGCAGTGGCCGGATTCGCCAACCGACTTTTGGATCGGGCGTCTCGACAGACCACAGATCACCGAACGCGACTCGAACAGGCGGTTGACCGCCTGGCGTTTCTCGCGCCGGAAACCAGGCGCTCAAAACAGCGTGTCGATGAACTCCTCAGGTCTGCCGGTCAGGCACTTGGGCAGTCCCTGGTGATCCATCGAGAGAGACTCAGATCACTGGAGCTACAGTTATCGGCCCTGGACCCTTCAGCGATTCTCTCCCGTGGCTACGCAGTCGTCAGAGGAGAAGATGGCTCGATGGTCAGTTCTGTTACGGACCTCGCCCCGGGAGGCTCGTTTGAGCTTGCGTTAATGGACGGCGAGGTGAGCGCCGAGGCGATAGAGGTGCGACCGCGGCGCGGTGACGACTCGCCCACGCGCTGATAACCTGAAATCCAGATTCGGCGATTCCGATCGATAGCAACCAGTAGCTGAATTTCACACGACAGGAACGAATCAATCATGAGTCCCAGACAGGCACAACAGGACAGCGATCCCAAAACGGATCAGGAACCGGCAAGCTTTGAAGCTGCTTTCTCCCGGCTGGAAGATGCGGTTCGGAAGCTTGAGACAGGGCCGCTGTCTCTTGACAACTCAATACGCTTGTTTGAGGAAGGCATGGGACTGGCAAAACGTTGCAACGAACTGTTGTCGGCGACCGAGCTCAAGATGACCCGCCTACAGTCTGCCTTTGCAGAACAGATGCGGTTCGTACCAGAAGAGTTTGACGACGAGCCAGATGATTTTGACGAATAGCCCCGATGACAAGCGCTGACACACAGAAGCCCGGCGTTCCGTTAAAGCTGGGATGGTTCTCCACCGGCCGCGGAGAGGGCTCTCGTGGCCTGCTGGTTGCTGCGCTGGACGCGATCGACTCGGGTGAGCTGAACGGACAGATTGAATTTGTGTTCGTTAACCGCGAGCGCGGGCAGCACAAAGGCACTGATCGCTACATGGACCTCGTTGAACAACGGGGGATCCCGCTGGTCGCGCTTTCATCGCAGAGGTTCAGGACCGACAACGGGCGGGCCCCATGGTCTGAGCTACGCGGGAAGTTTGACGAAGCGGTTCTTGAGATGCTTGAACCGTATTCCGTTGATGTGTCTGTGACCGCCGGCTACATGCTTATCGCACCGGTCCTGTGTCAGCACTTCATCATGGTCAACTTGCACCCTGCACTTCCTGGCGGACCGATCGGGATGATCGATCAGGTTATTTGGGAGCTGATCCGGAGCCGTGCGAACGAGTCCGGCGTGATGATCCACGTGGCAACGGAAGCGTTGGACCTGGGCCCGGTCGTCGCCTACTGTCGTTTTTCTCTTTCAGGCCAGAATTACACAGATGCGTGGTCAGAAATCGGGGAGAGGACTATCGAAGAGTTACGAACTGCACCGGGCGAAGACCTTCCACTGTTCAAAGCAATTCGTGCCGCAGGCGTGGAACGTGAGCGTCCCTTGCTTGTAGCGACCCTCGCGGCCATAGGCGATGGCAGAATCGATCTCTACTCTGCGGGGCAGGGTGATGCGCTGGATCTTACGGCTGAGATAGAGCCGGGCCTGACCCTAAAATAAGGTCCCGGGGATCTGGATGTTCGCGCAAACGGGGCCATAACGCGTCAGCGTCGAAGCCCGGTTGTTCATAACCGTTCTGGTTCGGTCACTCGCTCTACTATGCCGCTGGTCGCTCCGGCATCTCGAAATCAACCCTGGACCCATCACCGTTGAGCAGCACCGGCGGTTCCCTGTCGGTGACGGTAGACGCGTCGATGATGCATTTTTCTACGGCATCCATCGAGGGTATCTCGTACATGATGTCGAGCAGCGTCTCTTCGAGAATGGCGCGTAGCCCACGTGCTCCGGCGCGTCGTTTCTTTGCGTCAGATGCCATTGCGTCAAGCGCAGACGGCGTGAACTCAAGCTCTACATCGTCCATCTCAAATAAAGCCTGGTACTGCTTGGCGAGGGCGTTTCGCGGCTCGGTAAGCACCTGAACCAATTGTGATTCGCTCAAGTCAGACAGGCCAACGCTCAACGGAACGCGGCCAATGAACTCTGGGATGAACCCGTATTCAAGCAAATCCTCAGGCGTGACCTGTGTGTAGATCTGATCCTGATCTTCTTCGGTCGTGTGGTTCACGCCACTGCTGCCGAAGCCCATCGTCGAACCAGCCGAAAGACGTCGCTCAATCACCGAGTTCAGATCTTCGAATGCGCCACCAAGTATGAACAGGATGTTCGAAGTATCGATCTGAATAAATTCCTGGTGGGGGTGCTTACGCCCACCCTGTGGGGGAACGCTTGCGACTGATCCCTCAAGGATCTTCAGGAGCGCCTGCTGGACGCCCTCGCCTGAAACGTCACGCGTGATCGATGGGTTCGCCGCTTTTCGGGCGATCTTGTCGATCTCGTCGATGTAGATAATCCCCTGCTCGGCACGGGAGATGTCGAAGTCCGCAGCTTGGATCAGGCGTAGGAGGATATTCTCAACGTCCTCGCCGACGTAACCGGCCTCAGTAAGCGGCGTTGCGTCGGTGATGGCGAACGGAACGTCCAATATTCGGGCGAGAGTTTGCGCGAGGTGCGTCTTGCCGGAGCCCGTCGGGCCGACCAACATGATGTTTGTCTTCGCCAACTCGATATCGGAATCCGGGATCGGGCGCCACACACGCTTATAGTGGTTGTAAACGCCGACACTGACAACACGCTTGGCCCGTTCCTGACCGATCACGTATTCGTTGAGCCGTTGGAAAATCTCGCGCGGAGTACGAGGCAGATCGTGCGAGATGGCTGCGATCGGCGCCTGATCATCGGCGATGATCTGGTGGCATCGGTCCACACACTCGTCGCAGATAAATATCTTTGACGGGCCAGCTATGAGCCGCCTTACCGCCTGCTGCGATTTACCGCAAAAAGAACAAACGTAAGTCTCCGGAGGCTGGCCGCCGGGACCTTCTGGGCCTTGTGGAATGTCTGTTGTCATCGCCTCTACCGAGCCTTGGCTGATCGGAACCTGACGCCTGTTGTTAGCACAGCGCCCCGATCATCAGGGGAGCTTTCGATGGGTGATTAATCGGCTGCCTGGCTGTCACCTTCGGCCGAATCTTCAGGCTTTTTGAGGACCTCATCGATGAGTCCGTACTCAACCGCCTGATCCGCCGTCATGAATCGGTCGCGGTCGGTATCCCGGGCGATCGTGTCGTATGGCTGATCCGTGGTATCGACAAGAATTCCGCGCAAGGTGTCCTGCAACCTCAGAATCTCACGGGCATGGATCTCTATATCACTCGCCTGTCCCTGCGCCCCGCCAAGCGGCTGGTGCATGTGGATAGTTGAGTTTGGCAGGGCGTATCGCTTGCCCTTCTGACCAGCTGCCAGAAGGATGGTGCCCATGCTGGCTGCGGCGCCCACGCAGATCGTGGAAACATCGGCCCGAAGCATCTGCATTGTGTCGAAGATCGCAAGACCATCATAAATCACCCCGCCGGGTGAGTTGATATACATGTTGATGTCCCGGTCCGGGTCTTCCCGGTCCAAGTACAGAAGCTGCGCGACGATCACGTTCGCCACCTGGGCGTTGATCGGGGTGCCAAGGAAGATAATCCGTTCCTTCAATAGGAGCGAATATATATCGAAGGCTCGTTCGCCGCGTGTGCCTGTCTCGATGACCATCGGAACGATGTCTTCGGGACTCTGCATTGAATGTTCAGGCCTCATCAGCATTCAGATGTCCTTTATCCAATTAACCGGGTTGTCCTGGTCGATGTTTCTTCAAGCTGGCTCGGTGACCACGTATGTGTGCGGTGTCTTAGTGCTTATTCACGGACTAATACACGGAACAGCCGACAGGATCCTAAGAGGACTCTTCGTCCGTGTTCTCGTCATCGCTCGCGGTGTCCTCAGCATCGGTCGCTGCGGCCTTAGCGGGCGTCCCTCCCTTTGACTGTACTATCTCCGCCAGCTTTTCGACGGACTTTCGTCTCAAAACCATCGCTTTGATTGAAGCTTGCGCTTCGTCTGACTCGACTTGAGATCGATCTGCCTGAGGTCCCGCATTCGCCATCAAGGTTATGATCTCGGCTTCTACGTCCTCGTCAGAGACCTCGATCTCCTCTATTTTTGCGACCTCTTCTATAAGGAGCGTTCGTTTGAGTCGCGTCGAAGCGGATTCTCTAGCCTCTTCGAGGATCTCTTCGCCGCTCTTCCCGGCGTTCTCCATATAATCCTGCATCGAAACTTGGTAGCGGGCCAACGCCTGCTGCTGGTCGTTTAGTACGTGTTCCGCTTCGTGCTCAACGATCAACGGTGGGATCGCGAACTCGCTCGTTTCCAGTAAAGTATCTAGGATCTTCTCCTGAAGTTGTCGCTGTGCAGCGGTACTTGCCGTTTCCTCNNTCGTCGATATCGGGCAGGTTGTGGGATTTGACTTCGAACAACTCTACTTTGCATTCGACAGTCTTTCCGGCGACCTGTTCGCCTGGAAAATCTTCCGCGATGTCAAGCGTGAACTCTTTGGTCTGTCCGGACTCCATGCCGATGATGGCATCGGTAAAACCGGGTATGGGCGTCTCGTTGTCTTCGCTGAGTATGAACTCGACGTTATCGCCGTTCAACACCTCTTCGTCGCCCGCTTTGCCTAGGGCCGTTAGTACGGCTAGATCGCCAGACTCAAGCGCACGCTCCACCGGGTCCCATGTGGCGAGGCTGAGTTGAGCCTGCTCCACGGCCTGGTCCACCTGCTCGTCCGTTACCTCTTCCAGTTCCTCTTCTAGATCAAGCCCGGCGTAATTGCCAAGATTCACGGTCGGCCTTAGAGGCACGGTGACATCAAGTTTTGGGATCGGTTCGTATTCCGTCACGCTCACACGAGGTGTGCCGTACGAGTCGATATCTTCTTGCTCGATTGCCGCCGCCACAGCGTCGGGAACAAGCGTTTCTAGGGCTTCTTCAACCAGCACCGACCGACCGACCATCTGCTCGAACAGCCCTCGGGGTGCCTTGCCCTTTCGAAAACCGGGAATAGTGGTCCGTTGGACGAGCTTCTGATATGCACGGTTCGTCTTCGATCTCAACGTGGAGCAGCGCCTGCCGGTCCACAATCTCGTCCTGGGTGACCTTCAAATTCGATTTCTCCCGTGCCGCGATAACCCTCCGCTCACGATTGGAGGGTGCCCGAAATTATATCACCGCGAATCCGCAGTTTACGGCAGCGGTGCGTGTACCCTTTGTGAGCGGCTGTTATCCGTCAGAATCGGCTACGCGAATTGACAACTCTTCGAGCTGTTCATCCGTGATCGCGCCGGGGGCGTCGAACAGCGGATCCACTGCCGCCTGTGTTTTCGGGAAGGCGATTACTTCTCGGATGTTGTCCTCTCCCGCAAGCAACATCACGATCCGGTCTAGGCCGAGGCCCATCCCGCCGTGGGGCGGCGCTCCGTACTCGAACGCACGCAGTAGTTGGCCAAACCTCTGGTCAACCTGCTCCGCAGAGTGTCCGATCAACTCGAACACCTTTTCCTGCAACGTGCGATCAATGATGCGGATACTCCCACTGCCTAGTTCAACGCCGTTCAGCACGAGATCGTACAACTGGCCGAGCGCAGCTCCCGGGTCTGTATCCAATAACCCGACATCCTGTTGTCGTGGCGAGGTGAACACGTGATGCATCGCAGCCCAACCGTTGCGGTCTTCATCCCACTCAAATAACGGGAAGTCGACGACGAATACAAAATTAACTCACCCCGCAGGTTGCTGATGGCGGTGTTAACGACGCCCTCAGGCCCGGCGATGATCAAAATAAGATCGCCCGGCCCCGCTCCGGCCGTCTTCGCGATCTCCTTTAGCGTGTCCAGGGGTATGTGGTTGCGGATCGGGGAGCGGATGTCATCCACCGCCACATCATTCAGGTTGGCCACGGTCGCAGAGATGTGTATCGGGATCAAACCCTGGGCACCGCTGCTCTTGACGAACTCGCACAACTCATCCGTTTGCCGCCGAGTGTAATCTGCACAACCTTCCGCGACGATAGCTCGGATGGCTCCACCGCCGGCAACCACAGACTCGAAAACGCCGAAGCCTGAATTAACCACGACATCGGTAAGCCGCGAAACCTCCATGCCGAAACGAATGTCCGGCTTGTCCGTCGCGTATCTCTCAATCGCTTCCGCATACGTCATACGCGGGAACGGAGTGGGTACCTGCAGGTCAGGCCGGGTCTGCGCCACTATCGTCGTGTACAGACCTTCAAGTACCTGCAACACGTCTTCTTGTTCAACGAACGACATCTCAAGATCGATCTGGGTGTGCTCCGGTTGACGGTCCGCGCGGAGGTCTTCGTCCCGGAAACAATGAGCGAACTGGAAATAACGGTCCACTCCGGAGACCATCAACAATTGTTTCAACTGCTGTGGCGACTGTGGCAGCGCATAAAACGTACCGGGATGAACCCGGCTTGGCACGACGTAGTCACGAGCGCCTTCCGGGGTCGACTTCAGCAGGATAGGCGTCTCTATCTCCAAGAAACCCTCACCCACCATGTAAGTACGAGCTGACTGGATCACGTCATGACGCAACTTCAAGTTCTTGTACATCCGCGGCCTGCGGAGGTCCACAAATCGGTATCGAAGCCGGGTCTCGTCGGCGACGTTGAGGTCATCCTCGATCTCGAACGGCGGCGTTTCTGATCGGTTCAGGACCGTAAGTTCGGACGCGATCAACTCAACGGATCCGGTCGGGAGGTCAGGGTTTTCGGCGCCGGCCCGGCGTTCCTGCACCGTGCCTTTGATCTGTACGACCCACTCACTCCGTAGATCACCGGCGAGAGTGTGGGCGTCCGGGGCGGAGTCCTCGTTGAAAACCACCTGCATGAGGCCCGAGTAATCACGGAGGTCGATAAACGTAAGACCGCCGTGATCACGGCGTCTGTGCACCCAGCCGGAGAGTGTGATGATTTTGCCGGAGTCTGCCTGGCGCGGTTCGCCGCAGGTCATGTCTCTAAACATCTGGTTGTTCCCCGCGATTGACCCAAACATATGGGCCCCGAATATGTGTGCGTCAGCCCGGGACGTTCCGGTCTGACAGGAAGTAATTAACGGCGTGGGATCCAGTGGCCAGAGAGGACGACCGGACCCCTACAGATTACCGTCGGGATCCGATACGCGCCCAGAAGTCCCAGAATGTCCAGAACGGGGGTCGTATCGGTTGTAGAGAGACCATGCCGAAGGCAACGTCAGGGACACGATGACGATCTTCGCCAAATCACCCACAATGAACGGCCAGAGGCCGAACTCCAGAGTTCCCCCGTAGTTTGTGCCCAGTTCGTGGCCCAGCCACCAAAGTCCGGGGACGTAGATCACGGCGTTGGCGAGTACCAGAGCACCAATGAGCCACGGTCCGCGGTCCCAACCTCTCTCGGCCAGGAATCCGACCAGAAACGCGGCGGGTATAAATCCAACGATGTAGCCGCCGGAAACTATGCTCCAGATCGTGCCCGATGATCCTCCCGCCCAGAAAGGCAACCCGGCGGAACCCTCAAACAGATATAAAACCGCCGCAAGGCCGCCCCTTTTAGACCCAACGGTGGCTGCCACAAGCAAGACCGCAAAGGTCTGCCCGGTGATCGGAACGACCGTGGTCGGGAGGGTGTATTTGAGTTGAGCGAACGCAGCAATCACGAGGCTGCCGACGATGATGGTCGCTATGTCCACCCAGATGCCTCTGTACGGGACGAGGGCGTCCAAAAGTGTGCGATTTTGTTTGGAGACCGCGGTGGTCATCGATGCTCCTGTATGAAAAATGGCAACTTGCCGACAAGCGGAGAAGAGAGTTTCTGGCCTTGGAGGACTTACCGCAAGTCCCGATGCCAAGTTACCCGGGAAATACCTTATATTTCGAAATCGTTGACCGCCGACCGATCAGCTAGGCGATCGGGAGGCCGTAGTCCCTTTTGCGGATCGCCAGGGTTACGAATGTCTCAGTGCGACGCACGCCTGGGATCACGCCGACCTTTTCACGGAGAAAGCGCCCTAGCTTCTCGGCGTCGGGCAGTATCGCCCAGGCGAAGATATCGAAGGTACCGGTCGCCAACGCCACCCAGCGTGTGTTTTCCAGATTGGAAAGCTCTGTGGCAACTTGGTCCATCTTGTCCGGGTCCACCTGCACGCCGATAAGCGCCTCGGACTCGAATCCAAGAGCCTTGGGGTCCGGGAAGGCCATCACCTTGATAATTTCATCGCCGATCAGGCGCTTTAGCCGCCGCCGAACCGTTCCCTCGCTGACACCAACCTTACGAGCAATCGTTGCGTTGGCGGCGCGGCCGTCTTTCTCCAGAATAGTGATGATCTGTCGGTCTAACTCATCCATGCGCGAGGGGTTCCCCATTCATATTTCGAATTAAGTGTGAGGTAGATCGGTCGAGTCAGGTTCCCTGAAAAGCTAATGCTGATATTGAGGGAACTACCCACCGGGGAGATGACCTTTAGGCAGTTCCCCGATTGCGATACCGGTCAGATAATCGGGCTATTCTTACGGAACCGTGCGTTACTACAGTCACATAGACCATGTTACGCCCCGTTAGCGCGTCTTGGAACTATTGGGATACGATATGTGTTGTTGGTGAGGTGAATCGCGACGTAATGCGTTAATCGCGATAAAAAGCGCGATTACTCGGCGGCATTGGGTACAATGACCTGAATAGTTGTAATTGACCATCTGGAGATACGGGGAACTACATGGTGATCGAGAACTCGACTCTTCTCACGGTTACTGAGGCTGCTTCCTCAAAATTCAAGGAAGTACTTGCCGAGCAGGACGCCGATGAGGGTCTTATCCGAATCTCTCTAGCTCCCGGTGCGACGGGCGGCGTCGAATCGAGAACGACACTCTCGTCGAGTACTTCGACGTAAAGATCGTCGTTGACGCTGAGAGTTCCCCACTTTTGCAGGGTTCCAGCATTGATTACGTCGATGGCCTGCAGCGTAGCGGATTTGTAATCTCTAACCCGAACTTCGCCAGCGCAGGCGGATGTGGCGGCGGCGCTTGTGGCTGCGGTGGCGGCGCAGAGGCACAGCAAGACCCACACGCTCAGGCTGGTGGTTGCGCTTGTGGTGGTGGTGGCGGCGGATGTGGTGGTGGTGGTGGAGGTTGCGCCTGCGGTGGCGGCGGTCACGCGCACTAACCCTGAAACAAGGATTTGAACGGGAAAGGGCAGTCCGTGATCGGACTGCCCTTTTTTATTGCCTTGAACTGACCGATTATCGGTCACCGGGGAACGTGATCTCACGGACCCCTTCATTGATCCGAGGTCGAGTGTAAGCACGCGGAGGGGTCGCCGTTTCCACAGAGACGGCGACCCATGTGTCAATAAACGAAACGTCTTATCACAAAGTTTGCCAACGGCATCGTACGAACTGAACTTCTACTCGGCTGCTGCTGACGGCCTGACGGAGGTCCATGGTCGTCTTGGGGCCACTCAGTCGCGTGGGCTCGGTATTGAGCGTGGCTCCGGTGTCCGGCTTGACCTCGTGGTCCATCTGTCGTCCACACTGGGCACAGTTAAGGTTGCTGCAAAGCCACCCGCCCCCCGTCACCGGATGAACCGTCCATGAGAGCGATGCCGCCCGAGTCGGTCGCGTTCGTCACCGCCAGCATCCAGGTTCAGATGTCGGCTGGATGGCATGTGAATTGAGTCAGAAAACGCCGACAACACAAAAACCCCCGCCGCAGCGAGGGTTTTTGATCAAGTTATTTCTAATGGAGCGGAAGACGAGATTCGAACTCGCGACCCTCACCTTGGCAAGGTGATGCTCTACCACTGAGCCACTTCCGCTCGAAAATCTGTGGTAGCGGGACAACTCAAATGTATATCGCTTCAAGTGAGAGGGTCAAGGTGCTGGACGCTCCCGTACGATGTCGCCTATGTCAGATCCCCATTACATCCGCCTCGGAATCATCGGTTTCGGCTCATGGGCGATTAACGCCTATCTGCCCGCTATCGCAAAAAGCCCTGACATAGAAGTCGTGGCTGCCGCAGGCCGAAGTGACTCCACACAGAACGCGGCCCGGGCTTCACTTGGCCAGAAGGCCCTGATCACGTCGGATTTTCAGGAGATCCTTGATCCGGGCGTGGTCGACGCCGTCATGATCGCCGTGACAGAAGACCAGCATGCGGTCACTATCGGTGCAGCGCTCGCTTCCGGCCTGCCCGTGTTTTACGAACCACCGCTATCTAACAGGCGTGACCAGCTTCACCTCGAAATAGAACGCCTGACTTCAGCGCGTCAGATCACGCACGCTGATCTTGAACTGTCGTATCTCCCGATTGTCGACCATTCGGCTACGCTGATCTCCGCAGGTGCTATCGGTATGCCACACGGCGCGTCCGTGACGATGACATCCGGTTGGGGTCCGGTGCCGGGATCTGACGTCAGCCTGGCACTTCAACTCATCCCATGGTACGTGGACCCCCTCAACCGCTTGCTCGGACAGACGCCGAAACGTGTGCTTGTGCAGGATGGGGCGGGAGTAGCCGGCAGGATGCAGTCACAGACTCTCGTACAGCTTGATTACGAAGGCGTCCGGGGTACTTTCGACACCAATATCCGGTCTGTGGGAGAACTTGGAGCGCACATAACCGTTCACGGAAGTGACGGCGATCTTGAAGCGGACCTGTTCCGGGGCGAGTTACGTACTCGTTCAAGGCAGACCCCGGAGTGGCGAAGCGCATCTCACCCGGCCGAACAACCTCACGCCGGCTGGCCGGGCATGCACGAATCGATCGCTGCGTTCATCGCCGCAATTCGAACAGGTGATGAAACCCGCACCGGATCAGCAACAGCCGCCGATCTGCAACTGACCGGCCTCGCTGCAGAGGCGTCGATCGACTCCGGTACATGGGCGGATGTTGAGCGTCTGCAAATGTAATTCCATCGCGAGCAAACGAATTTTCTCGCTGCACTGTCGACCTATCCGGGTAGAAAAAGACAGCTGTCAAACCCCAGCTGTGGCTTGACTCTATTGCAGCGGTCTGGCTTTATGCACCGAATAGGCTCTAGCGATTCAAAAATTCCTCAGGGAGGCCGACCCGTGATCTACGACATGCGCACCTACGA
>LWDU01043793.1_pt1 | contig 13477 bp, 6 predicted proteins | sample 727161 | NCBI WGS metagenome assembly LWDU01 (sample SAMN04566230, study PRJNA314399) | hydrothermal vent metagenome | isolation source: deep sea hydrothermal plume seawater | place: Mexico: Gulf of California, Guaymas Basin | collected 2004-07-11 | reverse complement strand
TGGTTCTCCGGTTCTCTACTGGGACAACTCCGGCGCTGTTTCGTCTGGTGTTCCTCAAGGAACCTTTAGGGCGGCATATGCTGTAACATCCGGTTCAACGACGTCCATCACTAAGGCTGGTGTGTTAGGCCTCGACTGTGGTGCTCTTACCACGACCACTATCGTTGCTAGCGGAATTGTCAAGACTGATGCTACAACTGATGCCACTAGTAAAACTGACGGCTCGCTTCAGACCGACGGTGGACTGAGCGTTGCCAAGGCAATCTATAACGGAACAGCAGCTACGTTAGCTGCGGATTCTGGTGTGACCACTATCGGTTCAACCTCTGCTGCTGTCTTCACGGCCGCGGGCATCCTGAACGTCAATAATGCAACTGATGCTACCACGAATGCTGATGGTTCGCTTCAAACCGACGGTGGTTTGAGTGTTGCTAAGGCGATATTCAACAGTACGGCAGCAACTCTTGCTGCGGCTTCTGGTGTCGTGACAATCGGCTCATCCACTGCTGCTACATTTTCAGCTGCTGGTTTACTGAACGTCAATAATGCAACCGAAGCAACTTCAGCCACTGACGGCTCTCTACAGACCGACGGTGGTCTTTCAGTTGTCAAGAGCGCTGTTATTGGTGATGATTTGGATCTCTTGTCTGACGGTGCAATTCTGAGCATTGGAAGCACTTCTAAGTTCGTCTTAACGGATCAGAGTGCAAACAACGCTGTGATGGCTGCTTCTGGCGCTCGACTAGCATTTGGTAATGCTGGTGAATACATCTCCGGTGACGGAACCGATCTTAAGATCGTTTCTAGCAATGACATTGATGTAACTGGCGATCTAGACGTTGTCGGTGGGGTGACTTCGACCCTGGTAAGTACTTTAGCCAGCGCATCTGGTGTGACCACAATTGGTTCTACTACAGCGCTTGTTGTAAGTGCTGCAGGAGCGGTCGCTGTTAATAATGCAACCGACTCGACGGCAGGTACTAACGGCTCTTTACAGACTGATGGTGGCTTGGGCGTTGTCAAAGACATTATCGCTGGTAACGATGTGAAGCTGCTTACAGATTCAGCTGTTCTTTCTTTGGGACTTGGCAGTGATGCTACTTTAACTCACGATGGAACGTCCGGTTTGACTGTTGCGGCTACTCCAATCTCAATCAACTCAACTGGTGACTTGACTTTGGATTCGTCCACAGACATCGTTCTTGACGCTGCTGGTGGAAATTTCGAGTTCAAGGACGCCGGCGTGCTACAAATGACTATTGACGTCGACGCCGCCGCGCAAGTCACTCTCAAGACAGAGGTCGCTGACGAGTCACTAGAGTTCAAGGTCATGGACGACCCCGGCGGCTCGATCACACTCCTCGAGCTGGATCCGGACGCGTCCGTCGGGTCAATCGGCGACATCAAGTTAGGCTATGCCGCCATGCAGGCTGGCCACGTGGCAATGTATCCGGTGGTTGATAATGTCATGGACTTGGGCGGAGCGTCGAATCGATTCCGAAACATATACACCGGCGACCTCCACCTTGCCAACGATCGAGGAAACTGGACTGTGGTAGAGGAAGAGGACATGCTGACGATCCGGAATAATAAGTCCGGCAAGTGGTACAGGATGGCAATGGAAGAGATCGATCCGTCCGGACGTGATGAGGGGATGAACGGTGCACCTCCTGTAGCTGGCGGCATCGACTGGGAGATCTAAGTGATCGGACATACACTCTTCTGAGTGAACCTAGGGGGGAGGACTTCGGTCCTCCCCCTTTTTTATTTGTAATCATCCATAATTACAGTTGGCAAAGGAGGCTCTATGCCCATATTTGTAGGAGACACGACCGGTGGACGTACGGCGACCACGCTAGCATCCACAGGTTCCACCTGGTTCGGCAACACTTCGGACGACCTGCACAACTTCCAAGGCACTCTGTACCTGACCGGTGCTGCAGTGTTCAATACAGAGGGCGCCAGCACCGGTGACTTCACGGTAAAGAGCACCACCAGCACTCACATGTTCTTCGTTGATAGCAGCACAGATATGATCGGCATCGGAACATCATCTCCAGCCAAAGAGCTCGATGTTGTTGGAAACATCAAAGTCTCTGATTCTTTGTATACCAACAAAATTAGACGAGCAACTGATAATGGTACCACTACAAAAATCAAGCTTGAATCTAACGAAATACAGTTCTATGCCGGGGGCAATTCTTCAGACCAGGTCTGCACTGTAAATTCTACTGGAGTCGGAATAGGAGTAACACCAGGCAAAGCACTGCATGTTTCATCTTCGAATGATACGACAGTTTTAGTACAAGGGGGAGTATCAGTAAATAGCGGCTCATGTTCTTCTTATGGCTCATCTTTGAAGTTTCTTAATGCCGGATATTCACACGCGACTGTCGGTGTGAGCGGCAGTGCTTTTGTTATAGCTGAAACGTCTGCAGGGGGAGATGCTTGGCTCGGAGCTGCCCCTCTAATCACTGTCGGCCTGGGCGGCGATGCATCTGGGGGAGGATCAGGCCCATCGCGAGGATACGTTGGCATCGGAACAACAAGTCCCAACTGCACGCTACATGTGGCAGGAGCCTTCGCCGCATCCGGCCCCAGCGAAACGTTCCAAACCTTTGCTAATGGCGATTATACACCATCCCTTGCCGGCGGCAACCTGTTTAAGACCTACGACGGCGCCGGTCAAGGCGCGACGTCGATGGACGATGGTGTTGCTGGACAGACCGTCACCATCATTTCGACAAACGCTTTCACATACATGGTGAGCGGCGGGAACCTCAAGGGAGGAACCACTAACATTACTACGGCTGCCGGCGACGTGACAACGTGGATCTACGATGGCACGTACTGGTATCTGATGAACTTCATGGATCAGAGCACCGACCTGAGTGGCGGACATTAAGAAAATCAGATATTATACAAGATAGTTTTTGTTTTCTTTTACTATTCGACCCGTTAGATTTATTATAACATACAGGTTCAGAAGTTGCACGCTCGCATCAATTATGATTGACTTGACAACCTTCTGCTAGTAGATCAGTACGATAATTAAAAAAGATGGCAGGAATTCTAAACAATAAAGAGCGCATCATCGACTTCATCATCACTAGTGAAGGAAAGCGCCAAGCCACCTCCGGCCAGATGAAGATAGAGTTCGCGACCTTCACTGATCTCCATACTTTCTACACACCGAGCGGTTCCTCCGGGGGCGAGGACCCGGTAGGTAAACCGGGGGTTGCAGAAGATGCATCTGATCGGATCTACTTTGAAGCCACTGATCGGTATCAGGATGTGATTGTGCCTGAACTGGAGGCCGGCTCCTCCATGCGCCCATTCAGAACAGCGGATTTCGTCTTTTCCGGTAAAGTAGTAGCATCCGGCACGGTGAAGACGGGTTTTGCGCAACGCGTTAATATCCTGACTGGGTCGAAGATAAGGAATGTCTCTGGTCGTTCCATAGAGGGTATTACAAATAATTTTGCTGATCTTCGAATCCTGGGGACACACGATGAATTCTCTGATACTACCGGTTTTGAGCTATCCACCACAACTGGTAGCTTTGCTGTCTCCAATGGCACGAAATTTGGCAGGACCCTGACGGGTTTAGCCGTCCTTGAGGATATTCCAAGCCTATTTGGGGATCGAAGGTTTGCTCATCTGCCGAATTTCAAGTATCTGCCCCCTGTAAATGTGCCATCCCCGGGATCGCCTACCGGAACGCCCTTAGGGGTATATCCGAACCTCGATGAACCTGATATCCTAACTCTTGAAGATTTAGAACTTAGTCTGGCTGATAAACCGATGTTACGTGTGGAGTTTACAGACACTTCTAGAGATAACAACTTGATTGGACAGCTATTTGAGTATTCTTCGGTGGGTATAGAGAAGCTATCGATCGTCGATTTTGGGGAGTTCGGTGACGATGACCCCTTCAGTCCTGGTAAAAGGGTGTTCTTTCTGGGTAAGATACGTAAGGACAGCAATGGCACAGAGACATTCATGAACATATTCACCATGGTGTTTGACTGATGAGAATAAAAAGTTCTCGAGTAAGGAAAGTCCGCCTAAGGGATTTTGCCAGTTTTTCGGATGATGATGATGATCTGGACTTGGTGGATATTGTCAACGATGTCACAAGAGAGACACATGAGAATGAGTTCATCAGGACACCGGGCGCTTTCGTCTATGAGCTGGACCTCGCTATTGATACTCAGAAGACTTACGTGCTCGGCATCGAGGGGTTGAATGTGGAGTTCTATAAGAAGAATCCCAGTCTACGTAGACCCCGACACCGAAATGCAAGTCGCCGAGCACAAGACAGCTCCTTGAGTGTTGAACACGAAGGGTCAGGAGAGGCTGAAGCACACTTCGATGAAGGAGTCAGCATGAAGTCCGCTCGTAAGAACCGCCGCCTCCGGGCCAAACGCCGCCGATCGGAGATGAGAAAATTCCTGAACAATCGAGAGCGACCGTTCTTCACCACCACGATAGATTTGGGTGTCAAAGCTGCCAATTCAAGCTTTCAATATAGTAATGTTCCAGACGCGTGGGCACCTAAAACCAAGATACACTCAGTATTTTTGGCTGCTAGACCAGAAGTGGTCGGCAAACTTAAGCCAGCTGTGATATCTGCTTCCCCGCTGTATAATGCTCCAAGACTTTCCATCGCCGGGTCAGCGAAGGGATTCATGAAGAATAATATAAAGATGCATCGGGATCCCCTCAATATGTTGGCTGCACCTACTCCAATGTACCCTACGCTGTCCGCTAAAGTTGATTTTGGATCAAGAAGTTTAAGTTCAGGGCCCATTTTGAAGGAAGCCGAGCTTATAGCTCTGGATAGCATCAGGGTACGTCGATCACTAGTGGAAACCAGAGAGGCATTGGAGGAACAAATACAGGATAATTCAGACAGCGCCACTCGTTTGGCAGCCCTTGTGAGTAATGACGTCAATCTATCCGTTGGTGATAGGCAGACGCTGGGATATAAGGCATCCGTACAAAATTTTAAGAAGCGAATCAGGCGTCGAATTGAGCTGGATAAGAGAATAGTGGGTTGGCGGGAGAAGTTTTATGTAAGAGTCATTCCAGTAGTCAAGTCTAGACAGTCTAAGATAAGAACGAGGACAAAGGCTCTGCCTAAGACATTTTCTGTGAGTCATCGGGATAAGGTCAAGGAGTTGATTGACCCACAGATAGCACCAGAACTCTCCCTCGTGAGGAACTCACGGGGGAATATTGTGCTGAGGGTTAAACAAGTTGATCCGATGGGACGAAATATAAAAATTATTCGTAGAATTTTTTCCATCCGGAGCCGACCATGGTTCTCTACACCAGAAGTTGTTTCGAGTATAAGAACTCCACCGGGTTCGACGTCGGAGATAGTAACGGATACTGGAGTGGCGAACATAACTCCGAATGTCATTATTTACAGAGCTGTCATTGAAGGTCCGACCGGGCAACTCGGCCCTTCTAAAGGGCTGATAGTCAGGGGGATAGATCCGATCGTTCCCCCGCCGCCGGAGGATCCGAATGTCTTGGCTATAGTCGCTAAGAATGAGGCGCAGCGGGTAAAGATCGAGCTGGGCAATATACCAGAAGAGGTGGCATCACTTAGGTTGCTGAGAGAGGATCTATCCCATCTGGGAGAGTTCTCTGATAGAGTGACTGTCATACCCGATGACAACAACAAGACTATGGTGTTAGAACCTGCAGGCGAGGATCTGACATTTTATGACTATAATACAACCCCCGGTGGGAAGTATCGTTATTTTGCTGCCATGAGGGCAGGGATAGGTTCAGAGTTTTTGTCTGAGGAGGATGAGTCATTTATCAGAATCATCCCCACGAAACCTCTGCCCGTGGAGGTTTCCATAGAGAATCCACAGATAAGTTCGGATCAATACGGAAACTTGACATTTGAGCTAGACTTGATCAGCACCCCCAAGAATGATAATATAGACTTTGTGTTAAAGCTCTTGAGAAAATCAGGAGTGTCAACGGTCTTTCTAGAGGAGATTGACAAGCAGCGGTCTGATTTTGCTGATGTTGCTGTATTTGTAGTGGAAAGGGTTGATAGGGTTACCGGGAAGAGAGTGTCATTTGGATTGCACCCAGCTGGAACGTTTTCTGATAATCCGGGCACGAGAGCGAGACTGGGCCTACCTGCCTTGTTACCCGGGTCTAGATACACGTATTACGCTAAGCTATGCATCCGTCCCCCGGAGTCTTTGCTGCGGAATGTGTTTGCTAAATTTTCTAGTCCCTCGACCCCGGGCGTCGATAACAAAGAAGCTCTGGCCCAGAAATTTCAGAGTGTTTTTGCAGGCCAGTTTGGTAATAGTCCAGGCGGCGCGCTGCCATCAACGTCTGATCTGATAAAAGGAGTCGGAGTTGGTGAAAATCTGAAGGCGGGGGAGACAGGAATTGTGCTGGAGACTGAATTGAGGACTCCTGAGAGTAAACCTGAGCCTATCAAACTCCACGGCCGCCGTCACCGAAAACGCGGCTGGGTATCTTTGAGTTGGAGTGCATCGGAGGGAGATATGAGCCATGTTGATCACTGTCTGATATTTGTCACTATCAACAATCGAAAGATCTGTTTGGGCACTGTTGCCTCTGACGGTGAGAAAAGACGTTTCTTTTTCAGAGACCGTTTCTATGGCAGCCAGCCTGGAAAGCTGGTGTACACAATCAAGTTTGTCTACAGGGACTTGTCGATTTCCTCGGAGAGTAATATTTTTGGAGTATATAATAGTTCTTACACGCCTTCGAACTTGTTGGGTGGCACATTTCTGGGGGTTGCTCGGTGAGCTTAAAGTCGCCAGGTAAACCGTTTAGTGTGCGGTCAACACAATTGGATCCGAATGTATCTGCAGTTGGTGATGTGCCACTTTTTGTTGATGATAACACACAAGATGTGGAAGTCAAGTTATCACCCATTGATGCTAAGAGCCAGGAACTATCGGATGAATCTCCATCACTAGACTTGGCAGCAATCAAGATAGAATCAAAGAGGGTCATACCTTACTCCACTGTTCACATACAGGGACATCAAGTTGCGGCTGTTCAAGACCTATTGACTGCAAGACACCTGGAGGGAAAACTGGATGATGCCATCACAACTCAACTCTATGCTTCTGCAGAGGGACCTGATGGAAGCCCAGACCTTATAGTGTCTGCTAATGAGAAAGTTGATCAAGAATTAGAGGTGCTGGAAAAGAAGATCGCCGCTGTCAATGGCCTAAAAATGATGTACGAGCAGATCGACGCTGTCTTTAGAAAGAATGACCAGCTGAAAGATATCACGGAGCTAATGAAGGAAAATGTTGCGGAGTTCGGTCTAGATCCAATCACAGCTGATGAGATTGAAGAATCAGATGATTACCAACAGATCATTCATGAGTTTACTAGAATGAGTATAAGTGCTGTAAAGAATAAATTATCAATTACTAGACGATACCTGCAGTGTTTACACGATGCCCAATGGGCCCTCTCAATGGGGGCCAGTGTGTCATTTTTTATACCTGCCAATTCCAGAATTGACCCTGTGAAAGCTAAGCGGGCGTACTCTGATGGTTGGATGCAAGGTGTGAGACACAAATATCCGGGCCTGAAATCGCTAGGCACGATAGGACTTAGTAAAAATCCGAATTTTGATGGTCTTTTAGGTGTACCTCAAAAGAGGCTGCCCGATTTAGGCACTATGCTACCCATTCAACAGGTGGCGTACTATTCTACAATTCTCTCTAGAGAACTCTTGCTTTCGGCGGGACTGGGCCGCCTTGAGGGCACAATACTAGGACAGACTTACAGCGCCGCTAGGGAGGCTTATCATGAGCAGCTGCTCGGAACAAAAGCAATAACTGGAGGGGCCTCACACGCAGCTCCTCCGGCAAACTCATTGGCCAATTTTGCATTGGTTAAGGAAGACGGATCCTTAAACACCACAGTCGGCCCTGGCAAGAAGGTATATTTTCTGGAGGGTGGAGCTGCAGGTGTCAGCAAGAAAAATAACACGACCAACTCTAAAAGACAGTGGATCGATACCATCAAAGATGATCCTTTCAACAACAACATGGATATTTTTGATGCAACAGTGCAACAGGCAACAGATCGTTTTACCAACGCACAGGAGTTCTTATCAACCCTGTTGTGTAGGGATCAAGAGCGGACCTTGCTCTCTCCTCGGGGATTATTTACTCGGATTCTTAAGGATTTTTCGGTGCTTCTCGGCGCTGCAGCGCTCCCTAGAGGAGGTGACAGTACAGAAGATAAAAGGGATGCACTGGCGGAGTTGGCAGTGTTGGAGGCCGCCAGCCGAACCGAAATTCCCGTCACCTTTGTCCAAAGCGGTAGAGATCTAGGCGACTTGACATCTGAGACACGTGGTGATTTGAGAAGGAACCTCACCTTTTATTTAGGGCGCAAGCTACTTAACCGAAGGAAGTCTCTGGCATCTCTCCAAGCGGAGGCCGATGCTGCAGCTACACCCACCCCCACGGGACCCACCGGCGGAGGATCATCAGCGCCAGACACTGGAAATCAAATGAGAATGACATCCAGTAATGAACTTATTCTCAAAGCGACATCAGAAGCAACACACACGGAGCGTCGTCTCAGTATAGCAGATGCCCTCGTGCTGCTAGCAGGTGCCAGTCGTCCTCGACGATCAGCCGGGATTTACCGTCGAGGACACAAAATTGCCCACTCAATTTTTGCGTCCGGCGATCACGGGGAGGGGAACATCGAAACAATCATCCTTAAGATCTACGAGGATCTGGAGGCTGAAGCGTGGGCACTAGCAACAGTTGACGGCAAGTCTCAGTCGTCACTCAGTCAGGGATTTCTACGCGAACGAGGCCTCACGTCTAACGCCGCCTTCGATGGCATGATATGTTTATCAATGCTGCTGGAGTGCTTTATTCAGCTGACACGTGCGCTGGCGGACGTAAAGTTGGTCCTGAAGCCCAGCACGAAGAACCTCCGGACGGCATACATCGATGTCAAGAAAAGGAATGCAGTCGTACCAATCACCTCATTTGGCGGAGAGTACATAGCCCAGGAGCATCAACGTCTTGGAACAGAGGTGAGGACACATTTCAAGAAGAACCGCCAAGAACTGTATTATCCCCTACCAGGTAGGAGTGGGGATCTAGATCGGATTCAAAAATTTATAAAGGAGCTAGTCGCCGCCTCAGAATCTGATGATCTGTCTGCATTGATTGACGCCGACGGCGCCGTCCCCGCCGTTGCAGGATTAAAACAGAACACACAGTTGGGGCCCACAGACGAGGTGACACCCCTCTCACTGATTGAGATGATGGAGAAACTAGCTCTAGAAGACGACGTTTCAGTCATTTTATTTTCAATTGCTAGATCATTTATAGATAACATGTCGATGAAGTCTGCGCCGCTGAGTCAAAAGGCCACAGCCTTAAAAAGTAAGTCACTAGTTGATGCCCCTGATGATATGATCATTCTGAGGGAAATGAGGGATTCCAAGCTGAATAGTGATTTTCTTAAGGCTATGTCGGACAGTCAAATGAAGTGGGCGACCACCCGGGTGGAGACACTTAAGAATGCTAGTGAAGATGGCTATATGATCAATAAGACTAATTCAGATCTGTTCAAAGCTTATCATATGCTGCTGGAAGAAAAGAAGAATGAGTTCACTAACGGGGCAATTCTTTTTGTAGGTCTGCCAAATGGTGCCATCGAAGATGAAGTTTCAGCAAAGGAGTTGGATGAGAATAAAGCAGTGATGGAGTTAGAGATCGATAAGATCGATGAGTCAAATCCTCACATTGAGTTCAGGGAAAAGAAAAAGGATTTTCTACTTAAGTGTAGTACCAATGGAATGCTGATATCAGAGGCCATGGCCCAGGAGGTTCCGCCGACTACCTTTAGTGAGTTAGTGACAGCTGTTAAGTTCAATTTTGCTGCGGAGCCTGAACCTATCACTGGCGATGAGATAATATTTCAATCTAGCAATCCTACTCGGACCAGGGGTCAGTTGATACATGAGTTAGAGTCATTTGTCTTCAAACAAATGTATCAAGAGCTGACCGATTTCTCGTTTAACGAGGAGATGATTCAGTTCGACCCCTTAGTTCAACGTAGTAATCGTACTATGACACTATCGAGAGCGTTGATGAGGCCTATGGGATTAGATGATTCAACTATTGATAGGCTCTTTGTCAAGAGGGACAGTGAAATCGGCCTACCCAATAAATTACGTCTAGACAAACTGATTCAGTCAAAAGAGGACCCCGAACGATTTCAGATTGGGCCCGACGGCAGCCTCGTGAAAGCTTGGACCGTCCCCCTGATGTCACCATCACAGCTCGATGCGTTTTACGGTCTATTCGCAACCAAGCCCTTTTTCGCTGACAAGGTGGAAGATTTTGTTCTATCAAAGACGATCTTTGACCGTGTATACGCAGTGTTCGTTGATTTGGATGATTTTGAGATTGATGAGAAAGCTTCACTTCACAGTTATAGAATGGTATACTGGCGCCGTGGGGGAAAGTATCGTCGACAGCGATGGTGGAGATCTAAACGGGATTTCAAAAGTAGGCGGCCGCCAGGCAGCTTTTCTCTGCCGGCCCTATATGTTGGCGCAAAGTTGGTGTAAGACGAATGGCCTTTTCTGATTCTCGTTACGTTGGTCTCTTTGATGTGCCCGACCCTAAGTTCATCAATGCCCGATTCGTGTACAATTTCTTCGTGCCGAATGAGAGGACCGATGCTTCCGGCAAGACTCGATTCCAGGGGTCTGTGACTGAGCAGACCCAGCGGGAGATCAGCACTAGGACGCTAGAGGCACTCCTCCCGAGGTACATAGACATAGAGTTTGACGAGACCCACGCTGGGTTCGATAACATCCTTGATCTACAAGAACAGGAATTCCTGTCTGAAAACAGGGAGTTCATCCAGACTGAAGAGACGATAACCACAGCGCGGGATGCGATGATAAAGCTCCAGGATCTGTCTCTGAGGAACCGCCTGAAGGGAAAGACGAAGGTGCTAGCGACTATTTTAGGTATGGATGATGTGATCTGGACATCAATCTATGCGGCCTTGCAGCCCGACGAGACCCAGGACATCATGGGCGACGCCCTGGAAAGATTACTAGCTGATGACGTCGATGGAATCTCGTTCGTCAATGTTGTGGGGGATGTGCCTGAATCCCCAGTATTTTCGGCGGCCGCCGGTCTATCGATCAACATGATGGCTGACCGACGCTTGCTCAAGGCACAGATGGCTGGTAATTATACGAGGGAGGGCACAGTAAAGACCCAACTGTATCAGATGGCCGAAAATGATGCTTTGAGGTTTCTTCCTGTCACTTCTGACGATTCCGGGGACAGATCTGATTCGCCCACGCTAGAGGTGATATCTTCGGAAGAAGTTGACAAGGACTCTGACGAACTGCTTGTCACGACAGTGGGTTATATCATAGAACGACGGGAAACGAAGACGGACGGCTCCCAGGGAGCTCCCGTCAAGTATTTCTTAGATGGAGTCAGCAACACTAGATTTCTGGATACTAAGGTCTTATACGGCAGCACGTACAAGTACACACTCCGTGCTGTTGCGTTGGTCAAAATGACCATCGAGTCGAACGGCGAAGAAAATTTGGATCCCGGGTTCTATGAAGTGATGGCATTGATAGCTTCCAGACCATCACCCACCCAGGTGGTCCAGGCGATTGAAAGAATCGCTCCGCAAGAGCCTGATGGCGTCTTCTATAGGTTCAACTATGATGACGGTCGAGGTCTATTCATTCGATGGCAGATACCTGTGGGCAAACAGCGAGACGTAAAGTATTTTCAGATCTTCAGGAGAAAGACAATCCATGATCCGTTCACTTGTATTGCTGAGTTAGATTTTGATAATTCTATCATTCGATCACCCAAGTCAGAGAGAGTGAACATTAGTCGTGTGATAAAGCTCCCCGCGCCAGAAACGACTTTTTTGGATCCAGTATTTAATCGAGCATCTAGCTTCATATATGCTGTGGTGGCTGTTGATGCTCATGGATATTCGTCTGGCTACAGCGCACAATCTTTAGTGTCCTTCAGCAAAGCTACGAATCAGATAGAGTTGAAGAACATATCTAGACCTGGAGCGCCTAAACAGTATCCTAATTTTTTCATAGACCCTGATTTGGATGATAATATTTCTGTGGATAGTCTGACACAGGATTCGATGCAATCGAGTAAGAAATTCTCTATCAAGATTTACTTTGACCCGGATGCGATACAATATTCCAGTGCTAATGGTGCAGATGAGCCTCTCCTGGTCACACAAGACTCTCGGGGCTTATATAAGCTGCACCTCTTGAACATCGATAGACAGAAGGCGTCTGTGTTAGAGTTGAGGATAGACGATTTACGGCAAATAAAGAAGTAGTATATTTACTACAGAGGAGTAAAACAGTATGGGCTTCCTTGATCACAGTACGAATAACATCATTATAGACGCGGTCTTGACTGATACAGGTCGAAAGATGTTAGCAAATAATCAGGGCAATTTTAAGATTGCGTTCTTTTCTCTGGCAGATGATGAGGTGGATTACTCCATCATTGAAAAGTTTGGCCGGGCCGTGGGCAAGGAAAAGATATCCAAGAACACCCCAATCTTTGAGGCACAGACATTGGGTAGCATCGCGTTGAAGAACAGGCTGCTGACCCTGCCAGACCCAACGATTGTCAGACTGCCCGCTATCACGTTGACCTCGACTAACTTATCCAGTAATCTACTTTCTTTCAACACGTCGACATCCACATCCAATATTGTCGTGATTGAGCAGAACATAGAGGGTGAGACTCGGATCCCTGATGGTGTGTCTGATACAACTTTTTCGCTGCTTGTCCCTGATCGTTTTATCGCTGTGCAGGGTAGGACTGAGATCTCGGTCGAGGCAACAACCCGGGTCGCCACATACTCCATCACGAGGACAGACACCACTGATAAAAATGGCGCGCGTGCGGAGTTTACATTAGTGCTGCAACCCGGACTTGATGATACGATTTTTTCAATCTATGGAAACTCTGACAATAAGAATAAGATATCGAGTGTTGTCTCTGTGATTGGTGATCAATCTGGAATCAGAAAAGATTTCTCGATACAGGTCGAGAGACCAACCGCGTAGGTAATATAGAACAATGGCAAAATTAACCGGTGGCAGTTTTAAGAGGGTCAGCCCGGAGGACATTAAGGTCCGGGCGTCAACACTGAATCAGCTAGTTGATGTGATCCAAGAGGATATTTCGGGTTCCGCAACTCGAAAGAAGTATCAAGTATTTGTGACAGGCGGCGTGGGCCCCGGCGTCACTAGCTCACTATTCCAGACTGTCTATGACCAGGATTTCTCCCTGCAGACAGCTAATCCGATCTTCGACATGACCATCGGGCTCTTTGCATCGGGCACGACAGTTACAAATTGTTCAACAGGGCAGGACTCTGC
>LWDU01036046.1_pt1 | contig 13477 bp, 10 predicted proteins | sample 727161 | NCBI WGS metagenome assembly LWDU01 (sample SAMN04566230, study PRJNA314399) | hydrothermal vent metagenome | isolation source: deep sea hydrothermal plume seawater | place: Mexico: Gulf of California, Guaymas Basin | collected 2004-07-11 | reverse complement strand
CGGCTGCCAGGTGCTTTGCCAGATACCGGCACCCTCACTCATCAGGAACGGTAACGCCCGCACCAACAGGACGACCACGATGCCGCCAAGCACCAGCGCCGCCAGCAGCCCACACAGGCGCAGCACCAGCGCCAGCAGACGATCACTCAGCGGCAGGGAGGAAATAGTAATCATGGTAGGCATCCGCCATGTCTGTACGGGTTACAAAGGCCAGAAAGTCGGCCACCGGTTGCGAAATCTCACCATGGGTCACCAGGTTCAACTCGCGGGCCAGGGGGTAACCCCCTTGCGCCAGTACGGCCAACGACGCAGGCTTTCCTTCCAGAGGCAGCAACCGGATAGCCGTCCCATTGTCAGCTTCATAAATCGCGGTGCCGATGGACACATAGCCAATGGCAAAAGGATCCCCCGCCACCGCCTTGATGCCCTGCTGGTTTTCACCAATCACCCGATCCGGCTGGACCTGGCTGTTTTCCAGTTGAAAGTGTGCGAGGAAAAGCTCCTGGGTGGATCGCCCCTGCGCTTTGTGGACAACGGTAATGGGCCTGCCTTCGGCTGATCCAGCGTCCCAGCGTGGCATATTCCCGGTGTAGATGGCACGAATCTGGTCATCGCTGAGAGCCCTTACCGGATTGTCGCGATGAACGATAATCGCAATACCATCGCGCCCGATCAGGTGCCCATCCAGATCCAACTCATCCACTTTCAGCGCGCGGCTCACCATGCCCAGATCCGCCAACCCCTGACGCACATCACCCATGCCTCGCCCGGACCCACCACTTTGTACATCCACCTGTATTCCGGTTTCTGTTTCATAGCGTTCCGCCAACTCCGCCATCAGCGGCGCAATCGTGCTGGAACCGGTGACGGTTAACGTACTGCCAGACTCTCCGCACCCCACCAGAAAAAGCACAATCACAGCCCCTCCCAGCCATCTCAATCCAAACCGCACTGCCCTCTCCTTCCTGGCTGCCCGCATTCTTCACGTTATCTGCGGCACTTTGATGCAACACTCATGCAACTATTACATTGATGAGCGTCTTATTCGCCTCATTACTCACAAGCGCAGGAAACATTCCATCAGCACTGTAACCTGCAGCGATTTGCTGCATCCTATTAGCCTTACCCGGACAGCTTGATACTCAGGAGAGTCAGCAATGCGTGAAGACGTGCAGGATTATTACGGCAAACAACTGCATTCCAGTGCAGACCTGCAGACTAATGCCTGCTGTGATCAGGCGCCGCCGGAACACCTGAAGCCCCTGCTGGCACAACTCCATGATGAAGTGGTCAGCCGCTACTATGGCTGCGGGCTGGTAGCCCCGGAACAACTGGAAGGCATGCGTATTCTGGATCTGGGCTCCGGCTCCGGACGCGATGCTTATCTTCTATCGGCGCTGGTCGGTGAGCACGGCGAAGTAGTTGGCGTGGACATGACCGACGAGCAACTAGCGGTAGCCAATCGCCACCTCGACTATCACCGTGACGCTTTTGGTTACGCCAACAGCAATGTGCATTTCCTGAAAGGCTATATTGAAGAGCTCGACCAGCTAGACTTGCAGGACGGCTACTTCGACATTGTGATTTCCAATTGCGTGATCAACCTGAGCACCGACAAGGCCAAGGTCATCAGCGACGTGAAACGGTTACTCAAACCCGGCGGTGAGTTCTTTTTTTCCGATGTTTATGCAGACCGCCGCATTCCCACTGCTCTGGCCAACGACCCGGTACTGTACGGAGAGTGTCTGTCCGGCGCCCTGTACTGGAATGATTTCATCAATCTGAGCAAGCGCTGCGGCTTTGCCGACCCAAGACTGGTGGAATCCCGCCCGCTGACCATCGAAAATCCGACCATCGAAAAAACGCTGGGCAATATCCGCTTTTATTCAGCCACCTACCGGCTATTCAATATCGATTCGCTGGAGCCAGCCTGTGAAGATTATGGCCAGGCGGTGGTCTACAAAGGCACACTGACAAACAGCCCTCACCGCTTTGCTCTGGACGACCACCACTGGATCGAAACCGGTAAAGTTTTCCCGGTGTGCGGGAACACCTGGTTGATGCTGGAGAAAAGCCGCTTTGCGGCACACTTTGATTTCATCGGCAACTTCGACACCCATTACGGTATCTTCGAAGGCTGCGGGCTGAATGTGCCTTTCGAAGACAACCAGGAAGGTAGTGCAGCAAGCTGTTGCTGAAGCCGCAGTCGTTTTCTTGCAAACCAAGAAGAAAGTCGCGAGAAGCGAGTAACGAAGATCAAAAGCGTGATCACCCTTACGGGTTTTGCCTTTCGAAACTCGTTACTCGCAACTCAAACGCCCGACGAGCATGAACTCTGGCCAAGATCCTCCAGCACCGTAACACTGATCAAGGAAGCCAAATGAACATCAAAAAAGCGCTATTACTTGTTATCATCGCCGCGCTGATTGCCAGCTACTTTGTGTTTGATCTGGGCCAGTATTTCAGCCTCGGTTATATCAAGGAGCAGCAAAGCGCTTTTGATGCGCTGTACCAAGACAACCCTGCGCTGATCCTCGGTGGCTTTTTCGCGCTCTATGTCATTGTCACGGCACTCAGCCTGCCCGGCGCTGCCATCATGACGCTGGCCGCCGGCGCCCTGTTCGGCTTCTGGATTGCCCTGGCACTGGTCTCCTTTGCATCCTCAGCGGGCGCTACCCTGGCGTTTCTCGCCTCCCGTTTTCTGTTTCATGACACGGTGCAAAATCGCTTTGGCGAACGGCTGAAAAAACTCAATGAGGGTGTCAAAAAAGAAGGCGCTTTTTACCTTTTCACATTGCGTCTGGTGCCTGTTGTACCGTTTTTCATTATCAATCTGGTTATGGGCCTCACCCCCATCAAAGCGCGCACTTTTTACTGGGTCAGCCAGGTGGGTATGCTGGCCGGCACCGCCGTCTACGTGAATGCGGGCACCCAACTTGGCCAGATCGACAGCCTGGGTGGTTTACTGTCGCCCGAGTTACTGGGCGCCTTTGTGCTGCTGGGTATTTTCCCATGGATAGCCAAGGCGATCATGGCCCGCTTGCAGGCGCGAAAAGTGTACAAGGGCTGGAAAAAACCCAAACAGTTTGACCGCAACCTGATTCGGGCGGGCTGGTCAGCGCCTACATTGCCGCCACCGTCAAAGCGAAAGTGACCTTGATCGAGAAACACAAAATGGGTGGCGACTGCCTGAATACCGGGTGCGTGCCGTCCAAGGCACTGATCAAGAGTGCCCGCGTGGCCTTCTATGAAAAACAGGCGGAAAAATTCGGCTTCGACAGCATTCGCAATGACTTCCGTTTCCGTACATTGATGGAACGTGTCCACACCATCATCAAGAAAATCGAGCCCCATGACTCTGTAGAACGATACAGCGAACTGGGCGTGGACTGCCGTTACGGGGAAGCCACCTTTATCTCGCCATGGGAAGTGGAGATCCGCAACGGTGATCACCGCGAACGCCTGACCGCCCGCAGCATTATTATCGCCACCGGCGCCCAACCGTTTATTCCACCGGTTCCCGGTATCGAGGACATGGATGCCCTCACCTCCGACACGCTGTGGAACATTGAAGAACAACCCCAGCGCCTTGTGGTCCTGGGTGGCGGCCCCATCGGCTGTGAGCTGTCGCAAACGTTTGCCCGTCTGGGCAGCCAGGTGACGCAGATACAGAAAGGCCCGCGCCTGATGCCCCGCGAGGATGAAGACGCCGCAGCACTGGTCACCGCCGCCCTGGAAGAGAGCGGCGTCACGGTACTGGTCGATCACACCACCGTGCGCTTTGCCCGGGAAGAAGGTGAAAAGGTGTTGTATGTCACGGGGGACGGACAGGAAAAGCGGATCGTATTCGATACGCTATTGCTGGCCGTGGGGCGCAAAGCCAACACCACAGGGCTGGGACTGGAAACGCTGAAGCTGCCCACCGACAACAACGGCACCATCACCGTCAACAATCATCTGCAAAGCCGCTTCCCGAATATTTATGCCTGCGGCGATGTGGCCGGCCCCTACCAGTTTACCCATACCGCCTCTCACCAGGCATGGTATGCCTCGGTCAATGCCCTGTTTGGTTTCGCGAAAAAATTCAAAGTGGACTATCGGGTGATCCCCTGGTGCACCTTTACCGACCCGGAAGTCGCCCGGGTCGGACTGAATGAACAGGAAGCCAACGAGCAAGGCATCGATTACGAGGTGACCCGCTACGGCATTGACGATCTGGACCGGGCTATCGCCGAAAGTGCGGACCTGGGTTTTGTGAAAGTACTGACCGCCACAGGCAGCGACCGGATTCTCGGCGTTACCATTGTCGGCCAGCACGCCGGAGAGCTGATTGCCGAGTACGTCCTGGCCATGAGACACAAGCTGGGCCTGAACAAGATCCTCGGCACCATCCATATTTCGGGGAATGGAAAAAAGCCCGCAAGCCAGAGGGACTGTTACGCTGGGTAGAGCGGCTTCACAACATTCGGCGCTAACCACAAAAGCATAATTGACAATTATTCTCATTATCATTACGGTGCACGGCCGTCCTACCTTGAAAGAAAAAGGAGAGCGCCGTGCTCCGCTTTTGCCGTTATGGCTTGCCCGTATCGTTATTGTCCCTTTCGTGTTCCCCATTGGCCCTGGCCGAAGAAGCCGCTGGCGCCCATGAGCTGGGCCAGATTACCGTGTCGGCCACCCGTGCTCACTCCACCGTTGATGAGACTCCGCAGAAAGTTCTCATCATCAGCCGCGAAGAAATTGAAGAACAACTGGCCATCAGCAATGACCCCGGCCAGGTACTCAGCAACCTGATTCCCTCTTATTCGCCCAGCCGCCAGAAGCTCTCCAATGCCGGCGAAAGCTTCCGTGGTCGTTCGCCGCTATTCATGATTGACGGCGTCCCCCAGAGCAACCCGCTACGCGATAGCGCACGGGACAGCTATACCATTGACCTGTCCATGGTGGAGCGCATCGAAGTGATTTATGGTGCCAGTGCCGAGCACGGGCTGGGCGCCACCGGCGGTATCATCAATTACATTACCCGCCGCGCCGACACCGGCACCATCAATCAGGAAGCCTCCGTCAGCCTGACTTCCGACGATGATTTTGATTCCGATGGCCAGGGCCACAAGGTGGACTACAGCATCAGTGGCCAGAAAGGCGACTGGGATTACCTCGGCGCCATCAGCCAGCAAAAGCGTGGCGTTTTTTATGATGGTGACGACCAGCTTGTCGGCATCGCCTACCCCGGCGAACTGCAGAACTCTACCAGCTATGACGTAATGGGCCGGGTCGGCTACTGGATCGACGATAACCAGAACATCGAACTGATGCTCAACCACTTCGAACTGGAAGGTGAAGGGGATTATGTTCCGGTGCCGGGTGACCGGGATGAAGGCATCCCCACCCGCGCCCGCCCGGGCGACCCGGTAGGCGACCCGGGCTTCAACAAGGTCACCACCGCCAGCTTCTCCTACAGCCATGCAGACTGGTTCGGCAACAAGGCGGACGTGCAAGTGTACGGCCAGCAATTCCGGGCCCAGTTTGCCACCACCCCGTTCTTCCCCTACGTGGACAGTGCCGGTAATAGTCAGCTCGACCAGACCCGTAACGAATACGACAAGGTCGGTGCCAAATTTACCCTGACCCGTAACGGCCTGCTCAACAATCGCCTGGGGATTACCACCGGCCTGGATCTGCTGCAGGATGAAACCAATCAGGATCTGGTGCACACCGGTCGCACCTACGTACCGGAAACCCAGTACCGCAACTACGCCCCCTTCCTGCAAGGCCGCTTCAAGCTCACCGACAAGCTCAACCTGAATGCCGGTGCCCGCTATGAAAAAGCCAAACTGAAAGTGGACACTTACTCCACCATCGATCGGGCCAACGTGGTCAATGACAACGTGGTTGTGGAAGGCGGCAGCCCGGACTTCAGCGAAACGCTCTACAACGCCGGGCTGGTATACCAGCTCACCAACTGGGCGCAGCTCTACGGCAGCTACTCGGAAGGGTTTGGTATGCCCGATGTGGGCCGGGTCTTGCGCGGCATCAACACCCCCGGCCAGGACGTAGACACTCTCCTGCAGCTGCAGCCCATCGTCACCGACAACCGGGAAATCGGCGGGCGTTTCAACTGGGCACGCTACGGCTTTGAAGTGAGCTACTACGAGTCCAACTCGGATCTGGGCGAGCGCCTCACGTTCAACAGTGCCACGGGCACCTTCGAAGGCAGCCGGGAGAAAACCGAGATCCAGGGCGTGGAACTGTCCGGACACATGCAGATTAACGACGCCCACCGCGTCAAACTGTCCTACTCCCACGAGGACGGCGAATCCGACACCGATGGCAACGGCGTTGTCGATACCGAACTGAGCGGCCTGACCATTGCGCCCGACACGGTACAGATGAGCTGGAATGCCAGCTGGAGCCGCACCGTCTCATCCTACCTGCAAGTCAGCCACTTCTTCAGCCGCGGCTTTGATGACCCGGACCTGGACTTTGACGGCTACAGCCTGGTCGACGCCATGGTCAGCTACAAGCTACCCGCGGGTAAACTGGATCTGGGCATTGAGAACCTGACGGATGAAGACTACTTCACCTACTACTCCCAGGCCGCCCGCGTGAGTGACGAGTACAACTTCAAGGGCCGTGGTCGCACCTACACTCTGGGATATAGTCTGGACTTCTGAACGTCACCGCCGTTTCATTACGGGCAGCCTATGGCTGCCCGTTTTGTATAAGGATCCACACCTGCATGCGCAACACCCTGTTCACCCTGCACAAATACACAGGCCTGATCACCGGGCTGCTGCTGGTGGTTATCGGCCTTAGCGGCAGTTTGCTGGTCTTCCACGAGGGCCTGGATGAGTCGCTCAATCCGCAACTGATGACCGAGGGCAGCGAGACGCTTCCCTTCAACGATATCGTTGCCAGCGCCGAGGCGGAGCTGGGCCGAAAGGCCTTGCGTCTCGAACCGGCGCAGGATTCAGGCAGCCCGCACACCCTGCGTTTCTTTGCACCGCCGGGAGAACCCGGCCCGATTCAGGTCAGCGTCTCTCCCTATACCGGCGAGGTCCTTGCGATTCGCACCTGGGGCGACTACCTGATGTCCTGGATCTACAGCCTGCATTACACCCTGTTGTCCGGCGAAATTGGCGAGATTGTGGTTGGCGTGCTTGGCCTGTGCTTGCTCGGTTTCTGTCTGACCGGCGTTTACCTGTGGTGGCCCACCGGCAAGCGCAAGGGAAAGTGGCGCCGCAACCTGACCATTAAACGGGGCGGCGGCACCTACCGATTACACTTTGACCTGCACCAGGTCATCGGCATCTATTTTCTCCCGGTACTGCTGGTCGTCGCCTTTTCCGGGGTCACCCTGATATTCCCGACCCAGGTGGCGGCACTGGTGGATGCCGTGCTCCCGCTGGAAAAACGCCCCTCACCTTCGTCAACGCTACCGGACAGCCCAGGCACGCCCTCTATTACCCCGCAGCAATCACTGGATATTGCCCGCACCGTTTTCCCACAGGCACCGCTGATTCGCCTCGATTTCCCCCGCAGTGAAACCGGCAGTTATTCGCTGGCGTTCAACCGGGACGGAGAACCCTGGCAGCATTACGGCGCCAGCCGTATCTGGGTAGACCAGTACAGCGGCGAGGTACTGGCGGTATGGGACGCCCCCAATGTGGCCGCCGGAAGCCAGTTCATGACCTGGCAATTCCCGCTCCACAATGGTGATGCCCTGGGCATGCCGGGGCGCATCATCGTCCTGATCAGCGGCCTGACGCCCCTGCTGTTCTTTATCACCGGCACCTACATGTGGTGGCAAAAACGCCAGCCAAGCTGGCACGACAACAGGCACGTTGACGCCCTGTTGTCACCCTTCCATGCTTAACTGAAAGCTGAAGACCACAAGGAGCCTCACATGCGTCAATGGATGTCCGCACTGGTGATCAGCCTGCTTCTGCTAAGCAGCCAGGTCATGGCGTTTGACCACAGCCGCTGGAACACATTGCTTCAGCAACATGTGCAACCGCAGCGCGGCGGCGTTGCCACGGCAGTGGATTATGACGGGATTGCCGAGAACCATGAGGCCCTGCAGTCGTATCTGGACAGCCTAACGGCGGGCACTCAAGGTGAGTTCAACGCCTTCAGCCGCGATGAAAAACTGGCATTTCTGATCNATCAGCCTGATTCCATTCGCGATATTGGCAGTCTCTTTTCCGGCCCCTGGGACAAGGCATTCTTTTCCTTATTGGGAGAGCCCCGGACGCTGGATGAACTGGAACATGAAATGATTCGTGACAATCCAGACCTGATGGACCCGCGTATTCATTTCGCTGTGAACTGCGCCTCCATCGGCTGCCCTGCCCTGCGCGCCACCGCCTACACCGGTGAGCAGCTGGAGGCCCAGCTGGAGGAAAGCACGACGCAATTTCTCAGCGATAAACAACGTAACCGCTACAACAGCGAACAGGATGCCCTGGAAGTCTCGAAGATTTTCGACTGGTATGAAGACGATTTTGAAGGCGCCGCCGGCAGCCTGTCCCATTACCTTCTGCAATACTCGGACACGCTGGGCATACCCGCCAATCGCCAAAAGGCACTGGACGACGGGGACCTGGAGGTGCAGTTTTTACCCTATGACTGGTCACTGAACTCCCAGTAACCCAACCAACGCCAGGAGGGACAAGGCATGGACGCCTATCACGCAATCACCACACACCGCCTGCACAGCATCTGGCTGTCGTTTCGCAACCTGCCACGCTGGCTGCAGGGCTGGGTCGCCCTGATTCTGATGCCCCTCAACGGGGCCAGTCTGCTGTTGCTGGATACCTTCTCTGGCCAGGCCATCGCGCTGGCCCTGCTGCTGGTTCTCGCCGTGAACCTGCCCCTGATGTGGCACCACCGTGGCATGAACAAGGACATGTCACTGGTGCATCTGCTGGCCTGGATTCCACTGGAAATCGCTTTGCTGGGGCAACTGGCGGGGCGCTGGGGCGACGATCATCTGACACCGGCACTGTGGGGTTTTACCCTTGCGGTATTCATGGTCAACGCCATCAGCCTGTTCTTCGACGTGGTCGATGCCTGGTGCTGGGCCCAGGGCGATCGCCTGACCCTCCACCCGGATCACAGTTGACAGTGGACAGCGGCGCGGGTGTAGCGCCGTCATTTCATCAGGTGTTTAATCCCGCGCCGAGACTCTGGACGCGGCCTCAACCATCTAAAACAACGACAACGCTCAGTTCGCGAGCTGCCAACTATCAACTGTCAACTGATTACAGGTACTCCAGCGCCTCGGCCACATTGCTCACGCCGATAATTTCCACCCCATCGGGCAGTTTTCTTGGCAGGTTCGCCTTGGGAACGATGGCTTTTTTGAAGCCATGCTTCACCGCTTCATAGAGCCGCTCCTGCCCTTGAGGGACGGGACGTATTTCACCGGATAGCCCCACCTCACCGAACACCACCAGCTCCCGCTCCAGCGCCCGGTCCCGGAAGCTGGACACAATAGCCAGCACCTGGGCCAGGTCCGCGGCGGTTTCGGTGACTTTCACCCCGCCGACCACGTTCATGAACACATCCTGATCGCCCACCTGGATACCACCATGACGGTGCAGCACCGCCAGCAGCATGGCCAGCCGGTTACCTTCCAGGCCCACACAGATACGCCTGGGGTTACCGAAATGGGAGGCGTCCACCAATGCCTGCAACTCCACCAGCAACGGCCTTGTGCCTTCCCAGACCACGGTAACCAGCGAGCCCGAGGCAATCTCATCAGCCCGATTCAGGAAAATAGCAGACGGGTTCTTCACTTCTTTCAGGCCCTCGCCAGTCATCGCAAATACGCCCAGCTCATTCACCGCCCCGAAACGGTTTTTCAGGCCGCGCAGGGTGCGAAAACGGGAATCCGTGGAGCCTTCCAGCATCAATGAGCAATCAATCATATGCTCGAGCACCTTGGGGCCTGCCAGGGTGCCATCCTTGGTAACGTGCCCCACCAGCAGCAGCACTGTGCCGGTCTGTTTGGCAAAGCGGGTCAGGGCTGCCGCACATTCGCGCACCTGAGCCACACTGCCCGGCGCTGACTGCAACGCCGCGAGAAACATCACCTGAATGGAATCCACTACCAGCACGCGCGGCATTTCCTTGCGTGCCAGTTCCAGAATCTGCTCCACATCCGTTTCCGCCGCCAGGCGCAGTTTTTCCTTGGGAAGCTTCAAACGATCGGCGCGCATGGCCACCTGGGACAGGGATTCCTCACCGGTGATATACAGGCAGCTTTGGCTGTCCGAGAGTTTGCACAGTGTCTGCAATAACAAGGTAGATTTGCCCGCGCCGGGGTGCCCACCGATCAGAATGGCCGAGCCGGGCACCAGCCCACCACCCAGCACGCGATCCAGCTCGCCCATGCCGGAACTGATGCGTGGCGTTTCTTCCAGCACAATATCGTTGAGGTTCTGCACTTCTGACAGTTGCCCGGAAAAACCGCCGCGGCTGCCCGCCCCTTTGGACGATGGCGTGGCGGGGTCGTGGACAAATTCCTGCAAGGTATTCCAGGCATTGCATGCCGGGCACTGCCCTTGCCATTTGGGAAAATCCGCTCCGCAATCCGTGCATACAAACGCGATTTTTTTCTTGGCCATGAAAACCCAGTTGAAAGTTAAAAGTGTAAAGTTGAAACGCGAGTCTGGCCGCTCCGAGCTGGCAGGCCATGCCCGCGCTTCATGATTGAGGCTGAGGAAAGCGTTCAAAGCACAAAAGCACGTCAAAAGGCTGCGGCGCGGCTCCAGTGCTCATCATGTGGCACCCAACCTCCATTCGCGCCTTTCTTTCAACTTTAAACTTTGCACTTTCAACTAAACAACCACTCGCTCCGGTCGATCGGTGATCTGGCAGAATAATTCATAACTGATGGTGCCGCAGGCACGGGCCACGTCATCCACATCCACCACGTCGCCCCACAGCTCCACTTCGTCGCCCACACTGGCATCCAGCCCCGTCACGTCAACGGTAAGCATATCCATGGAAACACGGCCCACCAATTCCGTGATATTCCCGTTCACGGCCACCGGTGTGCCACTGGGGGCATGGCGCGGGTAACCATCGCCATAGCCCACGGCCACCACACCGACCTGACAGGGTTCAGCTGCGGTCCAGGTTGCGCCGTAGCCTACACTTTCACCTGCCTCCACGGTATTAATGGCAATTACACGGGCGGTAAACCGGTGGCTGACCGCCAGGCCCAGCTCGCTAGCCGTTTGCCAGTCGAAAGGAGACGAGCCGTACAGCATGATGCCGGGGCGCACTCGCTGCGCGCGGGTCTGAGGGTAACGCAACAGCGCTGCCGAGTTGGCCGCCGACAACGGCAACATCAGCTGCTCCGCTATCTGCCCGGCGATCAGCAACTGTTTCTCGGAATAACGATCCTGGCTCACATCCGCACAGGCAAAATGGCTCATGACCCCCACCGGTGCCATCCCCCCTGCCCGCAATTGCGCCGCTGCCTGCAGGGCCGCGTCCGGGCGAAAACCAAGACGGTTCATGCCCGTGTTCACTTTCAACCAGATGCGAACCGGGCAAGGGCTGGCCAGCAGCAATTCCACCTGCCACTGCGAGTGCACGACCACTTCAAGGGATAGCCGCTCCGCCTCCTTCAGCTCTTCGGCATCGAAGAAGCCTTCTGCGACAAGAATCGGCAAGGTCATGCCGTGTTCTCGCAGCGCACGCGCCTCTTCCACCAGCGCCACCCCCAGGCCCGACACGTTGTCGTGCATGGCCTGCGCCGCCCGCAACAGGCCATGCCCGTAGCCGTTGGCCTTGACCATGGCAAACACCTCAGCCCCATCAGCCAGCTGCCGGGCCAGACGCGCATTATGGGCCAGCGCAGAAGGACGAATTTCGACTCGGGTGCCTCTCATAAAAAATATCGCCAAACGCCTGACGCCTGACGCCTGACGTTTAAAGAACAGGACTTCGCATCCGGCATCCGGCGTCTAGCGTCTAGCGTTTTATTCATCCCCTGCCGCCAGCTGGGCATAGTATTCCGGCGCCAGGTCATCGAAGCGGGTGAACTCGCCGCGGAAGGCCAGCCGCACGGTGCCGATAGGACCATTACGTTGCTTGCCGATAATGATTTCGGCCACACCGCGCTCATTGCTGTCCTTGTTGTACACCTCGTCCCGGTACAGGAAGACGATCAAATCCGCATCCTGCTCAATCGCCCCGGATTCTCGCAGATCCGACATCACCGGACGCTTGTTGGGCCGTTGTTCCAGGGAACGGTTCAACTGCGACAGGGCCAGCACCGGACAATTCAGCTCCTTGGCGATCCCTTTCAGGGAGCGGGAGATTTCCGAGATTTCGTTGACCCGGTTTTCCACCCCCGGCACCTGCATCAGCTGCAGGTAATCGACCATGATCAGCCCCAGTTCGCCGCCACATTCGCGGGCCACCCGGCGGGCACGGGCACGCATTTCCAGCGGGCTTAATGCCGGCGTGTCGTCGATAAAGAAGCGCTGCTCACTGAGCATATGAATGGCAGAGGTGATACGCGGCCAATCATCCTTTTCCAGGTTACCGGAACGGATGGCGCCCTGATTGATGCGCCCCAGCGAGGAGAGCATCCGCATGACGATGGATTCCGCCGGCATCTCCATGGAGAACACCAGCACTGGCTTGTTGCTCTTGATCGCCACGTTTTCGCACAGGTTCATGGCGAAGGTGGTCTTACCCATGGAGGGACGGCCGGCGACTACGATCATGTCGGCGGGCTGCAAGCCACCGGTCATTTTATCCAGCTCTTCAAAACCGGAGGTCAGGCCGGTGAGCGAGCTCTTGGTTTTGTACAGCTCATCAATGCGGTCCACCGCCTTTTTCAGCACCGATTTGATGTTCTGGGGGCCATCGCCTTTCTTCTGTTGCTCGGCAATCTCGAAGATGGAGGACTCGGCCTCATCGAGAATTTCCAGGGATTTACGCCCTTCGGTATTAAAAGCGCTATCCGCCACCTTGTGCGACACATTGATCAACTGCCGCAGGATGCTGCGCTCACGGACGATATCCGAATAGGCGGTAATGTTGGCCGCACTGGGGGTATTTCGAGCCAGCTCCGACAGATAGGTCATACCGCCGATGGATTCGAGCTGCCCCAGGTTATTGAGCGCCTGGGAGACGGTGACCAGGTCACTGGGGTTTTCCTCTTCCACCAGCTGGGCAATCACGTCGAAAATCAGGCGATGCTCCTTGCGGTAGAAATCCCGCGCGCCCACTCGCTCGGCCACATCATCCCAGGCGCTGTTATTGAGTAGCAAACCGCCCAGTACCGCCTGCTCCGCCTCCACCGAATTGGGAGGAATACGCAGGTTCTCAGGCAGGTGTTTGTCCAGCGACATGGGTTCATTCATGGATAAGCCAACGTGTTGGGAAAATAGAGTTGAAAGACCAAAGTTTAAAGTTGAAACGCGATCTAGGCATGTACCCATCGCTAGAT